>Ga0181561_10004415_pt1 | contig 12135 bp, 12 predicted proteins | sample 011ome_19_FD_133760 | JGI IMG/M metagenome (GOLD analysis project Ga0181561, IMG submission 133760) | Coastal salt marsh microbial communities from the Groves Creek Marsh, Skidaway Island, Georgia - 011510BT metaG (megahit assembly) | ecosystem: Environmental > Aquatic > Marine > Intertidal...
CCGAGGACTCCACCTCGAGGGTGATGGTCTTGCCCGTGACTGTTAGGGAGGCGATCGCGGGGGGGAGGAGGAGGCGCGCGTCGGCGGATCGCGCGGGGAGGCGCGGGGCGGCGGCGCGAGGCGAGCGTAATCGAGCGGAAAGAAAGATTCAGGGTTTTCGTCCGCGGGCGGAGAACCCCGGGAAATCGCGCGCGGCGAGGCGCGCGATCGTCGCGACGGGCGGGAACGCACGGGTCTTGACGAAAATCTGCATGATGCCTGTGTTCGCTGCTCGGGATAAATCCGTCTTCGCACCGAGAAAGAGGGCGACCGGCGGCCGGGGGCGGGGCTTTTACGCGTTCGATGCGCGACGTTTCTATCGCGGCGCCGACCGCGGTCGGTCGACTGACCGACCGACCATCGCGTCGCGTCGTTGCTGTTTGCCGTTCTTTCTCATCATCAGCATCATCTCTCGCGAGCGTCAACACGCGACGAGGCGCGGCGCTCGCGACGCGCACGCGGCGACGGGACGCGCGCGCGCGGGCGGCGATCGACGCCGGCCACGCCTCGGCGGCCGCGGGGCGCGAGCGCGCGACCGCCTCCGAGAGCGCGCGAGCGGACGACGGACGACGGACGAGCGACGCTTCGCGCGGCAGAGGAGAGGGCTGACATCGATCGAGTCGAGCAGAGTCGCCATGCCGCTCGTGCCCTCGTTCACGCTCAAGCTCGACGACAGCATCCTCCCCGGTCTCGTCGTCGTGGGGAAGTACGACGGGACGCACCCGTGCCTCACCGCCGCGACGAGCGGCGGGAAGGTTTTCATCCACGACCCGTTCGCGTCCACGACGGACCCCGGCGCGAACGACGCGCGCGCCTCGCGCGTCCGATACTTGAACATCAACAAGGAGATCACGTCCCTGGCCGCGGGCGCGATCGACCCGGCGTCGCCGAACCGCGACCTGCTCCTCGTCGGCAGCGCGACGGACGTCCTCGCATACGACGTCGAGGAGAACAAGGACGCGTTCTTCAAGGAAGCGCCCGACGGCGCCAACGCCGTCGTCTGCGGGAAGATCGGAAGCGAAGCGCGGACGCTCGCGCTCGTCGGCGGCAACTGCTCCATCCTGGGGTTCGATCACGAGGGCGAGGAGGCGTACTGGACCGTGAGTGGGGACAACGTCAACGCGATGACGCTCGCGGACGTGGACGGCGACGGACTGAACGAGCTCTTCGTCTGCGGCGACGACTTCACGATTCGACTCTTTCGAGACGAGGAAGTGGTCAGCGAGATCACGGAGAGCGAACGCGTGATCAACGTGTGCCACCTTAAAGGCGAGCGGTTCGGTTACGCGCTCGCGAACGGCACCGTGGGCGTGTACGACGGCACGCAGCGGCAGTGGAGGGTGAAAAGCAAGAACCAGGTCACCGCGCTGTGCGCGTACGACCTCGACGGCGACGGCGAGAGAGAGCTCGTCATCGGGTGGTCCTCCGGTCTCGTCGCCGTGAGGAACGAGAGCGACGGCGAGCTGGTGTACAAGGACACGTTCGACGCGTCGATCGCGGCGTTCGCGATGGCGGACTACCGGATGGACGGCACGACGGATCTGATCGCGTGCGCGGTGGACGGCGAAGTCCGCGGGTACCGAAGTCAAGCGGGGCAGATCGAGACGGGCGACCGCGCCGCGGGCGCGGGCGCGGGCGGCGGCGCGACGGCGGCGGCGGAAGAAGAGCCGCCGAAGAAGAAGAGTTTCATGGACAAGGTGAAGGACACGAGGATAGGGAAGAAGTTCCGAGGGAAGGAGGTGAAGGACGAGGAGAACATAACGATCGCGCGGCCGTCGCTCATGGCGGGCGACGCGAACGAGCAGACGGTGGCGGCGTTGAATCAGGTGCGTTCTGCTTTACAAACGTGTTTCAACCATTGTCCGGTTTCAACATTTGATCGCGTGGGTCCCTTTCAACTGACCGATGAACTGTTTTTGAATGGAACGGCCCTCAGCGGCGACAAGACCTCCTCGTCGAGCTGAACTCGTACGAGCGCAACGCCGCGGCGGCGGAGAGCGGCGCCACGAGTTTGACGTCCGCGGCCGCGGGCGCGATTCCGAGGGACACGGACGTCGTGAGCGAGCTCGAGATGAACGAGGAGCTCGGCGGCGGCGAGCTCGTGCTCTCGACGAACAACGACGCGGTGATCAAGGCGGTGAACATGTACGGCGAGGGCGTCTTCGAAGAGGAAGCCAGGTTCGTGTACTTTCCGAACCCGAAGACGACCGCGCGGGTGTTCATTCGCCCGCCGCGGGATATCTGCGCGGACGTCTCGATCAAGGTGTTGGTGTCCGCGCGGATGTCGAGCGTCTATCACGTCTTCGAGTTGGAGTTTACGCTTCCCAAATTTTGCATGTACGCGCGGCTCAACGCGCCGGTCGCGACGCCGAGCGGGAGCGTGTCGTTTCGTCTTCCCGGCGTGAACGCGCGTCGAATGGCGACCTGGATCGACGACGCGTTCAACACCAACGTCACGGACATCGTCCAAGGCCCGGACGACGACTTCGAGTGCGGGTTCGTGAGGTGCGTTCTATACACTGGTCCCCATACGAACCCGTTGGCGCGGTGAACGCCGTTTCTTAAGGACTTTTCCCGGCGTGTCTCTCCGCCCACTCCTCGGTTTCAATCCCGACACACCTCGGCGCCTTTCAACTCCAACTGACGCCTTTGAATCTCACCCCGACGTTCGCTCGTATGGAACGACCCTGAGCCTCCGCGACGGGCGACCGACGCTGATCGACGCGACGTTCGACGACGCGACGCGAGGCGGCGCGGACGCGGGGGGCACGGTCACGCTGCGCACGGACGACATGGATCTCGCGGGGGACATCGTGCAGGAGCTCTGCGCGGTCGTCGGCGTCACCGACCTCGAGTCCACGTGCGATTTCCCGGAGGACATGGAGCGGTTTCGAGAGACGCTACGAGAGGTGGACGAGCGAAACGCGGACCGCGCGAGGCTCGCCGCGGAGGTGGCCGACGGCGCGAATCTCGTCAAGTCCTACATCATCCGCGCCGAGGACGCGAGGATATTGCGCGATATGGACACGATGATGCGCATGTACAACGAGCTCATGGACGTGAACAGGGAGTTGATCGCGGAGCACAACAAGCGCGCGGAGAATCATCAGGCGCTGCTCGCGGCGCTTCGACGGACGAATCAGATGATCCAGAGAGCGGCGAAGTTGCGGTGCGGCGGCGCGAAGACGCGGATCGTGAGCGCGTGCCGGGCGGCGATCAAGGCGAACAACGTGCACGCGCTGTTCAACTTGATACAGTTCGGCGTCGTGGACTGATCGACGACGACGACGCGGTGACGCGAACACGCGTCGTGTTGTAATTCATATTTAATTCGTAGCAAAAAAAATCTGATGAGATTCGATTCTCGCCACCGCATTCATCAACCAGTGCGTCGTCGCGCGCCGCCGCGCCCCGACGGCGGACATGGACACTCCGCGGGCTTCGCGCGAGGACTGGGAGGCGACGCTCGCGGCCGCGCGCGCAGGGGAGATCACGCTCTCGAAATGCCAGGCGAAGAAGCTCGCGAAGAAGGAGGTCGCGAAGGAGGCGCGGCGGGCGCACGTCGCCGAGCGCGCGCGAGAGAGAGGCGAGACCCCGCGAGATCCCTCCGCGTCCAAGCCGAAGCGCGAGCGCGCGCCCGGGGACGCGCCCGCGAACGGCGAGGACGACGACGAGTACTACGCCCGGAAGCGCATGGAGAACGTCGACGAGTCGTGGTTCGTGGACGAGTCCGAGGACGAGGACTTTGTTGCGACCGGCGCGAGCCTCGATCACGTCCCGGGCGTCCAGCCCATGGTCGACCTCGCCGCGGGGTGCGAGCCGTCGCCGATTCTCTTCCGCGCGGGGCCGTGCGCGACGATGGCGATGATCGGCCAGGTCGAGTACGTCACGCGGAACGTCTGGCCGAACGGCGACGCGGTCGAGGACCCGGTCGACGGCAAGCTGAGCCTCCCGCACGTGCGGAATCCGTGGACGGTGCCGCATCACGTCGTCCCTCCCGCGTTCGACGCCGAGTTCGCGAGCGCCCGGCCGGTCGGACACGCGCGCGACGAGCGCGCGGTCGGGTGCGGATGCGAGGGGCCCACGTGCGACCCGAATATCTGCGCGTGCTGCCGCAACGCGGACGGGCTCCCCGCGTACGACGCGGACGGAAAGCTCCGCGTCGGCGTCGCCGGGTGGGACGACCGGGAGAGGCATCAGTTTGCGTTTTTCCGCGAGTGCGGCGCCGCGTGCGGGTGCGGTCCCGAGTGCGTGAACAAGCACACGCGGAAGGGGGTCCGGGTGAAGCTCGTGGTGCAGAAATGTCGGAGAAACGGCTACGGGTTTGGCGTTTTCGCGAACGAGAAGATCGAGCGAGGGACGTTCGTGTGCGAGTACGCGGGGGAAGTCATCGACGCGGCAGCCGCGGCGAAGCGCCTGAGAATCGTCGACGAAAATAACTCGAGCAACTACGTGCTCGTCTCTCGCATGGGCACCGCGGGCGGGGGAGACGGCGGCGGCGGCGACGACGACGACGAGGGAGACGAGGCCGCGAACGAGGTGAAGTGGGCGATCGACCCGATACGCAGAGGGAACGTCGGGCGGTTCCTGAACCACGCGTGCGACGGCGGGAACTTGAGGCCGATGACGCTCGGTCCCGCGCCCGCGAGGATCGCGTTCTTCGCGAGCGAGGACATCGAACGCGGCGAGGAGCTCAGGTGGAAGTACGGCGAGCCGAAAAAGTTCGCGAGGAAGACGAAGAGGGGGACGGAGTGTAAGTGCGGCACGGACGCGTGCTTGGGGCGGATGCCGTTCGACGTGGACGCCCTCAGGACGCCGAAGCGGGCGGCGGCGGAAGCCGCGGCGGCCGCCGCCGCCGCCGCCGCCGCCGACGACGACGAGAGCGAGAGAAATCCCGAAGACGACGACGACGACGAGGAGGACGATTCCGAACCGGAGGACGACGAGCTCGTGTACGAGACGTTAGCTAGATACCTAGTCAGACATAACAAGTAGCGAAGGCGGCGCGCCTACGCGCCGGAGGCTAATTAATATGCGTCAGTCACTCCAAGCGCGTGGACGACAGCGCCTTCAACGCGCGCTCCGCGGCTTTCTTCACGCGGCGACTCCCGCCCCCGCCCGCCTTCACGAGCGCGACCAACGGCGGCAGCACGCCGCTCTTCACCAGCGCGAGCTGAAGCCTCCAGTCCGCGGCCATGTAACAGCACGCCCACGCCGCGCCCTCCGTCGCGTATTCGTTGTCGCTTCAAGGGTGAAGCGATCGGTCAGTCGAACGTCTTACCGGTCGAACGTTGAAAGGGAAGCGCGGGTGAAGAGTGACGACGGGAAAAGTCCTTAAGGATCGGCGTTCACCACGCGAACGCGGTCGTATGGGAGGCAGTCTCACCTCGTGATGAGCCGCTTCAACGCGTCCAACGTCTCCGGCGTCATCGCCTCGTGGACGACGTCCCAGTTTTCTTCGCACGACGCCATCGACGCGAGCCCCCACGTCGCTTCCGCGTGCCCTCGTAACGTCATCGACGCGAGCGTTTCTACGCCCCCGCCCTCGCGTATCGTCTCGTGCGTGTCCGAGTTGCGCGCGAGTTTGCTGAGGGCCATTCCATACAACAATAGTTCATCGGTCAGTTGAAAGGGGATGCGATCAAATGTTGAAACCGGGCGATGGGTGAAAAACTTTTGTATAGAACGCGCCTGATAAACGCGCACGCGGAGGCGCGCGCGAGCGGTTTCGTCGCCTCGCGCGCCATCGCGACGAACGACGCCGCGCCGAGCGCCTGCAACACCTCCACGTCCGCGTCCGCGAGCGACGACAGCGCGCTGGACGCGGTGACGCGGCACCGCTCGTCGCTCATGTCGAGCATCGCGCGCAGGGACGCCAACGCGCCGAGCTCGAGCGCTGATGAGGGTCAGGGTCCGTACGAGCGATGATATCGGGGTGGAGTTGAAAGGCGTCAGAAGCGGAGTTGAAAGACGTCGAGGTGTGTCGGGATCGAAAGCGAGGGGTGATGAGCGGAGAGATGCGCCGGGAGACAAAGTCCTTAAGGATCGGCGTTCACCACGCCAACGCGGTCGTATGGGGACCAGTGCGATACTAGAACGCGCCTTTGCGGCACCCGGAGGGGTTCCCGAGCAGTAACCCGTGCAGCGCCTTCGCGCCCGCGGCTCTGAGAAGAAGCGGGCGATGGATGCCGTTCGTTTCAAAGCGCGATGACGACGTTCATCGGTGGGTCGAAAGGAGAGAAAGGAGACGCGGGCGGGCGTCGAACGGGTAACGGGTGAAAACGAAACGAAACGAAACGAACGCGACCGAACCGAACGACACGACGCGAAACCAAACGAAACCGCGCGCACCTGAGGCGCGGCTCGCACGTGGACGCGAGCATCTTGACGCACGACGTCAGCGCCCCCGCCGCGCACGCGGTGTCCCTCGCGTTCTCCGAAGCGAGCGTGACGTGCGATAGCGCGTCCGCGGCGTCGATCGCGGCCACCGCGTCGCTCCCGCCGAGCAAGGTGACGAGCGGGTTGAGGCACCCGGCGGCGACGCCCGCGGCGACGGCGTCGGCGGCGGCGGCGACGTCGCCCCCCATCAGCTCCTCGTCGACGTACGTCGCGAGCGCGCACGCGGCGGCGCGCTTGAGCCGGATAGACTCGGACGCCATGCACGACACGAGCCCGACGAACACGTCCGCGGTCTGCATAAAAGCGCCGTCGTCGCCGACCGCTGAGTCGTTGGATTTGGATTCTTTCCCGCTAAATCCCGTCGCCGGCGCCGCTTCCTCCGCGCGCGCGGCGAGGAGACACAGCCCCTCCGCCACCTCCGCGCTGCTCTTCCTCCGGTCCGCCCTCGGGCGCACGCACGACGACGCGAGCGCGGCGACCTCCCCGGCGACGTCGTCCGGCCATCCCGCGTTCTTCGCCGCCGCGAGCAGCGACGCGTCCGACGACGAGTTCGACCGCGCGCCGCGCGCGAGGAGCTCGCGATCGACGCCGCTCTTGCGCTGTATCGCCCCGCGCGCGCTCGTGAGGAGCTCCAAGAGCACGACCCCGAGGCCGTACACGTCCGTGGCGGGACTCGCGGGAATCATCCCGTCGCCCTCGAGCAGCGCCGGGTCGACGTAGCTCCTCGCTTCCGGCGGCAGCGCGTCGTAGTCCGTCGCCGTCGCGAGGTTCGGGGCGAGATCGCACACGAATCCGTCGAGGCCGTCGCGCGCGCACAGGACGTTGCTCGCCTTCACGCTCCCGTGCGTCGCGCCCGCGGCGTGCAATCGCGCGAGCCCGGACGCCGCGCCCGCGGCGACGGCCAGCCTCTGGCGCCAGGAGAGTCCATCTCCGGACTCGAGCCGCGAGGAGACGCACCCGCCGTCGCACCGCGGCGTGACGAGGCACGCTCTCGGGCCGTCGACGGAGACGCCGACGCGGTGCTTCACGTTCGGATGCGACGTGAGCGCGCGGAGGATGGCGTCGCGCACGAACGCGCGCGCGGTCTTGGCGTCGTCCGCGCGCGTCACGTCCGCGCTGAGGACCTTGACGACGACGCGCGTCGCCCCGAGCGCGCCGGCGTACGATTCGCCCGCGGGGGATCGCGACAGGAGCGCCGACTCCGCGAAGCCGTCGCACGCGGTCTTCAGGACCGCGTACGGGAGGACGCGGACCTCGGGGAGCGGCATCGCGGAGGTGGCGTCAGGGGAGAGGTGGTCTCATGACCGACGACGCGTCGCTCGCGCGACGGGAGATGCGACGACGACGCGCGCGCGAACGCTTTCGTCAACGCCAACGGTTTTTCTGAACGAAGTTTTTCGTAGTTTGTCGGTGACCGCTGTCCAGTTCGAGCCAACCTCGCGCGAAGGGTGTCGTCTGCAAAAGAGCGTGTTCGTGTTTTACAATACCCCGACGATGGCTAAGTCATCGCTCGCCGTCTCGCGAACGCCTCACGCTCCCAGTCTGCGGCGCGCGACTCGACCGAATCGCGCGCGCCACCCACCCACGATGAAAGTCATCAGTTCGTCCTTCTCCTCTCGAAGAAGACCTCTCCTCTCCTCTCAATTGATGATTAACGGTTCGCCTTCGCGACGCGCTCGAGCTCATCCTTCTTCTTGATCGCGTACGAGTTCGACGACCCCTTCGCGGCGTTAATGAGCTCGTCCGCGAGGCACTCCGCGATCGTCTTCACGTTCCTAAACGCCGCCTCGCGCGCGCCCGTCGTGATGAGGTAGATGGCCTGGTTCACGCGGCGCAGCGGGGAGATGTCCACGGCTTGGCGACGAATGACGCCGGCGCTGCCGACGCGCGTCGCGTCTTCCCTCGGCCCGGCGTTGATGATCGCGTCGACGATGACCTGAATCGGGTTCTGGTCCGACAGAAGGTGGATGATGTCCATCGTGTGCTTGACGATCCTCACCGCCATGAGCTTCTTGCCGTTGTTGCGGCCGTGCATCATGAGCGCGTTCACGAGCCTCTCCACGATCGGGCACTGCGCCTTGCGGAAGCGCTTCTGCGCGTAGCGGCCCGCGGTGTGCGGGACGTACACCGCGTGCTTGGACTTCACGCCGATGTAATCCTGCGGAGTTGGAGGAGGATTGGGGTCAGGCGACGTCGCGGGGGCGCGGGTTCCGGGGAGGGACGGGGAGCGCGGACGATGCGGGAAATCGTTCGCCTCGTCCCCTCGCCGGAGCGGGGTAGGGATGATGGCGACTTGTGACGCGGTCGCGGAGGCGGTCCGGGGCTAGAATCGGGCGGTGAGCGACGGCGTTGCGTTCACACGAACCTCGAGGGAGATGTCGTTGATCTGCGGAGGGAGGGGGAGGTCGTCAGAACGGCGCGCGGGAGGGGAAGACGCGGACGCGCGGCGCGGGGTCGAGGCGAGGCGAGCGAAGAAAAACATCGCGACGCGCGTCCGGGGGAGACGCCGCGCCGGGGGACGCGAGCGTGGAATCGCGACGCACCTCGACATCGTCGTACGTCCACTTGCCGAAGAGCTTAATCTCGGAAACCTCAGCCATGGTGAGCGGCGAGGCGGGTCGTGCGTCGCGCGTTCGAAAGAGGGCGACGAAGCCGGGGGCGTAAAGCCCTAAACGCGCGCGCACCGGGCTCCAGAGCGCCTGCGTGAGAAGTCGACCGACCGCATAATAATTCGTCGTGTAAAAACTCAGCACGGCGTCGAAACTCGCGCCACCACGCGTCGCGCGTCGCTCCCGCTCGGGCCCGACGCACGACGCCCCGGCTCGCATCATGGGAGGCAAAGCGAAGCCGACGAAGCACTCCGCGAAGGAGATCGCGGGGAAGGTGGCCGCGGCGACGACGAACAAGGGCGGAGGCAAGGCTGGGCTCGCCGATCGCAAGGGCGGCGCCGCGGGCCACGCGAAGTTCAAGTGCCCGAGCTGCGGGCAGCAGGTCCGTCCGCGGCGCGTCGCGTCGAACCGCTCAGCGTTGTCGCGTCCGTCGCGTCCGGGGATCTCGCGCGTCGTCACGTCGTCGTCTCTCCGCGGCTCCCGTTAGTTAATCCTGACGACGTCCGACTCAGTCCTCCGTCCGTCGCGTTCGAAATCGTCAAAAATCAATCGCAGGCGCCGTCGATAAAATCAGCCGAGATGCACTGGGACTCGAAGCACAGCAAGCTGCCGTTCGTGCCGGGGGATTGGTCGGACACGCACGCGGAGCACGGGGGCGTGACGACCGCGGGCGTCGCGGTCAAGGGCGCGGCGAAGCAGAAGACGGTGCACGAGCTCGCGAAGACGAAGACGGGACAGGAGAAGCTCAAGCAGCTCGAACAGGAAAAGCTCAAGCAACAGTTTTAGGGCGGGGCGGATGGTGTGCGATGAGAGCGCTCTCTTCTTCTCTATCAGTAGTGCGCGTTGGATTAATACAGGCGTAAAACCTCTCTATTAGTATTGCACGCGCCGCCCGCGCGGGTCCGCGCGTCTTCGCGGGTTCGCGCTCGGGCCTTTCGCGACGACGCCGCCGACGAGCTTCGACACCGGCGGCGGCGGCGGCGGCTGCGGCGGCGCGCGATCGCACGACGCGTCTCTCTCCTCCTCCTCGTCCGCTACTTCGTCGATACGGAACATCATGCTCGGCAGCGCGGCCACCTCCGCGGCGAGGCGGTCTTGCTCCGAGTGCTCGTCGAGAGGGCGCCACCCGCCGCGCTCCGATTCCTCACATCCGCCGCCGGGTCCCCCTCCTCCTCCCGGGACTCTCATCGGCGCGTACGACTGCACCTTCCTCCCGTCCTTATCCCACCGCACGATCCTTCCCGCGGGAACGCGATTTCGCGCCGGTCGTCGCACGTTCGCGTTCGACACCGGGGGATGTCTCAGTTTCTTCTTCGCGTCGCCCCCCCGCGCGTTCGCCGGAGCGCGGCGATTCGCATTCTCCTTATTATTATCCGACGACGCGTCGCGCGGCTTCCTCGCGACTGGCGCGGCGTACGGCGCGCCGACCGCGAGCTTCTTCTTCCTCGCAACGGCGGCGGCGGCGGCGGCGACGTCGCCGCGCTCCTTCTCCGCGGATAAACCCCGGTCCCGGTTCATCGCGCGCGCTCTGAGCCCGTTCACCGCCGGCCCGACGACGGGCGCGACGGGCGGGACGACGAACGACGGCTTCTCCCTCGGCTTCTCCCGCGGCTCCTCCTCCTTCGCCTTCGCCGCGCGGAGATTCGCGGCGGCTCGGCGCGCGATCTCCACGACCGCTCTCGCGCGGACGTCCAGAGGGACGACGACGGGCGGCGGCGGCGGCGGCGGCGGCGGGGGAGACGTCGACGTCTCCCTCGACGTCTCCCTCTCCCCCGGGACGTCAGCCGCCGCGCGCGCGATGTCCTCCGCTGATGTCGGAGGTTGAGGGCCGTTCTATACAAGCGAATGTCGGGGTGGAGTTGAAAGGCGTCAGTTGGAGTTGAAAGACGGCGAGGGCGGGTATTGAAAGCGAGGGGTGGGCGCAGAGATGCGCCGGGCAAAGTCCTTAAGGATCGGCGTCCACATCGCCAACGCGGTCGTATGGGGACCAGTGTATAGAACGCACCTGAGGTCGACGTCTCGCGATGACACCCTCGGGCGGCGCGACGGCGTCCGCACTCGGGGGGACGTCGATCCCGCACCGCCTCGCCTGCTTCGCCGCGGTCTTCAGCGCCCTCGCCTCGTGCTCCGCGGTGCTCGCCGCCTGCGGCAGCCGCATCTCGTCCCCGCCTCGTCGCGCCATCGCGACGGCGTCGAACGCGGGCACAACCGTCGACGCCATCGCGCGTTGATCGTCTCCCACTGCGGCGAGCACCTCGCGCGTCACCCCCGCGTCGCGCAGCGCGAGCCCGCACGCTTCGCGCAGCCGCGCGAAGTCGCGTATCACCTCCCTCGCCGTCGGCCGGTCGTCCGGGTTCTTCGCGAGCATGCGCGCGCAGAGATCGCGCAGGTCCGCGCCGTACTCCGACGGAAGCGGCTTGGGTTTCTGAGGGTCGTTCCATACGAGCGAACGTCGGGGTGGAGTTGAAAGGCGTCAGGTGGAGTTGAAAGGCGCCGATGGCGGGGATTGAAAGCGAGGGACCCTGGGTGGAGAGATGCGCCGGGAAGTAAAGTCCTTAAGGATCGGCGTTCACCACGGCGACGCGGTCGTATGGGGACCAGTGTATAGAACGCGCCTGATGCTGCACCAGTCGCGTGAGCTCGCCCATCGTCCTCGCTCGGAACGGCTCCGAGAGCTGCATCATCTCGTACAACACGCACCCCGCCGCCCACACGTCCGCCTTGTGGTCGTACGGCTTTCTCTTGAACATCTCGGGGGCCATGAACACGGGGGTGCCGACGAACGTCCGCGCCATGGCGTCGGCGCCGCCGCCGCCGTCGTCGAATCGGAGCTCTCTCGCGATGCCGAAATCCCCGAGCGCGACGCGACTCCGCCCGCGATGATGCGACGCGTGTGCGCCCTCGTCGCGGTGCGCGCCCCCCGCGACGGGAAGATGATCGCGGCGCAGGAAGACGTTCTGCGACTTCAAGTCCCGGTGCAGCGTGTCGTGCGAGTGCAGGTGCTCCACGCCCAGGATGATCTGCGCGAACCAGTCCAGCACGACGCGCTCGGGGACGCGCCTTCCTCGCTTCTTGTGCCGTCGCAGCA
>Ga0181561_10004438_pt1 | contig 12098 bp, 4 predicted proteins | sample 011ome_19_FD_133760 | JGI IMG/M metagenome (GOLD analysis project Ga0181561, IMG submission 133760) | Coastal salt marsh microbial communities from the Groves Creek Marsh, Skidaway Island, Georgia - 011510BT metaG (megahit assembly) | ecosystem: Environmental > Aquatic > Marine > Intertidal zone...
CACGCCGTTCAGGAAATCCTGCGAGTGCGAGACGAGGATGAGGCATTTCTTGTACTTGGCGAGGTACCCCTCGAGCCACACGCACGCCTCCAAATCGAGGTGGTTCGTCGGCTCGTCGAGGAGGAGCAGCGTCGGCTCCGCGAAGAGCGCCTTGGCGAGCGCGACGCGCATCCTCCACCCGCCGGACATGTCCTCCGTGTTCCGGTGGATCATCGTCTCGGTGAACCCGAGCGCGTGGAGGAGCTCCGCGGCGCGCGATTCGAACGTATTCGGGTCGATCTCGTCGAGGCGGTCGTAGATGGCTTCGAGGCGCTCGTCATCGGGGCCGAAGTTCTCCATGATGTGCTGTTCGAGCTTCTGCAGGCGCTCGAGCTCGTTCTTGAGCTCGTCGACCACGGTCTGGATCGCGCTGCGTTTCGTCGGCTCCGCTTCCTCCTTTAGGTGGTACATGTCGATGTGGTCCGGGATCGGGACCTCGCGGCGAGCGAGGCACTCCAGGAACCCCGTCTTCCCGCAGCCGTTTTGTCCGAGCAAGCCGTATCGGCGTCCGATCGTGATCTCGATGTCGCAGTCTTTGATCAGCTCGCGGCCGTTCATCCCCATGGAGAAGTTTGTGATCTTGATATCCCGAGCGGTCGGGCGGGACGCGAGCACGCCGGTGACCGTCCGCTTCAGCGCGGACTTGTCGATCTTCCCGGACCCCGCCTGCGCGGATTCCGCGGCGGCGACGTCCACGCCCTTCATGGCTTGCTCCAGCGTCGTGATCTCCTCTTCGCCGCCCTTCTTGCCCTTATCCTTGCTCGCTTTCTTCGCCGCGCGTTTCGCTTCGTTCTCCGCTTTCTTCGCGGCTTTTCTCGCCTCTTTCTCCTCCTTCTCCTTCGCCACCTTCTCGACGAGCGCGGCGGACTCGGCTTCTTCTTTCGCCTTCTTCTCCGCGAGCCTCCGACCGAGCTCTTTCGGGTCCAACTGCGACTCGTCGATCTCGTCCGTGCCGAGAAGCTCCGACAGCGACGCGGAGTCTTTTTTCTCCTTTTCGTACTTTTCCTCGGTGTCGTCAAACTCCGTGCCCTCGAGCGCGGCGGCGACTTTCGCGCCGGCGCCGGCGCCGCGCTTACGCGGGCCCGCGGCGCCGCCCTCGCTGTCTCCTTTCGGCGCCGGCTTCTGCGTCGTCGTCCCGAACGTGCCGGCTTTGATCACCGCCTTGGGCTTGCCATCGTCCCCGGTCTTCGCGCCGCCGCCGTCTTCGGCGTCGTCGTCGCTGAAGTCCTCGTCCGAGTTGGCGTCCACGGGGCGGTTGTTGTCGAGCTCCTCCATGGAAATCCCCACGGACGGAACGTCCTCAAACTCGGAGTAGCCGTACTCCGCGCCGCTGGACTTGGCCTTCTCCGCGGCGGCGGCGGCTTCCGCGGCGACTCTCGCCTCTTCTTCCTCCTCCGCTTGCTTCTTCAGGCGCAGGAGCTCCTTGAACTCCTCCGAGTCCGCGTCCGTGCCCTCGTCCGCGGCGTGGTTCATCTCCGCGGATTCGCACAGCTCGCGGCCGGTGAACCGCCCCTTCTTTTGCCTCTCCTCCCTCGCCTTGTCATCCTTTTCCTTCCGCGCGTTCGCCTTGCTCGTCTTCCACTCCAGGAAGACGTCCAAGGTCACCGGCGTCCCCGGGCCGGAGTCCTTCAGCTTCTCGAGCGCCTCTCTCAGGTCGTCCTGGTCGGACTTTTTGTTCATCGCCGCCGCGCGCATCATCGCGACGAGGTCCGATTTGAACACGAAACCCTTCGGAAGCTTGTGCCTGTACTTGCACTCCGCACCGCCCGGGCACGACCAGAACCACCCGTACTTCCTCGCCTCCACGGCTTGCATGAAGTGCTTGCACACGATGTCCGTCGCGTTCGAAGGAGGCTTCTCCGCGGCGTGCTTCTTCGCGATCACGGCCTCGAGCTTGTTCTGGTCCCAGAGCTCCATCGTGTCGTTTTCATCCGCCTCGTCGTCCGCGTAGATGTTTCGCTTCGCGTCGCCGACGCCGCCCGCGCGCTTGTTCTCCACCGCAAAGTTGTGCGAGAACTTGCACCGCTCCGCGCTCTTCGCGCAGCAGCCGTGGCGGAAGTACTCGCACAGGATCGTCTTCGGGTCCACGCCCTCGGGGACTTCTTTTTGTTTGATCGAGATCCCCTTCGTGCGAAGGAGAAACTCCTCCGCCTCCTTCGCCGCCTTCCTCGCGGCGCGCATCGTCGCCTTCCCGAGCTCCGTCGTCGGGTCGTTCATGTCCTTCAGCCTCTGCGCTTGGACCGCGGCCTTCGTCTTCAGGCCTTGCTCTCGCCCGAACTCCAAGTCTTTGTTCTTCAGCTTCTTCGCGTTGCGGACGTCGTTCGCCATCTCTTCCTTCATCTTCTCGTGCGACATCCCAGCCTTCTTCGCCTTCAGCCTGTTCTCTTGCGCGGGCGTCTTCCCCATGGCGATCGATTTGTGCGAGTGCGAGTGCGAGTGCGAGTGCTCGGTCGGTCGTTCGCGGATGAAGACGGCGCCGCGCGCGTCGCGTCGTCAGCGACCGTCGACTCCGAAAAGAACGACGAGGCGCGGCGATCGACGCCGGCTGCGCTTTTTCTCTTCCGCTCGCGTAGCTCTTTCAGAGAGCGTCCGTCGCGCGCGCGTCAACGCGTGCGTCGCTTCTCGCGCGGTGGGTGCGCGTCGACGACGTTCGATTCGACTCCGATCGAGGAGGCCGCGTCGCCGTGCGAGACGTTGTGCCCGCGCCGCGCAGATCTTCCTCGGCGGAGACGAGTCGTTTTTCGTTTGAAGCGCAGCTGTGAGGGTCAGCCGCCGCCGCTCATTCCCTTGAGGGCTACAGTAGGACCTGAGCGCGCTACGCGCCATTCCGAGCGGAGGCGTTTCGTTTCCCGGCTTCGTCGTTTTTGGTCAGCAGAGAGACAGAGAGGCGACGCGCGCGCGCCACGGGAGAGGGATGAACAACGTCCCCACGGGTGGGGGCTTCCGCGGGAGTTCCCTGCACGCGCGCGCGAGGGCGCTGTGCACCCCGGACGTCGCGGCGACGCGCGCGAGGGAGGCGCTGCGGCGCCTGCGACCGCGACGGATCGTCGCGACCGATCGCGTCGCGTCCGCGTCCGGTCGTCGTCGTCGCGGCGAGATCCTGCGCCGTCCCGAGCTCGCCCCCGCGGCGGGGGGCGCATCGCGCGACCTCGCGCGCGGACGCGGCGCGCGATGGGACGACTCCGACGCCCGACGCGACCGCGCGCGCGCGCGCGTCGACCACGGCGAGGACTACGGCCCGGGCGCGGACGGACGCCTGATCCCCGCGCTGCTCCGAGATTTTCGCCCGCGCGCGACCCCGCGCTCGGTGCTGAGAGATCCCCCCCAGCGCCGCGGCGACGCGCGCGGCGACGGCGACGGCGACGGCGACGACAAGGCCAAGGCCAAGGCCAAGGTGGCGGTCGCGTTCGTCACGTCCGGACGCGCGACCACGCGCGAAGGGCTGTTCGGGTCGTACGCGACGGACGCGGCGTTCGCCGCGGCGGCGGCGGCGAACGCGAGGACGCGACGCGCGAGGACCGCGCCCGCCGCCGCTCCGGCTCCGCGCGATACTCCGACCGGTGGCGAGGGCGAGGCGGCTAAATCCGCGCGGAGCGAAGAGCGGCGGCGACGGCACCGCCTGTCGCGGTTCCGAAGGCATTACCTCCCCGCGGACGCGCCCGGGGCGCCGCGCGCGGACCCCGCCGCGGCGACGGCGTCTTCGAAACCGAGACCGTCGCCGCCGTCGCCGCCGCCGAAGAAACATCGGCGGAAGACCTGGGACGTAGACATGCGACCAGCGCGACGGCAAGGGATCATCCCGCGCGGGACGGCGCCGCCGGGGACGACGCAGCTCGCGTGCGCCGCCGCCGCCGACGCCGCCGCCGTCGTCGCGAATCGACCGGCGGAGGATAGAGAGCGGTACCAGCGAAGGATCGTGACGACGTGCGCGCGCGAGCACGTGGACGGGATCGTGCGGCGCGCGAGGGAGGGATCGCGATGCGCGCGTCTGGGCGCGCGCGGGGCGTAGGCGAGCGGTCTGTTCACGCGTGTATTCATTCGTCGGGCATCGCATCTTAATACAATCGATAAGATTCCTCGTTGAACGTGTCCCCCACTGATAAGTTATGTACAGCCATCGGCGCCCGCGCCGGTGGCTAAATCAAAGAATCAATTTCATAATCAACCCCGCGTCGTCGTCGTCGCGTATTACAACAAAGCGACCGACGCCGCGGGGCAAAAGAATAATAGGAGTGTTGTACAGGGTCTGCCCGGGGAAATTCGTTCCGTCTCCCCCGGGCGCGATAAAATACTCCCGACGGAGCGCTCTCGCGTCGGTGCGCGTCGCCCACCATCCTCCTCACAGAGGCTGGTGCGCGGACTCGATATTCGCAGGGGGCGCCGCGGGCGGCGCGACGGCGCTCTGCTGCCCCGCTGCCGCCTGCACCGCCGCCTGCGCCTGCGCCTGCGCCCTCGCCGTGAACGCGTTCGCCTGCGCCAACATCTGCGCGAACGCGTTCGGATTCCACTCCGCTGCCCCCGCCGCCTGCCCTGGCCCGACGCCGACGCCGACGCCGGCCGGCTGCGCCGCAGCCGCCGCGTTCGCGACGCCGCTCATCCACGCGAACATCAGGGACGGGTTCATGCACGCGGCCATCATGTTCGGCATGGTCGGCACCGGCGCGGCGCCTCGCGCGGCTTGCGCCGCCGCCGCCGCCGCGGGCGGGGGCGTAAACGCCGCGAGCTGCGCGGCGAACGCGGTCGGGTCGAACCCGCCCAGCGCCGGTGCCGGCGCCGGCTTCGCGATCAGGGCCGCCGCCGCCGGCTTCGAAGCAGTTTGCGCTTCGCCGCCGCCGCCGGACGCGCGACCGAGCGCAGCCTCGGTGAGCGCCCCGAGCGCCGCCGCGGCGTTCCCGAGCTCCTCCGCGATGTCGTCGTCGCCGAACGTGCTCCGCCCGGACGTCCTCGGCGAGCGCTCGCGAGGCGTGTGCTCCCCCTTCGCCCCTCGTCTCGGCGTCCCGGGCGTCGTTTCCCCGTCCGAGAGCGACGCCGCGGCCTCGAGGAGACCGTCCACGCCGCCGGAGTTCCCCGATCCCGTGGACAGCCGCCGCCGCGCGTAGCCATCGTCCGTCGTCGTGTCTCGGTCCGACGAGTCGCCCCCCGCGCCGGCGGAGACGCGCGCGACGCGACGGCGAACAGCCTTGAGCTTGCCGATCCTGAGGTGCGCCTTGCTGTTCGGGTCCGTGATGAGCACCTCACGCGTCTTGCGCACGGACTCCAAGCGCTCTCTCTCCGCGTCGCCGACGGACAGCGCGAGCTTCTTCGACGCCTCCGCGGAGTCCGCGGCGATCGGCGCGGCGGCGGCGGCGCGCCCCGGCGCCGCCACCTCCAACGCGTGGATGATCGTATCCAGCTTCTTCACCTTGCGGTACGGCCACCGCGTGATGCCGTGCTCGCGGCATCGCTGCTTGAGGACGGTGACGCACAGTCCGAGCTGATGCGCGGGGAGGGACGGAGGGAGGGAGGGAAGCGTCAGCGGGCGAGAGATCGAATCGAATCGTATCGAATCGATCGATCAAAGGTCTGGTCGTCGCGCGTCGAGGACCGCGCGCGCACCTTGCGCGCGACGTCGTTGATGGGGAGGTGGAAGTTGGCGCTGAGCTCCTCCACGGTGAGGGATTTGGATTGACCTCCTCCGCGTTTCTGTTTCGATGGATGAGGAAGGAATCGTCAGCGTCGCGTTCGAGGGGTTTCCCGGCGTCGCCCGTCCGCGTCGGCGCGTTCCCGTCGCGCGGCGGGAGAACCGAAACGAGACCGCGGGTTTTTTTTCCCGGCGGGCGTCGGGAATGCCGGCGGGTTTTTCCGGTCGCGCGAACGCGCTCGCGGCGCGCGCGTCGCGAGAATAAAACCCGCGCGCGAGCGAGAGAACGATGCGACACCGCGTGAATCATCGACTCCGGGAGCGCGATGCGATTTCGTGCGGGAACGAGCGCGCGCGGGGTCGCGGGACGCGCGCACCTTTGGCATCTTTTCCGTGTACAAGTGGAGCCGCGAAACGTTAGTTGATGGAACCGCCGAGCGAATTTACGCGCTCGGAGCTCGTCGATGGCGGCGTGAAACGCGCGTGCGCGGTCGTTCCCGCGATGTGCGACGGTCCGTGAGGGCCTTCGGAATACGTTACAGCGCGTCAGCCTCGCGGCGTCACGTCGTAGCTCTCCGCGCGCGTCGCCAAGTGATGCTCCGGAGCCCGCTCTCGCTTTTTCTCGCGCTGACGCGGATCACGACGAGAAATGTTCTGAGCCGTATGCGCTTTTAGTCTGACTAACTGGACGGAAAGGCAACGTTTGGTGCAGACTTTTGCCGAGCGACGCTTTCGGCCGCGGAAATCAATCTCTCTCATTGGCTTGAAACGTCGTCTGATTCGCTAATTTGATGACGCGGCCGTCGACGAAGCGGCGTTTCGCGGTCGAGAACTGTGATCGAAATCGCTCTTTTTCCGGTCGATCGATCTGCGAATTGTCGAGTCAGGCGACGAGCGGAGCGCGCGCGCGGTGGAAGGTTTTGGTTTTCGCTGGTTTTCACTCTCTGTGGCACTATGAAGACTCCTTCGCTCCCTCCACCCCTCGCGCGCGTCATCGCAAGATGTTCTTCAGCGCGTCGTCTATGCGCTCGTACTTGAACTTGTACCCCGACCTCAGCACCGCGCTCGGGGCCACCTTCTGCCCTCGGTGCACGACGGTGGCGCCCTCCCCGAGCAGCGCCTGGATGGCGAAATCCGGCACGGGCAGCCACGACGGCCGTCCCAACGCGGCGCCGATCTCCGTGCACATCTCCCCCATCCTCACCGGGTTCGGCGCGGTCACGTTCACCGGACCAGACATGGACTCGTTCGAGATCGCTTCCATGATGATCCCGACCGCGTCCTCTCTGTGGATCCACGAGAACCACTGGCTCCCGTCCCCCATCGGCCCCCCCGCGAAAACCTGAAACGTCGGGAGCATCTTCCCGAGCGCGCCGCCGTCGCGGTCGAGGACGATCCCGAGTCTCAGCAGCACGACCCTCACGCCGACGTTCTCCACCGCCATCGCGGTCTGCTCCCAGGACTGGCACACTTTCGAGAGGTAATCGCCCCCGGGCGGCGCGCTCTCGTCGAACGTCGCGTTCTCCGACGTGCCGTAAAAACCGATGGCGCTTGCGTTCACCAACACCTTCGGCCGTCGGCGCTCCTCGAGCGCCTCCACCGCGTCGACGATGCGCTTCGTCGCTTTCACCCTGGACGCCATTATCTCCGCCTTGATCGCGGGCGACCATCGCGTGCTGATCGGCTCTCCCGCGAGGTTCACGACGGCGTCCACGTCCGCCACCGCCGCCGCCCACTGGCTCAGCGGCACGAAGACGACGACGCCTCTCGGGAGCGTCTCCGGCTTGAGCGCGCTCCTGGCTTTGTTCACGTCCCTGGCGAGGACTAAGACCTCGTGTCCGGCCGCGAGGAGCTTCGCGACGAGTTTCGTGCCGACGAACCCGCTCGCGCCCGATATCGCGACGCGCAAGGATCCGCCACCGGGCGACGACGACGACGACGACGACGACGACGACGACGACGGCGTCGCGTCCTCGGTCGCCGCGGCGAGGACGCGCCATCCGCGCGAGGCGACGATGGAAGACCCTCTGCGGCGGCGCGCGCGAGCGCCGAGCGCGAGCGTGTCGAGGGCGACCGCGCGGCGGCACGACAGCGACACGGACGCGGACGCGGACGCGGACGCGGACGCGGCGGCGGTGACGTGTTTCGCGGGGACGCGCGATCCTGCGCCGCGCGAGGACGACGGCGGCTCGCGCCGCGAGGACGGCGGCGCGGGCGCGACGCGCGCTGCCAGCATCGAGAGCATCGCCGCCATGGTTGTGGTGATCCGCCTCGGGTGCGCGCGGGGGAAGTTTGAGCGGCGCGTCGCCGTGCGCGCGCGAGGTGCGGCGGCGGCGAAAGTTCGGGAGCTCGTCTAGCTAGCTCGTCTGGCCAGGATCACGTTTTCGAGATCTCAAAAAGTTTATCCCGGGCGAGGCGAGGCGCCGTCGCGTCGTTCGTGATGGTTGCTTGCGGTCTTATTAGAAATTGTGGTACAGCTAATGGAATACATCATGCGTGATAATAGTACTGTAATAACTCAACTCGACGATCGCGCGCGCTCACGACGATCGTTGCTTCGGGGCGAGGCTCGATTCCGCGGCCCCGCCTTTTCCGCGGTACCTCTCCTTTTCGAGGTACCGCCCCCGTCCCGTCGCCGCCGACGACGCGCCGACCGACGGTCCGATCTTCGACGCTTTCGGGCCGATCGCCTGCAGCCCGCTCGGGCTGTACGCCGCGCCCGCGATCGCGCTCGACGACGCGCTCGCGGCGGATTTCTTCGTGCTCGAGCGAGCAAAGAACCCGCCGCCGCCCGCGGCGGCGGCGGCGGTCGCGTGCTTTTTCGTCGACGAGGACCCCCCCGGGGCGAGGTCCAAGGACACGGCCGCGTGCGCGGGGACGATCGCGCGACCCGCGGCGAGGGATTCTCGCCGAGCGCGGTTCAGCCCCGGCGCCGCCGGAGACGTCGTCGGCGCCGCGGTACCTCGCGTGATCCACTCGTGCGCGAGCGCCTGCTCCGGGGACTGTCGCTCTCCGATGTCCCATCTCAAGCACATGTCGATGAAATCGACGAACCCTTTGTCCGCGCATCGGAGGATCCCCGCGAGATCTTTGCTCCCAGGGACTCGGCGCTTCCCTCGGGTGACCTTCACCTCGCGCGCGCGCCCGTCCGCGTCGAAGAAGATCGTCTTCCTCGTCGCGGTTTCTAACATTTTCGGCGGCGGCGGCCCGCGCGCTTCCATGATGCACGCGAGCTGCTCCATCTCGTTCTCCCCCGGGAACAGCGGGTACCCGGTGTACAGCTCCGCGAGGATGCACCCTAAGCTCCACATGTCGATCCCGACGTCGTACGGCATCCCTAAGATGACCTCCGGGGAGCGGTAAAACCTGGATTGGATGTACGTGTACACGCGTTCGTTCTCGAAGCACGACGAGCCAAAGTCGATCACCTTCACCGTGGACTTGTTCGGCTGCTTCAGGAGGATGTTCTCCGGTTTCAAGTCGCAGTGGATGACGTTTTGTTTTCGTAGAAACTTCAGCGACGTCAGGAGCTGCGACGCGAACCGACGCACGAGCCCTAACGACAGCCCTTGGAAGTTGTTGTTCTTGATGAACTCGTACAGGTTGATCGACAAGAGTTCGAACGAGATGCACAGGTGCTCGCGAAAGTAGAAGTACTCGTGCATGTGCACGATGTTCGTATCCTCGTCGCGCTCCTGCGTGTTGTGCCGCAGGTGCTCCAAGATCTTCACCTCGACCAAAGCCTGGGAGTGAAACCGCTTCTTGTTCCGAATCACCTTGACGGCTTTCATCGTCTTCGTCTTGTGATCGAAACACCGCATGACCTGCCCGAAGCTCCCTTTGCCGACGATCTGGATGATCTCGTACCTGTACGCGAGGTGATCGTGCGGGACGATGATCAAGTCGTCCCTGTCGTCGTCGTACCCGTGGTTGTCCGGCCCGCGCTCCCTCGACCCTCTGATCTTCTTCCCCACCCCCGCGGAGGCGCCCGAGTACCACACCTGCGGGAACTCGCCAACCTCCCCGAGCTCGTACTCGGACAGATCCGACGCGTGGTTCCTCAGCACCGTGGACGGCGTCATCGGGACAGCTTGCTCCGACGCGTGCGCGTGCGCGCCGCCGACGCCGACGCCGAAGCCTTTCCTCCCGGACGCGGACCCCGGGGACGTCTCCCCGCTGCTCGACGACGACCGGCGCGACCGCACGGAATCGCTCCGCGCCCTCGCGTGGATGCTCTGCGACGAGTCCCCGCGCGACGCGACCGGGCCGCGCGACGCCACCTTCGCCGCGTTCGACGTCGAAGACCGCCTCTCGGGTTTCCCCGCGGTACCCGCGGTCGCGGCGGCGCCGAGCGGGTACAGCGCGGACCCGAGCGCGTCCGGAAGTCGCGCGAGGGTCGCTTTCCCTCGGATCGCCTCCGGGCCGCCTCGGTCGATCCCCCCGGCGTTCGCGCCGCTCGCGTTCGCGACGGTGGTCCCCTTCATCGGCGCGCGCGTCGATTTCGCGCTCGCGCCGTTCGCGAGGCCGACGCGTCCGAGCCTGCGCGCGAGCTCGATCGCGGAGACGCCGTGGATCTGTCGCGCGCGTTGACGCGAGGGCTGCTTCTCGCCGGCGGCCGCGTCGGCGGGATCTCTCGACGACGCCGGCGCGTGCGCGTGATGCGACACGCCGACGCCGTTCACGGGGGGGAGGTCGTTCGTCTTGTACGACATCTCGCGTTATCCCGCGCGAGAGGCGTTCGCTCTATCGACGCGGGACGCGCGAGGCGGAGCGCGAGATCGTCGCGGGATCGGGTCGGTCTCCGAAACGACGCAACGTGACCTCTCGCGTTCCGCGAATCCCCCGAACGCGATCGCGCGACGCGGAGCGCGGGTAACCGACGCGCGCTCCCTCGATCCCCCCGCCGCGTCGGCTCTTCGTCTCTCGCTGCTTCCTTCTTCCTCGCGCGTTCTCTCTCGCCGGACGCGCCTTCCTCTCTCAAGCGCGCGCGCGGAATGAATCGACAGAATAAAGTTGACAGGTCACTTCTCGCGTCGAAACAGAAAATATCTAAATTTTTTCCGGTCCGAACCTCTGTATGCAAACTTAGTCGGAACCACCTCATTTCGTGTACTGTACCCAAAAAGTACAAAGATCTGGCGCTATCTAAGAAGGATTTCGCACGTCCGCTTTTTCCTTCGCCGTCTCCAGCTCGCGCTGCAACGCGAGGATCCTCGCGTTCTTCTCGCACAGCTCCTCCCTCGCGCGCGCGAGCAGCTTCCCGTCCGACCCGCCGCCCCCCCCGCCCCCCGCGGTAAGATTATTCTTCCGCGCCGCCGTCACGCTCACGTTGCGGACGCGAGACGCGAACTCCAGCGTGCACGCGCTCTCGCTCGCGTCGGACGCGGCGGGTCCGGCGTGGACGAACATCAGCGTCTTCGAGTCCCCGCCGAGGCACGGGGACAGGATGTGCGTCAGCTTGCAGTCGCGGAACGGCACGTGCGCCGCGTGCTTTGCTGCCGTCTTGCTCTCTGTCGCGGACTGTTGCTTCTCCGCGAGCGCGTTGAGACAGTTTCCCAAAGCGCTGAGGCTCTTGTTGATGTGCCTCGCCTCGCGCAGACGCTCGCCGGTGGCGTTCGTCTTGCTCAGGCGCTCGGACCCGGCGAGGTCGACGAGGTTTAGCCTCGACGTCGTGACCTCCCCGCGCCCGGCGTTCGTCTTGCTCGTCGCGGTGACCGTGATGGTGAATATCAAGTGCGACCGCGAGGACGTCGCGTTCATATCCGTTTGGCCGGTTTTCCTCGCCGCGCCGCCGACCCTCATGACCGCCATGACGTCCATCGTGCTCGAGACGTTCACGCGCTCTAAGTCCGTGACGTACGGCGTCCCGTCCGCGCCTTGTCTGATGTCGTGCGGCTTCGGGTTCGCCGCGTCCGGCTCGAGCAAGTCCCTGACCTTGTCGTTGTAAATCTCCATCATCGTGCACGAAAACGAATACGAGGACGTAGCGTAGTCGCTCTCCGCCTCGCGGAACAACGATGCGAGGGACCGGAACGTGATCCCGCGGTCCGCGGGAGTGCCCTCCATCGTGTACGTCTTCCCGCTCCCGGTTTGCCCGTACGCGAACACGCACACGTCGTATCCGTCCAGACACGAGCGAATCAACGGCTCGATCTCTTCGAAAATCTCCGACTGCGAAGCCGACGGCCCGGCGACGTGGTCCAACTCGTACCGCTTCCCGCCCTCGATCTTCGCCTCCAAGGCGCTGACCGCGCTGACCGCCGCGACATCGCCGTTCGCTTCCTCGTGAGCGCTGATCGGCCGGACGCGCAGAAACACGCGGATGTTGCCCTTGAGCTCGAGGAGGCGGTTCGACAACGTCTGCCGCTCTTTTCGCGCCGTCGCGCATCGCTCGACGGCGACCGCCGCCGTCTTCCCGAGCTCGCGCACGCCTCGAAGC
>Ga0181561_10004439_pt1 | contig 12097 bp, 10 predicted proteins | sample 011ome_19_FD_133760 | JGI IMG/M metagenome (GOLD analysis project Ga0181561, IMG submission 133760) | Coastal salt marsh microbial communities from the Groves Creek Marsh, Skidaway Island, Georgia - 011510BT metaG (megahit assembly) | ecosystem: Environmental > Aquatic > Marine > Intertidal...
AAGCCGCCAAGGTCCGTTGATAGTTTTCTTGACCCAAACCGGCTTCCAACCACTCGCCCTGAATAAATCCCGGACATACAGCATTGATTCGGATTTCTGGCCCCATCACCCGTGCCAACGATCGAGTCATGGTCAGAAGCGCCCCTTTTGACGCGGCATAGGCGACAGAGCTACCAATACCCTGGACTCCGGCGATGGACGCAACGTTCACCACCGATGCCTCGCCTGCCGCCCGCATGCCAGCTTCTGCGGCTCTGATCATTTGATAGGGGCCCACGACATTGACCCCATAGAGATGAAAGAAATCGGCCTTTTCCAAGCCGTCTAGCTGGTGATGAGGATTGAACTTGGTGGTCCCTGCGTTATTCACCAGCGCATTGATCTTACCCCACTTGGCCATCGCCTGATCAGCCATCGAGCGACAGGCCAGATCATCACTGACGTCCGCCTGGCAGACCAACGTCTCGACGCCCAATGCCTGGCAAGCCTCGGCGGTCGCTTCGGCTCCGCTTTTATTGTGAGCATAATTGACCAGGACATGACAGCCTTTGCTGGCCAAAAGCCTCGCTGTCGCGGCGCCCACCCCCGAAGACGAACCCGTCACTATCGCCACCGCACCCTTCAGGTCCATACTTGCTCCTCATTTACATTTACATTTAAAAAAAACGATTGCATTGAGCCTATTGACGCCAAGGCCAGTTACTCAGATTTCGCGAATATGGCTGCTAGTCCAGATGCCCTAGGGCTGACGCCGCACTCCGCAACTTATTGGCGCGCAGGACGGGCAAAGCTAGACGCCCTCAGGATGCTCGCGATGAAACTTCTCCCAATACTCAGCAATGGTTGTCTTCATCTCTTTATGGAGCATCAGCATCGAAAACAAATTCGGTAATGTCATCAACGCCAAGGTGATGGCCGAGATCAACCATATCAACGAGGTATCTGCTATCGACGCCAGGAAAAATCCAGTGACATAAGCAATCCGGTAGGGTGTCACCGACTTGACCCCGAACAGGTAGGTCATGGCCCTATCACCGTAATAAGACCATGCCACTGCCGTGGAAAAGGCAAACAGAACTAAGCCAATGGAGACTACGTATTGACCAAACTCACCAAAAACGCCTCGAGTGAAGGCTTTCGTGGTCAGGTCTACGGAGTGAATCAGAGACTTGCCGTGGACCTCAATGGACTCTTTGATCTTACCATCGGCCACGGTGACTACCCCATCGTAGGGCTTGCCGTCCTGATAAAACCTCACGTCTTCGGCGATCGATCGATTGTGGATCACCGTAATATTCTCTGCTATCGCCGTACCGTTAAGAATATTGATTTCGCCAGAAAAGGATTTTACCGGATCCTCTTCCAGACTCAAACTCAGGTGCTTGAACAGTGCCTGCCGCTGATCTGCATCTGCCTCTGAATAGATACCCTGGACCACCTCCATGTCAAAAGTCTGAAACTTATTCTCGAACTTTTCAGTCCAAACGCCAGAACTCAGGATCACCAGACCGGTCACAGTACAAATGACAATGGTGTCTATGAAGGGCTCCAGAATCGAGACCATGCCCTCTGAGATGGGTTCATCAGCTTTAGCTGCCGCATGGGCAATCGGCGCAGAACCCTGGCCAGCTTCGTTAGAAAACAAGCCACGATTGACGCCCCGGTTAAACGCATAAGCGAAGGTCGCACCGAGAAATCCACCGGTGGCTGCGCTACCGGTGAATGCATCACTGAAGACAGCAATAAAAGATGGAATTACATTTTCGTAGTTGGTGAAAATCACACCCGCCGCCCCAGTGAGATAGATCAGCGCCATCAAGGGCACGATTTTCTCGGCAACTTTGACGATTCGGCTGATACCACCGAGAATCACCAGCGCCAGTATCCCGGCAAGAAATAGCCCAGTCATCCACTCAGGAATACCAAACGTGGATTGCATACCGCTGGCAATGTTATTGCTCTGGGGCATATTACCGCTGCCGAACGAGCTGACAACTGTGGCAGTGGCAAATCCCACTGCCAGCCATTTCATATTAAGTCGGCGTTCCATGACATACATGGGCCCACCCACGATGAAACCATTTTCGTCCTTGGTACGGTACTTATGCGATAACGAAACCTCGACAAACTTTGTCGCCATGCCCACAAACGCGGTCATCCACATCCAAAACAAGGCGGCTGGCCCACCAAGGTAAATGGCAAGTGCCACACCGCCGATATTTCCGGTACCTACTGTGCCGGAAATCGCCGTGGATAAGGCCTGAAAATGCGTCGCATCACCCTCATCGCTGGCCTTATCATACTTACCTCGCACAATGCGCAGCGCATGCCGAAAGAATCGGATCTGAGGGAATTTTAAATAAACGGTAAATACCAGGCCGGTTCCCAGGAGAACAAAGGGAAAGTAGCGGGCTGAACCCAGAAAGCTGTCGAGCAGGTCGAGAAAACCAGTGAGCGATTCCAATGTATCCCCTTTTATTATTATCCGTAAATCAATGGCTATTCCGCCGCCGACCATAGCAAATTAAGCTTGGGAAGCATAGCCGACAGGTACGACGAGGTTAATCGCCAGGTCCCGTTCGTCCCGCTGAGGGTTTTGCAATAGCGTTTCCCAGCGTCCGCCAAGCGTTAACAACAAGACCATTGCATCCAGTATATCGTCTGGCTGCACCTGATTGCGCCGCCACCCCGGTAGAGCCTGATGATAAACATCAACGGCCGCCGGCCAGTATTGGCGGAGAATCAATAGTCGCTCCGCCTGTCCAGCAGACTTTTTCTTGCTGTGGAGCAGTGGTTGCCCCTGAATCGCAGCAAAGGCCAGCTCAGGATGAGACTCAAACATATTTTCCCTTGCGCTGGGAAAGGACTGTAGAAAGCGATCCAATTGGCTGATTTTTGCACAGATATTCCAGGCTTGTATGGACAGTCGCGTGCCCAACCGCTCGTGATTGATGTCACAAGCCTTCGAGTAGCTACTGGCATAGACGGCTTGCCGACAGGGAACCGTGAACACACTGGCCGCCCTGCCCGGCAAACGCCTGCGAGCAGCCGGTTCAACCTGGCGAGGTTTGTCATCGAGAAGTCCGATGGGCATATCTATGAGCAACGCGCTAGCATCGTGATGGGCATGCCAGAGCGCCTCCACTGACGCAAAGACTTCTACTCGAATCGCTTCGGCGGTCCAGCTTGAGTCCAAATCAGCCCTTTCGCAGCTGATTGCCAACCAACCGGCTCGACAACCGTCAATTCCGACAATTTTACCTTTGGATGCCACCTTTACTCACTACTTACTGCAGTGCGCATGGTGACAAATTCCTCGGCCGCCGTCGGGTGAATACCGATGGTTGCATCAAACACGGCCTTCGTCGCGCCGGCTTTTAGCGCGATCGCGATGCCCTGAATAATCTCACCGGCCTCTGGACCGACCATATGCGCGCCAAGTATTTTATCGGTCTGTCGATCAACGATCAGCTTCATCATTGTTTTCTCATCGCTGCCACTCAGGGTGTGTTTGAGAGCACGAAAGCTGGAACGATAGACGTCGACTTCAGCACAGGTATCCCTGGCTTGATGTTCAGTCAAGCCGACAGTACCGATATTCGGCTGACAGAAGACCGCCGTCGCTATATTCGTATAGTCCATGGTTGTGGGTTGCTGAAGAAACTGCCCTCGCGCGAAGACCATGGCCTCGGCAATCGCCACCGGCGTCAGCTGGACTCGGTCAGTGACATCCCCCAGAGCGAAAATGGAGGGTTCAGAGGTGCGAAACTGGTCGTCGACGATAATTGCGCCGTTATCTCGACAACTGACATTAACATGCTCCAATCCGAGATCATCTACTGCCGGCACTCGCCCCGTCGCATACAGAACGCAGTCGGTTGCCAATGTCGTACCATCGGCGAACAGCACTAGCAGGCTGCCATCCGGCTGTTTTTCGATGCGTGTCACACTTGAATTAAAGTGCAGTGTGACACCCTTTTTGACGATCTCAGTGGCCACTGTCTGGCGTACATCCTCGTCAAAATTACGCAAAAATAATGGGCCACGATAGGACAGGTGACTATCAGTACCCAGGCCGGCAAATATGCCGGCGAATTCCACAGCGATATAACCGCCACCCACCACCAGAGTCCTTCGCGGCAGTTCTGGCAGATGAAAAGCCTCGTTGGACGTGATCACCAGGTCATTGCCAGGAAAGTGTGGCACTGAGGGCCAGCCACCTGTAGCAATCAGAATTCGCTCGGTGGAGATCACTCGATCTCGAACGACCACATGGTGGGCGTCTTTTATTCGCGCTCGACCCTCAAAATGCGTCACGCCCGCATTGTCTAACAAACCTTGATAGATCCCATTAAGACGGCTGATTTCCTTGTCTTTGTTTTTGATCAGCGTTGGCCAGTCAAAATCCGGTTTCACCGCCGACCAACCAAATCCCTGAGCGTTTTCGAAGTCCTCGGCATAATGGGAGGCGTACACCAGCAGCTTTTTAGGAATGCAGCCAACATTGACGCAGGTACCACCCATGTACTTATCTTCCGCGGTCGCGACCCGCGCACCATAAGACGCGCTCATTCTCGCAGCGCGCACGCCGCCTGAGCCGACGCCTATGACAAAAAGATCAAACTCGTATTCTGACATGCAAGCTTTGCCTCACCCATTATTGAAAACCCGTAACCTAACATAAGCTGGATGACGACGCCCGATTCCTGCATAGATTTCAATCGTCCTGTCACCGCTGCGCGCCAGTTTCGCGTTATGATCGACACTCCTGACCTAAATCGACTGAAATCCTTTATTCATGTTTATCGACTTGCAACCGTTTGCTTCAACCTCTTTAATCCAAACCCTGAGCTGCACAGTTCAACAGGATCAAAACCGTCTACTTCTGGAATTTCAACTCGAGGCGGATCTGGCGTCATTGAATTGGCCGTTAACAGCAGCCCAGCCGACTCGCCGAATGGCGCTGTGGGAGCATAGCTGTTTCGAATGTTTTGTGGGCGATGCCAAAGACACAGGCTACACGGAAGTAAACTTCTCACCCAATGGTGACTGGAACTGTTTCGGTTTTACCCACTATCGCCGTGGAATGCATGAAGTCGAGCACTCCATCCTGGCGTCCAGCGCAGTCTCGATGGAAGACGAGCATCAAGTGAGGGTCAGCCTCACGCTGGATCTTAACCATTGGCGGCCAGATATTTCGGCTTTGACACTCGGCCTTGCCGCTATTCTGAAAGACCACCAAGGCCATCGCCACTATTATGCGCTGCAACATATTGACGGCAAACTCGATTTCCATCACCGTGACAGCCACTGCCTGATCATTCCCTGGGGTATTGAATGACATTTCAATTTGGTATTGACGCGCTGCTGGAAAGTCCTGCGGACTTGCAATCGCTAAGTTCGCGCCGAGTCGCTCTGGTCGCCCATCCAGCCTCAGTGACCAGCAACATGCAGCACTCCCTCGACGCCCTGATTGCACATGGGGTCGCCGTCAATCGCGCATTCGGACCGCAACACGGTATGCGCGGCGACAAGCAGGACAACATGATTGAGTCTGCCGATTATTTGGATCCAACCCATGGCATTCCTGTGATCAGTCTGTATGGCGAGCATCGAGCACCCACCCAGACAATGCTTGCTGACCTAGATGTGGTGCTGTTTGACCTACAGGACATTGGCTGTCGCATCTATACTTATATTACAACCCTGAAGTATTTTCTTGAGGCGTGCAGTACTGCCGGCGTTGAGCTCTGGGTGCTGGACCGGCCCAATCCTGCCGGCCGGCCGGTAGATGGGCTGCGCCTGGAAGCGGGCCACGAGAGCTTTGTCGGCTGTGATACCTTACCCACCCGACATGGGCTGACTACCGCCGAACTGGCGAGTTGGCTGGTGGCCAAACATCAAATGCCAGTGAAGTTAAAGACCATCAAGATGATCGACTACGAGCCGATGGCAGGACCTGGCTATGGCTGGCCACTTCAGCAACGCGCCTGGGTCAATCCGAGTCCAAATGCCAGTAGCCTGAATATGAGTCGCTGCTTTTCCGGCACTGTGTTGCTGGAAGGTACCCAACTGTCTGAAGGGCGTGGCACCACGGTACCACTGGAAATCATGGGGGCACCTGACTTTCCTGCATTGGAGGTTCTGCGGCAATTGCAGTCCGAGCGACCCACCTGGCTGGCCGGTGCTCATCTGCGCCCTTGTTTCTTTTCGCCGACCTTTCACAAACACCAGGGTGAGCTTTGCGCAGGCCTGCAGATACATACGGATTTCAGTCACTACGCTCACGCGCAATTCAGACCCTACCGACTGATTGCCGGTCTTCTCAAGGCTTTACGTCAGGTAAGGCCAGACTACCCAATCTGGCGACATCATGAGTACGAATATGAACCTGACCGTATACCCATTGATGTGATCAATGGAGGTCTGTTCCTGCGTTACTGGGTCGATGACACAGCAGCGACTTATGCTGACCTTGAGGCTCGACTAGAGGCCGAAGAACAGCCATGGTTAGTAGAACGGGCCCCTTACCTGCTTTACTGAGTCACCAAGTCACTAAGTCGCCTTCTCCCGCGCGTTACCTGCACTGCGCCAACTGTTCTAGACCCTTATCAGGGGACAGACAACCAGAGCTCTAGACGGCTCAGAGCAGTCATTGACAGATTGTGCTGGCCTCTGGAGCCGACTAATGCATTTCAAGTCAACCATAAAATTTTGGCATAGTCGGCATAACCAGCCAGGGATGAAAACCCCCATGCTAGAATCCGCTTTTATTCTCATCACGGGACGGAACAGCCGCCATGACAAGCCCCAACACGAACAAAACCAACGCCTATAAAATAGCGATCCTCGCTGGTGATGCAATCGGCCCAGAGATCATGGCCCAGGCAGTCAGGGTTTTTGATCTGGTGAGCAAGCACCGTGACATTGAGTTTGAACTGACATCAGCGCCCTTCGGTGCTCACGCCTATTTTGAACACGGCAAGGCCTTTCCAGACCAGACTAAGGCAATCTGTGATGCAGCCGATGCCATTCTTAAGGGGCCGGTTGGCCTGAGTCACGCAGAATCCCAGAAGATTCCGGTCGAGGAGCAAGCAGAGCGAGGCGCTATTTTACCCCTGCGCGCTCGATACAATACCTTTGCCAACTTTCGACCGATTTACCTCAGCCCGAACATGGCCCATTTCTCACCATTGAAACGCGAAGTTATTCAAAACGGCATAGATATTCTGCTGATTCGCGAACTGGTTGGCGGTTTGTATTTTGGAGAAAAAGAACGTGGCGTCAATGCGGCAGGCAAACGTTATGTGAAAGAAACCCTTGAATATAACGAGGACCAGGTTCGCCAAATATTGATCGTTGGTTTTGAACAGGCTCGACTAAGAAAGGGGATTCTGCATAACATTCACAAGAGTAACGTGTTGATGTCCAGTGTCTTCTGGAACGAAATACTGGATGAAGTGCATCAGGATTATCCAGACATCAAGGTAGTTCATCTACTCGTAGATGCCGCAGCGACAGCGCTGTGCCTGAACCCCGGCCAATTCGACGTCATGGTTATGGAAAACATGTTCGGCGACATCCTTAGCGATCAGGGTGGTGGTATTCTTGGCAGCCTTGGTTTGATGCCTTCTGCTTGCATGGGGCCAGAGAAGGCTTACTATGAGCCCTCACATGGCAGCGCACCGGACATCGCCGGCAAAAATATCGCCAATCCTTATTCAATGATTGGCTCTGTTGCCATGATGCTGGATATGAGCTTTGGCCTCAAAGCAGAATCAGATGCGGTTTGGGGCGCGATGAAAAGTGTGTTTGAAGCGGGCTATTCAACCGCGGATCTGTCAGCCAAAGATACGCATCCAAAAATCCTCTCCACCACCGAGTTTGGTGATCGCGTCATGCAAGAGCTTGATCGCCTGCTCGCGGCTACTTAGGCTTGAGACTGTCTGACTCAGACTGACGAGTGACGAGCGGCTGCTGGCCGCCTGTTTCTCGGCTTTAGACATTAAACTATCGACTTTAAGCTATAGCACTTACGCTATAGAACTTAAGCTATAGAACTTAAGCAATCTCTCTCGCGGAAAAGTACTTGATCGAAAGCGATTAGGTACTCGCTGCTGCGGCAGCAAAAAGTGTCTGTCAGATAGATCTTTGCAGGCGCTTCTGAAAGTGCAGGCGCTTCTGAAAGATCCTTGGTGATTTAGAGCGCGACTATCTGACTGGCAAGACTCGCCCCCATCACCAGAATAGAGATCCAACCCCATCCGATAAACGCCCACATGACCAGGGGCTGTTCAAACAGATCACCGAGGATATTAACCGTAGAGTCGACCAGTAAGAATTTCAATGGACGTTGTATCAACTGCTTAAACATGGGCTTGCTTACCTTCTCTCTAACCTGTAGATCTGCAGACATGTGGGGACATGTGCGGATGAATTATACTATTGCGTTTCAGGGCGTCATATTAGCTGGAAATACGCTTCAAGGGGAGTCCTACTCGAGTGCTTTTGGGGGCATATTTAATGACAGACGCTTAAAGCGTTGAACCTCAGTTTCGATATCCTCATAAATCGCTGCCACATCGATTTTTTCTTTAAATTGAATGCGTTTGGAAAATACTGTCACCGGAAATATAAAGTTATCTGTTTTACGCCAGCGGAGCGCTTTGCTGGACCCAAGCTCATCCTCATAACTCACCCAATGCAGGCCAAATTCACGCACCAGAACATCACCAAAGACAACACCCAGGGCCTGCCACTGAGGCGTCTGGTCAGATCTGAGTATTCTTCTGTCGACAAGCTGCTGGAATAACGGCAGGTCTTCCTTGGTGCCGTGCAGCGTGACAATGCCTAAACGGCGGGCAAACAAAGCCTTCATCTCAGCACGTTGCTGATCCAGCAGGGTTTGCTGCCCGAAGGACAAGTCGTCAACCACAGCAGGTGGCGTCGGCTCAATGGGAAACTGATAGTTTTCCAATTGATCTGGCGAGAGTACCGGCACGTCTATCGGAGCCGCACTGGCTGAAAAACTAGTCGTCATCAAAAACGTGTACATCAACAACAAAGCTGTCCTTTGCATCACGCGCTCGCCTATTTAATGATCCTGAGGAGTCGCTATTATCCCGATTCGAACCCAGAGCGAAAGAACTATTCGCCCAGATGGTATTCGACCCGACATAACATCCTGCTAGACTCCTTATCTCAAGGAATACCGGGTCGCTAAGCGCCACCGGCCGATGGAAAAGGTTGATGCGAGAAATACCATGAATCCCCAGCTGACTAGTCAGATTCACGCCACTCCAGGCCTTTGGGTGACAGCAGTGACCGGCGGCGGCAGTAGTGCCCTGAGCCGACTGCTTGCGACGCCCGGCGCATCCAGGACACTATTGGAAGCAACCATTCCCTACGCAGAATCCGCACTGTACGCGTACCTGGGTCAGCAGCCCACGCAGGCAGCTAGCCCAAGAACGGCCAGAGCACTGGCCATGGCAGCATTTCAACGAGCCAGAGCGTTGCACGAGGGCAAACTCAAGGAGCGCCAGCCCGCACCCAGCGAGGCATTACCCTTGTTTGGACTTGGCGCCAGCGCAGCACTGGTTACTGATCGCCAGCGCAAAGGTACTGATCACTGTTTTGTTGCAATCCAGAGCCAACAAGCAACCTGGGAGTTTAGTTTGACGTTTGGTAAGCCTGGTCGCCAGCGCAGCGACCAGGAGCAGTTTTGTGGTGAATTGATACTGCAGGCAATGCAGCTGGCTCAGGCGGGCCACCGGATTCCAGAGGCCAGCAGCCTGCATAACCTTTTAGCGCTTGACAGCCAGGACCATCTTGACCTGCGCATCATGGTAGCACCGCGCTTATGGCAGAAGCTCTTCAGTCAGGCGCTCACCTCTACCTGGACCGACGGTGCAGCGCCTGCGGGAATTTTTCCTGGCGCCTTCAACCCTATCCACGAGGGCCATCGGCAAATGGTTCAGATCGCCAAAACGATCCTGGGGCACGAGGTGGTACTAGAAATATCGGCCTTTAATGTCGACAAGCCACCCCTGGACTATTTGGACCTGCAAGCCCGCTTAGACGGCGCGGCAAGTTACCCGGTGGTGTTTAGTAATGCGCCAACCTTTGCCGAGAAGTCAGAGATCTTTCCCGGCGCTACTTTTGTTGTTGGCAGCGATACTATCGAACGTATAGCCGACCCTCGATACTATGGGGGTCTGGCGGCAAACCGCGATCAAGCGCTCGAATTGCTGCAGCAGCGGGGCCACCGCTTTTTGGTCTTCGGTCGCAGCAACGGCACGCAATTCATCGGCCTGGAACAGCTCGACTTGCCGCAGGTCTTGAGCAAGATTTGCATCGGGGTCCCGGAAAAAAGTTTCCGCATAGACCTGGCTTCACGGCAACTGCGCTAAGTATTTGCTCTCTGGTTTGAACTCCTCGGCTACAGGTAGGGCAGAAACAGTTCAGGTAGTGGCGCGCTCTTCTCACTGGAAGACAAGACCAAGGATCTCGCCGCAGCCGGATTTATCACAATGTTCGAGCAAAAATTTTCACCCACCCGCATTTGGATCGGTACCCTATCCTCGAATAGCGACGTTACCTCTGCAGCAACTTCCGGCAGGATCGCCTCGAGAATCATCGTCGCACGAGGCAATACACTCGAGTCGGACAGCCGATTGCGCTGACCCCACGCCACCAATAGTTGCGAGCAGGACTCAAGAAGCTCTGGCAAATCGGTCACAGCAACATCACGGTCGAGACCATAGCTGTATAACATCATGGCTTCCTCAAACAACATTGCCAGGTCTTCCCTGGCACTACTGTAGTTGTAGAAGTCATTAGCGACATCAAGGGGGAACTCAGCAGCCACATCTTCGGCGGTGAGAAGCCGGTCAGCCGCACGTACAACCTCGCTGCGAAAGGACACGCCTGCCAGACGGTACATGAGCTCAGAGGTCAGCGGATATGTACCCTGCAGCAGGTTGGATGGTCGGCTACCGGTGAGAACTGCCTGATACATGGGAACAGATCGGTTAATAGTCGCCAGACTGGACGGCGGATAGAAGTCATTCGCATGGGCCAGTTCATGATAAAACAACGCTGCCATGCGCATGGAGACAGATGCCAGATTGCGCTCCAGACTTCGCAGATCCGTTTCTCCCTCGTAAACATAGCGCGCTGGCATATAAAATTGGAAAACATTGCCCAGGTCCGATCGATAGTCAGGTGTTTGATCAATCGTCGACTGCTCAGCGGTTGTCAGCCACAAGCGCTCCGGGTCGATATAGATAGCACCAGTTCCTTGCCAGTAAAAAGACGGTCGAATGTCATAGGAAATAACAATTGCCGTGACGCCACGCATGATCAACAGGAGCTCAGGTGGCATCTGGGTGAGCACTTCTCGCATGCGAACAGCCATCCAATCATGGGAGACCAAAACGCGGTCCATGACCTGATCAATCGTTGGTGAATTAGTCTCCATCCCCAGCAAGGAAATCTGACTGAAGCTGCAGAGATTAGCTTCCGTCATCTTCACCGTGCAGTTGATCAGCGTTTCGGCGAGCGGATTACCTGGATTGGCGGGCCGCACCAAGGAGCGCAGGCCGTCAAAGCGCTTATCTGGAAAAAACTCGTCCATAATATAAGCAGTCGTATCGACGGGCGGCGTGACTGGTGATGGCGAAACCGGCTGCGGCAAAGGCGTTGAAGAGACTTTGCTCGAGCCGCCCCCGCCACAAGCTGTCAGGGCCAGGGTCATGGCTAGCGCACAACCCAACCGCTGAACGCAGTCGCTTTGCTTTCCTACCAAAGCGCTTCTCAAAGCTTTCGTAAAAGCTTTCATCAAAGCCTTCATCAACGCTCTCATCAACGTTCCCATCACAGCCCCCTTCACAGCCTTCTTCAAAACGCCCTTCAAAACGCCCTTTAAAATAGCCATTATTGCTTTTGGCGAGTATTTAAAAAACAATTTCATCCCAATGCTATAGCCTGGCCCATATCGACCTATGGCACCTGAGTCCCGGCACCTTAAGTCCGGCCTCAGCACACCCCTTCGACCCAAGTGAACTCGTTTGCGCCAGCCTAACCAGGGCTATCCGCT
>Ga0181561_10004449_pt1 | contig 12078 bp, 6 predicted proteins | sample 011ome_19_FD_133760 | JGI IMG/M metagenome (GOLD analysis project Ga0181561, IMG submission 133760) | Coastal salt marsh microbial communities from the Groves Creek Marsh, Skidaway Island, Georgia - 011510BT metaG (megahit assembly) | ecosystem: Environmental > Aquatic > Marine > Intertidal zone...
ATGAATCGACGGATCCGTCTCAGCCTCACAAAAAGAAAAGTCACCGCGGCGCACGCGGCGCGCGGCGCCGTCGCCGAGCGCGGCGAGCGTCGCGCGCGCGCGCGGCGCGTCCATCGCGTCGCCGAGCGCGAGGGACCCGACGGTTTCCCTCGCCGTCGCTTTGAGTCGCTCCACCATCGCGCCCATCCCGCGCCGCACGAAGCCCCTCTCCGCGAGGGAGAGGAAGAACTCCTGCGCCTCGATCCCGAGTCGCGGGCCGCCGAGAGCGCCGGGAGGCCCCGCGACGCCCTCGCCCGCGCGCTCCAGGAACAGCTGGCGACTGAGCACCGTCAGCATCAGGCGCATCTGCATGCTGACGACGGCCAGGGACGACACCGCCGCGGCGGCGCGCGCGAACGACAGGACTTTCAGGTCCTGCCACACCTCCAGCTTGCTGCGGGGGGGGTCCGAGTCCCCCGCGTCCCCCGCGGGCTGCTTCAGCGCCGCGAGCAGCGCGGAGACATCGCAGAAGCGCTGCAGCGAGTACTTCACGCGCGGGGAGATGGACGGCAACGCGGTTTTGAACAAAACCGTCTCCACCGCGTGGAAGTGCGCCTCCAGGTCATCCTCCGCCTGTTTCCTGTCCTGCTTCAGACGGATTTCGAGGCTGTCGAATAGACCGCGGAACCTGGCGTGGAAACCCTGGAGCACCTCCATCCGCGCCGGCGTGGGCCCTGGCGCGGATCGGACTGGAAGGCAGAGAGTTTTTCGCGGAGCGTCCAAGGTCTCGCCCATCGTCAGTCATAATTCGTCGACCACGCGAAGAAGCGGCGTTTACGACTCGCGGCGGCGGTGGTGGCGCCGAAGCAAGACTCGCCGGCACCGAGATGGACGACCGACTCGCGCAGATTCGGCGCGATGTCGTCGGCGCGGACGCGTCGTTCGATGGCCCCTTCGGCCGGAAGGCCATGCTCTACGCGGACTGGACCGCCTCCGGGCGCGCCCTCGTCTCCGTCGAGGACTACGTGCGCGATGAGGTCCTGCCGCTGTACGCCAACACGCACACCACCACGAGCACGTGCGGCCTGCAGTCCACGTGCTTCCGCCAGGAGGCGCGCCAGCTGATCGCGCAGGCGTGCAACGCGCGCGTCGGGTACTCGGACAAGCACGCCGACGTGGTCGTGTTCGCGGGAAGCGGCTCGACCGCGGCCATCAACAAGCTGTGCCTCGTCCTCGGCATGCACCTGCCGCCGGCGCCGGGCGCGCCGCGCGAGGCGCAGCCGGTGGTCCTGGTGGGCCCGCACGAGCACCACTCCAACCTCCTGCCCTGGCGCGAGAGCTCGGCGCTGGTCGTGCAGATCGGCGAGGACCCGGAGACGGGCTCCATCGACCAAAACGCGCTGGTTCGGGCGCTCACGAAGTACCGCGGACACCGCCTGGTGGCGGGCTCCTTCTCCGCCGCCAGCAACGTGACCGGCGCGCTGGCGGACGTCGACGCCGTCACGGAGACGCTGCACCGGCACGGCGCGCTGGCGTTCTGGGACTACGCCGCGGCGGCACCGTACGTCCCGATCGACATGAACCCCGTGCGCTTCATGAAAGATGGCTCCGTGAACCCGCACGTGTACAAAGACGCCGTCTTCGTGAGCCCGCACAAGTTTCCGGGCGGGCCGGGCGCGCCGGGCGTGCTGGTCGCGAAGCGCGCGCTGTTCACGAACGAGGTGCCCTCCGAGCCGGGCGGCGGCACGGTGTTTTTCGTGACGGAGAAGGACCAGCGCTACCTCAGCGCCAGGCACGAGCGCGAAGAGGGCGGCACACAGGACATCGTGGGCTCGGTCAGAGCCGGTTTGGCGTTCCAGACCAAAGCGCGCGTCGGCGCGGCGACCATCGAACGCGCGGAGCGATCGCTGCGCGAGACGGTGTACGCCTCTTTGACCGCCAACGCGAACGTCGCCGTGCTCGGATTGGGGCGCGGCGAAGGGTCCCTTTATTACGGAACCAAAGATGATAAAAAAGGCGGGCTTCCTATCGTCTCTTTCCTGATCCGCGCGCCCGCGGATGCATTCGGAAAGAGCCGGTTCCTGCACCACAGCTTCGTGTGCGCGGTGCTGAACGACGTGTTCGGCGTGCAGGCGCGCGGCGGGTGCGCGTGCGCGGGACCGTACGCTTTGAGCCTGCTCGGGCTGGACCCCGCGGGCGCGGCGGCGCTGGAGACGCTGCTTCTGGACCAGTCCGAGGTGATGCGGCCGGGGTTCTCGAGACTGAGTCTGCCGTACTTCGCGTCGCCGGCGGAGATCGCGTACGCGCTGGCGGCGACGCACGCGGTGGCGAACCACGGCTGGCGCCTCCTGACGCTCTACCGCCTGGACGCGAAAACCGGAGAGTGGAGGCACACCTCGCGCGCGCGGTCGTTCCCTGAACGCAAGTGGCTCGCGCACACGCGCGCGTGGGGGGAGCCACCCGCGAGCGGCGACGGTTCAAACGGTTCGAGAAAGCCTCTGGACGCGGCGCGCGAAGCCGCGCGCGAGGCGACGTTGAAGACGCAGCTCGCCGAGGGCCTGGCGCTTCTCGAGCGGTGCGGCCAGACCGCCGGCGCGGAAAAAGGCGCGCGCGGCCAGCTCCGCGTCCCCGCGATCCACGCGCTGGAGATGAGCGGCGAGCAGGAGATGCTCACGAGCGGAACCAGGGACGAGGAGGAGCCGGAATCGGCGCGTCTCTCGTATGCATACGACGAGAGCTCGAGCGCTCGAGAGACGAAGAAGGCGACGACGGATGGTTCCTCCGTCGCGAGATTTATTTCGCAGTCGTCGTCCCGAAACGCAATCGTCGTCGACGCTCAAACCGCCGACGCGCTGCGATGGTTCGTGTTCCCCTCGGAGGGCGCGGCGCTGCTGCGCAAGGCGTTGCCGCTTTCGACTCCCAGGGAAGCGCCGGGCGCGGGCTCGTACCTGCCCCTCTCCGTGGTCCCGGAACACGGCCGCGTCGCGGGCGTGATCCGGCCGGCGGGCTACGACGACGCGCGCGGCGCGGCGAACGCGAGCGCCGACGCGTGGCCCCGCGGGCTGGAGCGCATCGCGAAGACGCTCGCGTCGACGCGCGACGGAAGCGTCGACGGCGACGCGGGCGGCGTCTCGTGCGACGTCTCGTTCCGCGCGGTGTCCTCCAAGTACCCGCTGCGCGTCACCGCCGCCTCTGGCGGCGTCAACGCGCTGGGCGGGCTGGCGGCGGCGCGGCGCGGCGAGCCGGCGCCGGCGCCGGGGCGGGCCCCCGGCGCCGACGAACAGAAAAGAGGACTGAGAAACGAGGACGACGAGACGATGACCGTGACCTCGAAAGACGAACCGACCGTGACCGTGACCGTCGCTCCCGAGAATGACCTCGATCAGCGTCAGCGTTCGCCACCGCGCGACGCGCCCGGCGCGCCGGCGTCCCCGCCGGACCCGAGGGACCCCGAGATACACGCGGACCTCGCGGATTCGTCGGCGAGCGGCGCGAAGGGGTTCGCGTCGCCGCCCGCGAAGCTGATGCGCTCGGTGGCGAAGGCTGTCTCCGAGTGGCAGATGATCGTGCCCGGCGACCGCGTGATGCTCGGTTTGTCCGGCGGGAAGGACTCGCTGGCCATGCTGCACGTGCTGAAGGCGCTGCAGCGCCGGTACCCGCCCGGCACGTTCGAGCTGGCGTGCTGCACGATCGACCCCGGGACGGAGGCGTTCAATCCGCGGCCGCTCATCCAGTACTGCGCGTCGCTGGGCGTGGAGTACCACTATAAAGAGGAGCGCATCATGGACATGGCCTCGGAACACATGTCCGGCGACTCCATCTGCGCCTTCTGCGCCCGCATGAAGCGGGGCGCTCTGTACTCGTGCATGCGCGAACACGGTTACAACAAGCTCGTGCTCGCGCAGCACCTGGACGACGTCGTCGAGAGCTTCCTGATGTCCACCATGCACAACGGCTTGATCCGGACGATGAAAGCCGCGTACGTGGTGGACGAAGGCGACTTGACCGTGATCCGGCCGGGCATCTACTGCCGCGAGCGGCAGCTGCGGGACTTCTCCTACGCCGCGGGGCTGCCGGTGATAAACGAGAACTGCCCGGCGTGCTTCGAGGCGCCCAAGGAGCGCCACCACATCAAAAAGCTCCTGGCGCGCGAGGAGGGCGTCTTCCCGTCCCTGTACCCGTGCCTGCGCAGGGCGCTCACGCCGCTGCTCGACCCCGCGGCGACGGACCTGCTGGCGGCGATCCGGCGGGCCGTCGAGCGGCAGTCCAAGGTGGGCAGGCAGGCGCTGGCGCAGAAGAACGCCGCGGCGCGCGAGAAGAAGGCGGGAGTCCCGAGTCGGGCCGGGGGCGTTCCCGACGAACTGCTTCAGGACCGGGCGCGCGTCGACGGCGGCGGCGACGACGCCGACGAGACGAAGGAACGGTCGCGCGCGACGACGGCGACGGTGCTGCGGGACTGCACGGAGACCGAGCTCCTGGCTGAGCTCGTGGCGAGGCGCACGCGTGGCCGACTCGGGAAGGACCCGAGGCTTTTAAAACGCGCCGAGCTCGGCGACGGGGCTATCACTCCCCCGAGACCGCTAACGCCCTCGACCGATCTCGGCGACGCCGAGATGCGCGCGGACGTCGCCGAGCTCAACGCGTTTTGCACCGCCGACGGATGCGCGCGATTTCCCGCGGAGGATGACGACGAGTGACGCGTTGGTTTTTTACGATAGCTATCCTATACTAATCCTTCGTATTTTTTCAACCGTGCGTGGGATCCACGTCCAGGCTGCGCACCGCAAGTTCCAAGCGCATCGTCAACAAAGCTGCTACGCCGGGAATGGGACAGCCATGATCGCGGTGCGACACATGATGGGGCATCGCCTGTGGTGAGGAGACGACCTCCTGCACGTCGCCGAGCACCACCACGTTATCATGCAATCCTTGCAACAGGACGCGCGGTCGCCCTCGCAGTTGCCGAAACACGTGGCGCATCCTTTGATCCTTGCAAACTCGTGCTTGACGGGAACGCGACGTTCCAAGATGTGGAACCGTTGCACCAGGTTGGTCAGCACCATCAGGGAGATGACACGTCTCGCCAACGCGTAGCGCAAGGCGGACGCCTCCAAAACCGAATAATTATCGAGCATGCGGTTAATTCGGGCCATCGCGTCGGCGTCGGTGGGGTCTGTCACCGTCATCACCTCTTTCTGTCCACCCAGCATATCATAAATGGATTCGCAATCCCCCGCGTTCTCGTAAAACGCCACTTTGCCGTCGTAATAGCCCGGCATCGCCTTCGCGTAGTGTTGCAAATCGAGAGCTTCTTCGTAGTCAAGGTCCGCTGTCTTCTCGACGTCCACGCCGCGCGCCCAGAGCTCGTGAATGAGCATGTCGTCGTGGGGATGCCCCAGTTTCTCATCCTCCGGGAGCTTCGAGCACTCGCACTTACCAGACAGATACTCCACAGAATACTCGCGAAGGCTTAAGCCCTCTCCTCTGGCTCCGTTTTGCAATTTTGCAGTCTTTCGCTTCAAATCCTCGGGAGTCATCGGTTTCGAAGGAAGGTTATCCGTCTCGCTGCGAAGCGTCTCTTCGCGTTCCGACATTGACATGTCATGCCACCATGTCGCCAATTGACTCCCGTGCTTGTCCAACTCCTCCTTCAACCGCGCCTCCATTCGCTGACACTTCTGTATCTCAGAATGCGCACCGCCGCAGGGGCACTCACCGGTCGAGCAACGTTTGTTGAGCTCAACACTCGCCTTGGTTCCTTCGTCGTCCTCGCCGGGGGGGCACTGGAAGCACACTCCATATGTTGCCTCATCGACGTCGCGCAGAGGCACGCGTGTCGGGTCTCTTTCCGCCTCTCTCCGCCGCTGGTTATCCTCTCGCGCCATCTTGCACTGACCTTTATGTTTGGGCCAGTGTTCAATCTGGCAATCTTTGGAACAGTAGTAGACCACCTTGCAAGCGCACTTTTTCAGCTTTGGCCAGTCATCCTTGGGAGACTCAGCGCCGCATTTCAAGCACCTGGGCTTGACCTCCTCGACATCACCCCCGATGGTGACATCACCCCCGATGGTCACGCGAACGAATCGCTCCTCGAGTGCGGGCGACTGCTCAGCCGCGCGCCGGTCCATTTCGCGCCGCGCCCGTACCACGTCCTCCAGTTCGCGTCCTCCGAGCCCGCCGTCTCTCACAGGATAGCTTTTCAGCGCTCGCCTCCACACCGGCGGCGTCTTGGCATCGGTCTCTTCCGCTCCGTACAGGTACGCATGACGCGCCTTCGCGGCTTTGGCTTTTTCGAGCCACTCAACCCCGTCTTCGTAGGTGCCGCACTCAAAGGCGCGGAATGTGAGAAGGGCGAGCCACGCGCACGCCCCGAACATGTGTCGCGAGTCAGGGTGCGAGACGCTGATCCAATTCTTGAACTCGCCGTGAAGCTCCTTGTCCGTCTTCGCCTTCTGGTCGCCCCACTTCATGGCGCGAAAGAGTCGCGCGTCGTGCTCGGTTCCCTTCAGATCGGACGCGAGCGCATCCGTGAAGTTCCTCACGACTTGCTTGTTGTTGCCCAGGCGCTGATTGAGATGCGCCTTCAGCATGTGAAACCGCGCTCTCCGGAACAGCCCCCCGAGCACACCGTTCTCGCCGTCACCTTCAAGATGCGGTTCGTCTTTGAGTGTCTGCAGAAAATCGTCGAGGATGCTAAGCGCCTTCTGTATGTGCTTCAGCTCCTCGCGCTCGCCTGACACTGTCGAAACCTGGCTGAGTCCCAAGATGACGACAAAGAAGTCACGTGAGTAGCTCACGCCCTCGCGCGGGTCCTGCGGGGCGTTTATTATGTCGCTTAGCAGTCCGTACTCGAGCATGGGAACCCCGGCTGGCATCGGTTCTGCTGAGGGCCATATCCTGAACGAGCGGTCGTCAAGCAAAAACGCGGACGCTATCAAGAGCTCCCCTTGCTCCAAATCCCCACTCTGCGCGCATCGAATGCCCTGCTTGAATAAGACATGCGCCTCGAGGTGATGCTGAGCCCCCGGATCTTGCGTCTCCCTGAGCCTTGCGGGCGGACTCGCCCACTCGATGATGTCCGCGGTGGACATGTTCGATAAGATCAAAGGGTACGTGGAAGTCGTAGCTCGGTCGAAAGCATCAAGCGGGGGTAACGACGGTTGGTTACCTCTGGGTTGCGGCCCGCCGACGCCGCAGCACTTCTTAAACTTTTTACCCGAGCCGCATGCGCACGGGTCGTTGCGTTTAGGCCCCATCACGTGACAGCCACATTCACAGCGAAACGTGAACTGACTCAGGCAAACCACAGTCATGCGAGAAAACGCGAAAAAACAAAATACGTGTTGCGTCCGGCATCTGGTAGCACGAGTATCTCTACTACCCTTTCGAACCAGACGACGGTAAGCATCAAATCAATGCTTGGCTTTCTTGGTCGCTCTCTCCCCCGGCTGGCCGCCCGAGTTGTTGCTGGCCGCCTGCAGCCGCCCCTGCCGCCGAAGGTTCATGACGAGGTCATCCTGCGAGATCTGCCGCAGGCGTTCGAAGTCACTTTCGTACTCGCCGTACTCGAAGTTGAGCGGCACGGAGACGAACCCCGCGCCGCCCAACTTGGAGGCGTGCTTCGCGCCGCCGCGGCTGTCCTGCCCGTGCAACTCGCACCACACCATCATGCGGTCGTACGCGCGCGCGGCTTCCTCCTCGCGGTCGAAGCACCCCAGCGAAGTGGGCTTGCCGTTTCGCCGGAACTGCGCCTCCCAGCGCCGCGTGGGGAACGTCTGGTGCACGCCCCGATACTTGCTCGTGTACGTGCGCCCGCTGGAGACCCCCTTCTGCCTCGCCACCTTGTGCACGGACTGGCGCACGCCCGCCTCGGACGGCTTCAGTCGGCCCTCGGTCTCCGCTTCACGCGTCGAGACGTTGGTCGGCTTGCGGTAGGTCGGATCTCCGGGCCAGCCCGGCACGTGCATGTCCTCGTCCGTGTCCGCAGCCTTGACGCGCCGGAAAATGGCGGGCGCGTCCTGGAACGTCGCGGCCAACGCGTCCAGGTTGGCGGGCACCGCCGTGGCCTCCGCGCCGGACGTCATGTTGCCTGCTCGCGCGCGCGGAAGATTGTGTCTGAGTAGTGCAAGAAAACTTGCCGCCTTGAAATAATCATCAAAAGAAAACCTACGGGCTACGGCGACGCCACTTCGGGCTGCGCCAGCCTGTGTCACCCCGTGGGACGATGAACCCCGCGTTCCTGCACGAGATCCAGCGCCTGGTCGTGGCGCAGGTGTGCGACTGCTTCGACACGGTCAAGTCCTCCGCCGCGGACGCGCTCGCCGAGGTGTTGGCGAGCTACATCAAGGAAATCGGCAGGGCCGCGCACGAGTGCGCGGATGTGGCGGGGCGCACGGACGTGAACATCGGGGACGTGCTGAGCGCGCTGGACGCGGTGGGCGCCAAGTTCCAGACCATCGTGCGCGACGCCGAGTCCCTCGAGGTTCCCTTCGCGCACGCGCTGCCCGCGCGCCTGCAGATCAAAAGGCTGCCGAAGCGCGCGCCCGCGTTTCGCGAGATCGGCGAGCGCGCGGAGGCGCACATCCCGCGATTCCTCCCCGCGCTCCCGGACGCGCACGCGCTGCGCCGCTCCGCGGGCGAGCTCGCGGAGCCTCTGAGCGAGAAGGAGCGCGCGGCGCGCGGCCGGAGTCTGGAGGAGCCGCTGGACGACGTGCTCGGGAGCCTGCGCAAGACGCACGCGCTGACCAAGAAGCGCAGGTTCGGCGAGTTTGAGACGCGCGGCGCGCCGGGCGAAATCGCCGCCGCGCACTTCGGGGCGTGGGAGGCGGCGGCGTCGGGCGTCGGGCGCGCGTCTCAAACTCCGCGGGGTGCCGCCGCGGAGGCCCTGTCCGGCGAGGACGTCGCGCTCGGGCTGGACGCGACGGCGAGCAACGTCGAGGCGCGGGTCCTCGGCGCGCCCGCCGAGAACGCGTCTTTGAGAACCGCGTCTTTCCGGGAGCGCGCCAACTTGTCCAACGCCGACTACGAAACCGTCGAGCGACTCGTCCGGGGGCAAACCTCGGTGTTCGAAGCCAGCTGACGATCACGCGCATTATCGGTGTGGCGTGGTGTGCGCGCGTGTCGTAGCGGACGGCGTGTGTTGGTTGCGCGTCGACGAGAGGACGCGCGCGTTTGAATACCGTACCTCATCTTTCGCACGTTTTTGTACAAAAAAAAAAAAACACCCGCGGCTTCTTTACCGCGCGCGCGCTACGTACGCCGCGACCGAAGAGGCATAGATCTACGCCTCTTCGACGCGATCGCGTCGCAGTTTCACGATACGTGCTACGAGCCCGTCTCGCGCCCGGTGCGCACGGTGAACCACACGCACCCCTCGACGATATCCGTTCTGGAGACGCGGGCGCCGCGCGCGCCGGCGGCGGCGTCAAGCGCGGCGACGCGGAGGAGCTCGGCATCCTCCGGCGCGTCCACGCGGTCGCTCCGGTCGTCGCCGCCGCCGTGACTCGAACCCAGCGCGCTCAGCACGTTCATGCCGGCGCGCCACACCTCCTTGCTGGTTTCGCAGTCGCGCAGAAGCGCGGCGACGAGCTCCGCCGCAACGCCGCGCGCCCAGCGGCGCGCGGCGTCGTCTTCGGCGTCGCCGCCGTGTCCCCGCGCGAGCGCGAAGTTGGCGATGGCGGCGAACGGGACGACGCGCTGGCTCTTCTTTCTCGAGGCCAGCATGCCCAGGAACAGCGATACCACCAGCGCCGCCGCCTTACCGTCCCCGCACGCGCTCCGCGTCTCGCGAATCAACTCCGCGAAGACGTTCACGAGGCCGGGGCGCGCCGGCGCCCCGCCGGCGCCCGCCGCGCTCGCGACGGCGACGAAGACGTCGTCGTCCGTCAGGCGCGAGTCCTCGCGGTCGCGCGCGGAGTCGAAGCGCCGAGAGACGGCCGCCGCGGTGGGTTTCTCGGCGCGGCGCGGCGCGGCGCGGCGGTCGCCGCCTCGCGCCTGCCTCGAGGCGAACGCGTCGCGGATGTGGCGACGGGCGCGCTGCGGGAGGGGCGGGCGGGGACGTGGGGGGGTCAGCGCCGGGAAGGGCGACGGATGACGGATGCGCGAAAACGAACGGCGGGGCGCGTACCAGTCGGACCACCGTCTCGGGGGCCTCGTAGGTGGGCTCGCACACGTACGACATGCCGCGCGGATGCGCCGGCTGGTCTATCGGGGAACCGCCACCCGCGCGCGTGCCATCTCAAGGCGCGCGCGGACAATGTGACTGGCCACGGGCGCGTGCTCGGGAAACATTATTGTGGCGCCTTGGAGTTTGAAGTCGACCCGCCGAAACAGGTATTTCACGAGAGGCACGCGCGCAAGAGGGCAAGAGGAGGCGTGAGCAGGGCGGACGCGGGAGGCACGTCCGCGAGCTCCCAGTTGCATCACGCGCGTGCAAATCGCCAGCAGACCCCGCGGCCGCGCCCGGTGATGCGAAGCTGAAGGAGACCGAGGGCCGAACGTCACGCGCTGACACCATGAGCGCCAGGAACGAAGCGGGTGCGTGCGTGGGCTTATTTTTTCTCTTCTCTCACGCCTCGGCATGCCTCGCGTCGAGACCACCGCGAGGTCACGCGACCGACGCTCGAGCGCGCGCCTGACCTCCGTGCCCCCCCCGCCTCCCGACCCAGCGGAAACCCCCGGGACGACGATCGTGCTGGTGCTCGAGACCAACCCCGAGTACTGGCGCGTCGCCGGCGATCTCGACGTCGCGCTGCGCCAGGTGCTCATCTTCGTCAACGCGCACCTGAGCCTGAGCAAGCGGAACCGCGTCGTGCTCATCGCGATGCACGCGGACGGGAAGTGCCACTACCTGTACGAGTCGGGCTCGGGCGCCGACGGGGCCGCGGACGCCGAGACGCTGGACCCCATCCAGCGCGACGTGGGGAAAAAGGCGCTCGCCGCGCTCGCCGCGTTGCCCGCCGCCGCGTCGCGCGCCGACGCGCGAGTCACCGCCCCCCTCGCCGCCGCGTTGTCCATGGCGATGTGCTACGCGAACGCGCACGAGGCTGCGCGCGCGCCCCCGCGCGTGGTCTGCGTGCAGGGGTCCGCGGACCACTCGGGGCAATACATCCCGGTGATGAACTGCATCTTCTCCGCGCAGCGCGCGCGGGTCGTCGTCGACGCGTGCGTGCTCGGCGACGATTGCGAGTCGGCGTTTTTGCAGCAAGCCGCGCACATCACCGGCGGCGCGTACTACAAGGCGCGATCGCCGCACGAGCTGACACAGCGATTGCTCTGCGTGTCCTCCGCGGACGCCTCGGCGCGGCGCGCGCTGCTCGAGCGGAACCAGCGCGGGGTGGACTTCCGCGCGTCGTGCTTCTGCCACAAAAAGCCGCTGGAAACCGGGTTTGTGTGTTCGGTGTGCCTGTCCATCTACTGCGCCGAGCGCGGCGCGTGCCAGACGTGCGACGCCGAGTTTGAAGAGTAGAGCGAGAGCGAGCGCGGCGCGTTCGTACGATGTAGCACGCGCGGTGGTGCGATATCGAATACACAAGAATACCACAGTCTAGCTGGCTAGGCACGTTTTGAACGAACGTTCGTTCAAAACGTGCGCGTTTCACCTCACGGGTAAGGCACCGGCTTGACGGGGAAAACCTTTCTCCCCGCGGCGGCGGCGGCGGCGGCGGAGGCGTCTGACGGCGAGTACTGCGGGAACGCCGCCCAGAACCCCTTGACGGTGACCCCCGCCCTCTGCGCGGGCGCGCTTTTCTTGCTCGCCCTGGGCTGGCGGTCCGTGAGCGTGCGCGCGTGGATGGGGATACCCGACTTGCGCGCCTCGCTCGCCACCTCCGTGAGCCCCGCGGCGGCGCCCGCGGCGAGGGCGCTCAGCGCCTCGGCGGTGCCGATGCGCCCGATGAAGGCACCGGGCTTCCGCCGGAGCGCCGACGGTCGGTCGCCGGCGTCCGCCGCCGCGGCGCCCGAAAGCGCGTTCTTCCCGGCGTTCTTCCCGTCCTCCGAAAGCTTGTACCAGGGCGCGCGGAGCACGGCGTCGAGCTCCATCTCGCCCAGCGTGCGCGCCGCCGCCGCCGCCGCCAGCGCCGGCGAAAGCAGCGGCGCGCG
>Ga0181561_10004453_pt1 | contig 12072 bp, 6 predicted proteins | sample 011ome_19_FD_133760 | JGI IMG/M metagenome (GOLD analysis project Ga0181561, IMG submission 133760) | Coastal salt marsh microbial communities from the Groves Creek Marsh, Skidaway Island, Georgia - 011510BT metaG (megahit assembly) | ecosystem: Environmental > Aquatic > Marine > Intertidal zone...
ACGGAGACGGGCGCGCCACGGGCGAGCCCGTCTCCTCGGGGACCGCATCGCCCGCGTCGCCGTCCTCCTCGCGCGCGCGCTTCATCGCCCTCGACCCCACCGCGCAGGGACTCTGTGGCACGAAGGAAGCGCGACGCGCTCCCACGCCGCTTTTTCGCGCGTTCGCTGAATTGCTTTTTTTTACAGTTCGCAACGCTGACGCGTTCATCGGCGCGGACGTCGATTGTATTCATTTCGCCGGTGGACGCGGGTTTTTTCAAAGCGAGCACCGGTCAAAAAAAGTGGGTCAAAAAGAGACAAAAATCGCGAGACGCGAAAAAACCCCCGCGGGCGGACGCGTGCAAATTGTCTGGCCCGCCCGCCCGGCGGAGAGCCCATACCGAACCACGCGACGCCTTTGCCCGGCCGACCGCGGTTCCCTAGCTTTCCCGCGCGCTTCGAGATCCTCGAACGCCACACACGAGACTGCGCGTACCGCCAGTCGCACAGACCCACGCGAAGCACGCACGCGGTCGCACCCAGGAGACGAGGTCCCGGACACATTACGAGACACAGACGGGGAGGATGCAGCAAGGCTACCCCCCGCAGGGCTACGGCGCGCCCCCCATGAACAGCCAGCAGCAGATGTACCAGCAGCAGCAGATGTACCACCAGCAGCAGCAGATGTATCAACAGTGAGTGCGCGCTTCACCCGGAACCCGGCGTCGCGAGGCTTCGGGAAAATGTGTCGACCGTCGCGTTTCCCCGCCAGATCGCGGCAACGAAAGCGCGCTTTGCTGACCTCCGTCGATCGCTCTCCGCAGGATGCCCGGCCAACACATGCCCCCCCAGGGCTACCCCCAGCAGGGCTACCCCCCTCAGATGCAGCAGCAGCCCCAGCAGCAGGGCAACTGGAAGGATCAGCTCGCGCTGCCCGCGCGAGACGAACGATACAGAACCGAGGTGCGTCTCCGTCTATTTCCGCTCTTTCCGCGTCGGCACTCGTCGTGATCGGGCGATCGAGCGTTTCCCACCGCGCCGGCGCGAGCGCGCGCGCGGCCGGGACGGTCGCGACCGCCGCGGCGGAAGCCGCGAGGGTCTCGCGAACGACTCGGTCGATCGATGGCCCGATCAACGCGCGCGTCCGCGCGTCGCTCGGCGCCCACGGGCACACCGCCGCGACGCGCACGCGTGATCGGGCGCGCGAAATCCCAACAGTCGTGACGCAACGCGGGACTTTTTCGCGCAAATTATGTCGACTTTCGGGGTTGGCTTAAAATTCTGAGCGATTTCGATTTCCCGCCGCGAGAGCGATTTCGCGCCGCGAGAGCGATTTCGCGCGTGAGACGACGACACGAAAGCTCACACGACTCCCTCACTCTACGCGCGACTCCCTCACTCTGTTCACGTTCTCGTCGCGCTCGCGCCGCAGGACGTCACGGCGACGAAAGGAAACGAATTCGAGGATTACTTTTTGAAACGCGAGCTCTTGATGGGCATCTTCGAGAAGGGGTTCGAGCGCCCTTCGCCCATCCAGGAGGAGTCGATTCCCATCGCGCTGACTGGGCGCGATATCCTGGCGCGCGCCAAGAACGGCACCGGCAAGACCGCCGCGTTCACCATCCCGGTTCTGGAGAAGGTGGATGTCTCGAAGCGCGCCATCCAGGCGATTTTGCTCGTCCCGACGCGAGAGCTGGCGTTGCAGACGAGCCAGGTGTGCAAAGAGCTCGGCAAGCACCTCGGCGTGCAGGTGATGGTGACGACCGGCGGCACGTCGCTCAAGGACGACATCATGCGCCTGCACCAGCCCGTGCACATCGTGGTGGCGACGCCCGGCCGGCTGGTGGATCTGGCGAGCAAGAACGTCGCCAAGCTGAACCAGGCGACCATGCTGGTGATGGACGAGGCGGACAAGCTCCTGTCGCCCGAGTTCCAGCCCGTGATCTCCCAGCTCATCGACTTCACGCCCAAGAACCGCCAGATTCTGTTGTACAGCGCGACGTTCCCGGTGACGGTGAAGGCGTTCAAGGACAAGTACCTGCGCAAGCCGTACGTCATCAACCTGATGGAGGAGCTCACGCTCAAAGGTATCACGCAGTACTACGCGTTTGTGGAGGAGAAGCAGAAGGTGCACTGCCTGAACACGCTCTTCTCGAAGCTGCAGATCAACCAGAGCATCATCTTCTGCAACAGCGTCAACAGAGTCGAGCTGCTGGCGAAGAAGATCACCGAGCTGGGGTACTCGTGCTTCTACATCCACGCGAAGATGATGCAGTCGCACCGCAACCGCGTGTTCCACGACTTCCGCAACGGGCAGTGCCGCAACCTGGTGTCCTCCGACTTGTTCACCCGCGGCATCGACATCCAGTCGGTGAACGTCGTCATCAACTTTGACTTTCCCAAAAACGCCGAGACGTACCTGCACCGCGTCGGGCGCTCGGGGCGCTTCGGGCACCTCGGCATCTCCGTGAACCTCATCACCTACGACGACCGGTTCAACCTGTTCAGGATCGAGCAGGAGCTCGGCACGGAGATCCAGCAGATCCCGCCGGTGATCGACCCGGCGGTGTACTGCCGCTGAACGCGCGCGACGCGAATCGAAAGGCGACGACGCGACCGTTTTACCCTGAACGATCGCGAGCGTCGATACCGACCAAACGAAGAGGAGGGACGACGACGATGCGACGATGCGACGATGCGCGCGCGCCGCGTCGCGAAAAACAAAAGGAGAGGAGGATTCGATCGGAACGCGCCCGCGCGCCGCCGACCGCCGCGACGAGCGGAACCGCGAGCGGCTGAAACATTTTTATTTTCGGTCGCTTCCCGGTTGTGCGGCGGGGCGCGGAGATGACGATCTCTTATAGAAGAACAGGAGACACTTTTTTGTGTCTCCCGACGTATTAGCAGCCGGACGGACGGGATTAGACACCCGGACGCCAGACGAACGAAGCGCGGCGTCGTCGATTTTTTTCGACGACGCCGCGAGCCGAAAGACGGCCCGAACGACGACGAAGTTCGGGTGATGCTTTCCGAAAACACACTCGAGGGGGCGGCGACTACGCAGAGTCGCCGCGACTAACGAACGAGGCGAAAAAAAGGGCTCGCGTTTGGAAGAACGGAAGAACGGAGCGTTTTTTATGTGAGGAGGGAGGGCGAGACGAGTCGCCGCCGGCGCGCGGCGGCGACGAGAAAAAATATATCGTCGCGCGAAGACGAATTCGCCGACGAGAACCGCGGAGCGCGCGGTTATGGGCCCCGACGCCCCTTCCGCCGCTGCGCGAAGAGCGGACGCGTGCGTGTCGTTTCTTTCGTTCCGTCACGGCTCACGGCACGGAAAGAAACGGCCACGACACCCATCCACTGTGACAAGCGATACCGCGAGGTCAATCGTCAATCGCACCAAGAACCGCGCGAGCGCGCAGTCGCTCGTCGGACCACGACAAAAAACACCTTTGAAAATACGAAAAAAAAAAGGCTTCGGCTTACAAAAAACAAAAAACGTCCCTATAGATAGGCGCTTTCATTTCGTTTGATCACGTCGCGACACACGTCGCGCCCTCGTGGCCACTCTTCCCACTCTTCACGCTTCACGCTCTGTTGCGTCCCACCCACACCGCCTCCCCGCGCTCGTCGACCCGGAAGTTGTCATCCATCAGCAAGCCGTTGGGGATGCAGTGTTGCCGGTACAGCGACGAGCACGCGTACCCGACCCTTCCCGGGATGTGGCTCGCGAACAAGCCCCACTTGTCGCCGGCGCCGTGTTCCGTCGCGACGGCGACGAACCGGTCGATCTCCTGCTGCGACCACTCGCCGTGCCGCGCGGCCTCGCCGGGCAGGTTGTGCCGGTAGAAGAACGCGTTCGGGTTCACGCGCATCATGCGCAGCGCGAACGCCTTGGCGCTCTCCTTCCCGGAGGGGCGGGTCTCGGCTCCGGCGTTCGTAGACCAGTGCGCCTCGGCGGTGCGCGCGATGCCCAGCGCGTCGCAGGCGCGCTCAGCGACCCAGCCGCGGAAGCGCCCGTCCATCTTCGGCCCCCTCGCGAGGCCGGCGGCGTCGCACCACGCCTCGCACGAGCGCGTGTGCTCTGCGTCCGCGAGCAGGCGCGTTTCCTTTGTTTTTTTGGACGCGTCGGCGACTAAAAACCCGTACTCCGCGGGGTTCTCGGCGGCGAGACGCGCGAACGCGGGGTCCTCGTCCAACGCCTTGCCGCGGTTACGCGTCGCGCGCGTGCTCGGCGCGCGCGGGGGCACCGCGGACGCGCTCGTGTTCTTCCCGCGTTTCTTGGATTCTGCGCGTTTCGTTTTCTTCGAAGCGCCCTCCGCGCACGCCACGAGCGCGTCGGCGTTGGACGCGACGCGGAGTCGATCGAGCATCAGCTTGTTCCTCGCGATGCGCGCCTCGCGCTCGCGCTCGTACTCGTTCAGGGGCTCGGTCGGCGCGGGCGCCTTCGGCCGTTTCTTCGGCTGGGCCTGGGTCTTGTCGCGCGGCGCCGCGGTCACCGGCGAGGCCACCTCGCGCGGCTTCGCTCGCGACGGGGACGCCGCGCCTCGCCGCGCCATCTCGGACTCGAGAAAGTCGGGCGGGCCCGCGTTCTCCTTCTCGGGGGTGCTTTGAATCGAGCGCACTTTCGGGAGGGGGCTGACCACCGTCTCCACCGCCTGCGCCCACATCGCGATGTACCGCTCCTGAGACGCGCGCTTGCGCTTTTCACTCTCCTCGAAGGCGTCCTCGGAAGGACGCCCCGCGCGTTCCAGGGAGGCGCGCGCCATGCTTTTTGAACGCGATGCCGAGAAAAGAACCGCGATGTCTCTTCGCGAACGTCGAGTCAGAAAAAACGTCTCTCGAATCGAGCGCGTTTCTGGAGTCACAGACCCGGCCCGTTTCGTGAAGGTTTCCCCCTCTCGGAGCGTCTCGGAGCGTTTTTTCGTGCCGCGGAACTCTTTCTTTTTCATTGCGACGCGCGCGCCGCGCGGAGACCCGCACCGGGATGTCCACGCGCGCGCTCCCCCCCCGCGGCGGCGAGGATGCGCACGCGACCATGCGTCGGCTGAACGCGGAGGCTCGGCTGGCCTCGGTCGAGCGCGCGCGCGCGCGCCGCGCGGTCGCCGAGACCACGACTCGGCTGAAAGACGAGGTGGCGCGTCAGATCGCGCAGATCGAGGATGACCGCGCGCACGCGACGCGTCCGACGCACCAGATTCCCAGCAACTGGCGGTGCGCGCACATAGATACCCCACGGACGCTGTATAAGGTGGTGGCGTGCGTCGGCGACGCCTTCGTCTCCGTGTACGACGGGCGGACGACGTACGAGCTGGGACGCGTGTACCAGTCGCGGCGAGGCGCGGGGTGGCCCCCCCTGGACCAGTGCTTCTTCGCGTGGACCGAGCCGGTGGGCGCGCTGCAAGCGGGGTTCCCGCGCGGGTCGCTCGCGAAGTCCCACCCGCGCGTTCTGCTGAAAATCGAAGCCTCCGGCAACGCGTACGAGTGCTGCAAGCACGCGCGGTTCAAGGGAAGCGCCACGCAGAAGGGAACCGGAAAGATGGCGGTGACGAAATTTCGCGTGCTCCGCGTCATGACGGATGCGTTCCGGACGAGCGCGCTGGACGCGCTGCGGTTCCCGGACGTCGCGAAAATTTAATGAGTTTGACCGCGTACGGAGCGCGTAGTAGTCTATGTTTTGTATTAATACGAAAGTATTCAGAGACTACTGCGCGGTTCGTCTTCTCGCGTCGCCGCGTCGCCGCGGCGCGAGAAGACTCATCATCATACGCGCTCGTCGCTTCACTCACGCGAGCGCGTACGAGGGCTTCGCGAGGTTGATCACGACGCTCTTGGTCTTGGTCATGGTTTCGATGCTGTTGATGATTCCCTGCGACCCGATCCCGGAGTCGCGCACGCCCTGGAACGGGAAGTGGTCCGGCCCGCGCGCGGGCGGGCCGTTCACCTGCACCGTCCCGGTTTCCATCAAGTCGGCGACGCGAATCGCGGCGTCGACGTCGCGCGTGAACACGCACCCTTGCAGTCCGTACTTGCTCTCGTTCACGAACCGCAGCGCCTCCGCTTCGCTCGTGACCCGCACTACAGGCACGACCGGTCCGAACGGCTCCTCCCACGCCAGCCGCATGTCGCTCGTCACGTGATCCACCAAAGTGGGCCACACGAGGTTGTCCTCTCGCCGCCACGGCTGTTTCAACGACGCGCCCTTCGCGACGGCGTCCTCCACCAGGCCCTGCACGAAATCCGCCGATCGCTTCGACACGAGCGCGGTGATGTCGGCGTCCTCCTCCGGCCGGCCCACGCGCAACGCCTCTATTTTCGCGCACACCAGCTCGACGAGTTCGTCCGCCACCTCCGGAAACGCCAGCACCAGCTTCACCGCCGTGCACCTCTGCCCGGAGTACGAGAACCCGCCCTTCACGACGGCGCTCGCGGCGAGCGCGACGTCGGCGTCGGGCAAAACGAGGCACGCGTCTTTCCCCCCGAGCTCCATCTGCGTGGGCACCATGTTGGCTTTTTTCGCCACGCTCAAACCGGTGTCGCCTCCGGTGAACGAAACCAAGTTCACCGAGGGGTGGCTCGTCATGTAGTCGCCGATCTCGGCGCCGGCGCCGGTGACGACGTTGACCAGCCCCGCCGGCGCGCCGCATTTCTCTAGCGCGGCGCGGAAGCACTGCGCCATGTGCAGCCCCGCGACGCACCCCTGCGTGGGCGGCTTGATGACCACGGCGTTGCCGGCGATGAGTGCGGGCGCGATCTTGCTCACCGCGAGGTTGACCGGGTAGTTGAAAGGCGGGATGCACAGCACCACGCCCAGCGGCACCTTGCTCGCCAGGCACAGCTTGTCGCGCGCGGCGCCAGGGAAAGAGTCCGCGTGGAGCAGCGTGCCGACGCCGAGCGCGCGCACGCCCTCCTCCGCGGCGTAGTCGATCAGGTCCGCGCTGCGAACCACCTCTGTGTTGGCGTCCTTCGCGGGCTTCGCGATCTCGCGCACCAGGCACGCCGCCATGGGCGCGCGCCGCGCGCGCATCTCGGCCGCCACCTCGTGCAGAAGCGCGGCGCGCTCGTGCAGGGGCGTGCGCGCCCACTGCCTGTGCGCGGCGCGCGCGGCGGCGAACGCCTCGTCCACCTCGCCCGGCGTGCACGCCTGGAACGCGTACGCGGGCGCGTTGGCGTCCGCGGGCGCCACCGAGCCGCACGTGCGTCCGGAGCTGCTTTCGCGCCAGGCGCCGTCGACGAGAAATTTGTACGTCCCATCCGCGGAGCGGATGTCCGCGTAGAACTCGTCATCGCTCGCCATCGCGCGGCGAGGGCTCCAGCGGAAGTCCCGAGTCGCGTGGGTCGGCCTCGACCGGGTCGTCCCGCCTGCGCGAGCGACGTCCGATGTGGCGCGGGGAGGCGGCGCGAGGCGCGGCACGGTCGCCGACGCTTTCTTTTCCTGCAACGCCTGCAACCCACCAACCCTAGAGCGCTTTTCGGCCGCGATTCGGACCACCTTCGCAGCCACGAGGAGATCTTCTTCTGGGGGTTCAAAAAGAACCTCGGAGGGCTTTAGTGTTCGCGCCGAGCACGCCGCGCCATGGTGCGCATCAAGATCATCAGCGCGGGGGAGCGGGATGACCCGCACGCGTCCTGCGACGCGTCTCGATCGCCCCCGGACGCGCCAGCCTCCCCCAGGGCGGAGCCCCTGGACTCACCCGGCGCGTTCCCCACTCTCGGCAGCGGCAGCGGCCCGCCCTCGCCGACCACCCCGCCGTCGCCCCGGCGGTACCCCGCGCCTCGCGCGCCGCGCTCCTCCGACGATTCCTCCCGCGGAACCTCCGGGGGCTCCTCCTTCTCGGGCTCCTCCTGGACATCCGGGTCAGGCAGCGACGTCCCCGCCGCGCCCCCCGCCGTGCGCGCGGCCTCCGAGTGCCTCGCGCTGGTGCGCGCGCTGTCGGCCGAGCTCGAGGCGGCGAAAAAAAAGGCGGACGCCGCGTCGCGCGCGGCGCTCGTCGCGGCGCGCGACGCGCGCCGCGAGCGCGCGCGCCGCGAGTCCGCCGACGCGCGCTTCGACGCGCTCTCCAGACTGTACGTCGCCAAGTTCAAGGAAGACACGAGTGTGATCGATACCGACGCGCGCGCGGTCTCGTGCCCCGCCCCGAGGGTCCCGGGTCCCGGTCCCGCGCTCGAGACGCGCGAGACGCGCGAGACGCGCGACGGGGGAAACGAAAATTCACGCACGAAAAAACCGCTTCCTCGAACGTTCGCGTCGGCGGTGGTATACGACGACATCGACGCCCTGTTCCGCGAGGCGCGTGAGCTCGTCCTCGGCGAGAACGGCGGTGAGGCTCGTGATGAGGAAGACACGCGTTCTGAGACGAAACGCGCAATTCCCGATGACGCGACGCGCGACGCGACTGAAAACGTCGTCTTAAAAAACGAAACGTCGCTCGACGCGAACCGAGCCGAGACGAAGACGACGCCGAAGACGCCGTGTGTTTTCACCACTACGTACGCGCGTCTCGGATCTCGAAGCGACACGGTGACTACGGGCGATCCCGCGAATGCCCGACCCGACGACAGCGACCTGCTGCCCGGGTGGTCGTTCACCGGCGTCACGAAAGATACCAAGTTCCGGAAACGGTGTCCGATGCACGAGGGGCCGTGCGCGGATTGCGGGGCGAGGTGCCGCGTGCCGTTCCGGCCCACCCGCGGCGCGGCGCGCGGCCGCGACGACCCGCTCTGCGCGCGGTGCCTGGTCGCGCGGAAGGAGCACCGGAAAGCCGCGACGGAGCGCGACTGGAAGGAACGGCGCGAGGAAACGCGCGCGTGACGCGGAACGGGACGAACGTCGATCGAGACGCGACAGAACGCGTGTTGTTGAACTTCTTCTTGAAAAAATGTCTTTCATCATCCAGTCTCCCACGTCCCAAGTCTCCGGCACACCGCCCACCCGGCCCACGTACGGACGAAGAGACGTCCGAAACGCAGCCACCACGACTTTTGTGTGTTTTCGATCCGATCGCGTACCATTCGCGTCCGCGCGCTCGTCCTGGAGGACCTCTTTCGGCTCCGACGCTCCTGTGCGGCGCTCTCATGGGCGGCATCTTCCCCTCGTTCGGAACCATCGTCTCGCAGGCTGTGCTCATCGGCGCGCTCGTGGGCGTGTCCAAGCGCGCGGGGCTCATCTCGACGCACCCCCAGTCCCTGAAGAACGACGCCGCGCGCTCGGTCTTCGTCTCGTTCGTCAACACCTCGGAGTGGGCGGTGGCGTACGTGGAGACCCTGCTGGCGAAGGCGGTCGCGAAGAAGTGAGCCGGACGTCGCGGCCGCGCGTCCGGCGTCGGCGTTTGGAGAGGAAGGAGACATTGACGTTTCGAGGAGACGACGCCCGGGTGACGTGAAAGGGGGGACGGGGCTGATTCGATCACACCGCCGCCGTCGTCTCGTGATATGGCGCCGTCGCCGAATCCGCGCGTGCGCCGCCCGCTCATCGCGGGCGTTCTCTTCGGTCTGTTCCTGGCGACCCTGCGCGGGCACTGGGACTCGCTCGAGCGAACGCACGACGCGAACCCGTTCCACGCGCGCGGGAGCCGGTCCGGGACCCCGGGCTCGGATCCCGTTTCCGAGATTGGATGGGACGCGCGCGCCTTCGGCGAGGAGGCGGCGGCGAGCGCGGATGCTCGTCGCGAGAAGGCGAGCGAGAAAGAGCACGCCGTGCGCGTCGATACGCGCGCGAACGTGTCGAACGATGTCGACGTTTCGGTCGTCGACGTCGGCGACGACGACGAAAAGACAACGCGCCTTTTTGAGCCTTTTGAACGACTGAACGAGTCGTCGCCCGGAGTCGCCTCGAGCGCGTTCGAGCCGTTGTCTTTACGGTACCCCGACCCGTTCGCGACGTTCCGCGGGTGTGAGCCCGAACCTCCGCGCGACGGCTTGCGCGCGCGGCGGCTGGACCTCGTGGCGGACCCGACAGACGCGGCGTGGCCCGTGAACTGCGCCGGGCACGAGACGCTGTGCGCTCTTTTGCGCTCGACGGCGATAGACAGGGAGGTTCTGGTCGCGGTGGCGAACAGCGCCGCGCCCGGCATCTTCGACTTCGTCGCCTCGGTGGAAAAGCTGGGCGTGCGAAACTTCATCGTCGTCGCGCTGGACGACGCGCTTCACGCGAAACTCGAAACGCGCGGCGTCGCGTCGTACCGCGTGCGGAACGACGCCGTGGGGTCGCACAAAGTCTCCGCGCAGAAGTTTTCCATCGTGAACGAATTCGTCGAGCGCGGGTGCTCCGTGCTGTTGACGGACACGGACGTGGCGTACCTGCGGAACCCGTTTCCGTTTCTGTTCCGCGACAGCGACGTCGAGTCGATGTCCGACGGCTGGGACGCGGGCTCGGCGTTCGGGTTCCTGGAGACGGTGGACGACGCCAGCCTGGGGCGGGACAAGAACTCAGGCCGCCGGCGCGCCAAGACGTTCCGCGTCGCCGCGCTCAACTCGGGCATGTGGCTGGTCATGGCCACGCGCGCCTCGGCGCGGCTCATGACCACGATGGCGCGCCGCATGGCCACCGAGCCCAACCTGTGGGACCAGAGCGGGTACAACCTGGAGCTCTGGTTCGCGTCGCGCGACGACGTGCGGGTTTCCGGCGCCACCGTGCGGGTGCTGCACCCGCTGTGCTTCGTGAACAGCAAGGTGATGTTCCGGTTCATCCGGCACGCGCCTTCGCTCCGGAAGGAGGCGCACACGCCGGTGGCGATGCACAGCAACTACCACACGGATAAAGCTGAAAAGATGCGCCGGGTGGTGGAGTACTACACGAAGGCGGAGGCGACGGCGGACGTCCTGAACCGAGGGTGCGTCGTGGGGTGCGACGCGAACCTGCGGTCGATGGTGCAGCTCGAGCGCGACGCCAAGGCGAACGTCAACGACGCCATCGTGGGGTCGAAGAAGTGGACGGAGGGGGGGGAGGGCGTCTGGGGGGGGAAAGGCGCCGCCGCGAAAGCGGGCGGGAACGCCGACCCGTCGCACTGCAAACCCAGAACGCCGCTCGCCAACTCGGGAAGGGTCGCCGCCTACGCGCCGCACGCCGTGCCCGGAAACCGGGGCGATTTCTGTGCCAGACTACGTTCGCAGTCGCGGGAGACGACGGACGCCGTCGCGCGCGCGACGTGCGCGGCGCTCTCCGAACTCTCCGAAAAAGAATTCTCCGAAAAAGAAAAAGAAATCTTCGTCGTCGCTGTGGACGCCGACGACGCGCGCGCCGCCGAGGCGTGGGAAGCGCTGGCGAGAGACGGGATTGGACCGCTGGGGCTGGCGAGCCGGACTGTTTTCGTTACGAACGACGCGGCGCTCGCGCGCGCGGCGACGAACACGCACGGCATCAAGGCGACGGTGGTGGTGGAGCGAGCGTCCTCCGGGACGACGCCTAAACAGGCGGGCGCGACTGGTACGGAGACTCAAAACCCTGACTCAAAACCGTCGTCGATGACGGCTTCGAAGTGGTCCGCGGCCACCGTCGCGCTCGCCGACGGTCGACCTGTTTTCCTGCTGGACCCGCGCGTAGTGCTCTTCGCCGACCCTTCCTCCTTTCTGCACGGCGACGCGGACGTCGAGGCGGGCTCGGACGGGTGGGACGACACCACCGCCTACGGCTACGACCACGTCGTGGACGACCCCGCGATGGACTGGTCCCGCTTCTGCCACGGCGGCAGAGTGGTGGGGAACGATCCCGGCTTCGCCAAGATGGCGGCGACCGAAGAGGCGCTACGCTTGGCGCGGCTGGTGGCGCGGCGAGCGTACGCGCACAGCGCGCGATCAGATAAAGACGAGATGATGTCTGATCTCGAGTTCGAGCACCTCGCGTTCAACGAGGCGTTGTACCTGCCGTCGTTCGGCGACTACGTCGGGCCGGGCGTCGTGAAGCGCACCCTCAACTACCTGTGCTTCGCCAACTCCAAAACCGCGTTCCGGTTCATGCGCAAGGATAAAAAGTTCGGGGACCCGCGCGAGCACACACCTATAAGCGTGCGTCTGTCGTACCACCCGAACGAAGCCGTCGAGCGCGCCGACGCGCTCGTGCGCTTCTACGCGCGCGGCGACACTGGCGCGCTCGCC
>Ga0181561_10004454_pt1 | contig 12070 bp, 21 predicted proteins | sample 011ome_19_FD_133760 | JGI IMG/M metagenome (GOLD analysis project Ga0181561, IMG submission 133760) | Coastal salt marsh microbial communities from the Groves Creek Marsh, Skidaway Island, Georgia - 011510BT metaG (megahit assembly) | ecosystem: Environmental > Aquatic > Marine > Intertidal...
AATCAAGGAATAAAATAACTATGACAATTGAAGAATATAATCCATCTTCTTTCTCACAACATTTGTTACCTGTTACATCAGATCAATTGATTAAAAAATTAACCTATTGGCAAATAAAATATAAGTATTTTGAACATATACCATTAATGACTGTTAAAGAGTCAAAATCGGTTCAAAATCTATTTCTTTCAGAAAATGAAGGAGGAGGCCACATTAAAAACTTGTTTTTAAGAGACCATAAAAAAAATTATTTATTATTAGTTACCCACCAAGACGCATTAATTAACCTTAAGTCTCTTCAAAATAATATTAACGTAGGTAGATTATCATTTGGTTCCAAAGAAAGTTTATTTAAGATGCTGGGTGTTTTCCCAGGAGCAGTTTCCCCATTTGCAATGATTAATGGGGTTAAAAATAATATCCCAATATTCATTGATAAAAATTTACAATTTTATACAAAGCTCTATGCACACCCTCTTGTTAATGACAGAACGTTAGAAATAACAGTGCAAGAGCTAGAACTTTTTTTTAGAAAAATTAATGTTGTTCCTAATTGGATTGAAATATAATATTTAAAGTAAAATAGTTATGATATGAAATTTAAAACCCTCGAAGAAATACAGTCGCATCCAATTTGGATTAAATTACAGTCTAAAGGTACAGATAAACACCAACTAGATGAACAGTTTTTATCGCTATCTGAAGAAGAAAAAATAATTGCTATTGATTTGTTTGAGTCATTAAAGGTTGTTATGGAGAACATAATTAAAGAAAAAAATACTCATCATTAAAAACATTAGTTTATTTTTTTAAATTAATTAAATTTTTTTATTATTTTAACAAAGATACAATCATGAAAAAAATATTTTTATTTATAATTTTATCTGTATTTATAAGTTTTAGGGTCTTTTCTTTTGAACCTTATTCTGGGATTTCATGTCAAAATTTTAATACTCAAAAAAAAGATGAATTTTTTTTTAAGCAAGACCAAGATTATATATATGCAACTGCTTACAAGAGAGTTGATGGAGAATTTATAAAAGTTGGAAATGTTTTAGGTCAAAAAGTTTCTTCATTTATATTATTTGAAGATAATACTGTTGATGAGAACTTAAATTTTGCATGGCACCTAGATATGGTGACTAAAATATTAAAACCTTTTAAACTCACAACCTTAAGGGAACTAGATTTAAAGCTACCACAAAGTTTAGATTGTATTAGCAAAAATTTTTGGTTTTAATTTAAAGGAGAAAATTGTTAAAATGACTATATCAGAAATAATGATTGATAATAAAGTTACTAGAGTTACTAAATGGTCATTTCTGCCTGGCGAGGATACAGGACAACATATTCATGAATATGATTATGTTGTTGTTCCAATTTTAGATGGAAAATTAAAAATTATTGATAATAATGGAAATGAAACCATTTCTGAACTTAAAAAAGGTGTAAGTTATTTTAGAGAAAAAGGCGTTAATCATAACGTTATAAATTTCAATGAATTTCCTTATTCTTTTGTTGAAATAGAATTTAAATAATTAAGTTAAACATTTTAACAATGAGGCGTTTAAATGTCAGAATCCAAGCTAATAAGTTATATAACTTCTGATTTCCAAACTAAAAGTGATATGAAAGTGGGTGAAATTGAGTGGGAAAAAATAATGAATGAGAAATTTGAAAAATTTAAAAAGGCTGGAGCAATCAGGCAAACTGTCACTCAAATATGGAATAAAGAAGGTACTCTAAGGCTTGGTCATTTGTGGGAATATAAAGATGAAAAAGCATTTGTAGAATGTCAAAAGATATTTAGAGATGCCGAAGAAGAGTTTAAAAGAAGAACAGGAATTGTTTGGAAAATTTTTTCTAATAGAGGGGTAGTGTTGTACGATACTAGTTATAACTAGATTTTTATATGCTTCAAATAAATGAAAAATTTTAACCTAAAATTTATTTTATATATTTTAAAATTTATAATTGTTTTCCTTTTATTATCCACCAATATGAGCTTTGGCTCTGAACTAGATAAACTTTTTTTTAAAATAAAAAATGCTCCAAGCTATGATATCGCCTTAAAATATGAGACCAAGGTTTGGCAGTATTGGTATAATGAGGGTTCTAGTAAAAATAGTAATTTAATAATGAAAAAATGCTTAATAAATTTTCAAAACGGTTCTTTAGACAAGGCACTCAATTGCTTTGTCAATTTACACAAATTAGAACAAAATTGGGCTGAACCACTGAATAAATTAGCTACTATCAAATTTATGATGGGTGATTATGAGGGGTCGTTGAAAGATATCAGGCTAACTCTTCAAAAAGAACCAAGACACTTTGGTGCAATAGCTGGTTTAGTACAAATAAATGTAATATTAAAGAAATATGATAAGGCCTTAAAGCACTTGGATACCTTAAAACAAATTCATCCACATATCTCTATTCTTTCATTAAGACCTGTCATACAAAAATTATTAAAAAAATCCCTTATATAAAATACCCAGTTAAGAATTTTTAAATAAGATAATAGATTTATAGAATTTCTTAAAATGGTTATTATTAATTTTACTTACAATTAATCTTTAACATTTTCATTGTTTCAAATTTTTTATCTAAATTTTTTTTAAAATTAGTATTATTGAATTTGGCTTTGTTTTGCTCATCCTCATAACAACTGAAACATAATTCTATATTTCTGGCCTTTAAAGTTTTAAAAATTTTTGTAGGAATAGTTTCATGCCTATAATCTGGGTGTGGGTTCATGGTTCTTTTGCACCAGAAACAAATTGAATTAGTCTTATTATACTTAAATGACACTTTATTTAACTTATTTATTTTGTTTGTTAAGTAAATTTTTAATTTCTTTTAATTGGTTTTCGATAGATCTCATTTTTTTGTGCATGTCTTTTTCAACTAAATCATTTTCTTTATCATCACCAGAAATTTGTTGCATGGCGTCAACTATTATACCTATGAATAAATTCAAAATCGCAAAAGTAGTTACTAATATAAATGGAACAAAAAAGAGCCAGGCTAGGGGATATTCTTTCATTACAGGCCTTACAATTCCCATAGACCAGCTTTCCAAAGTCATTATCTGAAAAAGTGTATACATAGAATTACCAATTGTTCCAAACCATTCATAAAAACTATTACCAAAAAAATTAGTTGTTAATACTGAAGAAATATAAAAAATTAATATAATAATTGTTCCAACTGACAATATGCCTGGAATTGAAATGAATATTGCTTGTATAATTCTTCGCATTGATGGGACTATTGATAAGAGTCTCAAGGTTCTAAAAATTCTAAAAGCTCTTAAAACAGAAAATGGACCTGATGCGGGTATTAAAGAAACCACAACAATTATAAAGTCAAAAACATTCCACCCATCCTTAAAAAAATTAAATCTATATACTAATAGCTTTCCCATTAACTCTAATGTAAAAATGGTTAAGGCAATTTTATCTACAAGAGATAAAATTAACCCATATTTTGATGTGATATTGGCACTTGTTTCAAGCCCAAGGGTAAAGGCATTAATAATTATAACTGCCGTTATAAATGATATAAAAATACGACTTTCTAGAATGTTTTTAAGATTTATCATTTTTTGAACCCGATTAATAAGCCTTTTTTTAATAACTAAAAATAAATTTACAATAGTAATTTATTTAAAAGTTTTAATTTACTAATTAAACTTTAAATATAATACTTTTATTTAAATTAATAGTTTAGAGAATTTATAAATGTACATAAGGACAATTAAAATAACATTTAAAGACAAGTTATCAAAGGATATGTTTGTTAATTACACGGATACTAATGCAGATTCTAAGGGTATAAAAAATGGTACTTTGATGAAAATTATTTTTAGTAATTCAGACGTAGTAGCTACTTTAATCCTTATTTTTCCTGACCATAAAACTTTTATGAAAGATCATAATAATTTAGCTGGCCCTATCATTGAATCTTTTAAAGATCAGGGCCTTAAAGTTGAGTTAAATGATGGTGAAGTATTAGGAAATACGGCTGTTTCTTCTCGTTTTTTAGAAGTTTTAACTAAAGAGGCAAATTTTTACTCGCCCACAGACTGAGTTTTAAATTTAAATGATTAGAAACGCATAATGAATAACTGGAAGTCAGATTTTGAAGTAAAGTTTCAACTTGAGTTTGTTCATAACAATGGAAGAAAAGAAGTAAAACACAACACCTTAATTGTTGAAGCAGAAGATGAAGAAAACGCTAAAGAAATTGTTTTGTATCAATATGAAAATAGTCAATTCTTAAAAATTAATGAAATTAAGAAAATTTGGAATTATAAATAGTCTTTTTGTAAAATTATAATTTTTAAATATTTTTTAATTATAAATCTTTAACACAACGAAAGCCGATATATACTGCAGACATTTTTCTTGGTTTTCTTGCTTTATGTTCTTTATGCATTTGATCTTTTCCGTACCACCATGAACCACCTTTTGTTGCTTTATAATCTTCATCTATAATAGAGGCCCATTCCCAAACATTTGCACCCATGTCATATAAACCATTTATCCCTCTTTTTGTGCTTTTAATTTTAGAATGCCCATTTCCTCGAGATAATAGTCTTGCATAATTTAATTGGTTTTTAAATTTGCAATCATTTAGGCAATTGGCACCATCTGGTAATGATCCAACTGGATAATTATAGGTTTTCTTATTGATATAACCATCTAGTGGTTTGAGACGAGTTTCTGTGTAAGCGGCTTGATTCCATTCTTCCTCTGTTGGAATTCTTTTATTGTTCCACTCGCAATATGTTACAGCCTCATCATAATTAATATGAACAGCAGGTTCATTTTTATTACCTCTTAAACCAAATGGATATTTCCAATTCCATCCTTTTTTTTTAACCCATCCATACTCATAGACATAACCCCATCCTCTAACTTCTGCCTCTGTTTTATAATTAGTATTTTTTGAAAAGATTGAAAACTCTTCTATTGAAACCTCTGATCTGTCTATCAAAAAATTTGTAACTCTTTGCATCTTTTCTTCATTAGCCAACGCATAATTACTAAACAAAAGAATTATTATATTTATAAAAATATAACTTATTTTATTAATTTTTTTTAAAAATAAAAAAATATTCATAACTTTTCTCTTTCTATTTGTTTAGATTTGTTCATTTAATTTTATGTTATTAATTTTTATTCAACTAATAACATAAATTTTACAAAGGTTTTAGTTATGAGCAATAAATTTAAAGAATGGCATATAAGTTTAATAGAAAAAGTTCAAAAAACTACGGGCATATCGAATTATCAAATAGTTTGGTTAAGTTTCATAGAAGGATTGATTATTGGCCTTATCATTGGTTATTTATTGTGATGTCTAGAAGAATATGAAGAGTTGTTTATAAAAAAACTAGAATATGTTTTTATAAAATTCACTATATTCTAAATGTTTAGGTGTTTTAATCCCAGTAATAGCCCAGAACTTTTGTATCATTTTTTCTATGTCTTTTTCGGTAAGGCTAATCTTAACCCATTTATTATTCTTAATTTTTTCTGTTTTTACTCCAGGAAGATCTACAGGTAACTTTGCTCTATTAAAAACGCTACATTCAAATAGTTTCTGATTACCTTGTTTAGTAAAACTCAATACATAATAATTATAATCTAACTGACATATACCATTTACAAATTTTAAATCATTAAATTTCATTTTTTAGATACACTCTTCAATCATAATAATTTATCATTTTTTTTTACAATACAATTTTTCAGGAATTTTCTTTAATTGAATTGTTCCTTCGCTTAGTAAAACTGGTTTTAATTCCATAGTATTTTTATCTAAATGCCATGCGAAATCGACGCCTAAATATTTATATTTATCTTCAAATAAAATAAAGGACAGATATTTTTGGCCAACTACTTTACCCGCTGGAATAAATTTTTCGTTAATTTTTTTATAAACATTCTTCCAAATTTTATTTCTATTTATTGTTAATATAAACTCTTCTACATCATTATTATTTTTACAAATAATTTGAACTTCAGTTTCTTCTGCTATGGAAGGTTGAGAAAAAATAATGATTGCATAAGTTACAAAAAATAAGAAATATTTCATTTTTTAACGTTACTAATGTTTAATAGTCAATGCAATATTCTAAATATAATTTGTATTTTTCTTGTATTTACTTATTAAGCATTTAAAATTTATTTTGATACGGATGGAGTATTTTTTATGTCTGATAAAGCTCAATACATTTCATTTAGATTGGGAACAAAAGTTTTAAAATTTAATAAAAAAATATTTAAATATTCATTAATTTTAATAGTCGCTATCTTTATTTTATTTCCTTACATGAATTTTACTATGCCAACTCATTTTTTAACTAACTTATAATAATTTCATGGATAATAATCTACCATGCCCTTATTGTTCGAGTAATCAAGGCTTCATTTACGTTCAGTCTCATTATCAATGTTTAACATGCAAAAGAGTTGTTGATGATTGTTGCAATGGAGAAGTCGTAAATGAAAAAACATCAAATATTAAAGCTACCGAAAGTTAATTATTGTATGAATTTTAAAAGTGAATTTGAAAACAACTATTTGCGTTTATTTCAAGCCCAAAATTCAGATTTTGAAAAGCTGTATTTAGTAGCAAAAGATCCTGGTGTTTGGGAGCAACATCCTGAAAGTGATAGATGGAAAAGAAGTAAATTTTCTCTTTTTTTTAAAAATGGTTTAGCAAACGAGTTTGGCCTTTTAATTGTTTTTGACAAACGGATTAATAAATTTATTGGCTCAACAAGATTTTATGGATATGACAAAAATAATAGCTCAATAAGAGTTGGCTTTACATTCATATCACAAGACTATTGGGGCACTTTAGTAAACTTCCATATTAAAAAAATGATGTTGGATTATGCTTTTAATTTTGTAAATAATGTATTTTTTGATATTGGGGTTAATAATATAAGATCTCGAAAAGCAGTAGAGAAAATGGGTGCGCGCTTGTTTGTTGACAATCCAACAGGTAATGTTGTCTATAATATTGTTAAAGAAAACTTTAATGAAGTTTAGTTAATTTATAAAATCTATTTCTTAATTTCCTTTAATTTATATAAAAATTTAAAATATTGAGGAGTTTTTAATGACTGATTTATCACAAAGGCTTTCGAAATGTTATGCTAGTGCTATTCATGATGTATTAAGAGAGAAGGGTTATGGTAACTGTGTCTTACCTCCCGAAATTCAAGCTCTTAAAAGAGGGCAAAAATTATTTGGAGAAATTTACACTCTTTCTGGTCATATAGACAAAACCCTTACAAGACATGAATCTCTCCTGTTATGGTCTCAAGTATTATCAAAAGTCCCAAATGGAAAAGTTATTGTTTGTCAACCTAACACTCATTCAATCGCATTAATGGGTGAATTGTCTGCTCGAGCTTTAATGGTCAAGGGAACAAAAGGATATTTAATGGATGGACATTGTAGAGATGTAGAAGAGATAATAGATGCTCAGTTTTCAGTTTTTTGTAGACTTTCTACACCAGCTGATATTGTTGAAAGGTGGAAGTATGACGCTTTAGGTGATCCAATAACAATAGGAAGTGTTACTATTTGTTCAGGTGATTATATAATTGCAGACATGGATGGCGCTGTGATTATTCCACAAGAAGTTGTAGAAGAAGTTGTTACTGAAACAGAAAAAGTAATGAATACAGAAAGCGAAATGAGAAAAGCTATATTAGGTGGGATGGACCCCGAACAAGCGTATCTTAAATTTCAGAAATTTTAAAAGTTTGTTTTGCCCCCAAACCTTAAATTATTTATTTGTTAATTAATGGTTATTAACAGAAAAAATATTTGGTCTTTGTCTTGGCCCTTAATTATTGCCAATTTCACGATACCCCTAGTTGGATTAACTGATACCATCATAATGGGTCATATGCCAAACAGCCTATATTTAGCTGCTATAGCAATTGGTGGTATAGTTTTTAATTTCATGTATGCGGGCCTGAATTTTTTAAGAATGGGAACAACTGGAATTGTTTCTCAATATTTTGGAGCTAATAATTTTGAAGAAATTTTTTTTAGTTTATTAAGGCCATTATTGATAGCTCTTATTATAGGCGTAACGCTATATTTTTCAAAAAATTTACTTTTTGAACTTTCAGTATATTTTTTAACTCCTGATCCGGCATTAGAAAAATTCTATAAAGAATATCTATTTGTAAGAATGATAGGCTTGCCAGCAGGGCTTTTGAACATTGTTTTTCTAGGTTGGTTTTTTGGCATGCAAAAAACTAGATCTGTTATGTTACAATTAATCACTATTAATTTAGTAAACGCAATCGCCTCGATATATCTTGCGGTTTTTCTTGATTACGGAATTTATGGAGTTGCTTTGGGAAGTGTTTTAGCTCAGTTTTCTGGTCTATTTTTGTCAATTATAATTTTTTTAAATTTTTTTAAACAATATAATTTTAATTTATTTAAGGTAACTAAAATGCTTGGCCTAAAAGCTTTTAGAAATTTATTTTCAATCAGTAAAAACTTATTTTTACGCACTATGTTGCTAGTTTTTGTTCAAGCGTATTTGATTAAAAAAGCAGGGTTGATAGGAGTTGATCAATTAGCGTCAATGGAAATATTATTAGTTATTTTTGGATTGTCTTCCTATACTCTAGATGCTTTTGCTCATTCAGCTGAGTCTACAGTTGGAGTATCTATTGGTTCTAAAAACAAAGAAAACATTTATAAGTCTATTAAAACCACAACTGAATTAGCTCTCTTCTTTTCAATTTTTATAGGAATAATCTTATATACTTTTAACTATTATGTGTTAGCTATGTTTACTGATTTAATGGTGTTAAGAGAAATGATTGATGATCTATGGGGACTTGTTGTTATTACTCCATTTGTTTCAATGTTAGCATTCCAACTAGATGGGATTTTTATTGGAGCAACGTTAGCTAAAGAAATGAGAAATTGTATGATTTTATCATCTTTAATTTTTTGCTTAATTATAGAATTTTTTTATCCCACTACTCTAGATTTAAAAACTCTCTACTCATGTTTTCTTTTATTTTTAATTTTAAGAGGAGTTTTTTTAACAATGTATTTAAACAGAGTTTTTAAATTAGTTAGAAGTTAACTTAATGTATTGATTACATTTAATCAGGATGAAACATGAATTTTAATAATGCATTTACTGATAAAATAATCTTCAGGCGCACTATTTTACTTATGGTTTTTCTGTCGATTTTATTGGAATTGATACCAACTATTTTTGATTTCGAAAGATATTATGGTTTAAGTCGCTTTATAAATCAGGGATTATTATCGATTTATCTTGATAACAAACTTGAATTGTATTTAACAGCTATCATGTCTTTTTTTTCTTTAACGAGTATAATCTTAATATATTTTTTTGTACCTATAGGTAAATATTTTTTTCTTGTTTTTACTATATTTAATTTTTTTACAATTATGTTTGGAGGAGACATTATAAACTATGGTTTTTTATATCCAATTCAGTGGTTAAAAAATGTCACGGAGGCGCTTTTAATTTATTTTATGTTTTGGGGATTAGCTAAAAATCATTTTAAAATTAGTAAAACTTATACTCAAGATAACAATTTATAATTTGTAAAAAAATTCTAGATAGATAATTTTAGATTTTAATATACTGAAAGGACATCTAGTGAGCAATATTATTATTCCAGGTAAAAAGGCACCATCTTTAAATGTAGAAACAATTAGTGAAAACGCTTGGTCATTAGATAAGCATTTAAATAAATCTAAATGTATGATTGTATTTTATAGAGGATTGCATTGTCCTGTTTGCTCAGACTTTCTAAAGCAACTTGATGATCAATTGTTGGATTACAAGAAATCTAATACAGAAGTAATTGCCATTTCCATGGATAGTAAAAAAAAGGCAGCTAAAGCAAAAACTGCTTGGGGAATTGTCAACTTAAATATTGGATATGGTTTAAATGAAAATAAAGCTAGAGAATGGGGGCTATACATTTCAGAATCAATTAAAGAAGCAGAAAGTGATGTTTTTTGTGAGCCAGGGTTATTTATAATTAAAGAGGATGGTTCATTATATCTTGCTAATACTTCAAATATGCCGTGGGCAAGGCCAGATATTAGTACTTTGCCAGCAAAACTAGTTTTTGCAGAAGAAAATAATTATCCTGTAAGAGGTAATAAATAATATTTATAGGGTCTGATAAATGGATTTTACAATCAGAAAAATTATAATCTTAAAAGAAGAAATATTCCATGAAAATGGACCTATTCAAGATAAGCCTAGATTGAGGGCTGCTGCAATTGGTATAGTATCTAACCCATATGCAGGAAAATTTCATATAGATCTTCAGTCTGGAATGGAAAACCTTAAGGAACTTGGATTAACTTTGACTGACCGCCTTATAAATACATTGGGAGGTATCTCTGGTATAGATGGTTATGGTAAAGCTGCTATAGTAGGAGAAAATGGTGAACTTGAGCATACTGCTCTATGGCATGTTCCAGGAGGATATGCTATGCGGCGAAGACTTAAGGATTGTAAGGCAATAGTCCCTTCAGCTATGAAAGTGGCTGGTATGGGAAATTCAATTGATATTCCCTTAGGTCATACAAATGCTGCATATGTAAGGAGTCATTTTGATGCGTACGAAGTGAATGTAACCGATGCCCCAAGAGCGAATGAGATAATGTTTTGTCTTGCAATGACTAAAGGTCCAAGAATACATAGTAGGATGGGTGGTTTAGAGGCTAAGGATGTTGTTGGTGAAGATGGTTTAAAATAAGAGTTATACTTTACTCAATTTTATGAATGTAAGTTTCGTTATATCTTTGAGATAAATAATCACCAGCTTTTAAGTTAAGCTTTTGAGAAATTATGGTGTCGTGTTGAGGATTAAAGAAAAAAGGAATTGAAAACCTTTCATTATTGTTTCCAATAACCCTGTGAGGTGTTGCTTTAATTTGTTTGTTAGACCATATTTCTAACATCTCTCCAAAGTTAATTATTATTTCATTTTTTTTAGCTTTAATGGTTTCCCATTGTTTTGTCGGAAGTTCGACCTCTAAACCACCATCACCTTCAGTGAATAAAAGGGTTAGACATCCATAATCTGTATGAGGCGCTATCCCATAGTCTTTTTTAGTTAGTTCTTTAGTCCTTTTAGGATAATAATTACATCTTAATAATGCCATCGGTAAGTCAAACTTGTCAGCAAAATAATTATTAGAATAACCAAGTGAAAGTTCAATCTGTTTTAAAATTGACAGGGCAATTTCATTACATAATTCATAAAATTCCATAATATATTTTTGAAATAATACGGGTTTTTGTGGCCAGATATTTTTTGAGTAATAATTTAAATTTTGAAATTTATGTTTTTTATTAATTGTAGGACCGCAATCGAATATTTCTTTATTGTCAGGATTATAATCTGGATTTACTTTTTCTGCTTTAATTCCTCCCCACCCTCTGTTTGATTCAGTTTGTGTCATACTAACTTTATTCTTTTCAATATAAGATTGTTTAAAAAACTTTTTGTACAATAAGAAAGCTTTTTCTATTTTTTTTATATCAATAGGGTAATTAATCATTATTAAAAAACCCCACTTTGTTACTGCGTTTTGTAATTTTTTTTGCTCTACCTTGTCGTAAGCATTTAATAATTCATAATTTATCCTAGGAATGTTATTTATCATTATAAATATCCTTAAAACTAAATTTTAAAATTGTAATTAATTTTATGAAGCATTAAATGGTTGTTTTTTCATTTATAAAATTTAAAGCTTTTTCAAAAATTAAGTTTTTCTTATCTTTATTCATTCTTTCTAAAGATTTTATCAATATTGAAAGTCTGGGGTTAGTTTTAAAGAAAGATAAATTGTCATTCATAAACTTCCAATACAAACCATCAACTATATCGCACCATGCATCCCTTTTGTAATTGCTCATTTTGAGTATATAATTTGAACCACAAGAATAAGGTTTTGTAGCAAAAATGCCTCCATCAGCAAATGTACCCATTCCATAAACATTAGGAACCATT
>Ga0181561_10004455_pt1 | contig 12070 bp, 5 predicted proteins | sample 011ome_19_FD_133760 | JGI IMG/M metagenome (GOLD analysis project Ga0181561, IMG submission 133760) | Coastal salt marsh microbial communities from the Groves Creek Marsh, Skidaway Island, Georgia - 011510BT metaG (megahit assembly) | ecosystem: Environmental > Aquatic > Marine > Intertidal zone...
CCCGCGCCCTGGTCGTGGATGCTCAAGATCGGGTTGTCGCCCTCGAGCTCGACGCACGCCTTGACGACACGGTTGAGCTTGTTTGACATCTCCGCGTCGCCGCGTTGCACCGCGTTGAAGTCCAGGTCCGCGTTCGCCTCGTCCTCGCCGCCAGCCTTGGACGACGCCGCGCCGCCGCCCATGCCGATCCTGTACGCGGGGCCGCCGATCTTCACGACGAGCATCCCGACGTCGCCCTCGGTCTTCTCCAAGTTCGCGTGGTCGATCTGTCCGAAACCGCCGCTGAACATGATGGGCTTGATCCACTCCCTTCGCTCGCCGTTCTTGAGCCGCGACCCGAACGAGCGGCAGTACCCCGCGATGAGCGGCTCGCCAAACTTATTCCCGTAGTCCGACGCGCCGTTGGACGCGTCGACGAGGATCTGCAGCGGCGGCGCGAGGTTCGACGGGTACTTGAAATCATCCGCCTCGTGCGCGGCGACGTTATCCGGAATTCGAAGGTTCCCCACGCAGTATCCCGCGGTACCCGCGGTGAGCAGCGAGCCGATCCCGGTCGCGTGCGTGTCGCGCATGCGCCCGCCCGCGCCCGTCTCCGCGCCCGGGTACGGCGCGACCCCGGACGGGAAGTTGTGCGTCTCCGCGGTGAGGAGCAGGTCCAGATCCACCCGTCGCGGCGCGAGCGGCGACGGCGCGCCCGCGGATGTCGGGCGCAGCGGCGCGTTCACGTAACCCCGGATGGCGCTCGAGTTGTCCTTGAACGCGATCGTGGAGTTGTGCCCGCGCTCGCCCGCGATCGTGTCTTTGACCATCTTGAACAGCGAGCCGGGCTGCGGCACGCCGTCGACGATGAGGTTCCCGCCGAAGAACCAGTGCCTCGAGTGCTCCGAGTTGGACTGGCCCATGTCGAAGAGCTCCACGTTCGTCGGGTCTCGCCCGATGTCGTCGCGGAACAGCGTGAGGTAGTAGTCGAAGTCTTCCTCGTCGAACGCGAGGCCCATCTCTTTATCCACCTTCTCCAGCGCCGCGCGGCCTTCGCTCAGCACGGGGACGGTGTACACTTCCTCCGGCTTGGCGTCTGTGGTAAACGTCGCCAAGGGCTCGTCGTAGACGCACTCCGTCATGCGGTCGTGCACGATGCTCGCGAACGCCATCTTCTGCGCGTCGGATAACGCCTGCGCGTCGTCCGTTAAGTTCAACTGGAAGCGCCGCGAGCGCTCCAGGCGCGTGACCTTCCCGAGGCCGGTGTTGGCGCACACGCCGACGGCGTTGGTGGACCACGCCGACTGAAACGCGAGGCGAGGGCCAACTTCGATGGCGCGATCGGCGCGAAGCGTCGACGCGTCCGCGAACAGGTCCGGCTCGAACGTCTCGCGCAGGAGCCATACGAGCGTCTCGAGCTCTCTCGGCGTCAGCGCGGACGTGACCTCGACGTTGAAGCACTGCTCCGTCGCGATCGACGCGAGCGCGCCCGCGATGGCGGGCAGCGCGTTCGCTCTGCGCGTCAGCGTGGCGGCGGCCTCGTCGCTCAGGAACGGGCGACGGAAGAGCTGAATGACCTCGCGCTTCGTCCCCGCGGAGGGAGACGACGCGTCCGCGGGCTCGGAGACGACCGCGCGGACGGGCGGCGCGGAGACGCGCCCGCGGCGCGAGATCACGCGAGATCCGCGTCGTGCCGCGCGGATTGGGGGCGCGAGCGCGGCGCGCGAGGCGATCATCGCGTGCTGCGTCGCGCTCTTCATCTTTTGTGTTTTTTCTTTCCCTTCTTCGCGATCGAGCGCGGGGTGGCGACGGTGCGCGCGACGGTCGCGATGGAGCCGCGGGGTGACGTGCAGGTCGTGACGCGAGGCGGGGGGACCGCTTCGCGATGCCTGCCGACCGTGTATCCGGCGCGGCGAGGAGTGATGAGAGGGACGGCGGCGGGGCTTTGATCAACACTTTGAATTTTTTTTGAGTGCATTTTTTGGGCGCCGATACCAGCGCGTTGGATTGTTGGCACACCTTTTTTTAGAGACGTCCGCGGAGAGCCACAGGGCCACAGAGCCACACCCCCTTGGCGCGGGCGCCCGGCGCCATGGACAAGCTCAAGCACAAGGTGCACAGCGCCTACAAGGTTCGCACGCCGCGCGCGTCCCGTCCGCCCGACGTTCCTCGCCATCCCGCGACCGCGTCCGTCCGCGCGCGCGAGATCCCGTCGTCGGAGAAAACAACGATGGATGAAATGAAAAGACGCGCCGCGCGGCAGGCAGCGCGCGCGGTTCGACCCGTGGGCCCGCGAACCCGCTCGTCCATCCATCCATCCATCGCGCGCCTCCGCGTCTCTCTTCTCACTCACGCTCTCTCTCTCTCTCCGTCGTCGTCGCGTCGCAGGGCGTCGCGGAGCAGCTCATGCCGGCGATGACCAAGTCCGCGTTCGCGGAGAAGGGCGTCGTCACCCCCGAGGAGTTCATCGTCGCGGGCGATTTCCTCGTCTCTCAGGCGCGTTCTATACACTGGTCCCCATACGACCGCGTCGGCGTGGTGGACGCCGATCCTTAAGGACTTTGCCCGGCGCATCTCTCCGCCCACCCCTCGCGTTCAATCCCCGACCTCGACGCCTTTCAACTCCAACTGACGCCTTTCAACTCCACCCCGACGTTCGCTCGCATGGAACGGCCCTCAGTGCCCGACGTGGTCGTGGCAGGGCGGCGACGAGAAGCACGCGCGGTCGCACCTCCCGCGCGACAAGCAGTTCCTCGTCACGCGGAACGTCCCGTGCGCGATGCGCGCGGCGGCGATGGAGGAGTACGCGGGGAAGGAGGTGCACCTGGACGGCGACGACGAAGGGTGGGTCGCCGCGGGGGTGGGCGGCGGCGGGAAGGGGAAGCGCCAGCTGGCGGGCGGCGCGGCGGGCGGCGGCGAGGACGAGGAGGACGACGTCGCGGACATGGACGCGCACATGGCGAAGTTGACGACGACGGGCGAAGACGCGCGCGATGCCGACGAGAAGAAGGAGGAGGAAGAGAACGGCGGGGGGGAGGACGCGTCGAGAGACGACGACGACGCGGACGCCGCGGCGAAAGCGAAAGCCGGAGGATCCGCCGCCGCCGCGAAGAGAGACGACGACGACGACAGCGACGGGGACATCCCCGACATGGACGACTTCGTCGACCTCGGCGCGGAGGAGGAGGAAGACGACGCGTCCGCGGCGGCGCCGCGTCGTGGAATCGCGGATTCGGACGCGGAACTTTTCTCCGCCGTGGGCGCGACGACGGCGGCGACGAAAAATCCCGCGGACAACATCCTCAAGACGCGAACGTACGACCTCAGCATCACGTACGATAAGTACTACCAAACCCCGCGGGTGTGGCTCAGCGGGTACGACGAGCACCGATCCGTGCTCCCGCCGAAGAAGACGCTGGAGGACGTCAGCGCGGAGCACGCGAAGAAGACGGTGACGATAGATCCGCACCCGCACACGGGCGCGCCCGCGGCGTCGATTCACCCGTGTAAACACGCGCCGGTGATGAAAAAGCTGATGGACGCGACGGCGCGCGCGGGAGGGGGGACGCCCAAGGTGGAGCACTACCTGCTCGTGTTCTTGAAGTTCATCGCGAGCGTGGTGCCGACGATCGAGTACGACTACACGCTCTCGATTTGATCGACGACGCGAGCGAATGCAGCATTTTTTGACGACGAAAGAGAGCGCGACGCCGATGGAGTCGATGGAGTCGATAGAGTTGTAACAACACGCGCGCGGTCCATCGGGGTTCCTCCGCGCGCGCGACGCGACGCGACGTCTCCGCGTCTCTCGCCTCGCTTCGATTCGCTTCACTTCTTCTTGCCCTTCGCGCCGCGGCCGGCTTTGCCGCCTCGCGCGGCCGCCCTGCCCCGTCCCCGTCCGCCGCGGCCGCCTCTTCCCGCGGCTTTGCCTCGCGTCGCGGGTTTCTTCTTCTCCTCCTCGGCTTCGGCTTCGGCTTCGGCTTCGACTTCCTCCTCCTCCGCGTTTTCCTCCTCGGCGACTTTTTCCTCTTTCTCTTTCTCCTCCGCCGCGGGCGTCTCGGGCGCTTCTTCGGACCCTGGCGCGTCGTCAGGCTCCTCGGGCGCCGCTGTCTCCCTCGCCGCGGGCTTCTTCGAGCGCTCCTCCTCTTTTTCTTCCTCTTTTTCTTCCTCCTTCTTCTCCTTCTCGTCCGCAGCCGCCGGCTTCGGCTTCGGCTCTTTCTCCTCTTTCGGCTCTTTCGGCTCTTTCTCCACTTTCTCCTCTTTCTCCTCCGCCTCCGCCTTCGCCTTCTCCTTCTCCTTCGACGCGTTCTTCAGCGTCGTCTTCTCCATCACCTCCTTGATCATGTCGCGCGCCTTCTCCACGTCCGCGTCCGTCGCGCCGTGCGCCGTCACGGATTTCTTCTCGTTGTCCACCTCGAGACGGCATTTACTTTTTCGCGTCAAATTCTTGATCACCACGCCGCGCGTGCCGATGATCGCGCCGAGTAACGCGCCGCACTCGACCGTCGTCTGACACGGCTCGTCGCCACTCGGAGTCCGATAACTCGGCGGGGTTTTCGTTTTTTCTTCCGCGGTTTTCGTTTTTTCTTCCGCGGCGGGGGGCTCGTCCGCGGCGGGCTCGTCCGCGTCGTCGTCGTCGTCTTCGTCGTCGGCGGCGTCGTCGCCGCCGCCCTCTTCCCTCTTCGCCGGCGCGCCCGAAGACACCCTCAACTCCGCGGGGATCTCCCCGCCCGCCATCAGCGCGTCGAACGCGCGCTGGATCACGTCGAACTTCCGCTTCCCGAGCTCGTCGCGCGCGATCGCGGAGACGATCTTCGCCGCGGCGGTGAGCGCCTTGGCGTCGGAGCCGATCAGCTTGATCTCCTTCGTCTTGTTCAGCGGATTGAGCCGCACGCCGGTGACCTTGTGCACCGCGAGCAACGTCTGCTTGTTCTTGCCGATGACGCGGCCCATGCCCTCCCTCCCGCCCGGGTCGATCGTGAGCTCGCGAATCTCTTTGCCAGTCTCTTTGCCAGTCTCTTTGCCAGTCTCTTTGCGCCCGCGGCCCGCGGACTTGAGGACGTCTTCCATCGTCGGCTCTGGGAGGTTGAATCGCTTCGCGCGCGCGACGAGCTTCTCGAGCTCCGCCTGAAGCGCGTCGTCCGCGGGCGTCGCCGCCGGCGCGTCGCCGCCGTTGCCGTCGGCGTCGGCGTCGTTCGTCTTCGGCTTCTTCACGTCGTTCGCCGCCTTCTCCTCGCGGACGCGTTTCAGCTGCCCTCGAAGATCCCCGCCGACGGGGACGCGCGCTTCGCCGCCCGGATGGTTCCCTCCTCCTCCTCCTCCTCCTCCTCCTCCTCTGCCGGGTCCGCGGTCTTCCCATCGCCATTCCCCGGGGACGTCCCACCTCCCTCGCAGCCCCTCGATCCCGCGGTCGCGCATGATGACCTCGATCCTCGCGCGCGCGTCCTCCACCGCGGACCGCCGCCCGCTGATCGCCACGGTGGTCTTATCCTTCATGCAGTCCACCTTCGCGCCCGTCTCCTCCTCGATGCGCTTCACGTTCGAGCCCTTCGCGCCGACGACGAGGCCGTTGTTCCCGCGCGTGTCCATGATCCACGACGGCTCGGACGGGTCGCGGTCGGTCGCGCGCGCGTCGCGAAGCGCGTCCCTCGCGCGCGGCGGCGGGTCGCGGTAGTCCCCGCCGGGGCCGGGGCCGCCCGCCGGGGGCGGTCGGTCGCGGTCGTCGAAGCGATCGCCGCGCGGCGGCGGTCGGTCAACAAACCCGGGCTCGCGCCGGTCGTCGAAGCGATCGCGATCGCGGTCGCGGTCGTAGCGGTCGCGATCGCGATCGAAGTCGCCGCCGCCGCGCGGCGGCGGCGAGCGCGAGCGCGGCCGCGGCCCACCCGCCCCCCCGCTGCCGAACCGGTCGCGCGACGGCGGGCGGTCGTACGGCGCGAGCGGCGACGATCGTCGACGCGGCGGCGAGCGCCCGCGCGGGGGAGGGGCGCCGCGGTCCCATCCCCCGCCGGGCGGTCCGTTGGGCGGCAGCGGCGGCTGCCTGTCGCGATCGAACCGAGGAGTTGAAAGGCGTCAGAAACGGAGTTGAAAGGCGTCGAGGTGTGTCGGGATTGAAAGCGAGGGACCCTGGGCGGAGAGACGCGCCGGGAAAAGTCCTTAAGGATCGGCGTTCACCACGCCGACGCGGTCGTATGGGGACCAGTGTGAGATAGAACGCACCTCCGATCCCTCGGGGGCGGCGGTCCTCCTCCTCCTCCGCGGTCGCCGCGGTCGTCCCACCCGCTTCTCCCGAACGCCGCGGGCGGCGGCCCGCCGCCGCCTCGTCCTCCCGGCGGCTGCCTCACGTCGTCCCTGAACCCGCCGCCGCCGCCCAGTTCTCGGTCGTCGTGCTCTCGGAACGCCCGCTCGATCGCGCGGCGCACCGTCGCGACGTCCTTCACGCGCGGCGGCGGAGGGCCCGTCCTCGCGCGCGCGCACGCTTCGCACGCGTCGACGTACTCGTCCCACTCCCTCTGGCTCGGCTCGCTGTTGCTTATCACCCCCAAGCTGTGCGGCCTCTCCGCGACGCGCGCGGTCTGGCCGTCGATGAGTCGCAGCACCGGTTGCGTCGCGGAGTTCGCAGGGTCGTTCGGTCCCGCCGGCGCGCCGCCGGCGAGCTCCGCGACTTGGTACTGCCCGCCGCCGACGCCGACGCGGACGATCGCGCCGCGGCAGTCGCGCAGCGCGTCCATGGCGAACCGGACGTCCGCGTCGAGACCGGCGCCGAAGCCGGGGCCTTCCGGGCCCGCCGCGCAGAGCGCGTGGACGCGGCCGCGCGAGAGGAAAATTTGGCAGCCGTCGCGCAGCGTCGCGGGGGCGGACCCGACGTCGTCCCTGCGATCCCACGACTCTCTCGGCGGCGGGTGGCCGCCGTTTCCGCCGCGGTAGTCGCGCGGCGGCGAGCGCCCGCGCGGGCCCGGGCCGCCGCGCCACGCGGAGCCGTCGCGCGGGGGGGAGTACGACCGACCGCCGGGCCCTTGAGGCCCTTGGTGGTATCCCTGCCCCTGGTATCCCGGCCCCGGCCCCGGTCCCGGTCCAGCACCCCGCGGCCCCGCGCCTCCTCCTCCCCCGGGAGGGCCGCCGAACCCGGTCGCCCCCTGTGCGCTGTCGTTCCTGGGACGCTGCCTCGGCGGCGACCGGTGCCGAGGCGGGCTCCGCTCGCGTCCTGGGCCGCGTTCTTCGCGCGACGGCGGCGACGCGTGCGCGCGTTTGCCGCGGCGAGGCGCGTCGTCCGCTTCTTCCTCCTCCTCCTCCGCGTCGTCGTCGTAGTCGTCCTTCGTCAGCGTCACGGCCGCGTACTCGATCTGGACGACGGGTGCCGCGGGCGTCGGCGAGCGCGAGCGCATCATGTCCGAGCCCACGGGGGAGCCGAGCGCGGAGCCGAGGAGGTCGTCGTCGTCGTCGTCGTCCGCGGCGGCGGCGGCGGCGGCGCGCGCCTTCTCCTCTCGCTCCCTCTCCGCCTCCGCCTCCGCGCGCTTCTTCTCTTCCGCTTCCTTCTCGCGCGCGAGTCTGACGGAGACGGGCTCCTCCGGTTCGGGGGACGGCGAGCGCGCGGGGCCCCACCCGTCGCCGGCTTTTCCCCCGGCGGCTTTTTCCGTCGCATCGCCATCGGCATCCTCCGCCTCGTCGTCCTGCTCCGCGATCGGCGCGTCTCCCGCGCCCGCGCCCTCCTTAAACAGCCGCGCGTGCTTCCTCGGATCGAACGGCAGGTGCGCGACCCCCGCGGGGTGCCCGCCCGGGACCTCCATCCCCTTGAGCAGCGCGAGCGCGGACGCCGCGGGCGGCGACGAGAACTCGACCGCGGCGACGCGGTACGTCGTCGCGCCGCCCCCTCGGCCTCGGCTCGACGACTCCACGCCCAAGGTGACGCTCGCGACCTCGCCCGCGCTGCACGACGCGAAGAGCGCTCTCACCGCGTTCGCGTTCGCGTCGATCGGGAGACCGCGCGCGAGGACCGTGCGCGCGGGATCGAGCGCCTTGACGTCGTCCGCGGCGCCCATAGCTCACGGCCCCGAACGATCCGCGAGGTTGATCGATGAATGAAGCGCGCCGAAGAATGAATGCGCGATGAAAGCGAACGCGCGGCCGTCGCGGGACGGACGATCGGCGCGTTCTCGCCGCGGATCGATCGCGCGGGTGCGCCGCGCGCGCTTCGGGCTCGATCGAGCGGGCGTGCGGTTCGCGCGATCGACGTGTGATCGCGACCGCGGACTTCGCGGCGCGTCGACTGCGCGCGATCCGATCGCGGCGCCCGAACGAGAGCTGACGCCGGCGGAGACTGGAGACGGACAGTCGGTTCGACGAGACTGGCATGGGTGCACGGCGGAAAAATAATAATCGTGTCGCGGCACCCTCCGAAGAAGGCTCGAGAGGGAAGGTCGCATCGCGTTCGTCGTTCGCTTAAAAGCGCTATTCGTCGTCGTCGTCGTCGTCGTCCAGACGTCGTCGTCCCCCGCGTCCGCGCCGCGCCGCCCCCCGCCGCCGTCCGTCGACGACGCGACTCAAGGTCGCGCGCTCCCTTCCTCCGCGTCGTCGCTCGCGTGCGTCACAGCTTCTCGAGCTCCGCCTTCAGCTCGTCGAAGAGCTTATCCAACCGCGCCTTCCTCTCCCCGGTCGCGCCCTCGCACCACTCCTTCCTCACCGGCCCCAGCAGCCGCTCCTTCCGCTCCCGGAAGTGCGCGCGTATCGCCTCCGCGAACGGCGCGGGCGGCTTCTTCAGCTGATCGATCATCGCGCATCGTAACGCGTGCTCGCGAATCGCCGCGTTGTACTGACTCGACTGCCGGTCGCCCTCCGGCGTGCCGATCGTGCGCTCGTACCCCGGCTCGTTGAAGTACGGCTGCGCGCACAGGATCAAGGACTGTATCGACACGATGACTTGGAGCATCGTGCTGCTCGCGGCGTCCCACGTCTCGCCCTTCGCGCCGGACCACGTCCCCAGGAGCGAGAGGCAGACTTTGCCGTCCTTGTAGAGATTCGGGTTGAACCGCACGCGGCCGCCGCCGGTGGTTCGGAACTTCACCAGCGGCGCGGAGGTCGGGTACGACGACGGGAAGAACGCGTCGAAGAGAAACGCGCCGCAGTCGTACGGCGTGTCCTCGGGCCCGGTGATGAGGATCGTCCACTGCACCGCGCGGCGTTCGTCCACGCGCACGAGCGCGGAGGAGGATCGCGACAGCGGCAGCGTGCTCGAGGCCGGCGAGCTCGCGCGCCACGCGGGAGATGTGCGGGCCGTTCTTCAAGTCCGCGCGCGCTTCCGCGTCGTACGCGTGCGCGCTGCCGGCGATGGGCGAGGCGTCGAAGACGTGCGGGCGGAGCGCGTCGCGGTAGCGCGCCTCCGCGGCGGCGTCCGCTGAGGCGTCGTCGGTCTTCGCGGCGGCGGCGCCGCCGCCGTGGCCCGCGCACGCCTCGGGGTCGCCGCCGCCGCCGCCGCCGCCGCGCGTCTTGCGCTTGCCGCCGCCTTTCGCGGCGGCGGACGATGACGTGGGCGCGGACGCGCCGGGCCCCGCGCCGGGCCCCGCGCCGGTCTTCCTCGCCGGCGTCGTCTCGAGCGTCCGCGCGGTCTCCACCGCGGCGGCGACGGCGGCGCCAGTCTTCAAAATCAGCCTCGCGATCTCCGCGTCGCCCATCTCCGCGGCTTCGGCGTCCGTCGCGGTCTTCTTCGTCGCCGCGGCGGCGACGACCGCGGGCTTCTTTCCGCCGCGAGCACCCGCCGCCGGCGCCTTCGACTTCGTCTTCGCCGCGCCCGTCGCCGCCGTCTCGTCCGCCGTCTCCGTCTTCGCCGCGGAGCCCTCGGCGCCCTCCACCGTTCGCAAAAACATCCTCGCCTGCTTCGTCACGTCCTCGAACGTCTCCGAGAGCCCGCGCGTGCGCGGTAACACGTCCGCGCACGGCGACTCCGCGAGCGCCGTCGTCGCGTGCATGAGCGCCGCGTAGTAACTCGCCCTGGCGACGACATCCATGAACGCGCAGCCTCTCAGCTCTCGAGCGAGAAACGCGGCGAGGGAGGACTGTCGCACCGCGCCCTCGATGGCGTCGGCGCGCGCTTTGGACGTCGTCGTCGACGCCGGCGCCGCCGCGGGCGGCGTCGCGTTCGCGCACGCGGCGGCGGCCTTGCCCTTGCCGCCCTTCTTGGACTTGGACGGCGTGCGCTTCGAGGAGGACGCGGGCGCAGCCGCGGCCACCGCGGCGGCGTCCCACCCGCCGCCGCCGTTCATCGCGCGAATCAAGCTCGTCGCCTCGACGAGCAACGTCTGCACCGCGAGATCCTCCGCCGCCTGCGCGGTCTTCGCCGCGTGCGCGTCCCAGTGCTGCTGACCGCCGCCGCCGTCCCCGCCGCTGCCGGTCGACGCGCTCTCGCGCTTATCGAACCCAAACCCGGTGCCCTTCGCCCACAGCGTGGACGACTTCGCAGCCGCCGCCTTCTCTTTCCCCGCCGAGCCGCCGCCGCCGCCGCCGACCTTCGCGGCGGCGTCCGCGCGCTCCTTCTCCGCCCTCGCCTTATCCCCGCCGCTGAGCACCGCGGCGAAGTCCGGCACGGTCTCGGTCGCGCCGCCGTTCCCGCTCCCGCCGCCGGACGCGCCCCCCGCTTCGGCGTCCATCGCGTCCTCTCTCGCGTACAACGCCGCGAATTTCGGCGGAAGCAAATCCTCCGAGCCGCCGCCGCCGCCGCCGCACGACGCCAGCCTCGCGAGCGCGAGCTCGAGCTTGGACTGGTCGTCGTCGTACGCGCCCCCGGGGAACCTTCGGTCGTCGTTCATCTCGCTCGCGAGGTCCACGCGCGCGAACCTCTCGAGGAACGTCCGCAGATGCTCGATCACGCTCGAGATGGGACGAAACGGCTGCCAGTTTCGGAGACGCAGCCGCGGGTGCGCGATCACGGCGCCGGGGACGACGCCGGACAGCTTCGGGCGCACGAGGCTCACGCGCGGGGGGTAGAACGGATACAGATCCGCCTTGAAGTGCAGCTTCAGATGCACGTGCGAGTACCCGTTCACCGCGTCGAGAAGCTCCAGATCTTGCCGCATCCCCGACCCGGGGGAGAACCCGCGGCACTTGAACTGAGGGTCGAGGGTCCGCGCGTGGCGACAGACGGCGGGGTGGGCGGAGTCGAAAGGCGTCAGAAGCGGAGTCGAAAGGCGTCGCGATGTGTCGGGATGATTGAAAGCGAGAAGCCCTGGGCGGAGAGAAGAGTCGTAAAGTCCGTCCTCGAGGAACGGCGCGCGCCGCGCCAACGGAATCGTATGGGGACCAGTGCGTGTGGTAACAAAACGCGCCTGCACGTCCCACTCGTACACGTCGTATTCCACCGCGTCAACGTGCAACGCGGGGTCGAGCCGCTCCTGCAGCGCGAACAGCTCCGAGGACAACCGCGCGAACGCCCCCTTATCTGTGAATATCTGCGCGCGAGCAGCCTGCTTCATATCCCACGTCATCTCCCCCCGCGTCTCCTCGGACGCGAGGGACTTTTGCTGCACGCGACGTTCCTCGCGTTCTACGCACTTGCGCTTGTTTTGATACAGCCGCGTGAGCTGGTCCGAGTTGAGTTCGTTGTCCTCGGGAAGCGCGCCGTCGGAGTCGTTCCCATCGTCCGCGTCGTTACCGTGAGCGTCTGAGCCGTATTCGTCGTCGTCGTCGCTGTCGGGCCACCCCTCGCCGTCGGAGGCGGAGGCGTCGTCGTCGTTCTCCGCCGGCGTCGCCCGCGCGTCCGTCGCCGCCGCCGCCGTCGTCGCCGCCGCCGTCGCAGTCCTTCCCTCGGGCATCGACTCGCGGTTCCGGTCCGGCGTCTCCGTCGGCAGCGCGACGCTGCCGCACGCGTCGAGCAGCTCGCGCATCGCGTCTCGCACCCCGAACGCGTCGCCGAGGAGCCGCGCGACGTCGAACACCGTGAGCGTCTTACCTCGCCACGCCTGCAGGGCGGCGTTGAGGGTGCCAAGATTCGTCTCGTCCGCGGGCTCGTCCGACGTAGCCATCGCGCTGCCTTTCGGGTAGCCGTCCTGTCGCGGTGAGGTGGGGGTGGGGCCCGGCGATGGAGGGAGGGCACGCGCGAGGAGGG
>Ga0181561_10004465_pt1 | contig 12056 bp, 7 predicted proteins | sample 011ome_19_FD_133760 | JGI IMG/M metagenome (GOLD analysis project Ga0181561, IMG submission 133760) | Coastal salt marsh microbial communities from the Groves Creek Marsh, Skidaway Island, Georgia - 011510BT metaG (megahit assembly) | ecosystem: Environmental > Aquatic > Marine > Intertidal zone...
GGAAGAAAAAACACCGAGGAATGCGCCATATTTCGGGCTTTTGTCCTCAGTGTTTGTGGGTAAATAGTGGAGCCGGAGAGAATCGAACTCTCGTCCAAACAAGCAATCAAAAAGCCTTCTACATGTTTAGTTTATGATTAATTTTCGACTAGTACCTGACCAAAAACCGCCTAATACTAGCTTATCTTCTTAAAGTTTGAATAGAAATCGAAGCACTTTCTACTCTATGTTGCTTTTTATGGTGCTCCTAAGCGGGACGCCAACAACAAGGGCTTCCCAGGAACATTCAGCCTCCCCGCCTAGCAGGGACGTGGCTTAATCCTACTATAATTCAGATTATGCAGCTAAAGCGTAATTATTTTCGCCATTTAAAAATGTGATTCATCATATTAACGAGCAACAAATCAACGCTCGACATGCTTACAGTTCAATTGGCCTCGCTGTCAAAACCGGTCGGCCCCAATATGTCAATGAACTCAGGTTCATAATACAATGGGCAAAGTTACTAAAAAGTTTGTCTGCAGCTTTAAAAGAAGTTAAATTAGCTTAAAAACTCTCAGATGATAACTTTTGGTGTGCTCAAAGAACGTAAAAACCCACCTGATAAACGTGTGGTGCTTACCCCAAATGCTTGTAAAACAATTGTAGACAAATACGATGCCACTATTGTAGTTGAACCATCTAATCGTAGAGTTTTTAATGAATCACTCTATGATATGGAGGGTGTTTCTCTTCATACAGATCTCTCTAATTGCGATGTGTTACTTGGTGTAAAAGAGGTCCCTATTGAAGCGTTAATTTCTAATAAAAAATACTTTTTCTTTTCTCATACCATTAAAAAACAACCATATAACAGAAAATTACTCCAAGCGGTTTTAGAAAAAAAAATTGAGCTTTATGATCATGAGACCATCATTGATCAACAGCATCGGCGTTTAGTTGCATTTGGTCGTTATGCCGGTATTGTTGGGGCTTATAACGGTTTGAGAACCTATGGACTCAAGTATCAAATATTTGATCTTCCAAAAGCAGAATATCTTAAAGATTTATCTCAATTAATAGCGATATTAAACAACCTTAAGTTACCCAAGATGAAAATCATTTTAACAGGTAAAGGTCGAGTTGGAACTGGAGCTGTAGAAGTGTTAAAAGCTGTAGGTGTAAATGAAGTTTCAGTAGAGGAGTATCTCAATCAGGAATTTGATAAAGCTGTTTACTGTCAAATTGACGTGGATCAATATAATAGACACAAGGATGGAAGTGATTTTGATAAAAATGATTTTTTTGATCACCCTGAAAATTACAATGGAACTTTTTTTCGTTTTGCTCAAAGGAGTGATTTATTTATTGCAGGTCATTTTTATGGGGTAGGAGCACCTTATTTAATAACTAAAGAAGAAGTGTTACGTCCTGATTTTAAGATATCAGTAGTGGCTGATATTAGTTGTGATATCAATGGGCCAATTGCAACAACCCTCCGTCCAAGTACTATTGCATCACCAATTTATGGGGTTGATCCAGTTACTTTTGAAGAAGTTGATTTTAAAAACCCCAAAGCAATAGCTGTAATGGCTGTTGATAATTTACCCTGTGAACTACCCATAGATGCTTCTGAGGGTTTTAGCGAAGCTTTTGTTCACTATGTTATTCCTGCATTTTACAATAATGATGCTGATGGCATACTTGCACGAGCTCAGATGACCAACTCAAAAGGAGAGCTTACCCCTAGATTTAGTTATTTGCAAGACTATGTCAATGGTAAATAAGCGTATCTTTGTCCCAAAATAATAGAATTCATGAAACTGGAATTAATCCCCCAAATTAGACATATAGAAAGTGAACAGTTCTTTTTATTAGCTGGTCCTTGTGCTATAGAATCAGAAGATATGGCATTACGAATTGCCGAAAAAGTAGTCGCTATTACTGATAAGTATAAAATTCCATATGTGTTTAAAGGGAGTTTCAAAAAGGCAAATCGTTCTCGTATTGATTCGTTTACAGGTATAGGTGATGAAAAGGCGTTGAAAATACTTGAAAAGGTATCTAAAACCTTTGAAGTGCCTACGGTTACTGATATTCATGAAATTTCTGATGCTGAAATGGCAGCAGCTTATGTAGATGTACTACAAATTCCAGCATTTTTGGTGCGACAAACTGATTTGGTTGTTGCTGCCGCACAAACTGGTAAAGTGGTCAACCTTAAAAAAGGACAATTTATGAGTCCTGAAAGCATGCAACATGCAGCCCAAAAAGTAAGGGATTCTAAAAATGAACAAGTAATGATTACTGATCGTGGAACTATGTTTGGTTATCAAGATATGATTGTTGATTTTAGAGGAATACCTACTATGAAACACTATGCCCCTGTTGTTTTAGATGTTACGCATTCGCTTCAACAACCTAATCAATCCTCAGGAGTCACTGGAGGTAGACCAGAAATGATCGAAACTATTGCAAGAGCAGGAATTGCAACTGGAGTTGATGGGATCTTTATAGAAACGCATTTTGATCCAAAAAATGCAAAAAGCGATGGAGCTAATATGTTAGATTTAAGTCTTTTAGATGGTCTTTTAGCCCGTTTAAGTCGCTTGCGCTCTACTGTTGTCTCACTTTAATACAATACTGTTAAAATAATAGGTAAATAAGCCTTTTTTAGTTGTATATTTGCAGCCTTTAAAGGAAAAACCTTATTTTATCTATGAAAGACATTAAAAATATCGCAATCATCGCCCACGTAGATCACGGAAAAACTACATTGGTTGATAAAATCATGCACCACTGTCAATTGTTTCGTGAAAATGAAACTACGGGTGAACTTATCTTGGATAATAACGATCTCGAAAGAGAACGCGGTATTACCATTGTCTCTAAAAACGTATCAGTTAATTATAAAGGGACAAAGATAAATATCATCGATACTCCTGGTCACGCGGATTTTGGAGGCGAGGTTGAACGTGTTCTTAATATGGCAGATGGGGTATTACTTTTAGTAGATGCATTTGAAGGACCGATGCCTCAAACACGTTTTGTTCTTCAAAAGGCGATTGACTTAGGTTTGAAGCCATGTGTTGTGATTAATAAAGTAGATAAAGAAAACTGTACCCCTGATGAGGTTCACGAAAAGGTTTTTGACCTCATGTTTGAACTAGGAGCAGAAGAGTGGCAGTTAGATTTTCCAACAGTGTATGGTTCTGCTAAAAATAATTGGATGAGTGAAGATCACAATCATCCAACCGAAACAATTGAGCCTTTACTCGATATGGTTATTGAGCATGTGCCAAGTTTTGAGTCTAAAGAAGGAAATACTCAGATGTTAATTACCTCGCTAGACTTTTCATCATTTACAGGAAGAATTGCTATTGGGCGTTTACAAAGAGGTTCGTTAAAAGAAGGGCAACAAATTACGTTGATAAAAAGAGATGGTACGCAAGTAAAGTCTAAACTCAAGGAAATTTTTGTTTTCGAAGGTTTAGGTAGATTAAAAGTTGAAGAAGTGCAGACTGGAGATATTTGTGCCTTGGTTGGAATAGAAGGATTTGAAATCGGTGATACCGTTGCAGATATTGAGAATCCTGAAAAATTAAAAACTATCGCTATAGATGAGCCTACTATGAGTATGCTTTTTACGATTAATGATTCTCCATTCTTTGGTAAAGAAGGAAAGTTTGTTACCTCAAGACATATAAATGAGCGTTTGACCAAAGAGTTAGAAAAAAACCTTGCTCTAAAAGTTGAATCAACTGATTCTGCTGATAAATTTATGGTTTTTGGTAGAGGTGTATTACACCTTTCTGTACTTATTGAGACCATGAGAAGAGAGGGGTATGAGCTTCAAATTGGCCAGCCTCAAGTAATTATAAAAGAAATTGATGGTGTAAAATGTGAGCCAGTTGAACATTTAACCATCGACCTTCCAGAGGAAGTTTCTGGAAAAGCAGTTGAAATGGTTTCTCTTAGAAAAGGGGAAATGACTTCTATGGAAGCAAAAGGAACCCGCATGATTTGTGAGTTTCAAATTCCTTCAAGAGGGATAATTGGTCTCAGAAATCAATTGTTAACTGCTACTGCTGGTGAAGCGATTATGTCACATAGATTCTTGGAATACCAACCACTAAAGGGAAATGTTCCTCAACGTCAAAATGGATCATTAGTATCTATGGAGCAAGGAAAAGCTATTCCATATTCAATTGATAAACTTCAGGATCGTGGTAAGTTTTTTGTTGATCCAGGAGAAGATATTTACGAAGGTCAAGTTATTGGAGAAAATTCAAGAGGTGATGATATGACTGTTAACGTAACTAAGACAAAGAAACTTTCAAACGTTCGCTCTTCTGGTGCCGATGAAAAAGCTAAAATTGTTCCAGCAATTAAATTCTCTCTTGAAGAGGCCTTGGAATATATTCAAAAAGACGAATATGTTGAAGTAACTCCACAGTCGATTCGACTAAGAAAGATTTATTTGAAAGAAGTTGATCGTAAGCGAAATAAAATCGCTTAATTATTAACTTCAGCTGCAGCACCTATAATTCCTGCATGATTTTGTAATCCTGCGGGGATTATTTTTGTATCACAATCGATAAATTCTTCATATTTATCCCATCTTTTTGAGATACCTCCTCCAATGATAATAAGTTCTGGAGCTACAATTAAGTTGACGTATTTTAGAAATTTATTGAATCGTTTAGCCCATTTCTTGAAGGATAACTCATCTCGTTCCTTTGCAGCAGAAGAGGCATAGAGCTCTATTTTGGAATAATCTTTATAGGGTATTTGACCTAGTTCGAAATTAGGAATAAGCACCCCATTAAAGAAGGCACCTGATCCAAGTCCAGTCCCTACGGTTATTGTTAAAACAAACCCCTTCTTACCTTTTCCAACACCATAATGCATAATAGCACTTGCGGCAGCATCAGCATCATTGATAATATGAAAGTCAAGTCCTGTATGTTTTTTAAAGAGCTCCTCAGCATTGATTCCTAGCCATTTTTTACTTAGATTTCCGTGTTCTTTACAGATTCCTTTTTTGACAATAGTCGGGATGCCACATCCCACTTTTCCTTTATAATTGAAGTGTGCTATAATTTGCTTAACAACCTCAGCCATAGCCTCAGGTTCTCTGCCATTTGGTGTGGGAATTCGATAGCGTTCACTGGTGAGTTCTCCAGTTTCTAAATTAACTAAAGCCCCTTTTATTCCTGAACCTCCAATATCTATTCCAAGTATATCCATAATATTAATTTGAGTCAAAGAAACAAAAAATATACGTATTAAACTTGATGAGTGTTCACTTGAAAAACAGCCCCTTCATGACATTTAATCGTCTTATGTGGGTATTTTAAAATAAGCGCATAATCGTGTGTGGCCATTAATATGGTATTTCCTCCTTTGTGAATCTCTTCAAGAACTTTCATGACTTCTACACTTGTTTTAGGATCTAAATTCCCTGTAGGTTCATCAGCTAATATTAATTCAGGGTTATTCAACAATGCTCTTGCGATTGCAACCCGTTGTTGTTCTCCTCCAGATAATTCATGTGGAAATTTAAATCCTTTAGTTTTCATTCCCACCTTGTCTAAGACTTGTTCACAACGTTCGTCCATCTCTGAAGCATTTGTCCAACCCGTAGCCTTTAATACAAATAGCAAATTGTCTTTAACGGTACGATCGGGGAGCAATTTAAAATCCTGAAAGATAATTCCAATTTTTCTTCTCAAATAAGGAATATCTGACTCTTTAAGTTCATTAAGATTATAGTTAACAATTTGAGCCTGGCCTTGTTTTATTTGTAAGTCCCCATAAAGAATTTTAAGTAAACTACTCTTTCCCGAACCTGTTTCACCTATGAGATAACAAAATTCTCCTTTTTTTAGGCTTAAATTGACTTGATTTAACACTAGATTTTGTTCTTGATAAACACAAAGGTCTGTAAGCGAGAGAATTGTTTGATCCATAATTATTTTTTGTTATCATAAATGTAATAACTTCTTTTCAATAGGCGTTTATACTGATGAAAATTCTTTATATTCATACTCGATTTATCGTTTTGTTTTTTGGCGATTGTTTTAGTTTAAGATCTATTTAAAACTTCCTACATGTATAGAAATAGTTGCATTGTGATGACCTTGCTAATGAGTCTAGTTGGTATTGCTCAACAATCCACCGTTCAAGAAAAGCGTTATGATAGGTATTCCGATGCGCTAACGCTATATCAACAAAATTCCTTTTTATCAGCTCGACATCTATTTGATGAATTGATTCAAAGTAGTCCAAAGGATCATTTAAAAACTCAAATGGAATATAATAGGATTCTAACCTCCTACAAGTTACAATTGGAGAGTCTATCAGCTGAAATCAAACGATTTAGGACTACCTATCCTAAGAACGTTTATGAGCATCAATTGATTTTTTTAGAAGCTACTCATTTTTTTGAACTATCAAATTTTGAAAAGGCTTTAGAGCTGTATGCTCAGATCGATGTTAAATCAATCGCTAAAGAAAATCAAGCTCAATATTATTTTAATTATGCTTATTCTTTATTTCTCAATAACGATTTAAAACAAGCAACCAGTTTATTTGAAAATGCTAGAACCGATAACACCTATGAATCAAAAGCACGATTTTATCTTGCCTATATCGCTTACCGCAACAATGATCTTGGTTTAGCAAAGTCTTTATTTTCAATACCATTTTCAGAAGAAGCCCTCACTATCAAAACGGCTTATTTTATGGCGGATATCAGTTTTAGAGAAGCTGATTATACTAAAGCCATCGAAGCTGCATTAAACTATTTACCTGATGCTTCCAGTTCCGAAAAGGCCTTGCTTAATAAAATTATCGCTGCTAGTTATTTTCAAATTAAAGCGTACTCGAAAGCAATTCCTTATTATGAGGCTTACAAATCTTTAGCTCAAGACTGGTCTACACTAGATAGTTATCAACTAGGGTATTGTTATTTTGAACATCAAGACTATGAATTAGCACGTTCTATCTTTTCAACTATTATTAATGGTAACGATGAAATTGCTCAAAATGCCTATTATCAATTAGGAGCTTGTTATATGAAGCTCAACAAGAAATCAGAAGCCTTAACCGCTTTTAGAGCTTCTTATCAATTAGGATTTTCTACCTCATTGAATGAGGTTGCTCAGTATCAATATGCAAAACTGAGTTATGATGTAGGGAATCCATTTGAAGCAGCTGTTGCTGCATTAGGAAGGTTTATTACTAATTTTCCAAGATCCACTTATGTAACAGAAATTAAATCTTTATTGGTGGAAGCTTATGTTCAGACCAATGATTTTGAAGCTGCACTTTCAATGATTGAAGCTCAACCTCAATTAGCTTCTAAGAAAGTACTTCAGCAAGTAACCTTTTTAAAAGCTATGGATTTGATTCGTTTGCGTGCATATGATGCTGCTTTGGATTATTTGGATCGTTCCTATGAATCTTCAAAAAATACCTCTCTTGCCGCTCGAAGTTTGTTTTGGAAAGCAGAATCACTCTTAGAACTTAATAAGGATCAATTGGCTCTTCAACAACTAATTGAACTACAAAAACATCCTAAACGATCTTCTATTGAAGAAGTTTATGAAATTGATTTTTTAAGGGCTTATGCGTATTTTAAAATGAAACGTTTTTACGATGCAATTCCTTCCTTTAAAAAATACGTAACTAATGGTTCTGTAGGCTCATCAACCTATACTGATGCTTTGGTTAAATTAGCAGATTGTTACTATGTAACCAAAGATTTTAAGGTTGCCATTAATGCCTACAACACGGTACTACGTTATCCTTCTGAAGAACGAGCTTATGCCGCTTTTAAAATAGCGATGGCATATGGATATTTACAGCAAAACACCAAGAAAATATCTTTGTTAAAAAAGTGGTTAATGGAGTATACTAACTCTAGTCTTAGGGATGAAGCTAGTTATAATTTAGCGATGACCTATGCTAGTGAAGGTGAAAATGAGTTGGCTATTGCTACCTATGATAAATTGGTATTACAACACCCACAAAGTCCTCTTGTAGCTGTTAGTAAACTCAAAAAAGGATTACTTCTTTATTCTCAAGCAAAAAGCACTGAAGCATTGGAGTTGTTTGTAGGTTTGACTAAGGATTTTCCAAGAACTGAGGAAGCGATTCAAGCGGTTGCAGCAGCGAAGCGAATATATATGGAACAAGCTGATTTAGAAACCTATACACAATGGATACAGAATTTAGATTACATCAGTGAAAGTGAAGAATCTCTAGATAAATCTAGTTTTGATGCTGCGAAGCAATTGTCAACAACACTTGATGTTACAAAAGCGATAAAGGCTTATGAATATTATATTGAAACCTATCCAAAAGGAAGGTATCAATTGGAGTCTCGTTTTAATTTAGCGAAACTTTACTTAAAAACTGACCTTAAAAACAAAGCCCTGCCACTCTTTACAAGTGTAGCTCAACAACCTTCCATGTTTAAAGAAGAGGCGTTACTGGAAAAAATAAGTTTACTCATGGAACTTAATGGGTTAGACAGTGCTCTGGGTGATTTAAAAGAACTTGAACTTACGGCTAATCGGATTCAAAATGAACATTTCGCAATTTCAAACTTGATGCGTATCTATTATATGCGAAATGAGTTAGTCCTTGCTAAATCGTATGCTAAAAAGTTATTAGCTGTTGATGGATTAGAACAACGACTTGAGTCGGATGCATTATTGATTTTAGCTAGAACTTCGTTCAAACTAGGGGCCCTTAAGGAAAGTAAATCAGCCTATGCCATCATTTCTGATAATTCTAGTAGTGAAATTGCAGCTGAGGCCTTGTATTTTACCGCTCTTTTTTTAACTAAAGAAGCTGCTTACGAGCAATCAAATGAACGTATTCAAGTATTGGCTAAACAATATCCTGCTTACAAAAAGTGGGCGGCTAAAGGGTTAGTTTTGATGGCTACAAATTTTAAAGGTCTTAACGATTCCTTTCAAGCTCATTACATATTGAGTTCAGTTATAAAAAACTTCACTCAATTTCCTGAAACAGTAGCAGAGGCGACTGCATTATTGGCCACAATATCCAATGAAGAAACCTCCCCATCAACTCCAATAGCTAACGATAGTATTCAGTAATTATGTCAAAATTTATACACCTCTATTTATCGCTCTTTTTTTTAGGATACGGCACTTTACTTTTGGCTCAAGAACAGACTCAAGAAGTCAGAGAAACAGTTACCGTTGTGAAATCCTATAATCCAGAAATAGAACCTTCAAAAAAAGAGCCTTTGTTGCCGAAAAAAACTAGATTTGACAAAAAAGAAGCGGCAAATTTTACGTACATAATTCCTACCTATCCTGTTTTTGATGCTCATATTCCGAAGTTTGCAGCTCCCTATTTACAATGGGTTAATCCGGTGAGTAGCGGTTTTTCAAATCACCTAAAATTAGTAGCAGGAAATAACGCTACCCTCAAGTTAGATCTTAATCATAATCACTATGTGAATTCTAATTTGAACTATGGGATTAAAGCCTCTTATGATCATCTGAGTGGAATGATCGATGGGTATTCCTATAAGCCATTTAATGAGGAATTATCATTAGGTTCTGTGTTAAATTTTAATACGAATAATGCGGTTTCAACTCTTTATTTAAGTTACCAAAATCAATCGTTTAATTTTTATGGCGCTCCAATTATGTACGGAATAGCTCCTGAGGAAAAATCAATGACTCAAAAATACAAACGACTTATTGCCGATGTAGATTATCAGTTCTATTCAGGAGTAATTGATTATTTGCAATTAAATTTCCATTCCATCTCAGATGTAACTGATTCGAATGAACTTAATTTTGAGGGTGCTGCTTTATTAACAGTTAATCTGCCATCGAGTCAAATTAGATTGCTCACTACATTGGATTATCTAAAAGGTGGATTTAATAATGCTTCCTTGACTCAAGCGACAAATGTGCTACCTTCTCCATATACTTATTTGACATTGGAGGTAAAACCACAACTAGCGTATTCTAAAGAAAAGCTAGGGCTACTGATTGGGTTAGATTTTAATTATTTAAATCAACATGTTGATTTAAAGGAATCAAAGCTCAATATATATCCAGCTATAGATGCGACTTATGATCTGTCTAATGAAGTTACCCTTACTTGTAGTTTGAAAGGTAATACCAGCTTAAATTCTTTTTCAAACATGACGCTGATAAATCCTTTTTTAAGTCCAACATTAGAATTAAAACCTTCGTTCAAGCTATATGATTTCGGTGTTGGATTGGAAGCAAATTCAGGTAAATTATTGAATTTAAAACTCAACGCAGCCTATTCTCGAGTAAAAGATAAGCCTTTGATGATGCTGAATTACCAAAATTATTTTAGAACTGATTCAGGCCCCTATTTGAATAGTAATTTAAAAAGCTTCCAATTGGTTTATGATCAATTGGATCAATTGAGTGTTACAGGTGCATTGATGATCAGACCTACAGATGACGTAACACTTAATACAGGCATTCAGTATAATAAAAACAAAACATTAAAAGAGGAGGAAGCTTGGAATATGCCAAATCTAACCGCCTTTGGAGTATTAAATGCTAAATTATCAGAAAGTTGGATGTTAAATACTCAACTTGATTATACAGGATCCAGAAAGGATAATTATGTTTCTGTTGTTGAAAATATTTTGCCTGGAGCATATCCTAACGTTAGTTATGATTTAGAGGCCTTTGTAACGATGGATGCCTCACTTTATTACCAGTACAATGATAGTTGGAGTTTTGAATTGAAAGCTAAAAACATAACTAATAATCAATACCAATTGTGGTATGAGTATCCTAATTTAGGAGCTACACTAAGTATTGGAGCTCAATATCACTTCGATTACTAATTAATTTTTTGCTATGAATAAATTGTTGTTATCGCTTTTAAGTTTGTTTTTAATGGTTTCTTGTGCATCTAAACAAGAAGTTGATTTGTTGATTGTTAACGCTACCATATATACGGTAGATAACGATTTTACTACTGTATCAGCGCTTGCAGTTAAAGATGGCAACATAATCGCAGTTGGATCAGATGATGCTCTTTTAAAAAGTTATACCTCAACTCAACTTATTGATTTAGATAAGAAGCCTGTTTATCCTGGATTTATTGATGCTCATTGTCACTTTTATGGCTTAGGACTCCATCAACAGCTAGTAGATTTGGTTGGAACTAAAAGTTTTGAGGAAGTCATTGATCGCGTAAAGGCCTTCTACAAAGATAAAGAGGTGTCTGTTATCAGAGGAAGGGGATGGGATCAAAATGATTGGGAAGTTAAAAAATTCCCAACAAAAGAACAATTAGATGAATTATATCCTTCGATACCTGTAGTTCTAGAGCGTATTGATGGTCACGCCTATATCGTTAATCAAAAAGCATTGGATTTAGCAGGAATAACTGTTGCTACTAAACTTGCTGGGGGTTCTGTTGAAATTAACAACGGAGAACTTACTGGTGTGCTAGTGGATACTCCAATGGCTTTAGTAGATCAGGTATTACCAAAACCAACCTTAGAAGAATCAAGTGAGGCTCTTAAAAAGGCAGAACAAATTTCTTTCTCCTATGGATTGACTACTGTAAATGATGCAGGACTTAATAAGGAGGTTATTACACTCATTGATAGCCTTCAAACTATTAAAGCGCTTAAAATTAGGGTTTATGCGATGATTAGTAATAATGAAGATAATTTAGCGTATTACCTCCCTAGAGGAATTATTAAAACAGATCGTTTATATGTGGGTGCTGTTAAGGTCTATGCTGATGGAGCATTGGGATCTAGAGGAGCTGCTTTAAAAGCACCTTATACTGATAAGCCAAATCATTATGGCGCAATGATTACCACTCAAGAAGAACTTTTTAGTCTTGCCAACAGAATTGCTAAAAGTAACTATCAAATGAATACTCATGCCATCGGTGATTCTGCAAACATAGCTGTTTTGAGAGCGTACTCACAAGCCTTATCAGACCTAAAATCAAGGCGGTGGAAAGTTGAACATGCTCAAATAACCTCACCAATTGATTTTGATTTTTATAAAAATGGA
>Ga0181561_10004469_pt1 | contig 12048 bp, 7 predicted proteins | sample 011ome_19_FD_133760 | JGI IMG/M metagenome (GOLD analysis project Ga0181561, IMG submission 133760) | Coastal salt marsh microbial communities from the Groves Creek Marsh, Skidaway Island, Georgia - 011510BT metaG (megahit assembly) | ecosystem: Environmental > Aquatic > Marine > Intertidal zone...
GACGTCGGAGGGGACGTCGGCGTCGTCGGAACGCGCCGCCGCCGCCGAGGCGTCGCTGGCGACGCGGCGCGGGCTGACGCGCGCGTTCGGGCGGTTCACCGCGAGCGCGCGGGGCCGTTCCCGCGAGGGCGGTGACGGTGACGGTGACGGTGACGGTGACGAAGCGGCGGTGGCGGACCCGCGACGGACGCGTTTTTCGCGTTTTTCGCGCCACCGTTTTTATCGCCGCGCCGGCGTCGAAAACCTCTTCGTGCGCGCGTTCCCGCTCGCGCACGCCGCCTGGGAGGCGGCGACGCTCGCGCACTGGACGCGGTTCCTGCTGGGCGGCGGCGAGACGCACGACCCCGCGCTGGCGCTCGTGGGCGTGCGCGTCGCGCGCACGTCCGCGCGCGAGGCCATGCAGAGGCGGCTGGAGCTGGAGACGGCCCGGGCGGAGGCTGTCGCCCGCGCGCGCGCGCGCCCGTCCCTGGCGGCGCGCGCGCTAGGCCCGCCTCTGCTCGGCGCGCGCCACTTCGCCGCGGACTACGCGCAGGGGGGGCTGATGCTGTGCGTCGTGGGGTTCAAGCTGGTGGAGTGGTGGTACGGCTCGGCGGAGGAGAAAGTCGCGGGCTCGCTCGCGCTGCCGGTGCCGCCGCCGCCGCCGGTGCCGCCGCCGCACCCAGACGGCGCCGCGCCGCGCCTCGAGGGGGGCGCGTGCCCGCTGTGCGGCGCGTCGCCGGCGGCGGCGCCCGCGGCGCCGGCGTGCTCGGGGTACGTGTGTTGCCACGCGTGCCTGACCGCGCACATCCGCGAACACGGCGCGTGTCCGGTGACGCTCTTGCCCGCGCGCCTCGACGACATCAGAAAGCTGTTCAGCGAGTGACGTCGTCACCGTGGTTGCGCCGCCGCGACGACGGGCGCATCCGTAAAATCCGAAAGCGCGGGTCGTCGAGCGGCGCGGCGTGTAATTCAAGTAGTTAGAAGCGCGATCTGCGTTACATTCGCCGAGCGCGTGTCGTCGCGTCGTCGCTCTACGCGCGCGCCAGAAACCGTTCACTTGCCCTTGGCGTAGAACGCTTCCACGTCGCGCTTGGTCTGCCAGTGCCAGTTCTGCGGGAGGAGGCGCGGGGGTCGGGTCAGCCTCGGGTTCGAACGTTTTGTGGCAAAGCACTCGGCGGTCCGTGCGGATATTTTTTCGTCTCAGCCGGGGTGAGGCGCGCGGGGTGCCGCGGGCCCGCGAGTGCGCGTCGGGGTTCGAATTTCGCGGGTCTCGAGGCGTACCTTCCAGGCGGCACCGGCGACGAGGCCGAGGCCCATGCCGATGGCGGCCTCCGTGGCCACGTACACCTTGGCAGCTGCGCGTCGGGACGGGTCGGGGGGAAGTGGTCAGATGCGGTCGCGCCGTGCACGAAAACGAAAACGAATCGAGTAGGGTTTCCGTCGAACGGCGTTACGGGCGGGTTCCGAGCGAAATCTGCGCGCCGCGGGTGAGGGGACGCGTCCGTACCGTTGCCGAAGTACTGAACCGCCGCCATGTCGTCCGATGCGCGTGTGCTGCGTGCGTCGAAGTGCGCGCGCGGGAGCAACAATCGCGCGAAAATAAAAACCGCGACAGAGTGTCACCAGAAGCGGACGAGGCACGAAGCGGACGAACGACCAAATCTGTTCAGAAATCGGGGGGAGGCCTTCGCGCGTTTCACAGAGGCAGAAGAGGACGATTCTTTCGTTTCGCGACGGACACGTGTCGTCACTCCTCTGATATGTACGACGCTCAGTTCTGCTGCTTCGCCTGCTGCACGACGACGTTCACGACGTCCGCCATCTCCTTGGGCGCCAGGCTCTTGGCCTGCCTGAACAGGTTGTCCGCCTCGCCGGGCTTGCCCACCTCGCGGAAAAACACCCCCTTGGCCAGGTACCCGCGGAAATCCTCCGGGTGCTCGGCAATAACCTTCGCGTACGCCGCCTCGGCGTCCTTGCCGTGCCCCTTCCACTCGCTGTACACGCGCGCCTCCAGCAGCGTCGCGTCCACGTCATCCGTCGTGCCCTTGCCGCGGAAGTCGTTCACGTAGCTCAGCGCTAAGCCGTGCCGCCCATCCTTGGAGAGCGCGTCCACCAGTCCCTTGAGCAGCGTCGGGCTCGGGCGCTCGCCGGACCACTCGGCGGCGACGGCGTCTCGGTACGCCTCCGCAGCCTTCGCGGGCTTGCCCGCGGCCTGCCACACGTCCGCGAGGTTGCCGGTGTTCTCCACGGAGGGCTCGAGCTCGTTCAGGCGCTGCAGCAGAGGCGCCGCGGCGGCGTAGTCCTCCAGCACGACGTACGACTCGGCGGCGCCCCGTAGCCCTTTGACCACCTCGCCCGCGTCCGCCGACGCCAGCTGGTTTTCGTACTCCGCCGCGCGGTCCTTGACCTGCTCCAGCACCTCCGGCGTGAGCTGCTTCTGGGGCACGGGCGCGCCCGCGGTGAGGTCAGAGGGCAGGAACACCAGAAGCAGCCCCACGGCGAGGATCCCGGACGCGACGCGAACCAGCCCGTTCAACTCGTCGTCCTCCTCCGTCTTGCCGCCAACCTGCCCGAGCGTGATCCCCGAGGGCGCCTCCGGCGCGCGGTCGTAGATGGAGCCCAGCTTCTTCCCGCCCTGACCGCCGGCGATGATCTCGTCCATCACCGTGGGCGCTGCCGCCGCCTTCGCCTCGCGCGCGGCCGCGCCACGCTCGCGCACGGCCGCGAGTTTGTCCTCGAAGGACGCGCCGGGCGCGCGGCCGGCGTCGTCGTCGGCGGAGCGATCGGGATCGGACACGAGGGAAGCCGCGCGCGCGGCCGCGCGCATCTGCGCGGCGAGCTGGTCCTTCTCGTTATCCGCCTCGATGAACTCCTGTCGCTTCTTGTTCACCTTGCTCGCCTTCATCTTCTTCACTTTCTGGTTCTTCCCGGCGCGCACCACCAGCGCGCGCCCGCGCGGGGACGACGAGCCGGGTCGCGCCGGCGCTATCCGCGCCGAGGCGGGCGAGGCGCGGAACGCGAGCCCCGTGGGGCGAGTCGCGACACCCGCGGCGAACATCGCGGTCGTGCGGGGGCGTGCGGGTCAACGGAGAGCCTCCGTGCGGGCGGGGCCGGGACGGGCGTCGGTCGCGGCGCGACGAGCACGGCGAAGTGATGAGCGACGCGACTTATCTGTCTGACGTGGGTGGCTGCCGCGGCGACGGGCCGCGAATCCCAGAATCTCCCGGCGCCCGGGCCCGATCGAGCGAACAGCCGAACATGCCGAAGCGTCGCCCAAAAAATCTCAAACCTCCGCCGACCCGCCCCGAAAACGAATCAGGCAAAAAGCGCAGCGCGTTCGCGCTTTCTCTCCTCCCCCCGGCAGAACTGGACGCGCACGCGGCGACTGCCCGACCGTCCCGTCCGAAAGGCTCGTCTCCGGTTTGAAGACACGCGAGGTGCGCGCGCGCCCCACGACTGAATCGCCGCGCGCGCGCCGGTTCTCGATCGATCGCCTGATATTTCTCAACATCCCGATGGACACTTTTGTCCATCTTCCCCCATAGTTCGGGCGGCGTGCGTCCTCGCGGGGCCGCGGCGCTCCTCGCGTCGAGAACCCGAGACTGACCGTCGCGTTTCTCTTCTCCCGTCGTGTCTCGCCCCAACCCCACCGCAGCCACGATGCTTCGCAACGGCCGCGCGGTGCGCCGCCTGCTGGCGCGCCCCTGCGCCAAGGTGGGCGTCTCTGGGGCATCCAGAGGGGTCGCCACCTTGATCGCGCCCGTGGCCTCGTCCGCGCGCCGAGCGGCGCTCGCCGCCGCGCGCGGTGGGCTCGGCGCGCGCGCGCTGAACCCCTCCTCGCTCCTCCCCCCCTGCGCGGCGCTTTCCTCGCGCGCGGCGTCCACGTTCCTGACCGAGTACGACGCGCACGTCGCGGAGCGCGCGGCGGAGAACATCGCGCCCAAGCCTTTGGACGCGAAGCAGGTGGCTTCTCTCGTGGAGCAGCTGGAGAACCCCCCAAAGGGCGACGAGGCTGCGCTGATGGATTTGTTCGAGAACCGCGTGCCTCCCGGCGTGGACGAGGCGGCGTACGTCAAGGCGAGCTGGCTCACCGCGGTGCTGGAGGGCACCGTTTCCTCCCCCCTGGTGTCCAAGCAGAAAGCCGTCGACATCCTGGGCACCATGCAGGGCGGATACAACATCGCGCCTCTGATCAAGGCGCTGGACGTGGACGATCTCGCGGAGGGCGCCGCGGACAAGCTGTCGAAGACGCTTCTGATGTTCGATGCGTTCCACGACGTCGAGGCGAAGGCGCGCGCCGGGAACACACACGCCGAGCGCGTGATGCGCAGCTGGGCGGAGGCGGAGTGGTTCACGAGCCGGCCGGAGGTGCCCGAGAAGATCACCTTCACCACGTTCAAGGTGACGGGCGAGACCAACACGGACGACTTGAGCCCCGCGCCCGACGCGTGGTCGCGGCCGGACATCCCCCTGCACGCGCTGGCGATGCTCAAGAACCCGCGCGAGGGCATCACGGACGCGCCCGCGCAGATCGAGGCGCTGAAACAGAAGGGCCACCAGATTGCGTACGTGGGCGACGTCGTCGGCACGGGGTCCTCGCGCAAGTCCGCCACGAACTCGGTGCTGTGGTTCATGGGCGACGACATCCCGAACGTGCCGAACAAGCGCACGGGCGGTCTGTGCATCGGCGGTAAGATCGCACCGATTTTCTTCAACACCATGGAGGACTCCGGCGCGCTGCCGATCGAGATGGACGTCTCGAACATGCACATGGGCGACGTCGTGGACGTGTTCCCGTACCAGGGCGTCGCCAAGCGGCACGGCACCGAGGAGGTCATCGCGACGTTCGCGCTGAAGACCGAGGTGCTGCTGGACGAGGTTCGCGCGGGCGGGCGCATCAACCTGATCATCGGTCGCGGGCTCACGACCCGCGCGCGCGAGTCGCTCGGCTTGCCGCAGTCGGACGTGTTCCGCCTGCCGCAGAACCCGCCCGGCTCGGCCAAGGGGTTCACGCTGGCGCAGAAGATGGTCGGCAAGGCGTGCGGCGTGGACGGCGGCATCCTGCCCGGGACGTACTGCGAGCCGAAGATGACCACGGTGGGGTCGCAGGACACCACCGGCCCGATGACGCGCGACGAGCTGAAGGACCTCGCGTGCCTCGGGTTCTCCTCCGACCTGGTCATGCAGTCCTTCTGCCACACCGCGGCGTACCCCAAGCCGGTGGACGTGGTGACGCACCACACGCTCCCCGACTTCATCCGCACCCGCGGCGGCGTGTCGCTGCGCCCGGGCGACGGCGTGATCCACTCCTGGCTCAACCGCATGCTGCTTCCCGACACCGTCGGGACGGGCGGGGACTCGCACACGCGCTTCCCCATCGGCATCTCCTTCCCCGCCGGCTCCGGCTTGGTGGCGTTCGGCGCCGCGACGGGCGTCATCCCGCTGGACATGCCCGAGTCGGTCCGCGTGCGCTTCTCGGGGACGATGCAGCCCGGAATCACGCTGCGCGACCTCGTGCACGCCATCCCGTACTACGCCATCAAGGAGGGGCACCTCACGGTGGACAAGCAGGGCAAGAAAAACATCTTCAGCGGGCGCATTCTGGAGATCGAGGGTCTGGAGCACCTCAAGTGCGAACAGGCGTTCGAGCTCTCGGACGCCTCCGCCGAGCGCAGCGCGGCGGGGTGCACCATCGCGCTGGACGAGGCGCCCATTCGCGAGTACCTCGAGAGCAACATCGTGATGCTCAAGTGGATGATCGACGCCGGCTACGGCGACCGGAGGACGATCGAGCGTCGTATCGCGGGCATGGAGGCGTGGCTGGCGGAGCCCAAGCTTTTGAAAGCCGACCCGGACGCGGAGTACTTCGCCACCATCGACGTCAACATGGACGACATCAAGGAACCGGTGTTGTGCGCGCCCAACGACCCCGACGACGCGCGCTTGTTGTCGGAGGTGATGGGCGACAAGGTGGATGAGGTGTTCATCGGGAGCTGCATGACCAACATCGGGCACTTCCGCGCCGCGGGTAAGCTGCTCAAGGCGCACGCGGACGGCGCGCAGCTGCCCACCCGGCTCTGGGTCGCGCCGCCCACCAAGATGGACGAGGCGCAGCTCACCGCCGAGGGCTACTACGCCACCTTCGGCGCGGTGGGCGCGCGCACGGAGATGCCCGGGTGCTCGCTCTGCATGGGCAACCAGGCGCGCGTCGCCGAGAAGTCCACCGTGGTCAGCACGTCCACGCGCAACTTCCCCAACCGACTCGGCAAGGGCGCGAACGTGTACCTGGCGTCCGCTGAGCTCGCCGCGGTCGCCGCCATCATCGGCAGGCTGCCCACACCCGAGGAGTACCTCGAGTACGCCGGGCAGCTCGACGCCACCGCCGCCGACACCTACCGCTACCTCAACTTCGATCGGCTTCCCGACTACGTCGCCGCCTCGGAGAAGGTGACCATGGACGACGACGCGTACGCCTCGCTCGGCCCGGCCATGCGCGCGCAGCTCAAAAAGATGGCGGAGGAGAAGAAGCGAGAGGCGAAGGCGTGAGGGGACAGACGTCGCGTCCCTTGGAGCGAAAAGGAACACAGAGTTGATTTTTGAAAGAGCCTGAAAACATTTCCGAAACGCTTTTCGCGTTTGTCGTTGTTTCTCGCCATTTCGCACGTCGCCCGCGCATCGAACGATGTCGGCCCGCGTGGGGTCGAGGCGCCGGTCTCAGCCCGTGCGGCAGTCCATGGTGTCCGTGAGCACCGACGACCGCGACTCGGCAGCGCCGGAGCCGCCGGAGCCGCGGGTGCGCGGGTGCGTGGTGGTCACGAAGACCTCCGGGTGCTTGGTCAACGCTTTCTCCGAGGATCGCGACGCACCGCGCGTCCGCACGCGGCCTCTGTGCGCGATGCTGTGTGCGATGCACAGCCTGGCCGGCGGCATCGCGGCGCCGCGCTCGGTGTTTCGGCTGGATGGGCTCGCCGTGGCGACTCAGGAGTCCAGGGAGGGCACCATCGTCGCCGTGCTGGCGGATCCCGAGGCGGACGACGACGCGCTGGCCACGGAGACGCGAATCGTCGCGCGCGCCTTCGCCTTCGCGGCGCGCCGCGCCGTCGCGGGCGCGGTCGACGCCGACCTGCTGGCCGCGGAGACGCGCGGGCTGGATGAGTCGCACACCGACGCGACGCTCGAGCCGTTCGCCGGGTTCCACACAGGGTACCTCGCCACGAACGTGCTCGGTCGACCCGCGAGCCTCGCGAAGAGGTGGCTGGGCGCCGTCGCGTCCGTCCCGGGCGTCGTCGCCGCGCACGCGTTTCTCGGGTTGGCGCGGGAGGAACGCCCCGGCGGATTTCCGACGAATCGACGCGAAGACGAGGACGACGAGAGCCTCCGTCGTCACGAGCCTCCGTCTCCTCTGCCGGCCGTTTCCATGAGCGCGAGCGACATCGCTCGCGACGAGCCGCGAGCCCGTCGTTCTCCGCCCGACCCGCTGGCGCCGGCGGCGCGCGCGGCGTCGCCCGAGTGGCGCGCGCTCCGCCGGCGCGCCGCCGCGATGCTCGAGGCGGCGCTCCGCGGCGACGGGGCTTCGGGACTCACGACGGAGACGCTCTCGTTTCCGATGTGTCACGATCCGAGTCGTTCGCCTCCGAGAGACGAAGAGTCACCCGAATCGCTTTGGGTGACTCTGCGCGCGTTCGCGTCCGACGCGCGCGTCTCGGAAGAGGCGTCGGGGACGCGGGAGCCTTTTTCGTTTCGGGACGCGGCGTGCGTCGCCGCCGTCTCCGTCGCGCCGCTCACGTCCCAGAAGCACGCGCTCGAGGACGCGTTCGCGGTCGCGCGAGAGGCTGTGCTGGCGGACCTCGCGTTCCCCTCCGCGGAGACGCACGCGCCGGCCGTCCCGGAGGACGCGCGTCATTCGTTTCCGTTCGACGCCGAGGCGGAAAGGAATCGCGACGAGGACGCGTCCGGCTCGCCGACGTCGCCGCTGGAGCGTTTGTCCGACGCCTCCGGCGTTTCGGGGTCGCCGGAGGAAAGCGAGAGTCACGAGAGAGTCGCGCGTGTGCCTTCGCGCTCGCGTCGCGGAACGCGCGTGTTCCCGTACGAGCCTTCCTCCCGGGAAGGGCGAGGGAGCGGCGCGAAGGCGTCGGGGGATCCGCGTCGATGAGCGGGCGCGCGAACGACGAACGCGAATCGCGTGCGAATCGCGTGTCTGAAATAAAGTAAAGAGTCACGTATTAATATATAAGACCTTCGCCTGTCACCCCGAGGAGATGTAGAGCTCCACCCCTAGCACCTTTTTTATTTCCTCGTAGCACACGAACGCGATGGCGATGGAGGGCGCCACCTTGACGTAGTTCGCGGAGAGCCCGTGGAACAGCGCGCCGACCCCCTCGCGGCGCACCACCTTCACGAAGCAGTCCACCATCCCTTTGTACCGCACCTCGTGCGCCGCCTCCTTGCCCTTGTCGGCGAGCGCCGCCGCGCCCTGCCACCCCGACACCTGCAGCCTCCGCCGGCACACGTCGAACGGGTACGCCACGGTCTGCCCGATCGCGCCCGCGACGCCTCCGCACGCCAAGCCGGAGGCGACGTCCAGCTCTTTGGCGCTCCCCAGCCCGTACACGTCGACGGCGACCAAGTCCTTCAGCGTGCCGTACACCGCGAAGTTCAGGCCGACGTAGGGGATGACCCCGATCACGGACGGGAGCCAGCCCTTGTACAGCGCCTTGACGCCCTCCTCCTTGACGATGACGCGCGCGGCGTGCGACATGGATCGGTACTGCTTGTCGTGCTTGCCGTCCACCTGCACGGTCAGGCGCCCGCGCACCATGTCCAGGGGGTACGTCGCGCTCATGGCGAAGATCCCGGCGCCGGCGCCGGCGCAGAGGCGCGTGAGCGGCCCGAGCTTCGCGTCCGGGTCCTGCTTTCGCGCGCGCGCGATGATCGCCCCCTCCAGGTACTCGTACGCCAGGAATTTGGACGCGGAGTTGGGGACGATGCGTATGCAGTTCGCGCCGTTGCCCTTGAACATGCCGCGAACACCCTCGGTTTTCCAGATGTGTCCCAAACCTCCCCACACGCCGTTGTACACCGCGGTGCTGCTCCCCGCCACCTGCTGCAGGATCTTGAGGCGCTCCAGCGGCGCGACCGCGGTGCGCGACACCCCGCCCGCGACCCCGCCCGCGAAGAGCGACTTGCACACCGCCAGCACGCCGGGCCCGGACGACCCCTCCGCGCCGGAGTGCGCGGCGAACGTGGGAACGGCCAATCGGGACGCAGCGCCGCCGACGGGGAGCGATCCCCGGCTGGACGACGCGCAGGCGGCCCGAGTCGCCGCATGCGCGGTGAACGTCCCAGCCGCGGCGTCCGTCTCACGCATCTCGCGCGCAAACATCCCGCGCGGCGCCTTTCTCACCCGTGTCGCGACTCGAGGAACGCGGCGATGTCGGCTCTGGACGTGGCACAGCCCAGCTGTTCAGGTTCGACGGTTCAGAGCCAAGCACTGCGCGATCTTGGAATCGGAAAATCCACTCTTCCCGACTGCGCTGGCAGTCTGAGAGGATAGTCTACCATCGTGCAGTTTTTTTAGACTACGTACACATAGGATACCTGGTAAAAAGTGTCCGCGAAAAAGCGACGTCATGGCGATTTTCCCGTGAACGCCGCGAGGACCGCGCGCCCCGCTCGCCGCGCGACATTCGAGCGTGCGCCGTCGAGACCTCTCGTCGCGCCCTTCTCCCACGCTTGAAGAGCACTATGGCGTCTTTCACGATGTCCACCGCGCGCCTCGCCGCCCCCGCGAAGGTCTCCGGCCTCGGGTTCCGAAAGGCCATCTCCGCCGTGCGCTTCGCCGCGAAGCCCGCGCCCGTGGCCTCCAAGGCGGTGGCGATGACGGTGTGCAAGACCAAGGCGAAGCCCGGTCACGGTAAGGCCAAGACCAACAAGTCGGCGGCCAAGCGGTTCAAGATCACCGCCAGCGGAAAGGTACGGAGCGGAAACACCCACATCCGAGGCTCGCGTCGCGCGCGCGCGCGCCTTCCCGACGCGCGCGGATAAGCCATCGCCGAATAGGGTTCAGGGTTTTTTCGGCTCATCCGGCGCGCGGGCGAATCGGGAACCACGACGCGCTCGCGCCGATCGTGACTCGGCCGTTCCCGTTCGCGTACCCGCGTTCGCACGACACCGAGGCGCCACTCGCGCGTCTTCGCGACGCGCGCGGTGCCGCGCGCTCTCCCCGGGCCCGACCCAGCCGCTGACTGCTTCGCCTCTCCCCCTTCTCCGCGAAACAGGTTCTGCACAGGCGCCCGGGTAAGCAGCACTTGAACTCCCACATGACCACGCGCCACAAGAAGCGCCTGGGCGGTGAGCGCCAGATTGGCCGTCAGCAGATCCCCCTGATCAAGGGTCTCCTGCCCCACTCCCGCAAGGCTATCCGCTGATGTTCGGCGAATCCGGACTCGGATGCATTCTTTTCCTATATAGCGGGCGGTGATGAGAGTACTGATGCGTAGTTTTTTTGGAGGCGCGGCGCGCGTCGCGAGCCGAGGGGGGGGGCGCGTTCGACGGCAGAGACGCGCGGCGACGGCGTCTCGCGTCGCGCGTGCGTCGTTGGGGTGTGCGCCTCGTTCCTTGGGCGGGTCTTAACGGTTGTAAGGAGACGAGAGGATTCGGCTTTTAACGCCGACGCGTTCGGCGCCTGTCTCGCCGAACGCGCGTTTTCGTCGATCGAACCGCCCTGTCGTGCGTCGGTCCGGACGTGTCGCCTGTTCGTCGTTCCCAGCGTCTGGCGTGAAGAGTGGAAAAAAACGAAGGAGTTTCTTTTTGACCGCGAAAGCGCGCGCGTGTTACAACAAATCCATCGAGACTCACTCCTCCGGTTCCTCCAGGGCCTTCTTCGCCGCGTCGCGCTCGTCCACGTCCACGGGGATGCCGTCCAGCTTGACCAGCTGCGGCACGCGCTTCAGGACCTCGATGCGGTACTCGCACCCGAGCTCATCCGGTTTCTCCGCCGACGCGTGCAGCGGGTTGCCAACCAACAACAGCTCCGCCAGCGACTGTAGGCCCGCGAGCTTGTCGAGCTCCTTGAAGTTCTCCAGCTTGTTGTTGGAGATGTACAGCACGCGCAGTTTCGGGAGCTTGTCGATGTTAGTCAAACGCTCGATGAGGTTGTACGATATCCACAGCTCCTCCAGAGTCTCCGCGACGCCGTCCAGGTTCTCCAGCTTCTTGATCTGGTTCTTCCCGAGCGACAGAATCTCCAAACTCTCCAGGCCCGCCAGCGAGCCGATCTTCTCGATGTTGTTCGTGGAGAGGCTCAGGTGCTTGCACGCCTTGAGCGTCGCCAGGCTCGCGTCCAGCTTCTCGATGGGGGGCTCCTGCGCGTACAGCAGGACCTGAAGGGCAGCGCGCGGGACGGGTGTCGGGTGTCAGGCGACCGCGCGAAACGAGGCGTGAGGAAAGCGCGTGTGAACGGTCCGGTGGCTCGACCCGCGGGGATGGGGGGACGCCTGGGAGTCGCGGGCGCGTACCTTCTCGGCCTCGGCGGCGACGCACTCCTTCGCCGCCTCGAAGGCCTTGATCGCGTCCTTCACCGTCGTCGGCATCGCGTCGTCGTCGTGCGTCCGCGCGCCGCGCCAGAGTGATGATTTGAAGCCAAATGCGGCACCACTCCAGTTTGACGGGCGGCGATTTTTCGTCCTCAAGAGAAGGAAAACCACGACGAAACTCCGAGAGGTGGGCACTGCACGCCGCGCAGAGGCGACCGCTGAGGGGCGGCGCCGGGGGCGGAGGCGGGCGCGCGCGGGCGCGTCTCTTCTTCCCTCCGGACGCGCGGATGGCGCCTGCTGGGGTCGCGGGACACGAATCAGACGCCGGCGCGGCGCATTTCGACGCGGGCGGCGACACGGCGGAACACCGGCAGCAGGCCGCGGATGCTGTCCGCGTCGCGCCGGGCGCGCTTCGCGACGCGGCCGTGTCGGACCGAGGAGACGATGTCGAGCGTCTCCTCGCGGCAGGCGCGCGTCCCGACGACCCTGATGGAGCCCCGGGGACGGCTCTGCTCACGGCCGTCGCCGCGGGCGC
>Ga0181561_10004470_pt1 | contig 12046 bp, 4 predicted proteins | sample 011ome_19_FD_133760 | JGI IMG/M metagenome (GOLD analysis project Ga0181561, IMG submission 133760) | Coastal salt marsh microbial communities from the Groves Creek Marsh, Skidaway Island, Georgia - 011510BT metaG (megahit assembly) | ecosystem: Environmental > Aquatic > Marine > Intertidal zone...
TCGTCGGACCCCTCGAAACGTCGCGCCACCCCGCTCGCCCTCGCCCTCGCGTCCCGCCGCCCGCGACGCGACGCGCGCTGACCTCGCGCGTTTCTTCACTTCGCACGCAGGCCCTGGAGAAGCACCGGAGAAAGCCCGAGGCGCTCAGGAGCTGGTGCGTGTACTGGCTCGTCCTCGCGGTGTACACCGTGCTCGTCCAGATCTGCGACCGGTTCGTGTTTTGGCTCCCGATGTACTGCGAGGCGAAGGTCGCGTTCGTGACGTACTTGTGGCACCCTCGGACGCAAGGGGCGATCTACATCTACGAGACGTTCGTGTCCCCGTTCCTCGCGAAGCACGAGGGCGAGATCGACCGAAGGATAGAGGAGACGAGGAGCTCGGTGGGGGACGTCGCCGCGCGGCACGTCGGCGCGGCGAGCGACTTCGTCAAGGCAAAGTTCGCCGCGCTTCTCGCCGCGCTTCCTCAGGCGGTGCCGAACAAGGGCGGGTCGTCGGGGTACGTCCCGAGGAACGCGACGGAGGCGGCGGCGATGGCGTACACGCGCGCGCCGCCGAAGAGGGAATAGATCATAGATTGTTGTCGAACGCGCGCGCGTCCATCTGCTCGTAGTTCTAGAGTGCACCAGCTGGCAGAGAAAAGACTGCGAAAAGTTTCGGTGAGTCGCGCGTCGTCCTCGAGCTCCTCGTCAACAGTCACCCGCGCCCGTAGGTGGGTGACGGCGCGCGTCGTCTCGCGGGCACGCGCGAGCGTACGCGTGTCAGACTCCTTTCTCGCGCGCGTCGGTGCTGAAGGTAGACGTCCATCGACTTCGCGGGGGCGTCCGCACGTCGAGAGCGACGCGGTGAGGCGAAACCGGCGCGAGAGGCATCGACAGGTGCGCGCGTTGCGAATCGATTTGTTGAACAGCTTCGCGGCCTCGTGCGCGCGCGGATTCGCGCTCGCGTGCGTCCGCCGCGCGCTCGAACGTCGAAGGCACGACGTGAATCGCATCGTGTGGTCGTGAACGAAACGTCCCCGCGCTCCGTTCACGTCATCGCCGGTCGCGTGCGGACGCGCCGCGTCTCGCGGCGTCATCCATCCGTCCATCCGCGGCTCCCTTTTTGGCTCGCAGCGTCGGACGTGGAAATTTATCGCTCATCAGCGCGGACGGGGACGGCCGCTCGATCGATCGGCGACGTTCCCAGCGCGCGCGCGCGCGTCTAGACGCGGTCGAGAACATCCTTTGCAGCGGAAACCGCGATCGCGGCCGTCGAACCCGCGCTCGAACCCCGTGAACGCGCTCGCGCGGCACGCGAACACCCTCGGCTAACTAACAAACGTGCCCAACAAACGATTCGATTCCGCGCTCAATTCACAGGATGGGAAAGGGCGAGAAAGACGTCAAGAAGAAAAAGGGGGAGGGCCACATGTCGTGGGCGGAGATCAAATCGACGCTCCCGAAGAGGTCGTTGTTCGTCTTCAGCTTGGACAACCCGATACGTAAAGGGTTGATATACACCGTGCGGTCGATGCACTTTGGGCGCTTCATCCTGTTCCTCATCCTCGCCAACTGCGTCTTGCTCGCGATGGACACGAAAGAGCCCGGGTTCGAAAAGACAGCGACCGGTCAGGTGGTGGGTTACTCGGAATATTTATTCACCGCGCTGTTCGCGTTGGAGATGTGCTTAAAAATAATCGCCCTCGGGTTCGTCGGCCACCCCGGCGCGTACTTGGCGGATAACTGGAACCGAATGGATTTTTGCGTCGTGTTGCTCGGTCTCCTCGCGTACTTGCCCTCCGTGGATAACTTCAGCGCGATCAGAAGCGCGAGGGTGTTGCGGCCGCTGCGGACGATCACCAACGTGAAAGGGATGCGGGTCATCGTCGGGACGTTACTCGGCGCCCTGCCGAAGTTGTTCGACGTCTTCGTACTCGTGTTTTTTCTGTTCTTCATCTACGGCGTCGTCGGCGTGCAGCTGTTCATGGGCAAGATGGATCAGAAGTGCGCGACGCTGTCGAACCCAAACAGCGGGTGCAGCGCGTGTGGGACATTAGAATCCGCGGGGTACACGAACTGCGCGGCGTCGTGTTCGCTGCCGGCGTCGCCGACGTGGGACATCACCGCGACGGATGAATTGTGCGCGGGGCCGAGGGCTTCGGAGTACCCGAACCACGGCGACAGCAACACGGGGACGTCGTGCGACGCGGGTTCGTACTGCATCGAGGAGACAAACAAGGATAACTTGCCGAATTTTGGGCTGACGACGTTTAACCACATCGGATGGGCGTGGTTGACGATCTTTCAGAGCATCTCCATGGAGGGGTGGACGACGATCATGTACAGGGTCATGGACGCGGTGTCGCGGTGGGCGTGGGTTTACTTCGTCTCTTTGATCATCATCGGGTCGTTCTTCGCGGTCAACCTCGCGCTCGCGGTGTTGTACGTGCAGTTCACGTCCGAGGCGGACATCGAGTCGCTGCACCCGGACAAGGATAAGGACAAGAAGGGCGACGCCGTGGAGTACGACGAGTTCGTGCCAATCAAGAGCGGGAACAGGATCGTTCGCGCGTGCTACGCGATATCGATCAGTCCACGGTTCGAGCAGCTTACGATCGCGCTGATTTGCGTGAACACGGTGGTGATGGCGAGCGAGCACAACGGGATGCCGTCGACGATGTCGACTGTCAACGACTGGATCAACTACACGTTGTACGGGTATTTCGTGATCGAGATGCTGATCAAGCTGACCGGTTTCGGGTGGAGGCGGTACGTCGCGGATCGCATGAACGTGTTCGACGCGTTCGTCGTCTTCGTGTCAACGATCGAGATCGTGATCAGTCTCGCGAGCGGGAACGACCCAGACGGGTACCTCACCGTGCTGCGAACGTTTCGGTTGCTGCGGATCTTCAAGCTCGCGCGGAGCTGGAAGGCACTCAACGTGATCATCACGACGATGTTTAACTCCATCGCGAGCATCTCATTCCTGTCGTTGATCCTGATGCTGTTCATGTTCATATTTGCGCTCCTCGGGATGCAAGTGTACGGGTACGAGTTCGTGAACTGCGACAAGTACGATTTGTCGATCGCGGTGCCGCAGTGCCCCGCCGGGTTGAAGGGCGATTGCCCGGACCACTTCGATTGTTACGCGCCGTGCGCGCTCGCGCAGGTGAACTCCGTCGTCGCGTTCACGACGGACAGTGGCAGCACCACCGTGGGTGGGATGTGCAAATCGTACAGCGGACAGAAGTGGGACATGGAGGATCGAAAGTACAACGACGTATCCGTGGAATACCTCGCGTTTGTCGGAAGAAGCGACTACTCGCGGCACAACTTCGACAACATCTATTGGAGTTTCATCACCATTTTCCAAATGCTCACGGGGGAGAACTGGAACGAGGTGATGTACGACGGCATGCGTCAGGTGAGCGCTTGGGCGTCGGTGTACTTCATCGGCATCGTCGTCTTGGGGAACTACATCATTTTGAACCTCTTCCTCGCGATTCTTCTCGACAACTTCGCGGAGGAAGCGGAAAATAATGATGACGACGACGATGACGACGACGACGGGGGGAAACCAAAATCCTCGCAGATCCTCGAACCGCACGCTTTTGTGCACGGGAAGTACGTCGAGGGTTTGGAGCACACGTCGTTGTACATTTTTGGCCCGCGTAATGCATTCAGGAAGAAGCTCGCGCAGTTTGTGTATCACCCGTATTTTGAGTACGCGATTATCTTCATCATCGCGTGCTCGTCCATCGCGCTCGCGATCGACGGCCCGAAGATGAGCAAAGACGCGCCGCTGTACGACACCGAGCTGAGCGACTCCGAAGAGCAGATGAAGTCGATGCTGTACTACGCGGACCTCACGTTCACGGCGATATTTACCCTGGAGCTCATCATGAAGGTGATGGTTGACGGTTTCATCGCGCACAAGGGTTCATATTTGCGGTCTCCGTGGAACATTTTGGATGCGTTGGTCGTCGTCGTCGGCATCCTCGCGGTGGTCGGGGACGATTCCATGAACGCGTCGTCGCTCCGAGCGTTGCGTACGTTCCGCGCGCTGCGACCGATACGCATGGCATCGCGAGCGCAAGGCGTGAAAGTTGTCGTGAACGCGTTGTTCCAGGCGATCCCGGGCATCGGGAACGTCGCGCTCGTGTGTATGTTGTTCTACCTCATCTTCGGCATCATGGGTCTGAACATCTTCATGGGGAAGATGTATTACTGCAGCGACGAAACAGACACGGCCACGCGACTCGTTCCCGAATCCGTCGGTTTAGACGACAGCGCGATGACGAAGACGTGGTGTCAGGTGGACTCGGGCTCGCACTTTTACTACTGCCCAAAGTCTACGGACCCGCTGTACTCGAAACGAAATCCCGTCACCGGCGTCCTCGACCTTCCGGTCGCGTCCGGCGACGCGTGGACGTGCGTAACGTCGACCTCAGGGACGACGTTCACCTCCTCGGTCGTCGCCGGCTCGTCCGGGGGCACGTACGGCAAAGAGTACACGTGCACCCCCGGGTCTGCGACGATCGCCAAGTACGGCTCGACGACGGAGTTTACGACCCTAGGGAGTCCGTATACTATCACGTCCGTGTGTTCGCCGACGGCCTACACGACGCTGTGGACGAACCCGAGGGATTACAACTTTGATCACATCGGGAACTCGATCCTGGCGCTGTTCGAAACCGCGACGTTAGAGAACTGGCTGTTCATCATGTACCACGGCGTGGACACGACGTCGCTTGACCATCAGCCGGTGAGGGACGCGAGCCCGTACTTGGCTTTGTTCTTCGTGGTCTTCATCATCGTCGGATCGTTCTTCGTGATGAACTTGTTCGTCGGCGTCACTATCGATAAGTTCAACGAGATGAAAGAAAAACAAGAGGGCTTCAAGGGCAGCATATTACTCACTGAGAGCCAAAAGAAGTGGGTCGCGATCCAGAAGCTCCTCGTCGCGTGCAAACCCGATCGCGTCCCTCGGAGGCCGAGTCACAGCAAAGGAAGGGCGAGTGTGTACGACTTCGTGGTTTCAGACAAGTTCGAGGTGATAGTCATGGTCAGCATCATGCTGAACATCGTCGTCATGGCGTTGGCGCACGACGGGATGAACGATACGTGGGTATCGACGTTGTTCTACATCAACTGTGCGTTCGCGGTGATGTTCCTACTCGAAGCGACCGCGAAGATTTACGCGTACAACCCGAAGGAATACTTCAGCGACAATTGGAACAGGTTTGACTTTTTCGTCGTCGTCATCAGCATTGGCGGGGTCGTGATCACGCTCTTCGCGGGCCAAGACGCGGCGTACGTGAGCATGATACGGATCTTCCGCGTCGCGCGTATTTTCCGCCTCATCCCCAAGGCAAAATCCCTCCGGACGTTGTTCCAGACTCTGCTGTATTCCATGCCTGCGCTCGTCAACGTCGGAAGCGTCTTGGCCTTGTTCTTTTTCATCTTCGCCGTCATGGGGATGAATTTGTTCGGGAAGATAGTCCCGACCGACGGCGAGCTCTCGCGGTACGCCAAATTTGAGGACTTCCCGACCGCGGTGCTCACGTTGTTCCGGATGTCCACGGGCGAGGCGTGGAACGGCATCATGCACGACTGCATGATCACGGACAAGTGCATCATGTACAAAGACCCTTCCACGGGTGTGATCTCGTACTTGGATTACGACGACAGCACGTACAAGAGCGCGGACGAGGACAACTGGACGGACCGATGCACGCCATCCTACGTCGGCACCGTGTTTTACTTTAGCGTCTTCATCCTCCTCTGCGCGTTTGTCCTCTTGAACCTCGTCATCGCGGTGATTTTGGACAACTTCGCGTCGAACAACGAAGACGAGGAGAACCCGGTGAGCAAGGAGCACATGTATTCGTTCACGCGAGCGTGGGTGAAGCTCGATCCGCACGCGACGTACTACACCAGGGCGGCAAATTTGGAGCAGATTGTGCAGACGATAGAGCCGCCTTTGGGATGCCAAGGCGTCCCGCCAAACGTCGCGAAGCAGGAGACCCAGAAGATCATCATGTCCGTGGACATTCCGAACCACGACGGGAAGATCCACTTCCTCGAGACGCTCCACGCGCTCGCGGGGAGGATCGCGGGCACGGAGCTTCCCGCACACGCGGAGGTGAAGGTCACGAATAAGATACAGAAACAGCTGCCGACGTTACGAAGCGGAAAGGTGCCGCAGTACACCGCCGCGCACTACTACGCGGCGATGTACGTCCAAGCCGCGGTGAGGGGGTTCCTCGCGAGGTACGAGATGAGGGAGAAAATGAAGACCATGCCCGTGAATAAGCTCGCGCGGCAAGGGTCTATGTCTAAGCACTCGCACGCGAGCAGCGGTTGATCCGCTGACGCGCGAGGTCGATGTCGTCACTCATAGTCTACTAGCATAGCTTCATATAGAAGAGAGACGGACGATTTCGACAAAAAATGTTTCATTTCAACTCGCGTCGACGCGCTCGTCACTTCGACTTCGTTGACTCGCCCTCTTCGTCCTCTTCGTCGCCGTACCTCCACACCTCGCCGAGCTCTTTCAATCCACCCGCGAACAGCGCCCGCGTGAACGTCCCGCCGAGGATCCCCGGGACGATGTAAAGCAACGCCGGCTGCGCGGCGTTGAAGACGTTCATCACGAGAATCGTGGTCCCGAGGCCGGCGACGTAGCCGAACGCCACCGCGGGAAAGTACGACCTCGGTTTGGGCCGCCTCGCTTTCTTCGCGGCCGCTCTCAGCGCGATGTCCATCCGCAAAATCAGCGCGACGTATATCCCCGGGATGACGATGTCCCCGAGACCTAACATGCTGAATTGCTGCTTCGCGTCGACGACGAAACCCTTCGGGAAGAGCAGTTTAATCGGCGCGTCGAACGATTTCGCGACGCTGACCATGACGGGCGTGCAGAACACCCAGAAGATGTCGTAGAAGAACAGACCGACGAGCAGAATCGTCCCGATCTGGACGCTCTCCAGGGTGAGAAACTCGATCCCCGTGAGCGAGAACGCGAGCCCCAACGCGTTGTTCGCGATCCAGTGCTTCTTCATCACGTACCACAGCGAAAACGCGACGCTGACGACGCCGGCGACGAGCTCCGCGACGGTGAGCGACAACCGCGTGGGCTCGTCCGTGATGAACTTGATCGTCGGTATCGTCCCGAAGTTCAGTCTCTTCACCGCGAGCGCGCGCGGCATGCACAGGCCAAGAACCGGCGCGAGCGCGCCCGTGAGCGCGGCGACGCCGAGCAAGAGAAAGTACCCGGTCATGAGCTTGTTGATCAGATCCGCGGGGAGGTACTTGAACAGGATGAAAAAACCGAGGAGGACGCAGCTGCCGACGATGGGGAACCGCATCGCGTCCTGCTTCGACATCGCCTCCGTGAGCCCGGACGCGGCCGGGCGCACGGATCGGTGAGCGCCCGCGTACACGGCGAGCGACGCGGTCAGGAGGACGTTCAGATTCGTGTTGACAGCCGTGAACAGCGGGGCGACGGTGAGCAGCGCGAGCGCGAGGTGCGCGAACGGCGCGGCGACGTGGAGGGAGTCATCCTCCGCTTTCTGCGCCGATCTCGTGCTGACCATTTTGGACGTGCGGCGGCGACGTGCGGCGGCGCCGCGATGTGTCGTCCGGATCGTTGTCTCAGATCGTCGCAGTCGTCTCGTGCGGTCGAACGAAAACTTTTCCGCGGTGGTGCTGAGCCAGTCAGCGACCGCACCAACCGCGGCGTCGGCGTTCGCCTTCGCCTTCGCTTCAGCGGCGGCGGCGGCGACGGCGTCTCTCAATTCGACTCCGCGTCGCGCCGCGCGCGCGGCGGAGCGAACGGAGTACCGTCGCGCTCTCCGCCGCCCTCGCTTCCTGTGCGGGCGGCGATGTCGTCGCTCATGCAGAAAGCGAAGAAGGCGATGGAGGACGCGGGGATCAAACAGAAGCTCGCGGGCGCGCTCGAGAGCGCGAAAGCGACCGCGAGCGGCGTCACGACGCTGAAGTGCTTGAAGGAGTACGACCTCGGCCCCGTCGTCGCGAGCGGCGGCCCCGGGTGTTTGTTCTCCATCCAACACGGCGACCTTAAAAAACCGACGAAGACGATCGCGCTCGACGCCCCGGGCGCGAAGGTCAGCGTGTGGATCTTGGACAAGAAATCCCTACTGGAAGGGCCGCTCGCGCACGCGAAGGAGGACGTCGAGGAACTCTTAGAGCTCGTGCGGAAGGACGCGGCGACGATGATCAAGATGCTTCACCCCGGCGTGATCAAAGTCGTCAAGTTCGAAGAAGCGAAGCACGCGCTCGCGCTCGTGACCGAGCGCGTCCTCGGGTCCTTGACGGACGTCATCGCCAAGGGCGCGAACTTACGAGGAAAGACACGATCGCCGCCGAAAACGCTGACGGACTTGACGTTATCCACGACCGAGATCAAGCACGGGACGCTGCAGCTCGCGGACGCGTTGACGTTTCTTCACGCGGACTTTGGTCTGATTCACCGCGCGCTGTCGCCGGAGAACGCGGTGATCACGTCGGAGGGGAACTGGAAGATATCCGGCGGGTTCGGGCACGCCGTGAGCGTGCACGTCGTGGCGAACCGCGACGACATGTTTTACTGGCCGGGGGGATATTCCACCGGGGGGTCGGGTTCGGGACGGTCGGGCGGGTACGGCTCGTCGTCGTCGTCGTCGTATTCGAGTTCGGGGAGACACCCCAGGGAGCCGCTCCCGACGACGCCGAGAATGGCGTACGTCGCCCCAGAGCTCGTTCTCGGGAAAGAAGGCAGTGGCATGAATCCCGGGTGCGCGACGCCCGCGGTGGACATATTTTCCCTGGGCGCGATCCACTACGAGCTCGTCACCGGCGGGACGCGGTGGTTGGGCGTCGCCGACGCGTCCGAGTCCGTGTCCGAGTACAGAAACGCGTTCAACCGCGCGGGGAAAGGCCCAGCGCTGAAGGGCGAGGACGCGCAAGCCGCGGCACTCGTCGTGCAATACATGACCGCGGAGGCGCCGAAGACGCGCCCCGCGGCGTCCGCGCTCGCGAACGCGGCGTACTTTACCGCGGACCCGCGGATGAAAGCTCTGCGGTCGCTGGATAAGTTCATCGAACTCGACGTCTTGGCGCGAGCGGGGTTCCTTCAGCAGCTGCAAGGACAGTTCGCGATGTTCGACGAGCGCGTCCTTCGTCACCGCGTCCTCCCGCCCTTACTCGTGGAGCTCCGGACGCAGCAGCTCCAGTCCATGGTCCTGCCGTTGATCCTGACGCTGAGCGCGCGTCAGAGCCCCGAGGATTTCACCGCTTCGACGCTCCCGGCGTTATCGCCCGTGCTCGTGGAGGCGTCCGGGGACGCGCTGCTCGCGATCCTCCGCGCGGTGCCGACGCTCGCGGGTCTCGTCACGACGCGCGAGACGTTCGAGCGGACGGTCATGGGCGCGGTCGTCAGAGGGATGGACGACGTCGAGATCAGGGTGCAAGAGGAGGCGCTGAAGCAAACCGCGGCGGCGTGCGCCAAGGTCACCCCCGCGGCGGTAAAGAAGGACATCCTTCCGAAGCTCCAGGCGACGGCGCTGAACACGACCGCGGCGGCGGTGCGCGTGAACGCGCTCGTGACCGTCGGGAAAGTGTGCGAGGGCTTGGGCCCTCCCGAGTGGGACTCCACGCTGTCGACGTTGCATCGGCTGTTGAAGGTGGACGCGACGGCGGCGACGTTGATGTGCGTCGCCGGCGTCGCGGATCGCGTATCCGCCGCGGCCGGGGACGTCCTCACGGCGTCGAGGATCATCCCGCTGCTCTCGCCGCTCATGCTCGCGCCGGGGCTGAACAAGAAGCAGCTCGCGGTCGTGACGAAAATCATGCGGTCGATGATCGACCGCGTCGAGCGCGGACGGATGCCGACGCTCAGAGACGCGCCCGCGGAGGCGGCGAGGACGCCCTCCGCGCCCTCTGCGGCGCCGTCACAGACCTCTGCGGGCTCGAGCGGCGGCGCCGTGGATCCGTTCGCGGCGTCGACATCGCTGGCGACGTCGGCACCGACGCCGACGCCCGCGACGCGAGCGCCGCCGACGCCCGTCGTCGCGCCGATCGCGCCGCTGCGTCCGCCGCCGGCGAGCGCGAACCCCGTGGGCGGAAGTTTCGGTTTCGGCGGCGCGGGTTCTGCGATCGGCGGACACGGCGGCGGCGGCGCGTTCCCACCGCCGCCGCCTCCCGCCGCGAACGACGACCTCGCGTCGCTGTTCACGGAGCCCGGGTACGTGCCTCCGCCGACGCTCGGAGGCGGCGCCGGGGACGGCTGGGACGTCGACGACGACGACTTGTTCAGCGGGCTGTCCGTGTCCGCGAACGTCCCGAGCGGGGGCGGAGGGGGTGGAGGGTCGCTGCTGTGACGCGCGCGACGAGAAGATAGACGTAGCTTAGCGAGTGCGACGCGCGAACGGCGCGCGCGAACTGATAGCGGTACGGTTAGTACAGCTGGTGTCTTAGACGGGAGCTTCGCTCCGGTCTGCAAGAAGACTCTCAGAAAAACGTTTCGTGAAGCTACGTGTGCGTGTTCGGGTTTGAGGGTTTGGGTGCGAATTGCACGACACCATATCGCGACGCGCTCGACGCTCGACACGCGCATCGCTCTCGCGAACGAACGAGCGTCCTACACGCGCGTAGTCACACTCGCGCGACTCACCTCATCCCGCGCGCGACACCAGTAGTCATGGCTTGCGCGGCGGCGACGGTCTTGGGTGCGAATGGGCGCTTTATCACGGGCGCGACTCGATTGACCCCGAAGCGAACCCCGACGAACAAGGCCCGCGGCGACCTCGTCATCAGGGCTGGCAAGAAAGATAAGCGCAAGAGCGGCGGCGCGAAAACAGGCGGCGGCGGCGGCGGCGGCGGCGGCGGCGGCGGCGGCGCGAAGACCGGCGGGAACCAAGGACACAAGTCCCCCGGGAAGGTCTCGGAAGGCAGCGCGTATCAGACGGAAACGCGAAAAATCATCCTGTCCCTCGGGAAGGTCCGCAAGGTCACCCCGAACGGGAAGGAGCTCATCAAGAACATCAACCTCGGGATGTACCTCGGCGCGAAGATCGGCATTCTCGGCGCGAACGGCGCGGGTAAGTCCACGCTCATGAAGATCCTCGCCGGCGTGGACAAAGATTTCGACGGGACGCTGCACCTCGACGACGGGATCAAGGTAGGGTATCTCCCCCAGGAGCCCCCGCTCGACGACGGCGAGACCGTCATGGAAAACATCGAAGTCGGCGTCGCCGCGGTGAAGGCGGACATCGACGAGTACAACCAAGTCTCCCTGGACATGGCGGACCCGGACTGCGACATGGACAAGCTCCTCGCGCGCATGGACGCGTTGCAGACGAAACTGGACGCGTCCAACGCGTGGGAGATCGACCGCACCGTCGAGCGCGCGATGGACGCGCTGCGATGCCCTCCAGGGGACGCTAAGGTTGCGAACTTATCCGGGGGCGAGCGACGACGCGTCGCGATCTGCCGCCTCCTTCTCGCGCAGCCGGACATTCTCCTCTTGGACGAGCCGACGAACCACCTCGACGCGCAGTCCGTCGCGTGGCTCGAGCAGTTCCTCGCGACGTTCCCCGGCACCGTCGTCGCCATCACGCACGACCGGTACTTCCTCGATAACGTCGCCGGGTGGATCCTAGAGCTCGACCGCGGCGAGGGGATCCCGTTCGAAGGGAACTACTCGTCGTGGCTGGACAGCAAGTCGAAGCGCCTGGAGCAAGAGGGGAAGAAGCAAGACTCGCTCGCGAGGACGATCAACCAGGAGCTCGATTGGGTGCGTTCGAACGCCAAGGGGCAGCAGAAGAAGGGCAAGGCGCGCCTGCGAAGGTACGAAGACCTGTGCGAGGAAGCGAGCAAGTTCTCCGCGCGCGCGGACCTCGACTCGATCACGATTCCCGCGGCGCCTCGCTTGGGCGGCACCGTGATCAACGTCGAGAACGTCTCCAAGGGGTACGAAGGCAGAGGGCTCCTCATCGACGGTCTGGATTGCATGATCCCCCCCGGCGCGGTCGTCGGCATCGTGGGCGCGAACGGCGCGGGGAAGA
>Ga0181561_10004471_pt1 | contig 12044 bp, 6 predicted proteins | sample 011ome_19_FD_133760 | JGI IMG/M metagenome (GOLD analysis project Ga0181561, IMG submission 133760) | Coastal salt marsh microbial communities from the Groves Creek Marsh, Skidaway Island, Georgia - 011510BT metaG (megahit assembly) | ecosystem: Environmental > Aquatic > Marine > Intertidal zone...
CGCGGGCTTCCCGTTCTCGACGCGCGCGTCGTCCGGAGCGCCGAGCGGCTCGTCGTGCGCCCCGACGTGCACCGAGAGCGCGGCGCGCGACAGGAACGAAGACGCGCCGGACGCGTCGGACGCGGGGGGCGCCCCGAACCGGCCCTCCACGAGCGTCGGCGAGAACCCGCGTCTGCCCGCGGCTTCGGGAAGCGACGCTCCGCCGCGCTCGAGCGCGAGCGTCCAGTGCGCCTTCGGTCGCGCGTCCGCGTCTCGGCGCGCGGTCGAGACGCCCGCGACGGACTCGGCCGCCATCGCGGACGCGCGCTCGCCGGAGATGAGCAGGAACTGCCCGAGGTCCGGCCCGGCGTCCACGGCGGCGGCGCCCGCCGCGCGACCGCCCACGAACACCGCGCACAGAGGCGCGCCGCGCGCCGACCAGAACCGGATCTCGCCGTCGCGCGCGCACGCCACCGCGACGAGCGACTGTTCGTCCGTCTCGACGTCTCGCTGTTCGAGGTTCGGATACGAACCATCCATCGAAGACGAAGAGACGCGCTTCCGCCACCAGAGCGCCGAGACGATCGGCGAGCCCGCGGTGCGCAGCACGCGGATGGCGGGCGCGGCGGCGCCTTCGGCGTCCTCGGCGTCTTCGGAAGACGCGCGAAGCGCCGCGCCGGCGGGGATGACGTACACGCCACCGCCCCGCGTGCCGCACAGTAACAGAGGCCCGTCCGCGTCTGAGGAGCAGCAGGGAGGACTGAACTCCAGCGAGGTGATGCGCGCCTGCTCGCCCTCGTACCAAGGGAGCGCGGAGCGCGTCGCGCGCGCGTTTTTTTCGTCGGCGTCGGATGCTCGCTCCGCGCCCTCGGACGTTCCCGCGCGCGCCACGCGCTCCGCGCGTAACAACAGGTGGTGCCTTGTGCCCTCCTCGGAGGCGTGCGCGGCGGCGTGGAACACGCGCGTCGCGGGAGGATCGCCCGGACGCGCGGCCGCCTCGGACGTGCACGCCGCGGCGACGAGCTCGCGGCGACCCTCGCGCGCGCGCGGGGCGCGTCCCGCGGCACCCGAGGCGTCGTCTTCGCTCGCGAAGGCGCCGGAGGGGGGGTCGCTGGAGGCACGCGCGGAGCCCCCCGCGGCGGGGGAGCTCGTGGACGAGCTCCGTCGGACCTCGCCGCCGGGGTCTTTGCTTCGCGAGCGCACCGCCAGGACCTTCTCCACCGCGAACAGGGGGATGTCCAGGGGCGGGCGCAGCTCCTCATCCTCGTCGTCGTCGGTCTCGGAGTCGGCATTGCGATGCATCGATCCGCGCCCGACGGTATCCTCCGCGGCGCCCAGCGCGGAGGACTCGACTCCGAAGAGCCCCGGCACGACGCCGTCGCTCGGCGTCGCCATCGTCCCCGTCGCGCGCGAGACGCGCGTCGGGGAATGCTCGACGCGCCGGTCGTCGCTGAGTTTGACACGCAGCAGCAAATTCGTCACCGAGACCCTCCCACGCCGAGAACCCCGCGCGAGTTTCCACGTCAGAAAAGTGTAAGCTTACACTTTTGCCGACACACCCCACACAACTGCAGGACACCTCCCCCATGGTTCGCTTCGATCATGTGCGTCTTCCCGCGCTCATTTCCATGCCCACACCGGCGGTGTCGAGACTTCCGTGACCCGGCGCCGTCCCGCGCATCTCAACGAGTCAAATCGGCTCGCCGCGCGACGCCGCCCTCATTTTCCCGTTCGGCATCCGACTCACCACCGCTCGCGCTGACCCTGCCCCCGACCCCCCCCTCTCGCGTGCTTCTCGCCGCAGGCCGCAATAGCCTCCTCAGCCGAGTTTGAGCTCGCCAACGTGGTGCGTCCGCGCTCGAGCCGAAGCGCCCTCCTCTCCGGGCCGGGGTCTCGAGACGCGTCCCCCGCCCGCGCGGATCGAAAAGGACACAGCACCCTTTTTTCAACTGTCGCGTTTTAGACTGTCGCCATCCGCGCCGACGCGTCGACGGTCGCGCGATCGCGCGCGCCTCGCCCCTGACCTCTCGCGCCCGCCCCTCGCCTGACCCCGCTCAGATGCGCGTCGACGCGGAGGAGCGCGGCGTCGTCGCGCAGTTCTTCGCGATGCTCAAGGACGACGCGTGGAGCCACGCGTCGAGCGCCGACGGCACGGACGTGTTCAAGCTCCCCGGCGAGCGCATCCACCGCATCATGGGCGTGACGCGCACGGACGCGACGCCCGAGCAGGTGCTGACGTTCTTCTCCGACCCGCTCAACTTCGACGAGCACTTCAAGGTCCTGGACGCCATGTTCAAGGCCGGGTCGGTGGTCAAGATCGGCGGCGCGGGGCTGGCGGCGCCGGAGATGGTCGACGACGCCGCGGGCGTGTCCGGGTCCGACGGAGCCTCCGCCGGCGGAGCATCCGCCGGCGGAGTGAGAAAGGGACGCGCGAACTTCCCTTTCGGGAACTTCGCCGCGCTGTCCGTCGGCGGCGACGACCGCCGCGCCGCCGCGGACCCCGGCGATGTGAAGGCCTCGGGCTCGGGCCTGCTCGCCGGGCTTCGCGCGAGCGGCCCGGGCGCGAAGATCGAGGAGGCTTTCCTCCGCGCGACCGGCGAGCGAAAACGGCCGGACGCCGACGCGGCGTCCGTCGCGTCGCGGCTGGCGGATTTGCCCTCCGCGCAGACGGAGGCGACGCGCGACGCGCTGGCGCGGTCGAACGAAGCGCCTTCGCGGACGGACGGGGACGGAGACGTGTCGGACTTGATAGCCTCCGCGGAGACGCGCGACCCGAAGTTCGTGGACCGACCGGGGCACGCGTTACTGCACGGCACGTTCCGGCTTCCCTCCGTCGTGCCCGACCGCGACTTCGTCTGGGACCAGGTGGCGCTGCGCCTGCCCACCGGGAGCGTTTTGATCGCGGGAAAGTCCGTGGAAGTCTTCGGCGAGGACGAGGTGGTGCCCGTGAGCAAGGGGCACGTGCGCGGCGCCGTGCTGACGAGCGGCTACTACGTCGCGCCGGAGTCGGCGGCGGAGGGCGGCGGGTCCAAGATCGCGTTCGTCGTGCAGGCGGACCCGAAGGGAAGCCTGCCCGCGTGGGTCGTGAACTTCGTCGCGCCCAAACAGGCGCACAACGTGACGCGGCTCAGGAAGTTCCTCGACGGACGATGACGGGCGCGAGCGAACGGATCGCTTCGTTTCGTTTTCGTGTACGAAAGGAGTCACGTAGCTAGCAATAGAAAAGAGTATTGAAGGGCGCCGTCTCCGCGGCGGTATCGACGGTTAGGGTCTATCATCGCGCTCGAAACGTCGTATCGATACCGCGGGCCGCGCGCGGTCGCCGCGTCGTCGTCGTCGTCGTCGTCGTGTACTCTTGCTATGCGCTTGTGCTCATACGCTCAGACGCGTTCTAAAATCTAAAACGCCGCGCCGCGCCGTCGGACGCGAGTCGTCCGTCGACTCCCGACACTAACAGGCGCGCGGCGTCGTCAGAGCCCTTCGCCAACTTCGCACCCGTGCGCGAGGCGCGCCATGCGCGCCACCACGAGCTCGAGGATCGCCGGCTCGACGCTCACGAGCCGGGCGAAGCCCTCACCCCACAGTGCGGGCGTGCGCGTGGACCCGGATGCGAAACTCTCGCCGCGCGCGTTGGGCGCCGCCGCGACGTCCACGTCGCTCCCGGGATCGGCGGCGGCGCCCGTTCCCGACCAGTCCGCCCTCGTTTCGCCGCCTTTTTTTTTGCCCGGACCGCTTTCGGGCCGGCGCGCGGTCGCCGCGTGGGCGCTCAGCGCCAGCGCGCGCGCCGCCGCCTTGAACGCGCGCGGGAACCGCGCGTGCGTCGCGCGGGTCCACGTCGCGGGCGCGCCCACGCTCAGCTGGTGCACGCACGCGCCGTCCGTGGTGGCGACGTACAGGAACTCGCCATCCGCGGCGCGCGCGACGCACGCCGGCAACAGCCGGTGGTGGCCGCTCGTGCCCGGCCCCGAGGCGTGCGCGTGCACCTCCGCGACGCGCGCGCCGTTGCTCGCGCCGAGCACCCAGACCGTCCCGTCCCTGTGCGCGAGGAACAGGAGCGTCCCGCCCCCGCCCGAGGTGAGCGACGCGCAGTCGACGAAGCGGACGCGGCCCGTCGCGCCCTCCACCGGGAACCGGCGCACCTCGCGCCCGTCCTCGGCGTCGACCAGAACCACCCGCAGCGGCGTGTTGGGCTCGGCGAACGACGTGCCCTGCATCATCGACGCCGCGCACGTCGCCAGGAGCAGAGGCGCGGGCGAATGCGCCTGAGCACCAGTGTTGGCGTCCTTCGACCCGCGCCGAGAAGGAGGGCGAGGCAGCGCGGCGAGGCCGGCGAGGTACACGTCGCGCACCGCGAGCTTCGGCGACTGCCACGCGCGGCGTCCAGAAACCTCCCCGCCCGTCCCCGTGGGACCTGCGGCGTCGTCCCCGCGCCGCAGGTCCCACGCGCGCAGCGCCTTTGCGTCCACCGTGGTGGAGTACATGCGCGAGCCGTCGGGGTGCATGGCGACGTGGCAGACGCCGTCCTCGTCGAACGCGGGGTCGTCGCGGAACGAGCCCGGGACGCCGGCGTCCCAGCCGGGCGCCTCGCCGGTGGCGCCGTCCCACACCGGGAACACGCCGTGCGCGCCCACCGCGCCGACCAGAAACGTACCCGGGGACGCGGCTGGGGACCATGGACCGTCGCCGTCGCGAGGCACGACTCGAAACGACAGCAGCCGCCGTATGGGCCTCGGTTCCGGGGCGCCCGCCGCGCGCTCCGCGGCGAACGCCGACGCGAACGGGTTTCGACGCGGCCTCCGCCGGCGCGGCAACCGCGCGAGCGCGGGATGCGTCCCCGAATCCTCGCGACTCTCGGCGGCTCGGCGGCTCGCCCCGAACCGAAGCGCACCCGTCGCAACGTCCCAGCCCCAGAGCGTGCCGTCCGCCATCCCCGCGAACACGGACGAGCCCGCCGCGTCCAGCGCGACCGAGAGCGCGCCCACGGCGTTCTCCGCCCTGAGCCACGCGACGATCGCGCTGCGGTTCCGCCGGGACGGCGGTGCCGCCTCGCCCGCGTCGAAGCTCGTGGAGGCCTCGAGCCTCGCGTCGCGCGCGTGCTCTACGCCAGCCTTCGCGTCCCTGAGGAGGCGCCACACGCGGACGTGCGCGGTCCCCGGCTCGTTCGGGGACGCCCCACCGGCGGCGACGGTGGTGCCGTCGCGAGACACCGCCAGCGCAAACACCTCGAACGCATCGGGGCTGTGCTCGTGGCCCCACTCCAGCCTCAGGCCGGTGGGGCGGAAGTCGCCGGGTTCGAGGCCGTGCGCGGCGCGACCCTTCTCGCCCCCATCGCCTCCGCCGCCAGACATCGGCGGCGCCCCACGCGCCCGTCGCTGTGAGCGGGGGCACTCCAGCCACGAAATTTGCGCGCCGCGCAGGACTCATCCCAGATTCGACCGCCGACGTGGAGCGGCGTGTTTCGTGCGCGTTGCCGCCGCCGCGCGGGCCCACACCGGTGGCGCGCCCGCGTGTGGCACCGCGCTGCACGACCCCGAGAGCTCGCGTCGCGCGCTCTTTCGAACCCGTCCCTCCGCGACCTCACCGCGTCGCCGACCCGAGGCCCCGAGGCGCCCGACCCCCCGCCGCCTTGCCCGTTCTCACGCGCGACGACGACACGCGCGATGAGCGTCGATGCGCTCCGCGCGGAGCTGATGGACCAGAGCCTGGACATGCCCCGTCGTTTCCGCGCGCTCTTCGCGCTCCGGAGCGTCGGTGGCGACGCGTCCGTGTCCGCGCTGCTGGCCAGCCTGCGGGACCCCAGCGCGCTGTTCAAGCACGAGGTGGCGTTCGCGCTGGGGCAGATGCAGGCCACGGGCGCCGTCGAGACGCTCAAGGCGATGCTGCGCGATGAGAGCGAGCACAGCATGGTGCGTCACGAGGCTGCGGAGGCGCTGGGCGCCATCGCGAGCGACGCGTGCCTAGAGGCGCTGGAGACGGCATCCGAAGACGCGTCGCAGGTGGTGCGGGAGACCGCCACGCTGGCGCTGCAGCGCCTCAGGTACGCGCAGGCGAAGCGGCGGGACGCCCAGGCGAAGGCGCCGGCGGCGGCGGCGGCGGCGGCGGCGGCGGCGCGACCCGACGTGCTGGGCTCGGCAAAGGAGCAGCTCTCCGCCGGCGCGCACGGCACGCATTCGCGCGTGGACGAGCCCGACTCGCCGTACATTTCCGTCGACCCCGTGCCTGCGGCGCCGAGCGACGTCCCGACGCGCGCGCTGCGGGTGACGCTGGCGGACGAGTCGGCGAGCTTGTGGGATCGGTACGGCGCCATGTTCGCGCTTCGCAACCGCGATGACCCGAGCGAGGTCGCGAAGGCCCTGGGGTCCGTGTTGGCCACCTCAACCAGCGCGCTGCTGAAGCACGAGGTGTGCTACGTGCTGGGCCAGATCCAGGAGAAGGGCAACGACGCGCGCGCGGCGTTGCGGGCGACGCTGGAAAACGCGCGCGAGCACCCGATGGTGCGGCACGAAGCCGCCGAGGCCATCGGCTCCATCGCCGCCGAGGACACGGAGGAGCTGCTTCTGAAGTTCCGGGACGACCAGGACCGCATCGTCGCGGAGAGCTGCGAGGTGGCGCTGGATATCATGCAGAGCGAGATCAGCGGCGAGTTCGTGCCGCTGGTCGTCGAGCCGACGCGCGCCGCGGCGTGAATAAGAATCTCTTCGAACTCGTTTCGGGTGTTCTCGGCCGGGAGCCCTTCTTCCGACGACTCGCGAGTTTTGATTAAATCGAGCGATCGTTCGAATCGCACACGCTTCCGTTCCCTCTCGCCCGCGTGTCCTCTCACAACGCCGCGCGCCGTTCCCGGCGCCGGACGTGTCTTCCCGAGGCCGGAATCAGCAGAGGGCTGGCGACCGCGTTCTGGTGCGGACGGCGCTCGCGTGGCTCGGAAAGCTGCGTCTCGAGTCGCGCGCTTTCGTGTTAGGGTAACTGGGCCGTTTGAGTGCGACGCGACTAGGCGCGGGAGGGTTCGGGCGCCATGTCCGCGGCGATGGAGGCTGCCGGCGCCAAGAGCCGAAACGCGCGTCTCCCTCCCGAGGTGAACCGCATCCTGTACGTCCGGAACCTCCCGTTCAACATCACCGCGGACGAGATGTACGACATCTTCGGGAAGTACGGCGCGATTCGGCAGATCCGGCTCGGCGACCGCAAGGACACCAGGGGCACGGCGTACGTGGTGTACGAGGACATCTACGACGCGAAAAACGCGGTGGATCACCTCTCAGGGTTCAACGTGGCGAACAGGTACCTCATCGTGCTGTACTACAACGCCGCGCGGGGTGCGAAGCGCACGGACCAGGCCAAGAAAGCCGCGGAAATAGCCAAGCTCCAGGAGAAACACGGCGTCGACGGCGCTTCGGACGCGTTGTAGCGAGCCGAGTCGATCGCCCGACGACAGGCGAGAGAATGCACGACGATGTAGTTAATGTCAATGCGATGTACGTAGCGTATTAATACGACTCACCGCAACCCTTGAAAGTACGGGTGTTCTAAGCACGCCGCGCCCGTGCGCCTCTGTCGCGGGTTGAGCTCGAGCAAGCCGCGCACGAAATCGAGCGCGACGTCGTCGAAGACGCCGCCGTATCGCGCCGGCAACGACTCCTCAAACACGCCCAGTTCGTCTTCGGGAAACGTCACGCCGGCGTTGTGCGGGTTCACGCTGAACGCCATCATCTGACCCGGCGTGAGCCGACCCAAACACCTCTGCACCAAACGCAGCTGGTCCACGTCGTTCTCGCCCGGGAACATCGGCTCGCCGTCGCGCAGCTCGCCGGCCAAACACCCAACCGCCCACATGTCAACCGGCTGCCCGTATCCGGCGCGCGTCACGCCCCCCACGCCGTCCGCCGCGCGGTAGGGCTGCCCCAGTAGGAGCTCGGGCGCGCGGTACCACCGCGTGGCGACGTAGTCCGTGAGAGGCGCGCCGTCGCCGGTGTCCTCCGCCCCCGGGAGCTCGCGCGCGAACCCGAAGTCACACAGCTTGAGCACGCCGTCGTCGCCGACGAGCAGATTCTCGGGCTTCACGTCGCGGTACACGTACCCGCGCGCGTGCAGGTACGCCAGCGCCAGGCACAGCTGGAACACGTACCGCCGGACCTCCTCCGCGGGCAGACCGCCCGCCGGGGGGGGTGGTTCGTTCGCCGTCTGTTCGGCGTCGCGCATCTCGACGGAGACTTGATCGTCGCCGAGAACGTCGGGAGTTTTCGCGTCATCGCGCGCGTCAAAAAAGTCGGCGTCGCGCTCGGCGGCTTGCAGAATCTGCAGCAGCGTACGCGGCACGAACTCCATGGCGACGTAGAGCTTGTCGTTCTGGTAGAAGTCGCCGAGGTGCTTGACGATGTTGGGGTGGTCCAGGCTGCGCAGCGCGCGCACCTCGCGCTCGCTCGTGCGCCGCACCTCCTCCACGTCCGGGTCGCTCGCGTGGATCTTGAACTCCTTCACCGCGCAGAAGCGCGATTCGGTCGCCGCGTCCGCGCACCGCATCACGCGCCCGTACGCGCCCTCGCCCACCAGCTCCACCACGCGCAGGGCCGCGAGTGTGCCGGCGGCACCCAGCAGGGACCCGCGGCCGACCACCTCGTTCGTTCCTTCCGCTTCCGCTTCGTTCGAAACGCCACCGGAGTCGGACCGCTCTTCCGCGCCGACGGAGCCGTCGACGGAGCCGTCCCCCTCCGCGCGGCGCGCGACGAGACGAGCGCCCGAGCGGCGGGCGCTCGTCTCGTCGCGCGCGCGCGCCTCGCGCGCCGCGCGGTTCAGGCACGCGCGCATCGCGAGCACCGCGGGGTCGTCCTCCGCGAGCCCGCCCTTCTCGCGCGCCTCCGCCAGCGCGAACGAAGAGGGCTGATTGCGCGTCGTCGCCGCGTCGAGCGCGCGACGCGCGGCTTCCCGACCCCGCGCCGCCGCCAGGAGCGCCTCCGCGTCGGCGATCGCGTCGCGGAACGGACGCGTAAACGCGTGTTCGTTCCGCGATCCCTCCGGAAGCGCCGCCGCGTACGCATAGAGCGCGGCGTGGAGCGCCTCCATCGCGAGCCGGTCGGCCTTCGCGTCGCGGCGGGAGGCCCGCGCCGCCGCCGCCGCCGACGCCACCGCGCGCGCGGCGAGGCGCGCGCGCGCGTCGGGCTGACCCGCCGCGAGGCGCGGGGGCCGCGGCGCGGCGCGGCCTCGAGCCCGGGACCTGCCGGAGAGCAGGCTCGCGGGCGTTCGTTTTTTTTCGGGCGGCGCGTCCGGCGTGATCGGCTTGGGCCAGGGCGCGTCCGCGGCGACGGCGCTCGCCGAGGTCGGGAAGTGGTCCGCCGGCGGCGCCGCGGCTTCAGTCGCGGCGCGGTTATTCGCGGGCGTCGGCGCGCCGGAAAGCGCGGGTTCACGGTTCCAGGCGCGGGAGACGCGCGGCTTGTGCTTGCCACGCGCCCCCGAGGCTGGCCGCGCGCGAAAGCGTCCGCCGCGCGCGGGCGCGCCGCGCGACCGAATGAACGCGTCGCCGCCGGGGAACGCGATGGTGGTGGTCCCCCGCGCGGCGCGGAAACCGGGAGGGTCCGCGGCGGCTCTCTCCCGCGCCGACGCCCCCGGCGCGGCGTCTCGCGGCGCGCCGTACACAGCTTTCCTGAACCTGAACGCGCGCGCGCCTCCCCCGCTCCCCCCCGCTCCCAGCTTGACGTCCGGCTTCGTCAGGCCCGGCGCGCCGCTCGCCGCGTCCGCCGAGGCGGCCCAGTCGGCGCTCTGTTTTTCGCGCCCGACGCGAGATTCGACGTCATCCGCGAACGTCGCGAGCTTCACCGCGGTGAGCTGCGGCAAGCCCAGGGCGGGCTCCAGCGTCTGTCGCGCGCGAACGTCGCCGTCGAGGATGTACTGCGCGCCGGGTGCGCCGGCGGCGGTCATTTTCCGCGACGGCGCGCGAGCGACGCGCCTGTCCCCGAGCGTCGAGTGAATGTCACCCGCTCGCGCGCCCAGCTCGCGTCGAAGTTGGTCCTGAAACGCGCGTTTCAGCTCCACCGGGTCCCCCACGGCCGCGCCGGGCGGGCGGGTGTTGATGCCCCGCGGCACCCCCATCGGCGCAGATGCGCTTCGCGCTTCCGACCGGCGGACGCGCCTGGGAGAGTGCCTCGCGCCGCGGACGCTCCGACGATTTTCGAAAGCAAATGGATTGCGGGTTCCAAAAGCGGACGCCTTTTGTCGAAACGCTGCCGAGAAAAAACGCCAACGCCAGAACGCGGCGCGGGCGATGGAGGAGGCGGCGCTCCCCCGAACGGGCGGCGAGCGGCGCGCGGCGCTCGATGCGACCGAGCAGCGCGAAGAGACCGCGATGCGCGTCGAGCACGCCGCGCAGGTGGAGCGCCTTCAGAGGCGCCTGGTGATGGAAGCGCTGGGCGTTCGCGGAGGCTCGTCCGATGAAGTGCGTCCAAAGTGGTACCCCCAACCAAAGCTCCGATTTCTCCACGCGAGCCGACCGAGCCGACCGGTCGCGTGACCTGGTCCAACTTTCGCACCTCCACGTTCCACCCGCGGAGTCTCAGACGCGCGCAAACACCAAGCACTAACGCGCTCCCTCCTTCCCGCCGCAGGTGTCCGCCAAGGTGCACGCGCTGCGCCACCTCGCGGTGGTCAAGGCGCAGCAGAAGGAGTTCGCGCTGGCGATGGACGTGCGCGACGCCGCCGACAGGCTGTGCGAGGACCAGCGGCTGAGCGCGGAGCGCGCGGTTTTGGACGACGCGCGGTCCGTCAGCGACATAGCCACGCTCCTGGCGAAGCAGGGACGGGAACTGGGCGAGCTCAGGGCGAGGCACAGGGCGACGCGAGCGAGATTGGACCGCGAGTTGGCGTCCTGGGGGGAAACCGGCGAGAGAGGCGTTTTTTTCCCGGGTCCCGAGAGTAGCGACGAAAGACAAGCGGACCCGGCGCCGCGTCCGGCGGCGTCGTCGCCCGCGCCGCGCGCGCTCGCCGCGCCCGCGGCGGTGGTGACCCCCTCCTGGGGCGCGTTCCGTACGCCCGCGGGGGAGACGCGGAGACACGCGGGGACGGCGACGAAGGCGTTCCTGGAAGCCGGAGGTCATCGGTTCGAGGCCGTCGGCGTCTCGAGTCGGTTTCCCGAAGCCGAAAAAGTCTCCCCCGCGATTCGCGCGTTGGACTTTGACGTCTCGGACGCCGGGGACGAAACCGCTCTCCGCGGTGGTTCTACGCAGACGACACCCCGAGAGACACCGCGGGGCTACGACAAACCTCCCGATACCCGCGACGCGCGCCCGCGACCCGCGTCGGCCTGGTCGCGATTCGGCCGGCGCAGGAGCTGGCTCCGGCGGCCGTCGGCGAACGCCGAGGCGGTCGCCGCGGCGGGCGTCGGTTCTTCTTCTTCTCGTTCTTCTCCGGGGCGCCACTCGCCATCGCCCTGGGAGACGACGAAGGATTCGTCGTGGGGGAATAGGAACACCGAAGGCACCACCGCTCCATCACCGGGAACCCAAACGCGTTCTCGCGCGGTGTTGCTTTCGATTCCGCGCCTGGCGCTCCCCGCCGGCGAGGCGCGCGCCGCGGAGCGCGAGGATTGGCGCGCGGTTTCCTCGGGCGCGCCCGCGGACGTCGCGCCCCCGACCGCCGCCGACGACTGGCGGTCGCTCGCGATGATGCGCGCGCGGGACCCGGGGACGCGCGCGGCGGCGGCACGCGCGTACGGCGAGTACAGGGACGCGCTCGATGTCGTGTCTTCGGATGCGAACGACCCGAAACGCGTTTCGGCGAATCGCGGGTTCGCGGGTCCCGGCGCGTCGGCGGCGGAGACGCGTCGCGCGTCTTTCCTCGGGCGCCGCGACCGGAGCTACTCGTCCGACCTCGTCGGGTTCGACGACCGCGAGAACGCGCAGGACGCGGTCTGGGCGCGACGCGGTCCGACCGGCCCGACCGGCAGACGAGCGCCAGGGCGTATCGAGGACGCGCGGACCGCCGCCGCCGAGAAAAAGCGCGACGACGACGACGCGACGACGTGGACGCGACGCGGCGCTTCTCTGCGACGTCAGCTCGCCGGCGTCGGGGAATCGCGC
>Ga0181561_10004478_pt1 | contig 12035 bp, 10 predicted proteins | sample 011ome_19_FD_133760 | JGI IMG/M metagenome (GOLD analysis project Ga0181561, IMG submission 133760) | Coastal salt marsh microbial communities from the Groves Creek Marsh, Skidaway Island, Georgia - 011510BT metaG (megahit assembly) | ecosystem: Environmental > Aquatic > Marine > Intertidal...
TAAAACAAACGCGGCGCTCGCGCCAGTGTGGATAGCACCGCGACGTCGACTGCACACGCCTGCACTTCCCGACACGCCTCAACCATGCCGCACCGACGTCGAAGCAACAGCACGCCTTTGCGCGCGCGAGCGTTGTGCGTGGCGATCGCGATCGCGATCGCCTGCGCGGCGGTGCGCACCGTCGAAGCGCTGAACACCTTTGAGTGGATGACTTTGGTGCGCCACGACGTGTACGGAGAATTAGGCGTGAGTAAAGACGCCAACATCACCACGATCAACAAGGCGTACCGGAAGTTGGCGTTGAAACATCACCCCGATAAGCTGTCCAAAACTTTATCGCCCGCGGAGAAGAAACGGCTCACAGATGCGTTTAAAGTGATCGCGCACGCGAAGAAGGTTTTGTCGGATGAGACGTCGAGAGCCGAGTACGACGATGCGATTGCGAATCTACCCAAGTGGGCGCGACCTAAAGTAGGAAAAAAGTCGATATTTGACAAGAAGGAGGTTAAATTCCCGGCGCTATTGGTGTTGGTGATGTTTGTGGTTTTTTGTGTAGCGTTTACGAGTTTCGCCCAGTACACGAGCCGAGCGCACGACAAGCAAAGTTTAATGGAATCGCCAATGTTTGCGCAGAGTTTGAAGAAACGCAATAAAAACCTGCCTAAACCCAGACAAGTGAGTGCTGAGGAGTTTTTCCAGGAGTTTTTGGAGGAGAATGGGGTGACGGATTTGTGCGGTTGGGAACACACGGTGGGTGCGCGCATGCTGACGTATGTCAAGGATTTCGCGCTTGGGCGATTGTACGCGAGAGATTCTTTGGCGACGTTGAACGATGCGGCCGGGGATGGTGCGGAGAATATTGAAACTAGTGAGAGCGGCATGTCTGCGAGTGAGATGACCGCGAATGGTAGCGTCGGCGATGAGGACGAAGCGCAGTCTTCGGGCGCTGGCGGCAAGGCGTCGGGTAAAAAGCGCAAGGGCAAGAAGCGACGCGACGCCGCGGCGAATGGAAGCACGAGCGCTGCGGCCGAAGCCGAACGCAAACGCGCGGAGAACGAACGGCGGCTTAAATTTGAGGAAGCCTCAAAGCGCGCGCGCGTGCTCAAACGTCGCCGAGTTCGATTAGAAATGATTTTATCTGGCACGTTCGTCGTGAATGAAGTTTACGCTGAGGAACTCACCGTCGCGGGATTGACATTCGACGGCGATAACGTGGAAGACTTTGTCATGCGTGCGAAAGACCAAGGCGAGGCGTTCGATGCCGCCATGGACGCTGCCGAGGCTCGCGTGAAGCAAATTCGTTTAGAAAAGGAGGCGCGAGAGCGCGAGTTGTTAGAGCGCGCCGAGAAAGACAAGGAGAAAAACGCCGGAGAAGGCGACGTTGATTCCGATTCAGAACAAATCGTCCGCATCGGGCGCATGTCGAGCGACTAACTCGTTAACCATGTAATTTTATGAAAGCGATAGAGCAACTATATTGTATTAAATTTGCTTGTGTGTAATAATCTACAGCGGTACGACAGCACGTTGCTAATTGAGCACTTGGAACACCTTGGTGATGAGAAACAAAACTGCGGCGGCGGTGGCGAATTGTAAGATATCCGTCTTGCTCGTATCCTCGTTTTGGAAAAACTTCATCGGATCGTTCGGGTCGACGTAGATATCCTTCGATGCATCGTCGTCGTTATCAACACTGAACTTTCTCAAGACATCATCCATAGATTTCTTTACGCCGTCGTACGTCTCCATGACGTTGAGCGGCAGTGCGTGCGCCTTGCGAGTCGATTCCAACAACGCCCCCGCCTGCGCATCGGTGCGCGAGGGATTCACCACCCACACCTCACGATGTTCCAAAATTCGACCCGTGATCAAATTCATCTTGTACGTGCACTCAATATCGACTCCCACGCGTCCGATGTCGTTGACGCCGTTCAACTCCCACGTCACGCGAGCAGCGTCCAAGCCCCCATCTACCATCGATATCGACGTCACCCGCGACGTCGCCTGCTTTAAATTATTCTCAATATACGAACAATACTTTTTATACTTGTCTGCACCGCGAAACTTCAACACACCATCGTCGTACACGACATCTGGCGCGTACGAGCTCGTCGACCGCGTCGTCCCGCGAAGCGCGTTGATATCCTTCAACACCGTCTTCAACGTCCGCTCCACCGCGGGCGATGACTTACACACGAAATCATCGCATGGATCTGCGCTCATACCTTCCACTGACGCGCGGAATTCATCATCCGTGCCCGCCGTCGCGCGTGTCTTCACCGACGCAGACGCTGACTTGGATGCTGATGTCCCAATCCGACGCGATTGATGTCGCGCAAAAACGACGCGCGAGGAGGACGACGGCGACGCGTGACACGTCGCGCGCATGGTGTGCGTACGCATGGTCATTCTGTGCCAATCACGCGCGCGAAAGGTGCGGGACGGGCGCGTCGAACAGTGAGGCAGTGGTGCGATCACGTGAGTGACATGAGCAGAGAATCGTCGACGCGTTGATTTACAAGATACTTTTTTTTGATGTTTACTAGCGGCGCTTCTCGTACGCACGCTTGTACGCGTGTGTGTACGAGATGACGAGCGACGAGATTACACGTAGCTCGTCGGTGGACGGCACTCATCGCCTTCGATGAGGTCGCACGGGAACACATCCTTGGGTTCGGGGTAGATGAGCTTCGCCTTGCCGGCGAGGTAGCGGTTGAGCATCGACGTCGTGGACGGGTTGAAGCCGTCAGACGCTGACATGATTTCACCCTTGGTGCGCTTGGTGTTCATGGCCGTGCGCACGCGCGTGGCGAGCACCTTACCGAGTTCAACACCCCATTGGTCGAAGGAGTTCACGCCCCAAACGAAGCCTTGCACGGCGACGCGGTGTTCATACAACGAGAGCAATTGGCCAGTTGTGAACGCGTTGAGCTCGGGGAGCAAGATGGACAAAGACGGACGGTTACCCGTGAAAGTCTTGTGCGGGATGAGTGCATCCGGGCAAGACTCGGCACGAAGTTCAATCGCAGATTTCCCAACAGCCAAAGCATCGGCTTGAGCAAAGAAGTTGCACATCAACTCATCGTGGTTGGAGACGATTTCACCCTTCAAGTAGACGCTTTGTTGCGACTTGACAATGCCGATGAAATCGCACGGAATAGTGCGGCCTTGGTGAATGAGCTGATAGAACGAGTGTTGACCGTTCGTACCGGGCTCACCGAAATCGATTTCACCAGTCTCATAGTCGAGCGGCAAGCCTTCCTTGGACACACCTTTACCGTTCGATTCCATGGCGACTTGCTGAATGTGCGGCGCGAGCTTGGCGAGCGCTTGCGTGTACGGCAAAATGGCGCGAGCCGGGCAGCCCAAGAAGGACACGTTCCACAAAGACAACATGCCGAGCGTCACCGGCAAGTTCTTTTCGAACGGCGCGTTGGCAAAGTGTTGATCCATCGCCCACGCACCTTGCAAAAATTGCTCCATGGTTTCGTAACCGTATTGCAACGACAACGGCAACATGCCGACGGCGGAGCACACAGAGTAACGACCGCCAACCCAGTCCCAGAACGCGAAAGCGTTGTCCGGGTCGATGCCAAACTCTTCAACGAGCTTGAGGTTAGTGGAGATGGCAACCATGTGCTTCTTCACCGCGTTTTCGCCGAGAGAAGCCTTGATCCACGTGCGCACGGTGCGCGCGTTCAACATCGTCTCCGCCGTGGTGAACGTCTTTGAGACGACAATGACGAGCGTCGTTTCCGGGTCCAAACCGTTCAACGAACGCGCAACATCGACAGGGTCTACGTTAGCCAAGAAACGCAATTGACGCCCGCGTGCTTGCTCTGCAGCCTCCGGGTTCGTGCGCAAAGACGTGTGCACGAAGAGCGGGCCCAAAAACGACCCGCCGATGCCGATCGCCACGACGTCGGTGAGCGGCTTACCAGTCTCCCCAATCCACTCCCCATTGCGCACGCGGTCAGAGAAGTCCTTAATCTTCTCAAGCACATCATGCACATCCGGAACAACGTTACGTCCATCAACATTAATCACCTTGTCCTTCGGCGCGCGCGTCGCCACGTGCAACACCGCGCGATCCTCCGTGTTGTTGATGTGCTCGCCGTTGAACATCGCGTTAATCTTCTCCTTAACCCCGGCGGCGCGCGCGAGATCATACAACTTACTCATCGTCTCATCCGTCGCACGTTGACGAGCGAAATCGCAATACACACCATCAGCCTCGATCACCATCTTCGCGCAACGTTCAGGGTCTTGAATCAAGTCGCGCAAGTGCGTCTCGTCGATATCCGCGACGTGCTTCGCGAGCGCCGCCCACTCCTCCGTCGTGCTGATCAACTTTGTCTTTTCCTACAATCATCCGCAACACAACACAGACGCGACGCGACGACAACGTGACGAGTCAGTACAAAGCAAAACCAACCCGTATGCGTGCATATTTTATACGCGGGTTCGCGTACGCGTCGTAACCGCGCGCGTTCGCTCGATCGCGCGCGCGGGCAGGGCATATCCGCGACCGCTCCGTCCGTCGTCATCGTTCCGCCACAACGTACACAACGTACCTTCAACGCAGACGCCATCGTCACGTTACGCTTCGTCACCGTTCGCGCACACCCAACGCGTCGTCGCACCGTCGTCGTCGTCGTCGTCGTCGTCCGTAAACCTGTGTGCCCATCATCATCATCACCATCATCACCGGGTCAGTCGTCCGTCGTTCGCGCCATCCATCCATCCATCCATCCATCCATCCATCGGTCCACGAATCGCAATCACAATCGTCGTCGTCGTCGTCGTCGTCGTCGTCTCCGATCGAGCGTTCCACCGCGTCGTCATCACCACCTCTCTCTTCGCACGCACCTCGCGTCGTCGTCGTACACGCCGCGTGCGCCATCGTCGACGAGTGCCGACGTCTCGTCGTCGTCTCGTCGTCGTCGTCGTCGTTTTTTTTCGTCGTCGTCGTCGGTCGCACGAACGAGTGGCTCGCGTGCGCGCGCGTGCGATTATATGGGATCACACTAGCGATCACACGTGCGTGCGTGCGTGTGATGGTCGGTGGTGTGCGTCCATGTTTGTGGTTTGGGTGTGGATTGTATGGGTCGTGGCGTCTCGCGCGGGTCGGGTATGTCGTGTGCGTGCGATGATTTTGTCACGGTTACGGGTCGGGTATGTCGTGTGCGTGCGATGACTGGATGATGTCGCGCGTGCGTCGGCAGTGCGCGACGACGACGATGGCGACGACGATGGCGACGACGACGATGGCGACGAGGGTGGTGGGGCACGGTGGTGGGGCGAGGGCGAGGGCGAGGGCGAGGGCGGTGCGCGTACGCGGTGGCGTGCGAATGATGATGGCGAACGATGATGATGCGGATAAAGATGATGATGATGATGATGATGATGCGTTGACGACGACGACGACGACGACGACGTTGGGCGCGGGCGACCGGGTGTTGGTGATTGGAGCCTCGGGTGGGGTTGGACAGTTGGTGTGCGCGCGTTTGGCGAGCGAAGGGTACGATGTGGTGGCGACGACGCGGCGCGAGCGCGCGCTCGGGGAGGATGACGGCGGCGCGTTGGATGGGCGCGGGCTCGCGGGCGCGGTGGAACGCGTGAGCGGCGTCGATTGCCGCGATGCGCGCGCGCTCGAGAGTTGTAGAGCGTTTGAGAGTATTGATGCGGTGGTGTGTTGTCTCGGGACGACGGCGTTTCCGTCGAAACGATGGCGTGATGAGGATGGTTCGTGGACGAATGGGCCAAAGGAGACGGATTTCGAGAGCGTGCGCAACGTCGTGGACGTCGTGAAACGGAAATCACCGAGATGTAAGCGTTTCGTCATGGTGAGTTCGGTGGGAGTTTTGCGCACGAATGTCATGCCGTTTATTATATTGAATGCGTTCGGGGTGTTGAAGTGTAAAAGACAAGGCGAGGAGTACGTCGAACGGTCGGGCGTGCCGTACACGTTGTTACGCCCGGGACGCTTGACCGACGGTCCGTACACGTCTTTCGACTTGAATACGTTGTTAAAGGCCACGAGTGGTACGCGAAGAAATGTACAAATTGGCGGTGGCGATGACGTGTTGCTTCCTGAAGCGACTTCGCGATTGGTTGTCGCCGAAGCCGCGTGCGCGGCGCTCGCCTGCGCCTCCACGGCAAACCGCGCGTACGAGCTCGGCAGCACCGAAGGCGACGGCCCGGGCTCGGATATCAACAAATGGACCGCATTGTTTAATTCCGTGTAGCAGTACCCTATGATATATCATTTCTTTATCGCGCAATCGCAACGTCGTCGTCGTCCGTTATCGCCGTCGGCGTCGATACGCGCGCGTTTATCCACCAAGTCCTCACACGTCGACATGCGCGCAGCGCAGCGCAGCGCGACGGCACCGTGCGCCCTGGCCACACGCGCGAATGCGACGTCGACGAGTGCACGAAGATGCGCATCGGTGATGCGCGCGACCGCGTCAGAAGACGAAACGCTGCGGTCGTTCGACCCCGATATGGTTGGCTATCTCGCGCCTGAGCTCCTAGTTTCGAACCTCACCGTGCGCGACGGCGACGATGGATGCGTGGGAAAAGGCGCGTTTTCGCAATGTTTTCTCGGTACGTTGCGCACGGATGACGGCGCGGATGTAGATGTCGTCGTGAAGCGATATCTTGAGGTCCCGGGGCGCGACGTCGGCTCGTTTTACGACGACGAGTGGGACGCGTGTCGCGTGCTGCGCGCATGTCCAGGTGTGGCGCCGTTTCTAGGCGCTGCAGGTGTGCAGCAATATTTAGTGTGGGAGAATGTCGGTCTGGTCACGCTTGAGAACGCGCTCGAGGGTGGGGATGATGTTTTTCAAGAGGCGCGGCGCGCCATGCCAAACGCGCTCGGCTCGGCGTCGACGGATGCCGAGTGTTTTTTGGCGATTGCGAAATCGCTCACGGCATCCATCGCTGCGATTCATGGTAATGATATAATTCATAGAGACGTCAAGCCGTCGAATGTGCTGCTCAGCGATGCGCGTGGGGTGGTGCTGTGTGATTTAGGAGCGGCGGCGGATGTCGAAACCGGTCGCGGTATGGATGGCGAGGCTATCTTCGACCCGATTTACGGTGCGCCAGAACAGTTTGAGATTGTTCAGACTGGTGGCGGCATGCTCGGTGGGTTGTTTGGTCGAAAGAACTCCGAGAAATCATCGTTTGAACTGCGCGCGACGGGGGAGACGCCGACATTTTTGTTTGACGCGTTTTCACTCGGAATGACGCTGCTGCGGTTGGGCGTGCCGTCGCTTCGAAGCGAAACCGCCATTTCGCAGGCGAGAAAAGATATCGATGCACTTTGCGGAGGAGACATCGTGCGGTGGCGAAATGAAATATGCGTTGCGGGTGTGAACGATTGGAGCTTGGTCGACGGTACGGGTGCGTGGGATACGATTGCCCGGTTGACGCATCCGCTGCCGAGCGCGCGGCTCTCCGTCGACACCGCGGAGTTTTGACTTTTAGAAGCAGGTAGCACTAATTAATTAAAACAACAACAAAGAAGCAAGGAATAAAGCTAAAGTAATTTCTACGCCGTCCATATCGCAAATAAAGCGATGACGGTTCCGTTAAATGCGGCGTGAACGAGCATGCTTGCGCCCAAGTTGCGCGTTCGCGAGTACACTACGCCGCAAGCGACGCCTACGGCGAGCAACTGCACGGTATCACCAATCCCATGTTGATGAATCAACGCAAAAATCACCGCCGATAACGCAACTGCAAACGATGGTGGCATGTATTTTGTCAATGACGGGAGCAAGTATCCGCGAAAGATAATTTCCTCAAACACGGGCGCGAGGATTACGGTTGTCAAGAGCAAATTTGCCACGCCGTGTGGTCCCGCGGCGAAGGCTTTTTCGATAATATCAACCGATGCGGCACCGGTTTGCTCCTCACCACCGCGCAAACCGGCGAGGTATAACAAAGCTGTGATGATGGAAACGCTCACGAGCGTACCGAGAATCGCCACGCCGGCTTCGTTGGCGCTTCGCTCGCGGCGCTCCTCTTGCGCCTTCGTAATAGCCATCCGCCTTGCGCGCGATGTACTTTTTCCCATGGCGTTGTGCTCGGGTGCGTCGCTCGAAAACACATCATTGAACCATCCTTTCGGAAGTGGCGCGTGCGGTGCCATTGAAATCCCAAGAACTATCGCGCCTAAAACGATTTGCATCACCTCCGCCGTGAGAAAAATGTCGCTAAACGACGTCGGGTCGTCAAACACATTTTGTAAATCCTTCGTCAACGCCTCCGCCTCCGTGGGTACCTCCGACGGATCACGCAACGTTGAGTACACGGCAATCGGAGCTAAAAATCCAGCTACGTAAAACGTGGCGTCGATCGAAATCATAGTTAAAAACGTCTTGAGCGCGCCGTGAGGCACGTCCCACTTGGGTCCCAAACCAAACCAATCATCCGCGACTTCAAACCCATCCAGCGGATCCGGGCGATCCTTCGCGTACTGCGACGGCTTCGGCTCGATGTTTGCCGCCATTACGGGTGGTATTGGGACGTCCACGTCCTCGTCCGACGTCACCGTCGCCGCTGTAGACCCGAGCACGGCATCGAGCGCACGAAAGACATCGTCATCGACATCATCTTGTTTCGTGCCGCCGCCGGTGTTTTCGGGCGCCGCGCATCGAACGCGCGAGATGTGCGCGCGCGCGTGATTGCGTTGACGCGGCCTCGTCAGCGCGCCCGCGTTGACGCACGGTGCGCGCGTGTGGAGCGCGAGCGCGCGCATCGACGAGACGCGGCGCTGTGACGTCGGACGCGACAGAGATCGACGCAACGAGCAGTCATGTCGACCACGAACCGCCTGAACGTCACCCCGACGGTGACGACGCTGGCGGTGATTAAAACGCGTCTCGCCGGCGCCATTCGCGGGCACAAGTTACTGAAGAAGAAGGCGGATGCGCTCACGTTGAGACACCGAATGATTTTAAAGTCGATTGCGAAAGCCAAGCTCGCGCTCGGCGATGCGATGCGCGACGCGCATTTCGCGTGGACGCGCGCGAAACACGCTGGCGGGGATGGTATTAAGTATGCTATTCTCGATGGCGTCGATGTCGCCGCGGTGCGTGTGCGGGCGAGCGAGGATAACGTGGCTGGGGTGAAGATTCCAAAGTTTAGCACGCGAGCGACGGGTGAGGACACTCGACGGATGGATCTCACCGGTCTCGCTAAGGGTGGTACGCGAGTTCAAGAGGCAAAAAGGTCGTATGCAAAAGCGATTGAGCTGTTAACCGAGCTTGCGTCATTGCAAACGGCGTTTGTGACGTTGGATGAGGCTATACGCACGACGAATAGGCGAGTCAACGCTTTGGAAAACTATGTGACACCGCGGCTGCAGAACACCGTCAAGTACATCTTAAGTGAGCTAGATGAGCTCGAGCGTGAGGAATTTTTTAGATTGAAGAAAGTGCAGGCGAAGAAGAAGAAGGATTTGGAAGAACGAGAGTTGGCGGCGGCGCAGGAAATGCAGGCGGAGGCGCTCGTGGATGAAGAAATGAAAACCATGTTTGACGGCGTCATCATGGGCGAAGGTGGCCGAGGTGCAGGCGGAAACTTGATTGAACTCGAACATGATGCAGATTTACTGTTCTAGGCGAGAGCAGCGTGCGTAGAATTCTTAGTCGTATGAAGAGAGGGACAACTTAGCATGATTGATTTGATTTAGAATATAAACCGTAGCCGTGGGTTTGGGCTCGCTTCGTTGAAATACACAAAAGTGAAACATTCGTTAATGAATTATTCTATACACTAGCGCTACAGTGGTTTCAATTCCGCGTCGGCGAGATCCGGGAGTGGAAAACGCAAAATCGCCGCTGCGCCGGTGAGTTGTTCCAACTGCCCGCCGCTCGCATGCGCCGAGGAAAATAAATGCACGCGGCCACCACTAGCGACGACTTCTTCAGTCGCGCGTACCCACATTTTTCGATGTGTCACGTTACGTGTACGAAATACGGCATCTGTGAGTAAGAGTTGATCGATAGCGTTGAGTTCATGCGCCGCCATGACGTGTGCCGGGCCATAAAAAGCGCGCGCAGGATCGTTCGCGAGCATTTCAAAGAAATCGTCCAAAGCCTTCACTTCGCTCGCCGCCTTGGTATCTGCAATGACTCCTCTCACTGTGGGATTTTCTAACACTTCGTTCAACGCGTGTACATAGGCTGCAGACGCGTGCGCTTTGATGACGCGCCCAAAGTTTGATTGCAAAGTCTTCAAATTCCTCTGCACCGCATCCAGCTTAAGAAAATCATAAAAAGTATCCTTGGTAAAACCAGGCCCAGCAATCACCAAACACTTGACTTTCTCGAAATCTATGTGACGCTCCACGGCCACGGCAACGTTAGCGAAGAATTTGTTAATCGCCTTTTCAAAGCCCATCAACGCCATGCCGCGTTTGCGAGGAATTGAGCTCTCAATCTTCGCTTTGACCATCGTTCGCGTCGCCCCGACTAACACGACGTTTGCTAAACCCTCTTCTATCAGTACCACCCCAACGTCCGCGGTCGTGCTTGGATCAGCCGCCTCTTCTAATCGACGCACGTCGACTGAGTCCCATTCCAACTTTTCAATCTTCACCCCACGTCCAACTATAATCTCCACTGTGTGATACGCATTCAACTTAACCGCCTCGCATACTGTCTTGTTTATCCCTTTCAATCGAATCGATGCTCCTTCTGCGTCGTATTCGACGTCCTCAACGCGCACTTTTAACGTGAGCTTGACAGTTTTCGCGCTCGGGTCGCGCGAACCCTCCGCCGTCGACTCGTGCTTAACTTTTCGCGTCGTCGTACACTCCACTTCATCATCGATGTTGATCAAATTGTACAAGTGCCAGATGTCATCCGCATTCTCTGGCACCACCTGTGCGTGCGTGCATGCAAGCGTCGTGACGTGAGCAAACGTTAGTGGTCGTGGTAGTTGGACGAGAGTGACGTGCATTTCAGTTTCCTCGCCATACCGCCGCACGTCCGCACATGATGCGCGACGAATGACTGATCGTACGCACCTTAATCCATCCTTTTGCGTTCTTTTCGAACGCTTTACTGGTGATTATCATGTCTTTGGCGCGCACGCCACGTAGTGTGGAGCTGTCCCACACAAGCGCAGGTTGTGCACCAGTGGGACAGCTCCACATTTTCATTCACATGTGCGATTCACACATCGCTCAAGGTGCCTTAGACGTCGGTCGTTGTGTAGTACCAGCTGTTAGTGATTGTTACGGTCGTGGCATTCGAGCGACGTTGCAGCTGGTGGCGATACAAAGCTATGATTAAAGTTGACAACAGCGACAAAGCAGCAACACACTATTTATGGCAGTCGCGGTCAATGTCGCGCTATTCTTTCCTCACGCATCGCATAGGGAGCGCGAATGATTGATTCAGCGCGTATCATACCGTCGACGGCATTTGAAAGGCCACAAACGAGAAGGAAACGAGCGCGTGCACGTAGATTAGAGGCGACAAGATGGTTGACGATGATCGCGGCGTTTGGTCTCTCGCGTCAGTGCGTGGGGAGCGGATTACCCGACGGCGCTGCGTGCTATGCGGATTTTCAGTGCGAAAGCAGCCTATGCATTATGGATGATAGCGCAGAGGTGGAGAGTAGGCCGTCGGTACCTCCGCCACCGCCATCACCACCACCGCCAATTCTATCACTGCCAAAACCAGTGCCGCCGCCGCCGAGCCCGGCACCGCCTCCACCGAGGCCGGCACTGCCATCGAGCCCAATGCCAGCTCAACCGCCGCGCCCGGCGCCGCCTCCACCAAGCCCGGCATCGCCTCCACCAAGCCCAATGCCGTCTCCGCCGAGCCCAATGCCAAAGCCGCCGAGTCTGATGCCGCCTCCACCGAGCCCAATGCCGCCTCCACCAAGCCCAATGCCGCCTCCACCAAGCCCAATGCCGCCAACGCCGAGCCCGGCACCGCCTCCACCTAGCCCGCCTCAACCTAGCCCGCCTCAACCGCCCCGCCCGGCGCCGCCGAGTCCAATGCCGCCTA
>Ga0181561_10004480_pt1 | contig 12033 bp, 8 predicted proteins | sample 011ome_19_FD_133760 | JGI IMG/M metagenome (GOLD analysis project Ga0181561, IMG submission 133760) | Coastal salt marsh microbial communities from the Groves Creek Marsh, Skidaway Island, Georgia - 011510BT metaG (megahit assembly) | ecosystem: Environmental > Aquatic > Marine > Intertidal zone...
CTCCCCCCCGCGCGCCCCCCAACGCCCTGCACGCCCAACCCCGCCATCTTATCCGTCGCGTCGCGCATCGGCGACGTCGCGCCGAACGGATCCCGGTCACCGCCGCCGCCGCCGAAGGAAAACCCGGGCGCGACGCCGCGGCGCCGCCCGCCGTCGAAGCTCGGTATCGCCTGGACGGCGTACTTAGACTTGTCGAACCCGCCCGTCCCGGAGGACGCGTCGCCGCCGCCTCGGTCTCGGTCTCGGTCTCGGGTCGTCGCGCCGTTGATCGCGGGGAGTCTGCTGTGGTTCGACGGGCGACCGTTCGCGAGGTCCGGAAGCGCGCCCGCGCGGCGCGGCGGCGGGAGTTTCTGCGACGGCCGCTCCGCGTACACGGACGACCCGCTGGACGACGACCCGACGCCCGCGCCGCCCGGGTGCCTGATGCTGATGCCGCCGATGCGATAGGATGGCGTCGGGTCGATGCGGCGGCCGCTCGCCATCATGTCCGCGGGCGCGTGTCGCGCCGCGCCGGCGCCGCGGACGGACGTCTCCGAGTGCCGTTCTATACAAGCGAACGTCGGGGTGGAGTTCATAGGCGTCAGTTGGAGTTGAAAGGCGTCGCGGGCGGGGATTGAAAGGAAGGGGTGGGCGGAGAGACACGACGGCAAAAGTCCTTAAGGAACGGCGTTCACCACGCCAACGCGGTCGTATGGGGACCAGTGTATAGAACGCACCCGAGTGCCCGCCGCCGAGCCGCGCGCCGGTCACGCCGCCGCCGTACGCTTGGAGGAGCAGATCCTGCTGCTGCGACGCGCGGCGCGCGCCGCCGGGCGCGGGCGCGCCCGCGCGCCGGTCGTGTATCCTCGGCAGGGAGGGCGCGTTGTCCAGCTCCGGGCTACCGGCGCCTCGTCGGGTCGCGCCTGGTCCGACGCGCCCGCGGCTTCCTCCTTCCAACGCGCGCGCGCCGTGATTCGGCGCCGCGGAGACGTACGACGCCGACGCGACGCCACTCTCCGTGTTGGTGTTGTTGTACCGCTCGGACAGCGCGACCGCCTCGCGCGCGGCGGCGGCGCGCTCCTCGCGCTCCAACGCCCGCGCCGCCTCGCGCGCCTCCGCGGCTTTAAACTCTCGTTCTTCTCGCTCCGCGCGCTCTCGCTCCGCGCGCTCGCGCGCCTCGCGCTCGCGTCGCTCCCTCGCGCGCCGCGCTTCCTTCTCGAGGTCTTCCCTCGCCTTCTCGCGCGCGCGTCTCGCCTCGTTCTCGCGCGCTATCGCTTCCTTTTCCTCCTTTTCGCGTTCGCGTTGCAGCCGCGCCGCGTTTTCTCTCGCGCGCCGCCGGCGCTTCTCCTCCTCCTCCTCCATCGCAATCTTCGCGAGCCGCGCGCGCTCGAGCGGGGAGACCACCGCCGCCGCCGCGCTAGAGGTCACGTGCGGCTTCTTCCCGCCCGCGCCGCGCCCGTGCTTCCCCGCGCCGCTCGGTCGCTCCGTCGCGATCGCCGCCGCCGCCGCCGCCGCGGGCTTCTGCTTGGGTAAGTCCGGATCGAACCCTTCGCAGCCTTGGAAGTACGGGTGCGTCAGCATCCCATGCCACGTCAGCCTCTCTTTCGGGTCCATCGCGAGCGTGGCCTTCATGAACGCCATGCCCTTGTTCGAGCACTTCCCCGCGTACCTCCTCTCGATCCCGTCCGGGGTGGACATGTCCGGGAACTTCAGACCCGCGAACCGCTTATTCCGTAAAAAATCGCTCGTCTGCGACTTCGTCAGCCCGCCCATCGCCTTCTGAATGACGTACAGCTGGTCCACGTCGCTCTCGCCCGGAAAAAGCGGCTGCCCGTCGATGAGCTCGCCCATGATGCACCCGATCGCCCACGCGTCCACCTCGAACCCGTACGACGTCGACCCCAGGAGTAACTCCGGCGCTCTGTACCACCGAGTCGCGACGTAATCCGTCAAAGGCGAAGCCGCCCGCCCAGCCTTGGCGCGCAGCGGACGCGCGAACCCGAAATCGCACAGCTTCAGCGCGTTCGCGCGGTCCGACCGCGGGTTCACGAGAAGGTTCTCGGGTTTGATGTCGCGGTGGACGATCCCGAGGCGGTGACAGTGCGCGACCGCGCGCGCGAGCTGCCACACGTATCGCCGCGTCGTGTCCGGGGACAACCCGCCGGGGCGCTCTTCTAAAACCTCGAGGAGGTTCTTCTCTACGTACTCGAACACCAAGTACAGCTTGCCTTTCCTCCGGAACGCTTCCTGCGAGATGAGACGAGACGCGCGCGGCGGCGACGGGGTCGACGGCGTGAGGACGGCGCGGGGAGGCGCGGGGAGGCGAGCAGGTCGGGTCGCGACGAGCGAAAAGAGGGCACCGCGCCGCGCTCGGTCAACGCCGGCGTCCGCGTCGTCGCGACGTCGCGCGCGCTCGCGTCGACGCGCACCTTGAGGCTGACGACGTTCTCGTGCTCCAGCGAGCGAAGCACTTTGACCTCTCGCAGCGTCGTCTTCTTCACCGCTTCGTCGTCGTCGCTCTCCTGTCGGACGAGGAGGCCGCGAGGGGTGGCGATGGATGGGAGGGGGGGGGGAGGATGAGGATCCGTCCGCTTCGGCGTCGGGTAGGCGACGCGCGCGCGCGGCCGACGCGCGGGGAAGGCGGGCGGGGAGGACGCGCGGTGCATCGGGCGATGCCATCGATGGCGACGTCGTCGCGTCGACGCGAGCGGACGGACGCGTCGTCGACGCGGGCGGGGGGTCGGCGCCGTCCCGGGAGGGGTCGCGAGGGTCCCGAGATTCGGACGCGACGCGGAGAGCAGCGAACGACCCGCGACGCGCCTTGAACTTCTTCACCGCGACGACGTCGCCGGTCTCTTTGTTCCTGCACTTGAGGACGACGCCGTACGCGCCCTCGCCGACGACGCCGACGACCTCGTACTTGTTCATGCCCACGCGCGGAGATCCCCCGAGTCCGCGCGTGGCGTGAAGTGCGAAATCGCGCAAACGCTAAACGTCTCTCCTCGCGGGACGTCGCGGGAAGTCGCGTACCGTACCCGTTTCGCGTACTTTCTCGTATGCGCATTTAGTATTAAAAATTACAGGTTCCAATATTGTTCCGAGCTGCCGCGTGGCATCCAGATCCGACGGGGCAGTGGTAACCGCTGTTTTAACGGTTTGTTACAGGTGTTTGTTACTGATCTTTTTCAGATCTTTTTAATTTTTGTGGCCGGTTGCATTTACCTGCATTTCCCGCGTCCGACTAAAATAAATGTCCGACTAAATGCCCATACAAAACGATCAAGAGGCGCTCAGGGCATCGGGATTTTCGCAAACGCTCTCGGTCGCTCGCTCGTCTCGGGCTCGACATTCCGCCGGCGCGCGCGATGGCGGAGGAGGAGAGAGAGGAACCGGAGGCGACGACCGTCGCGGACAATGCCCCGGAGGAGGTGAAGGAGTCGTCGCCGCCATCGCCTCCCGCGGCGCCGAGCGATGGGGTGAAGATGTCCGGGACCGTGAACTGGTTCAACGTCGCGAAAGGCTTCGGTGCGTTCCAGTGCCGCGTATCTTTCGTATCTCTTCTCATCGAAATCGACGCACCGCGCGCGCGCGCGTATCGCCGCCCGCCGCGACGCGAATCGACTCGAACTCGCGGAAAACGCGCATCGCGCATCCTTTCGCGACACCGCCGCGCGTCTTCGACGTTTCCGCGCGCGCGCGCGCGTTCTTCGCGGCGCTCGGCTCGCTCCACCTCTCCAAGAAAACCAGCCACCCCCGCGTCTTTCGTCTTTCTGACCCGTCCCGTGCGCTATCCTCGCCTCAGGGTTCATCACGCGCGAAGACGGTCAGGGCGACATCTTCGTGCACCAGTCGGACATCTACTCAGAGGGGTTCCGGAGCTTACGAGACGAAGAGCCCGTGGAGTTCACGCTCCAGGAGATCGGCGACGGGCGATACAAAGCCGTGCACGTGAGTCGTCACCCCGCGTGAAGTACTCATATCCAGAAAGCGTTTTTTTCCTTCGATCCGCGCGCTCGCCCGCGTCGCGCGCGCTCGCCCGCGTCGCGCGCGCTCGTCTCCCCCCTCCCTGACGCCTCTCGTCTCCCCTCTCCCGTCCGCAGGTCACCGGCCCGAACGGCGCGTTCGTCCAGGGTGCGCTGCCGAGGAACTCGTATCGGCAGCGAATGCCGTACGGCGCGAACGCGCGCGGCGGCGTGCCCAGCCCCGGCGGCTTGATGATGCCCCCGGGCGTCCCCCCCGGATGGAACGGCGCGTACGGCCCGGGGATGGGGTTCCCCCCGGGCGTATCCCCGCCGTTCGGAGCTCCGGGGTACGGTTACGGAGCCCCGGGCGCGTACCCGCCGCCGTGGGGCGCGCCGCCGTGGGACGGCGGCGGCGGCGGCGCGGGGGGTCCGCCCGGAGCGCGCGGCGGGACGCCGTGGACGGACGCGACGGGCGCGGGAGGCGCGCCGTCGCTCTCGCCGGCGGCGGGTCCGTTGGGGGACTTCGGACCGGGGAACAACAAGCGCGTCGTGGTGTTAAATCTGCCGTTCTCGACGACGTGGGAGGAGCTGAAGGCGACGTTCGCTAGCGTCGGGTCCATCGCGCGCGCGCACGTCGCCGTGGACGAGACGGGGAGGTCGCGCGGGTACGGCACCGTGCGGTTTCAGACGGAGGAGGACGCGACGAGCGCGATCGAGAAGATGAACGGCGCGGAGTACGAGGGAAGGGTCCTCACGGTTCGGATGGATAAGTATCAGAACTGAGCGTCGGCGGGGTGGAAAATGAGGCGCGCGCGTCTGTTGTAGTTCATTCATTTTTTAAAGTCTGCGCTCGCGGTGATCGACGCGATGTCGTCGGTCGCCGAGGCGCACACTTTGTGGTAACAAAATAAGCAAGAAGAAAACGAGCGCGAACGCGCGCGCGGGGTGATAGTACACGAAGCGTGTGACGTTTAGACGAGTCGTATTAAATCGTCGTGTACAGTGCGAAATCATCGCGATTTCGTCATCGTCGGTCGTCGTCCGTATCAAATCAATCAATGTTCCGCTCACTCCCTCGCCCCCCGCCCCCCCGCGCGTGATATCGCGCGCGTCATCATACCACTCATGCCACGGTCCCAAGAAGCGCTTCCGGGGGAAGGTACTTCTTGATCACGTTCGGCGGGTGCAGCATGTTAAACTCCTCCGTCGCGTCTTTCCCCGCGAAGAGCATGATGGCCTTCTTCCCGCCCGGGTGATCGGGCAAGAAACTCGTGAGGTCGTACACCTTGCCCTCGATGATGCACCAGCAGTCGCCCTCCGCGTTGTGCTTCGTGATCTCGTCCTCGGTGAACGTCCTCGCGCCGCCGCCGCCGCCGGGGGCTGGAGCTTTCGCAGCCATCGGAGGCGGCGCCGGTCGCGCGGCGCCGTGGTCGACGGCGGCCGCGGGGGGCGAGAACATCGCGCCGCCGCCGCCGCCGCCGCCTCCGGCCGCGTCGAGCTGGACGTTGATGTGCACGCCCTGCTTCCCGCCCTCCATGGGCTCGACCGCGATGCGCATGTTAGGGTTCACGTGCGCGTGGATGTTCGACACGCGGTTCAGAGCGGCGTCCGTGGACAGCGGCCCGCCCGCTCGAAGCGTCTTCAGAGCGGACGACAAGAGGTGCTTGGACACGGAGTCGCCCGCGACGCGGCCGAAGACGACGCAGTCCAGGAGCGAGTTCCCGCCGAGACGGTTCCTGCCGTGGATCCCGCCCGCGACCTCCCCGGCGGCGTACAGACCGACCACGGGGATGCCGCGGTCGTTCACGACTTGCGACTCCGCGTTGATGGCGAGGCCGCCCATGGTGTAGTGCACCACCGTGGTCACGATCGCGACGTGGAACGTGGTGTCGTTCATCTCCAGGGGGAGGTTGTGGAAGAACTTCTTCCCGTACGGGCACGACTGCGTCTGCGCGGCGCGGTTGTAGTCCGCGAACGTCTGCGCGAGCGTGGACGGGGAGACGCCAATCTCCCTCGCGACTTCTTCGCCAGAGTTGAAGCGCTTCATGATCCCGCGGCCGACGTAGTGCTTGCAGTGCCACTCGATCTCCTTGGACGCCTTGCCGTTCAAGATTAACCTGAACGGGCCTTTCCCCTTGTTCATCTCCCCGGAGACGTAATCGCGCCGGCCGAGCTCGTCGCAGAAGCGCTTGCCGTTTCCGTCGAGGAGGACGCCGCCGACGCCTCTCAGCGCCTCCGCCGCGAGAAACTTCACCTTCGCTTCCGGCTCGGACGGGTTCACGAGACCGGTCGGGTGCACCTGCACGGACGTCATGTCCACCGTGCCGGCGCCGATCGCTTCCGCCATCTTGATCCCGTCCCCGGTGCAGTGATCGCCGTTCGTCGTCGGCAACGATTGGAGCTCGGGGCGGTGACGCGCGAGGAGAGACGACCCGGTGTAGTCCGCGCCGTACCCGCCCGTCGCGATGACGACCGGACCCATCGCCTTGTGCGTCTCCCCGCCCTTGACGTACTCCACGCCGACGACCGCGCCGTGGGCGTCCGTGAGGAGCTTCTTCGCCTCGGCTTTCGTGACGATCTTCGCGAGTTCGCCGTCGGTGTCCTCCATCGCCTTCTCGAGCGCCTCCATGAGCGCGTAGGTGATCGTGAACCCGGGGAAGCGCTCTTTGCCTCGGTGCGTGCGGGGGTAGGAGTGGCCGCCTGGGGTGGGGAAGGGGGTAACGAACGGGGAGAATGCGTTAGGGTTCGTTCGTTTGGGGTCGTAAGTCTCCAGATCGTTCCCGTCGCGCGTTTTATCCTTTTTTTCGAACCAGAGAAGCGAGCGCGTGTGAAAAAGCGTCGTCGGATTTCGAGGGTTCGAGGGAGGGCGAGGGGCGCAAGGGGCGTTTCGCGCACCGAGCTGGGAGACGAGCGACAGGTCGAGCTTGAACTTGTCCTGGAGCCAGTCCACGGAGCTGCCGCTTCCTTGCGCGAGAACCTGAGGCGAGCGCGACGCGAGGGGGAGAGGAGAGGGACGGATCTCGTCGGCGACGTTTCGGGAGAAAGCCCTCGCGAGAGGGTAACAATTAAATATCGCGACGCGGCGGCGGACGATCGACGCGCCTTCGCGAGCGGCACCGTGTGCGCGGGCGGGGTCGTGTGCCCGACCCCCGCGGCGCCTTTCAAGCAGTCCTGCTCGAACTTGTCCGCGGAGTCTTGAATCCCTTTCGCGGCTTGCGTCTTCGTCAGCGCGCCGTTGATGCCGGACGTCGCCTTCGTGCTGTTGCCTCCGAGGAACGGGGACTTATCCAGGAGAAGGACGCGGCCGCCGTGCTCGAGGACGGTGTGCGCGGCGGACAGGCCCGCGAGGCCGCCGCCGATGACGATGACTTGTTCGCTCATCGTGCGCGTTTCACGGGCGCGTCGTCGACGAAGGCGGCGGCGGCGCGAGAGCGAAGTGCGAGACAATTGCTGACGGTGAAAAAAGTCAAGGTGAGTCCGAAAGCGCCGGGACCCGTACTACAACGTAGTGTACGGAAAATCGTCAGAGAGCAAACAGTTAGACGACGGTCTGTTCACGGTTCAAAGCAGCCAGCTTCTCGAGTCTCGAACGCGGCGTCCGGGGGCCGGGGACCGGCGAGAGAGAAGAAGAGCCACGAGCGAACGGCTCCCCGTCGCACTCCACGCGAGCGCGCGTCTGCCACGATGGCGGCGGTCATGCCCGCGCTCCCGTGGTGCACGAATTGCCAGGAGGAGGTCGAGGCGGAGACGAACGAGTCGAACGGCTTCACGTGCGTCCGCGCTCGCGCCCGCGTCGCGCGCGCGTCGCGGTGCATTTCATTTCGTCCGCCTCGCGCTCGAATGAATTCTCGCGCGCGACCACCGATTCTGACCGTCCCGCCCCCTTCGCTCTCGCAGTTGCTGCACGCAATGTGGTAAGATTCTCGACGATAACGTCTTCTCCACGGATCCGACGTTCACGAAGACGGCCACGGGCGCGACGCAGGTGCGAGCGCGACGCGATTCCTCGCGTCCCTCCGCGACCGAATAAATCGACAGAAGCTCCCGCCGCCCGCGTTCGCCCCTCCGCGACCCCGCCCCCCCCACCCCGCGCGTCGTTCCTCACCGCGCGTCCTCCCCCCCCAACCAACCCTCGCAGGTCGACGGCAACTTCGTGAACGAGACCGGGATCGGCCAGGGCGTGTCGCGAGGCACGCGCGGCGGCCGCCTCTTCGGCCTGCAGGTGGACTCGCACGAGAAGACGATAAACAAGGGCAAGCACGAGATCCAACAAGTCGCGGATCGACTGGGAATTCGCCCGCGAGAGGACATAACCGGCGCCGCGCATCGGTTATACAAACTCGCCGTGCAGAGGAACTTCACCCGCGGCCGCCGCACGCAGCAAGTCGCGGGCGCGTGCCTGTACATCGTGTGCAGACAAGAGTCGCGGCCGTACATGTTGATCGACTTCAGCGACGTGGTGCAGACCAACGTCTACGTCCTCGGCGCGGTGTTCTTACAGCTGTGCCGGCTCCTTCGACTCGAGCAGCACCCGCTGATTTCGAAACCGATCGACCCGAGCCTGTTCATTCACAGGTTCGCGGATAAGTTGAACCTCGGGCGACGCATGCACGCGGTGGCGAACACGGCGTTGAGACTGGTGGCGTCGATGAAGCGCGATTGGATGCAGACGGGGCGGCGGCCGTCCGGGGTGTGCGGCGCCGCGCTGTGGGTCGCCGCGCTGCTTCACGGGTACGAGCGCTCCAAGCGCGACGTCGTCGCGGTCGTGCACGTCGGCGAGGCGACGCTCAGGAAGCGCGTGAGCGAGTTTGAGAACACGCCGAGCGCGCAGCTTTCGATCGACGAGTTTGACGCGAGGGCGAAAGATTTAGAGAAGGAACAAGCGCAGCTCGGGGACAGCGGCGCGACGCTGCTTCTGGGGGACGCGTCCACGAAGACGATGACGTGCGTGCACAAAGACCACGAGGGCGCCGCGCACTTCGCGCACGGGATGTGCCGGATGTGCTACGTCGAATACGCGCGCGTCTCCGGGGGGTCGCGCGGCGGCGAGGACCCGCCCGCGTTTCAAGCCGCGGAGCAACGCAGAGAGAAGGAGCTCAACGCCGCCGCGAAGGCGCTCCCCGCGCCGGAGAAGCTGCTCGCGCTCCCCGCGCCGCCCGAGACGGCGGCGACGGGCGCGCTGCCGCTCGCGCTGAGGGGGGCGAGAATGCGCGCGGGGAAAAGAATGACAGCCTCGGCGACGGCGGCGGCGATCGAAGCCACGTTGAGAGCCGCGAACGGTCCGCCGCCGCCTAAGAAGGGCGCGTCGAGGAGCGACCCGATGCTCGAGGCGGAGATGGAGAACGCGCTGAACGACCGCACGTCGCACCTCGGTGAGTTTGCCGTGATGACGGGGTTGAGGAGCGGGAAAGGGAGCTCCGTCGCCGCCGCCGCCGCCGCCGCCGCGAACGTTGCGGACGTCGCGGACGTCGCGGGGAAGAAAACCGAGATCGTGGAAGCGTCCGTCTCCGGCAAAGGAACCTCGAGCGAGAAGAACGGAGAGAAAGAACCCGAGGGCGTCGGCCCCGAGGTTGCGGAAGCCGCGGTGGAGCTCCTGAAACACCTCGTCGGGGAGGCGCACGCGAACAAACACTGCCTGCCGCTAAAAAAAGACGGCACCGCGCGCGGGTGGGTCACCGGGAAGCACCTCTCGTCTTCGCACCCCGCGGCGAAGAAAGACCCGAAAGGGATCGGCGGCGGCGGGCGCGTCGCGGGCGCGGACAAGACGCAGCTGCACTTTTTAATCGCCGCCGGGTGCTTCGACTCGAGCGCCATCGCGCGACTGAAAAAGTACAGCAAGCACGACGTCGCGCGCTTCGCCGCCACCCCGCTGCCGATGAAGGCGCACGAGATCATGCCGCCTCCGCCGTCGCGAGCGCCGCGAGGAGGGGCGGCGGCGGCGGCGGCGGGCGGCGGCGCGAAGGGTGCGGACGACGTCGAGAACGAGGAAGAGGAGGAGGAGAACGACGAGCCGGAGACGTTTTCCGACGTCGACGACGACGAGGTCGCCGGGTTCATCCACACCGCGGAGGAGGTGAAACTGCGGAAGGTCATCTGGTCCGAGCTGAACCGGGACTACCTCGAGACGCAGGCGGCGAAGGAGGCGATCCTCGCCGCGGCGCCGAAACCGCCGCCCGGGAGCGAAGACGCGGACGGGAAGAAGAAGAAGCAGCGGAAGAAGTACACGCACGCGACGCCCGCGGACACCGCCGCGGAGGCGGCGCAGCAGATGCTCTCGTCGAAGAAAATTTCGAGCAAGATCAACTACGACGCGCTGAACGATTTGTTCAAGCAAGACGCGCATCAGGAAGCGAGCGAGGCGAAGGCGAAGGCCAAGGCCAAGGCGGCGTCCGCGGAAGCCGCCGCCGCGCCGGCGCCGGCGGCGAAGGCGAAGGGAGGCGGCGGCGTCGGAGGCGCCGCCGCGCGCGCGACGGCGGCGGCGACGGCGACGGCGACGGCGAACGCGAACGCGAACGCGAACGCGAACGCGACATCGAACGCGCGGCCGACGCTCGGCGGCGGGATCCGCTCGTCGCGGCTCCCGAGCTTGGGAGAGGGCGGCCTGGGCGCATTGGGCGGGTTGGGCCTGAGCCGGGGCGGCGCGGGGAAGCGCGGGCTGGGCGGCGGCGGGCTCGGGAGTCGTCTCGCCGCCGCGTCCGGCGCGAACGTCGTCGGCGCGGACGCGGCCGGCGGCGGCGCGGCGGGGGAGGCGCCGCCGGCGAGCCCGGCGAGGAAGCGCGCGACGCCCGCGGCGGGGAAGAAACCGCCGCCGGCGAGCCCGGCGAAGAAGCCCGCGGCGGCGCCGAAAAAGCCGGCGCCGGCGGCGAAAGAGAAAGAGCCCCCCGCCGCGCCCGCGCCGAGATCGACGCGCGGTCGCGGCACCGCGGCCGATCCCGGGGCGACGAAGGCGGCGAAGATGAAGGCGAAGGCGCCGCCCGCCGCGCCCGCGCGCGCGAGCAAACGCGCGAAGAAGTGATGAAGCCGAGCCGAGGCGCGAGGCGGAGCGATGGATTGCGATTTTCGATTTTTAGCATTTTTGCGCGCCGAGCGCGTTCGTGGATTTCACGTCGTATAGATACGCAGACAGCGCGCGGTGTTCGCACTCCTCTCTCTCACGCTTCCCCCCCTCCCGCGGCTTCGCCGGTCGCGATCGGGGTGTCCACGTCACCCCCTAACGGCGCGTACAGCTGGCGCACCGCCGCCGCGATCGTCGCGTCGTCCGCGCCCGAGACGACGGCTGCGTGAATGCGCTCCTTCATCCCTTTCCGGATGAGCTCGCGCACCCCGCGTCTGACGACCGGATGCTTGCTCTCGTCCGCTAAAATTTCCTCAGAGGTGTACCACCCGTACCCGTCGTACTCCTCGTTGCACATCGTCATCCGCGCGACTTCCTCGTCGGTCACGACCGCGTGCATGATGACGCCAAAGTCCGCGGTGCCGTTCCCCGACGGCGCTTGCTTGCGAAACTGCCACAGCATCGTGTGCGCGCAGACGAACTCCCATCGCTCCGGGGCGATGTCCAGCCGCGTCTCACGGATCGCGTTCCTTCGCGCGGTCTCCGCGGGCGTGTCCCCGGCGCGCATGCGGCCGCCGAGGACCCACCAGTCCGGCTGCGGGTGCACGAGGCGGTGCCCGAGGAGGATCTTCCCTCTCGGGTCCGTGAGGAAAACGTCGACGACGCCCTTGACGAAACAGTCGAGCGCGCGCGCGTACTCGTTGTCCTCGAGGAACGTCTTGTTGTGCGCGTACTCCCCGGTGACGTAATGCGGCAGCGAGTGCAGCGGGTTCTCCATGTCTGGAGTCATCGCGGCGCTTCCGCGGACCCGCGGAGGGCGTCCCCTGAAGTGCCGAGATTAGCGTTCGACCGCCGAAAAAACGGGTGGCTGAGACGCGCGCGTTTCCGTTCGACAATTTTCTGTTCGTCCTGCAGTGTCTGTCGTGCGTTTTTTCTCATCACAAGCGAGAGCGTCCCCGCGGGTCCCGTCCCGTCCCGTCCCGTCCCGTCCCGTCCCGTCCCGGCCCGTCCCGTCCCTTCCCTTCCCGTCCCTTCCCC
>Ga0181561_10004484_pt1 | contig 12026 bp, 10 predicted proteins | sample 011ome_19_FD_133760 | JGI IMG/M metagenome (GOLD analysis project Ga0181561, IMG submission 133760) | Coastal salt marsh microbial communities from the Groves Creek Marsh, Skidaway Island, Georgia - 011510BT metaG (megahit assembly) | ecosystem: Environmental > Aquatic > Marine > Intertidal...
ATATCAAATCAAGCGAAGCATTCGATGCGTATCGCGGCAAGAGTGAAGTAGACGGGAACGAATTGAATGCGAACCGGCGTCTAGTGATCTTGAGTCTGAGCACGCGCGGACGCGGCGCGTCGCGTCTTACAGCCGTGTGAGAGTGCCAGATGTTTCCATCGGTGTGAACGCGTGAGTGAACTCCTGTGTGGACGTGACACTGGGAACAACACTGTCGTCTTGTGGCGAGGCGGCGGGAACCAACCAACGCTCGAAGGAGTAATTCTCGACTCGGGAACGAAATTCGATCGCGCGAGATCTGAGTGAAACCATCGGAGACACGCGCGCCAAAATCGGCGGCAGGGTGAAAGGGCGGCGTTCGGGGTGAACTCGGGTCCGCGAACGCGAGACCACGAGGGCGAGGCGTACTAGACGCTAGCTGCGACGCGGGAGAGGAGGGCGGAGGGGCCGCGGGGGAGATTTAGGGTTGAAATTCGGTCGTTGCGTCAGACGAGAACGAATGCGCGAGGAGACGCGCGTCGCGACGCACCTATCTCTCCATCTCTGAACCGTCGCATCTCTCATGCGTGCATCGCCGCGTCGCCGCGGCGTGCGTGGACCATCGTGGCGTCGGTCCGACCTGGGATCGCGCGCTCGGTGAGGAGCGCGCGCGTGCCAGAGTGCCGCGCGTGTTGACCACGCGCTCGGGGAAGAAATTCTGATCTGGCATCAACGCGTCTGCTGATCTCGTCGATGCGTGCAGTGCGTGCGTGGTTTTCGAGGGCGCGGACGAAGAAGCGAGTTCGCCGCGCGTCGATGACTCAAAACGCATCGACGCGCGCCGTTACTATCACAACTACACCATCACCCGCCGCGACGCCCTCGCGCGTCACGGCGGGACGTACCACCCCCCGCGCGCGGAGCGCATCGCCAACACTCGCCACGCGTCGCTCGGCTTTTCCTCCCCGCCGAGCTCGACGCCGCCGCCGCCCGACGGGACGTCCGGCGCGAGCGTCTCTCCGCGCGCGCTCGCGTCTCTCTTCCGGTCCTCCGCGGCTCTGTCCACGACCCCGGGCTGCGCGCCGCTCACGACGCGCACGCCGCTCGCGACCTCGCCGCCGAACGCGGCGAGGACGCTCGCCGCGTCGACGCCGCCGGCGGCGGCGGCGGCGACGCCGACGCGCGCGACTGCAGCCTGAGGGTCGTTCCGCGCGAGCGAACGGAACGTCGGGGCGGAGGTCAGGGGTGCGTCAGAAGCGGAGTCGAAAGGCGCCGAGGCGTTTCGGGATTGAAACCGAGGGGTGGGCGGAGAGAGACGAACGCCGGGAGAGAAAGTCCTCAAGGAACGGCGTTCACCGCGCCGACGCGGTCGTACGGGGACCGGCGCGGAAATAGAACGCGCCTGCCCGCCGCCGGCGGACGCCCTCGCGAAGACGACCGGGAACCCTACGACGGAGACCGCGCAGCCCAGGTACGCGTCGCCGGCGCATCGCTCGCCCGCGTGCGGCGGCTGCTTGAACGCGGTCGCGCCGTTTCGAATCGCGCCGTTGCGAGCTCTCGCGGGGTTATCCGACGTCAACGTGAGCGTCGTCAACGCCGGCGGAAATCGCGACGCGGCGATGCGTTTCTCGACGTCACCGTCGTCGTCTCCATCTCCGCCGTCGTCGTCGTCGCCGTCCGCGCCGCCGCGCAGCTCGAGCGCGATCCCGTACGCGCCGGTCACGACCGCGCGGCCGTCGCGCGCGGCGGCGGGATCTTCCGCCGCGGAGAGCTTTCTCAGGCCGAGCGTCTCGACGAGCGCGTTCGCCGCCGCGTCGGGGGTGATGGAGGCGGTGCGGAGGACGACGCGATCGATGCCCGCGGCGAGCGGCGACGACGACGACGCCGCGGACGCCGCGCGAGGGCGAAGAGGATTTGGGGAGGTTGACGCGTCGAGCGCGAGCGCGGTGGCGGCGGCGGCGACCGCGCGCGTCAGCGTCGCGCGTCGCGTCGTCGTCGTCGCGCCGTCGTCGGCCTCGTCGGCGTCGTTTATCATCGCCTCGTCATCCTTCGTCCTCGTCATCGCCGGATCTGAAGCTGGCGTCGCGGGACCGCGCGCGCGCGACGCGACGGACGCGCGCCGTCGCCGCGGCGCGAGACGCGAGCCGCGCGGCCGCGCGGTCGCTGGCGTCGCGCGCATCGCGCGCATCGTCGTCGGCGCTCGCGTCGCGCGGCGGTGGCGCGGCGCGTCGTGGCCGTCGGGGCGTCGTCGAACCCCGTCTGGTGGCACCTGATGCATGAAGCTTTTCGGGTGCCGACGCGACGCGACGCCAAACATTAAACCAGATCGCCCCTTCCCGTCGACGGCGCGTCAGCGCGCGCCGCGCCGCCGACGCGCGCTCGCGATCGGACGCGCGCTCGGCGTCCGAGTCGCGATGGAGCGGCCGAAACCCGCGAGGGAGAGGACCCGCGAGAAGAAGTCCCCCGCCGCCGCGAGCGCGAGTAGCGGTGGGACGACGACCGCGACCGCGACCGCGACCGCGACCGGCGACGCCGAAGCGACCGCGACCGCGACGCGCGAGGCGGACGCGCCGTCGTCCTCGTCCGCTCCTCGCGCCGAGAAGAAGCGCCGCCGCGAGCGCGGTCGCCGCGGCTTCTTCGGCGACGCGCTCCACGGCGCGCTCGCGGCGTCGTTGGCGCCGGTGACGGGCGCGCTGGAGGTGACCGCGCACGCCGCGCGCGCGATGCGCCGCGCGGGACGTTCGCGAGCGATGCGCGCGGCGCGGGAGTGGTGGAAGCGCGCGCAGGGGGCGATCGAGCGCGTGACGTCGTGGCGGGTCAGCGTCGGCGCCGCGGACGACAACGTCCGACGCGCCGTGGACTAGCCGCGGCGCCGTTCATCGATCGCGCGCGCCGGGGCGCCGGGCGTGCGAGCGGAGTCGGGGAGTTTACCATTCTTTTGGTTTCACACAGCTGTGCGCGCGGCGCGCTCGCGCTCGCCCGGCACTACCACTCGCGTCGTCCAGTCGTCACCGCTGCCGCGCGCTTCCAAAGCTGACGTTCCGCGCGTCCGACGCGCTCAGCAGCGGCACGTTCGCCTCAACGAGCGCGCGTATCGCGCGCGCCTCCAACGCTCTCGCCGCGGATTTCCCCCCCGCCTCCCTCGGGACGGAGACGAACGCGCACTCGACGCCCCCGGCCGCGGCCCCGCACTCCCTCCTCGCCGTCGCCCTGTGCGCTTCCAACCGCCCGGCGAGGTCGTCCGTCTCCCCGACGTACGCCCACCCGTCGTCGCGTCGCAGCTGGGGTGGAGTTCAAAGGCGTCAGAAGCGGAGTTGAAAGGCATCGAGGGCGGGGATCGAAAGCGAGGGGTGGGCGGAGAGACACGCCGAGCGAAGTCCTTAAGAAACGGCGTTCACCACGCGGACGGGGTCGTATGGGGACCAGTGTGAAGAAGAACTTACCACGTACACGCACGACCACGCGCCAGCCGCGGGCGGGGGAATCTCGTCGCGCGCGACGGTCCCCACGGCGACGTCCTGACAGCCGTCGAGCGCGGGGAGCGACGCCGCGGCGACGGCGAGCGTCGCGCGCAACCGCGCCAACGGCGGCGCGATATCGCGGCGCGAACGCGAACGCGCGGGCGAAGGATCGGCCTGACCGACGCGATCGACCGCGTTGTTGTTCGCGTTCGTGTTCATCGAAGAGCGCTCTTCAGAGCCGATCAGCTGCGTCAAGAGCGCCTTCGACCGCGACACGACGACGTCGCTCACGCCCATGTCGATCGCGGTCTGCAACGCCAGGCTCTCGCGGCACTCGCCGGGGACCACCTTCCACGTCGGTCGCACCCTCCCGTTCGCGCCCGCAGCTGTGTCCTTCACCGTCTCCATCTTCACGCGCCGCGCGTACGGCGACAGCTCGAGGTCCAGGTCTAACACGCCGTGGAGGTGCGTCGCGAAGATGCCGCGCGCGCCCGCGCGGTCGATGGCTTCGATCACCGCGCCCGCCATCGCCGTGCCGTGCGTCGCCTCCGTGCCTCGCCCGAGCTCGTCTATGAACGCCAGCGTTTGAGGCGTTACCACGTCCAACATGCTCCCGACCTCGGCCATCTCGACCGCGTACGAGGATAAGCCCTCCGCGGGGGAGTCCGTGGACGACATTCGGACGAGCAGCGCGTCGAAATGCGGCACCGTCGCCTCTCGCGCGGGGACGAATAAACCGCACGACGCGAGCAACGCGCACGCCGCCGCCGACCGCAACACCGTGCTCTTCCCCGCCATGTTCGGCCCGGTGAGGATCGACACCCCGTCCAGGGTGATGTCGTTCTCCACCGCGGACCCGGGCCCGGCGTCGTCCATCCAAAACGGTCGTAAACCGACCGTTTTAAACGGCGTCGTCGCGTCGGACGCCGGCGGCAGCGACGCCGGCCGCCACCCTCTCCGCGTCGCGCGAGTCGCGTGGAGCGTCACCGCGACGGCGATGGCGCTGAACGTCGCCGCGGCGACGAGGTCCGCGACGTGCGCGCCGAGGTCGTCCGCGAGCGCTTTGAGCCGCGACGCGACCGCGCGGCCGCACGCCGCGCTCGAGACGCGGTACGCGTCGAGCGCCGCCTCGACGCGAGGCGTGGACCAGCGGTCGGAGATTTCCTTGCCGTACCGGTCGCGCGGGTGGATCAACGGCGAAATCGCACCGTCGTCGCCGTCGATTTTTTCCCCTCTCGCGACGGACGCCGGGACGTGCCTCAGCCACAGCGCGTTGTTCCGCGCGTCGTGCTCGAGGTGGCACCGGCGGTTCTTCGCCGTCTTCGCGGCGGCGAGCGCCTCCGCCGCCGCGATCACGGGCGCCAAGTCCTCCTCGATCGCGAGCGACAGCGCTCTTAACGCGTCGTCGCACGCCGCGAGTTCCGTCGCGACGACGTCTCTTCGGACGCGACCGCGCCACGGCTCGTTGAAGCGCGCGAACGCGCGAGGGACGTGCGGCACGCGCGCGGGCGCGTCGTTCACGCCGTCGTGCGCGTCGTCGAACGCGTCGGCGTCGAACGCGGCGGCGTCGTCGTCGTCGTCGACGACGGCGTGTTCGCCCTCTTCGTCGTCGTCGCGCGCCCTCTCGCGCTCGTACCCGCCGCACGCGCCGCCGCCCTCGAGCGCTTCCGCGGCGACGACGCGCGCGATGATCGCCTCCGCTTCCGCGCACCTCTCCGCGAGCGCGCGCGCGTCGACGCGTCGACCAACCTTCAACCCCGTCGGCGACAGTAAACACTCCCCAGCGGTTCTAATCTCCGCCGCGTCGTGGGTCAGCGTTTTCCTCACCGCGCGCGCCATCGCGACCACCTCCGCGAAGAACACATGCGAGCCCTCGCGCGTGCGCAGCAGCTTCGCGACCTTCCCGGGCGGCGTCACCTCCAGCCGCGGCACGCCGCCCGCGATCGTCGAGCTCGTCAACGCCGCCGCCGCCGTCGAAATTTTCGCCGCGACGTCGCGCGGCGGCGGGTGCAGCAACAACTCCTGCAGGTACGCCCTGCACGCCGCGGGCGCGCCCGCGCTCGCGGGGAGGACGTGCGACAGAAGCGGCGGCACGCTCCGCGTCGGCAACACCCCGAGCTGCTGCGCGGTCGCGAGCGTCAGCGGCGCCGGTCGAGGCTTCCCCGTTCGCGCGCACGACGTCGCCTTCGCCGTCACCGTCTCGAACGCCGCGTCCGGCGCGAGCCCGTACTCCCTCCGGACGAGCTCCAGTAAGCCCTCCACCGGATCGTCTCCCCTCACGTCGTGCCCGTACCGCTGCTGCTCGATGAAGGAGCCGTCCGCGCACGCCGCGGATAGGATGCCCTCCACCTCCGCGCGCAGACGCCGCGTCGACCCCGTCACGCCCGCGCTCGCGTTCCCGCGCGCCGCGTGCCCGCGGTCCACGCTGACGTGGCGATACAACGGCGGCGCGGTGCCCCCCACCGCGAGTTTCGCCGCCGCGCTCTCCGCGGTGAGTCCCTCCGCGACGACGACGCGACGCAAATCCGGCTCGACCTGCGTGGGTGAAGCGATCGGTCAGTCGAACGTCTTACCGGTCAAACGTTGAAAGGGAAGCGCGGGTGAAGAGTGATGACGGCAAAAGTCCTTAAGGATCGGCGTTCACCACGCGAACGGGGTCGTACGGGAGGCAGTCTCACCGCGACGATCGTGTACCCCGCGGACGTCGCGGCGACGCCGACGACGGGCGGCGGCGCGGCGGAGTCGAACGCGACGTCGTCGCCGTGCTCCGCGGCGCCGACGACGTACTGCGGCGACGCCGGGGTCACGACCGCGGCGACGTAGCGCTCCTTCGGCGGCGCGCGCGTGCCGTACGGGTTCATCGATGGGACTTCCTCGCACACGACGCACGCGTAGCCGCGTTGGGTGAGGCGATCGAGCGTCTCTTGGATCTTCACGGTCGAGGGTCCATACGAGCGATGATATCGGGGTGGAGTTCAAAGGCGTCAGAAGCGGAGTTGAAAGGCGCCGAGGGCGGGGATTGATGTACTGTATGGGCGGAGAGATGCGCCGGGCATTTTTGTCCTTAAGGATCGGCGTTCACCACGCCGACGCGGTCGTACGGGGACCAGTGTGAGATAGAACGCACCTTCACGATCGGGCACCCGGCGCGCGGGACGCCGGAGACACCCATCGGGTTCAGGCCCGCGTGCATGACGAGCATCACCGCGTCGTAGCCGATGGCTTCGTAGAACTCGCCGACGCGGACGAGGAGGACTTTGCGCGGATGCGTCGCCTTGACGCCCTTGGCGTAGTCGTACAGCGTCGTTCGCGCGCTCGCGGGTCTCGTGCCGTCCGCGCGCTCCGTCGTGGACGCGCCCTTCATGGACAGGTTCACGCCCAGGGGGTTCGCGAAGTCGAGTCGACGCGCCATCCGCCGCGCGGTTTGCCTCACGCTCGGGCCCGTGACCTGCGCGTGCCAGAACGCGGCGTCGGACGACGGCGAGGACGCGCCGTGCGTCTCGTCCGCGGGGGACGCGAGATGGTCGTGCTCGTCCGAGGACGACGACGACGACGACGACGACGACGACGCGAGCGCGTCTTCGCGCGCGGCGCCGTCCGCGCGCGCGATCCACGACGCGCGCCGCTCGCGCGGCGGGAGCGCGAATCGCGCGGCGGCGCTTCCGCGGACGCGCGCGATGGACGGCGCCGCGGATCGGCGCGCGATCTCGTCGGGCGCGCGCGTCGTCGTCGTTCGAAAACCGCCCGCGGGGATCGACGACGCCGCGGACGCGACGCGCGCGCCGAGCGCGCGTCCGACGCGTCGCGCGACGCCACCGAGCGTCATCGCGCTGCTGGACCCGGGCGCGGCGCGCATGCGAAGACCCGCGGGGACGGACGACGCGGTCGGCTCTGACGACGCGCGCGCGAAGCGCGTTGGTCGACGCGAAGACGCTTGAACGCGAAAGCGACAGCTGCGCAGCTGCAGCTGAGTGATGACTAGTTGTACTACTCAGGTATTTTGTTCAGCACGGCGTCACCAGTCCGAGTCCGAGTCCGAGTCCTCCCGCGCGGTCCTCCACGCGCGCGCTCTCCCAACGACCTCCCTCTCCTCTTCGCTCTCGGACGAGGAGGAAGAAGAAGAACTCGAAAGCTCCGCGCGCCGTCGTCCGCCTCGACCGCCTATTCCGCCGCCGCCGCCGATCGCGCCGCCGCCCGCGACGACTTCGATCGTCCCGTCCCCCACCGACTTCCGCACGAGCTCCCCGCTGACGCTCACGCTCAAACACGCCGCCGCATCACTGCCCTCTCTCGCGTTCACGACCGGCGCCTCAAACGCGGCCCACTCGCGCCATCGCGTGAACGACCACGCCGCGTGACGCCAGTCTCGAAACGCGTCGGCGACGCCGGCGACGCCGTCGTCGTCGCGCGCTCGCCACGCCGCCGCCTCTCCGGCTCTTCCGACGCTGCCGCCGAGGTGATGATGCGCCCACTTCCCGTGCTTGATGACGCACGCGCGCGCTTTCGAGCGCAGCCTGCGTCGAGCGCGCGCGAGCGACGCCCAGGCGGCGATCGCGAGGCGCGCGGCGCGTCGAAGCCGCCGCGCCGCCGCGCGCGACGCGTGTCGAACGGCTTTTTCAAACATCGGTAACGCCGCGCGTTCGACGCCGCCGCGGTAGCGCGCCTGTATCCTCGTCGCCGCGGCGTCTTCGACGTCGCGCAGCGCGCTCGAGACGCGCGCGCCGCGCGATCGCGACGCCGCGGAGGAGCCCGGCGACGGACCGTTGGGGTTCGGGTCGCGGCGTAAGCGCGCGCGGAGACTTCGAAGCTCCTCGAGAACCGCGTCGTCGTCGTCGTCTAACGGCTGCGCCTCGACCGTTTTCGATTTCGGTTTCGTGCCCGCAGCGTGCTGCCGCTGCTGCGCGGTGTGCACGCTGCCTTTACGCGTCGGCGACCACGTCGCCGCCGTCGGCTTAAGACGTCGTCTCGGGCTCGCGAGCGGCGAGTACGCGCGGAGGCCCGACGGGACCGCGCACAGCTGCGCGTCGTCGTCGTCGTCCTCCTCCTCCTCCTCCTCCGAGGAAGACGACGAGTAGTTCACGACCCGCGCGCCGCCGCCGCCCTCGGCTCGCGCGATCGCGGTCGCGGTGACCTCCGCGACCATCGCCGCCATCGCCGCGGCGTTCGCCTTGAGCGAGTTCACGATATCGGACGCGTCGCCGTCGAAGCGTACGCGACGTCCGACGTTGTCGTCGTCGTCGTCGTCGTCGTCGGACGACGAGGACGCGTCGGAAGCGGCGGCGTGTCGTTCCGTCGTCGTCGCGGCGGCGACGGGAGCGCGCGGAGGGTCCCGCGCGGCGCGACGCTCGCGCACGGCGAGGACGCGATCGATGGCTGCGAACCTCCCTCCGCCGCCGCCGCGTCCTCCTCCTCCTCCTCCTCCTCCTCCTCCTCCTCCTCCTCGCTCGGCGTCTCCCTCCCGCTCCGAAGCCGTCTTCCTCTCCCTCGCCGACCCCGGCGCGACCGGCGCCGGGGTCGTGACGAGCGACCGGCGCGCTCGAGGTCTGTCCGCCGCGCCGTAGCTCGCGCTCGCGACCGGGGACGCGAGGAGCGGCGCGTCCACGCCGCCGCCGCGACGCGGCGACGACGACGACGATGTCGCGCGGTCCGTCCCCGCGACGCGCGCGGGAGACGTCGCCGTCGCCGTCGCCGACGACGTCGACGCCGTCGCCGTCGCAGTCGCGTCCTCGCGCGCCGCGTCGCTCCTCGGCGTCGCGGCGTTGAACGCGCTCTTCGCGGGGTTCCGTCGCGTCGGCGGCGACGGCGACGACGTCGACGGAGGCGCGAACGCCGTCAGCTGAGACGCGCGCTTCAGATTGCGCTCGAGGAACGCGTCCAGATCCGCGACGAGACGCAGCGTCTCCCTCCGCGCGTCCCTCGCGGCGTCGCCGCGGCCGAGGTGCTTCGGCCGCGCGACGGGAATCGCGTCCGCGCCCGGGCGGGACGACATCGCGCGCCCGCGTCACTGCGACGACCAGACCGGCGCGGCGTGGCGTGGTTTTCAAATCGACTCTCTTCTCTTTTTCGTCGGACAGGACGACGACGACGCGCGCGACGTCTCATGATCAGATCCACGACGCGCCGCGCGCGATGCAGGGCGACGACGACCACCCGCCGCGCGAGGTCGACCACCGCGGCGACGGCCCCGGGAGATGGCGCGACATCGACTACCTCCTCCTGAGACCCGGACGGTTCGCCGGACCGGGGTTCGAGCCGGGCGAGGACGTGAAGACGCTGCTGCACGATCACGTGAAACTCTTGGTCGTCGGCGCGGGCGGGCTCGGGTGCGAGCTCCTGAAAGACCTCGGGCTGTCCGGGTTTAAGGACATTCACGTCATCGACATGGACACGATCGACGTCTCGAACTTGAACCGGCAGTTCTTGTTTCGCGATCAGGACGTCGGGAAGAGCAAGGCCATCTGCGCGGCGGAAGCGATCGAGCGACGCATCTCGGGGTGCAAGGTCACGCCGCATCACTGCCGGATCGAAGACAAGCCCGACGAGTGGTACCAACAGTTCCACGTCCTCGTCATGGGCTTAGACTCCATCGAGGCCAGGTCGTACCTCAACGCCGTCGCGTGCGGGTTCTTAGAGTTCGACGAGAACGACGAGGTGATTCGCGAGACCATCAAGCCGATGGTCGACGGCGGCACCGAGGTGAGAAGACCGAAGAAGACCGTTTCCCGTCGATCGAAGAGACCGTTCGTTTCCCGCGGGTCGTTCTTATTAACACGTCGTTCCGTTCCCTCCTTCTCTCGCAAACATCGCGCAGGGTTTCAAAGGCCACGCGAGGGTCATATACCCCGGGATCACGCCGTGCTTCGAGTGCACGCGGTGGTTGTTCCCACCCCAGAAGGGGTTCCCGCTGTGCACCATCGCGGAGACGCCGCGGTGCGCCGCGCACTGCGTGGAGTACGCGCGGCTGATTCAGTGGGGGAAGGAGCGGCCGAACGAAACCTTCGACGGGGACGTTCAAGAGCACGTCGCGTGGGTGTACGAGCGCGCGAAAATTCGCGCGGAGGCGCACGAGATCGAGGGCGTGACGTACCGTCACACTCTGGGCGTCGTCAAGAATATCATACCGGCCATTCCGAGCACCAACGCGATCGTCGCCGCGGCGTGCGCGTTAGGTGCGTTCTATACACTGGTCCCCATACGACCGCGTTGGCGAGGTGGACGCCGATCCTTAAGGACTTTCCCCGGCGTTTCTCTCCGCCCACACCACGGTTTCAATCCCCGTCCTCGACGCCTTTCAACTTCAACTGACGCCTTTCAACTCCACCCCTACGTTCGCTCGTATGGAACGGCCCTTAGAAGTGTTCAAGATGGTGACGATGGCGGTCAAGGGGATGAACAACTTCATGATGTACAACGGCCGCGAGGGCGTGTACACGCACACGGTGGCGTACGAGAAGGACGACGAGTGCCCCGCGTGCTCTCCCGGCGTCCGCGTTGAGTTTTCGCGGGACGTCGCGTTGGGAGACGTCGTGGACGCGTGCGTGAAGAAGTTTCCGAACCAGTGCGAGAAGCCGAGCGTGTCGTCGGCGACGGCGGGGCATCTGTACATGCGCGGCGTGTTCGAGGAGGAGACGAGGGCGAACCTGGGGAAGAAGCTCGTCGATTTAGTCCCCGACGACGCGGACGACGACGCGGGGGCAGGAACGGCGGCGGAGGACGGAACGGCGCGGCGGATCGACCTCGAGGTGAACGACAAGAAGATGAAGCGCTCGCTTCGCCTGCGCGTGTTCCTGAAGTGATGAGACGCCTAGAGACGACGAATATGATAGCGCGACGAAGAGACGAGATGACGAGCGGCGCGGTGGACGACGGACGGACGAATAGCACGTTTGGCGCGAGTCGAGGTAGAGGGTGACGAAGGAAAACACATCCATCCAGCCGCCCTCGAAAAACCGCGACTCTGCTACCTGACTCTGCTCGCACTGCGAACGCACATCGGTCACAAATCGCGGCGCGGACGGCATCGCCCGACGTCGACGATGGCGGACGCCCCCTTGTACCTCAAAGCGATCCTCGCGCCGATGAACGCGGTCTCGCTCCTCGTCGGCGTCAAGCAGGTCGCGCTCCTCCCCGGCGCGATCTTCCCGCTCCTCGCGAGCGTGGATCCCGACGGCGTCTTCGGCGCGTGCGGCGGGAAAGTCTGCGCCAAGTCGTGCGTCACCGCGCCGTTCGTCTTCCAGATCATAGGGTGCCTTCTCGTGATGACCTCGATCGCGAAGCTCGTGTGCGCGTTCGGGAAGCAGACCGAGCGCGGCGGCGCGTCGTTCATGCCGCTCACGCTGGGAATGGTGGACGGACTCGTCGCGCACGTGTGCGCGAGGTTCGCGGAGACGGGCACGGGAGGCGCGATCTTCGCGAAAAACTCGAAGACGTTTGGAAACTACTTCGCCGTCTCCGCGTGCGCGCTCATCGTGCTCGCGTTCGTCAAGGGCAGACCGGAGTCGCAGCTCGCGGAGATTCCGGGGACGCACGCGCACGAGAAGAAGTACGGGACGCGGAAGAAGAGCGACTAGGGCGGCGGCGGCGGCG
>Ga0181561_10004486_pt1 | contig 12023 bp, 10 predicted proteins | sample 011ome_19_FD_133760 | JGI IMG/M metagenome (GOLD analysis project Ga0181561, IMG submission 133760) | Coastal salt marsh microbial communities from the Groves Creek Marsh, Skidaway Island, Georgia - 011510BT metaG (megahit assembly) | ecosystem: Environmental > Aquatic > Marine > Intertidal...
AAATAGTTGTCCGGGTGTGTTTAGGTTGTGGTCAGATAAAGTATTTATCAGGTCAATTGCTGGTGCGCAGCCACATGCTTCAAAGTCTGCCCTGATCTCCCCCGGCAATTCATTGACATTATCAATATGATGACTGGCCGTTTTAGGGTCGTCTAGTGCAATGGAAATTATACCTAAGCCAATTGAACAGTGTCGATCCGCTGAAGCTTGAGTAGAGAGGGCATTCAGGGCAACAAATGTATTTCTGGCTTTCTTCAGAACCAATGAAGTTTGTTTCTAACAGAGGCAACAAAACAAAGACCGCTGTATTTGTAGAAGAACGCGCAGCTGATGTTGTCTTTAGCAATCACCAGCAGATAATACTGGATGAGGTAGAGATTTTTCAAAAAGCTAAAGGAACCCCAATAGCGGTTAGTCAGCTCAGAGATAGAGTGAAGTCTGATTTAGGCTATGAAGAGGTCTCTGATAAACTTTGAAAGAAGTTAGACAGAGAGCTTGCTAAGCTGACTGAGTTAGGCGCGAAAATTCTAGACAACAGAACCGTATCTATTTCTCCTGAGGAAGTGTCCGAAAATGGCCAAAATACTGAAAGTCCCAACTGGACGGACACGCCCCCTATAGGGGTGTGCGGTGTCCGGTTAGGGGATAGTTATTTCAAGGCCAGTGTTTCGGAGGGCTAATCTGTGCTGAATGTGCAGGCCTCATTAATATGCGAATGAGTTTAAGATATTACCTACACCGTTCAATTTCCCTCAATTTGCATAATTAATCGTCATATCTCAGTAATTTTAAGCAACATTGAGAGAGATATGGCACCAAATTTGCTTATCCCTCGTTTTGGCTATGAAATTTGTATTTGGACTGGAAATTTCCTGATGAAGAGCACAATATGATACCAAAAAATTTTTTCATCGGTTTCCCTAAAGCGGCTAGTTCCAGTTTATATCATTTTCTATCCAGTTGCGGCATTCCTTGCACCTCAAATGAAGAAGACTCGTTGTTTGCAGTTTCAAAAGACCTGTCAGACCCATTTTTGGAAACTGCATTATTTCCCATACAACATATTCAATTAATTAGGCAAAATAACAAACTTAGCCAAAGTGAATTTATAAATTCCGCTTCAATATTCCATCCATTTTATATTTATATGCCTAGCATTATCAGAACAATTCTATCTCGATATTCTGAAACGAGGTTTTTTATAGTGAAAAGAGATAGTGTAGAAGCAGCGCTTTCTCAATTAAATCATAGGTATAGTTGGATGTTACCTATGTGCGACCCGATTAAAACAATTGAAACCATCAATGTTCTGGCAAAGGTATCTGAAAGAGATAGACTTCAAAAATTTTTATCTATTTGTAATGATTTTCAAAGTTTGAATTCAGCGGAAACCCAATCTTTATCTCCATTATTGTATGACTATCAAATCATTGAAAAAGCTTATTTTCAGAATTATAACCTGAGATTAGAACAGCATTGTTTTGTATATGATTTTGCTGAGTTAACAACGAACCAGGAGAAAGTTGCTGAGCTGTTACGCAGGGTAGGTTTATGTGAATCAATTTGTGATATCACGCCCAGTCTACCGAGAAGCAATGCAGGTATTACGGGGGCGCCATTGATTGTTACTCAGCAGATAACTAGCGATATTGAAGTTATTTCGATTTGCAAAAAGATTTCTGAAACAAAGCTTCAACCAATATCTAGTAAACACGTTTTTTACAAGCCAACCGAGGAAAGTAAGGCGGAAATAATTAAACGGGTGAACTACTGTAAAGCTTTCATGGAAATGAAAGATGAGTTCAAAGAGGCTCTTGGCGCCTATTTTTATTAGCGAGTAAAAATATTTTTTACCAAGCACTCTCATGCACCAACATAAAAACGCTGTGATGACTGCCCACCCCTCAATCATTGTTGCGCCCTCGTTCTTTCTTTAAATACTGAAACTTCGGACGGACTTGCGCCCAGAGCTCATCAGCTGTCATGTCGTTATTGTCTAGGTAACCTTCCAAATCATGTTCTGAGAAGATGTAGGACAGTATCTCCCAGCCGTCTGCGTCTTTGAGCAGAAGTCCACCATCTTCGTCCTTGATATAGTCGCGGTGCGTTAGCTCATATTGCTGCTTCTCATCAGACCAGACTGCCTCAAAGCTGAAGGGTGAGAAACTGAGGTCTCAGTCCTTGTCTCGAAAGAACTCATTAAAAGATTCGCTGGTGATTATGCCTTGAATGGCTTGTCTCTAAGGCTTGCCTTCCTTCATAGAGCGCCGGACATTCTCGGATCCGCTCTTTTTGCTGTGACCCTTAATGAGTGGCATCAGTCCAAAAGCCCTAGCGACCTTCGTTCAACATCTTTAAGGCTTGGTATCTCTCCGATAGTTCTAGAGAATCTCCTGGTTAGAACATCTCCATCACCGAGTAAGCCCCCTCGATTTCGCCCTCCGTCACCTGAGACGCTTGCCCCTGATGACTGCCGAACACCTGCCCCAGAGCCCTGTTCAATGGCGCCCTCTGTCCCTTCGATAAAGTCCCGAGTCTCTCGCCCAACACTTCCGCCACTTTGTTCGACATAATTTCTAACACACCTAATTTTTGTTCCTTTGCATCGATAAATCTGACAAATTGTTCGTATGAAAAAACTTGGGTCAGAAGATTTCTGCCGTTTTTGTATTCGCGGCACATAAGGGAAAGCGACCTTGCAGTTATGGCGCTCAGTGGCTGCTCTATCAGAGCATGTCTTCTTGGAAATGACTGGTTTACTTTTCCCTGCAGGGATCCCTGCGTCATTATGAAGTGGACAGAAAAAACGGATAGAGAAAAATGTTTATGGGTAAATACGCTTGTCTGTGAGTTAACTCTGTTGAGGCCTAAGCAAGTTATTTCTGGAGGCTGTCTTTAATGGTGTCCTTGCTCTTTTCGACAGAGGTGCTTATCAACCTTCCACTCTATCCTGACATGTTGGTGGCGCATCAGGGCTATATTTGCAGAAATATAGCGCAGATAGGGTTCCGCCGAGAGTTTCATTTGTGAGGGTTTGCTTATCAAAAGGCTAGATGAAATCTCGTTAGGAATTGACGAAGTTGTTATTGTGACCCCGCATCACTAATCACAGGGGGCATTTGCTCAGCGGCTTCAAGTAACGGGAGCGACTAACCTGACATTCGATAAACTTATCCCCACATAGATAGGAGACCACATCATGAATAAACCAATCAATAGCTATGGTATCAAGCGTAAAGCTCGGGCTGAAAACGATATTGATTGGGCTTTGGAACAGCTAAAACTTGTTGGATATACGGTAGTAGATTCGGGTTATAGCCCTGTCGAGCAAGATGAATTTGCAGTAGCATTTGACCGCGCGCTAAAAACGCAGTCAAACAAATACGGTGATGAGTTCTTACGCGAGATCGATGAACACAATACGATAAGACTGCCTCTGTTATATGAGCCAGTCCTCCAAAAGCTTGCTTTAAACCCCAGAATTCTTGCCATTGCGGAGCATTTAATCGGTGGATCCCACACCACTGGAACATTTATTTTGAACCAGCAAAACGGCATCATTAATCCAGCACAGCAGGATTATAACCAGGGAGCCTATCATCGTGACCTGCCTTACCAGCATTTTACCAGCTCACGCCCTCTCGCAATTAATGCGCTTTATTGTATTGATGACTTTACAAAGGAAAATGGTGCTACACTCGTTATTCCAGGATCACATAAGACTGAGTTGTTTCCATCTGATGAAACGGTGCGCTCGCTGGAGCATCAGGTCACGGCTCCCAAGGGCAGTTTTCTCGTGCTTGATTGCATGGTTTATCATTCCGGCGCTACTAATCGTAGCAAAATCAATCGGCGCGCCGTGAATCATGTTTACACAATTCCAATAATCCGTCAGCAGATCGACATCCCCGCCGTTTTGGGGTTAAATAACAAACAGCCATTGGAGGTTCAAAAGCTCTTTGGCTCAGGTAATCTTAACGCGTCTTCGATTGAAGAATACTATCATTACCGACGCCTGCGCCTGAGGGAGTGAAAACACGAAAATTAACAAGAAAGCTGGTATCTTTTAGCCAAATTTATTTACTCAAAGAATTGTTTTTAATTGATAAAATCCCCTGTACTGTCTGTGCTGCTGGATGATGACCTTACACGCGCCGATGATGAAACCATAACCGGATCATTATTGGTGGACAGCCATTTTGGTTGACAATTGGCCGGCAGCTCAAAACCACTTGTATAGTAGCGAACTTGAAAATAGTATTTCTCGGACACTGATTATGCGGTGTTGAAGCATTATAAACTTGGGGTGTTTCGGAGACCAATTTAAGTCCAGCTTGAGTAATCGCCTGAATGGAATATACACGGCACTTGTGCCATCATGCTATTTATTTGGCCCAATGGCTACATACAAGAGGGAAGCTTGAGATGCCCAAACCGATAATTATATTCGGGGCTGGAGAGCAGGCAGAGATTGCGGCGTTTTATTTCAAGCATGATTCCGACTGCGACGTGGTGGCGTTTACTATTGATAGTGACCGAATTACGGAAGACCACTTCGCTGGTAAGCCTGTTGTGCCCTTCGAAGACATCGCAGCAAGTCATGAACCGAAAGAATTTGATCTTTTTGTAGCAGTCGGCTATTCGCGTCTTAACGACTTGCGGGCGGAGAAATGCGCGGAGAGTGAGGCAAAAGGCTATACTTTACCGAGCTATGTGTCCTCCAAAGCGACAATTTTTCGGGATTTCTCCTGTGGACCTAATTGCTTTATTCTTGAAGATAATACAGTTCAGCCATTCGTTAAGATTGGGCGCGGTGTGACGCTTTGGAGCGGTAACCATATAGGTCATCACTGTAGCATCGGAGATTATGCCTTTGTTAGCAGTCATGTGGTGATTTCTGGTGGCGTGACTGTGGGTGTTAACAGCTTTCTGGGTGTTAACTCTGCCATAAATGATCATATTACTATTGGAGCGCGCTGTTTTGTTGGGTCTGGGACAACGGTGGTAAAATCTATCCCGGACGAGACTGTTATAACTTCGGACCCTGGTAAAATTGCCAAGATTCCTAGCTCCCGTTTGCGGATCTTCTGAGAGATGGAAGTTACGCGTCTAGGATGGGTTTTCGGAGCAGAGAATGGGCCTGACTGGATGGTCAGCCACGCCGCCTATCCGACGCCTATTTGGCTAAATGATAGACATCTGCGGGTATTTTTTGTGGCACGCGATGGTGGCAGCCGGGGTTCTGTTGGTTGGGTTGATCTCGATCCGCAGGACCCTACGCGTGTCATTAATGTGTCGGAAACGCCTGCCTTACAACCTGGTGTTGTTGGAACGTTTTATGACCGGGGCATATCTCTTGGCTCCATTCACCGGCAATCGGATGGTTCGCTGAGGATGTATTTCCTTGGATGGAACAAGTTGGCCGATGTTCCATTTCGCAACTCTATCGGTCTTGCAATTTGTAAGTCTGGACGAGGCAATCAATTTGAGGTAGTTTTCGATGGTCCACTCGTCGATCGCAGTAGACATGACCCGTTCAATTTGAGCTACCCATATGTCATGCAGCCAAGTTTTGAGGGGAGCAAGTGGCATATGTTTTATGGGTCAAGCCGCGGCGCGCATACCGATGAGCTTAACATGCAGCACGCTTTGACAGAAGCCTGGTCACCTGATGGAATAGACTGGGTCCCGGCAGGGAAGGATGTGATTTTACGGGAAAATGGCGAGTACGGCTTGTCCCGGCCTTGGGTATTTGAAGTCGGCGGGTTTCGGCACATGGTCTACTCAATTAGGCGGGCGGAATATGCTTTGGGCTGGTCAATTTGGGATCCACTTGCATGTTCCTGGCATCGCAAATCAGCCGATATTTTGGGCTTGGGCGCCGGTTGGGACAGTGATGCGACCTGCTATCCGGCAGTGATCCAAATGGGTAACAGGACGCTTTTGTTCTATAATGGAAATGGCTATGGACGGACAGGTTTCGGCGTAGCCGAAATGAAAGATACAGAATGGCATCGAATGTGATCTCAGAGTACTTCGGGGAGCTTCGGTTTTTTATTGCTCAAAGCCAGTCCAACTGTGCTGGTTAAATTTCATATTCAGTCATTACCACCTACAAAGAGTGGTTCGGGTTGGAGCGGTGCACGATGATCGGTGCTCCCAGAAGTCACGTGCCGAGTGATTGACTGTGTGCGGCTGTGTGTAGGTCGATAGCACCAGAAAATAATGTGTTAATTTTTAATAAAGGGTATCAACGTTGCTTCAGACTTCAGGGTTTTGACAAAAACTGAAGAGGGAAAGCATTTATAGGGTTTTGCGGAACAAAAAGCTCTCTTGGTAACGGTGTGCCAGAAAAAGAATTAGTCCCAAGGGGTTGACCTAGTAATGTAAAAAGGTCGGTGTAACTCATTCCTTGTGAAATAATTTCTAAGTCTACCTTATGGCATCAAAGATTGACCGTTCACTGTCTTTACAACAATTTTTGCTGTGGACTTTTGTGTGCGTTTGATTTGTAGTCTTCTTAAATAGTGGTGTTTATGGAAAAACTGAATTGCTTGAATGAAATTTAGTTATGTTTAACACTCCTTTTCTAGCAATTTTTAGATCAAAATTAACAATTGCATTAATTTTTTGACTTCGTTCATTGCTGCAACGGTGTTTCCGTCAGTCTGCTAAATAACTAACTTCTATTAAGCGCAGAGTGGCAAAATAAAACTGCGCAGGAGGTCCGAGGACAAAATGAACAATCAGCTAGTCTTGGCCCTTGCCAAAATTAGGCCTCGATTGGCATTGCGTTTGCAATGTCGAGTGGTGTAATCATTGGAGAAAATACGGCGTTTCATGGTGCAAACATCAACTCTGAAAGGATTCTCCACCGCAATGCGAGAAATTCCTTTCTTCAAACCGTCAATCGGTCTGGAAGAAGAAACCGCTGTGCTAAACTGCATGAGAAGCGGCTGGCTGACAACAGGTTTTTATTGTCAAACATTTGAAGACAACATTAAAGATTATATCGGTGACGATGTAGAAGTTTGTTGTGTAAGTTCAGCAACTGCCGGGCTCCATCTTGCTTTAGATGCACTCAATGTTGGGCCGGGAGATGAAGTAATACTTCCCACCCTGACTTTCACCGCAACTGCAGAAGTGATCAGGCATGTTGGTGCACGGCCAGTTTTTACAGATGTTGATTTCGACAGTTTAAATATATCGCCCGAACATATTGTTTCCAAAATAACAAAAGCGACGAAGGCCGTAATTGTGGTTCATTTTGCGGGGCGTCAGGTTCAAATGGATCAAATACTTACTATTTGCAAAGAAAAAGGTATTTTCGTGATTGAAGATGCGGCCCATGCTTTTGGAACAAAATGTAACGATAAAAAAATCGGTTCAAGCGACAGCGATGCAACCGTCTTCAGTTTCTATGCAAACAAAAATATTACCACTGGCGAGGGTGGAGCAATAGTGACGAAGGACAAACAGTTAGCAAAGAAGGTTAGGATAAACCGTTCTCATGGAATAGATAGAAGTACTTTTTACAGATATCAGAGTGCAAGAAATTTAGAATACGACGTTGTGTACCCCGGTTATAAATATAATTTAAGTGACATAGCGGCTGCAATAGGGGTGGCTCAATTATCAAAGTGCGATGCATTTATGATGAAAAGAACAATGTTGGCTGAGCGGTATTATAATAAATTATCGAAAAAGAGCGTGAAATTTTTTTTCACTGAGGAAAGTTTTGACATTTCATCATTCCACATTCTTCCTGTATGGGTGGCGAGCAACTTGAGAGGTGGGTTAATTGATTGTTTATCCGAATCTGGCATTACAACTTCCCTGCATTATAAGCCATTACATTTGATGAGCTATTGGAGAAGGTTCTGTAAAGGCCACCATTTTCCAAACTCAGAAATGTATTATTCTGGGGCAATGACCCTGCCGCTATTCCCTGACATGTTGGAAGCGGAGGTGGATTACGTTTGTGACAAAATTGTTAACCATATGACGAGTCAAATTTGAACCAAAAAACACGTTTTATGGTGTTGAGAATTTTGCATCGGGAAATTTCATTAAAAAGAATGCTCGTTAATTAAGACGAAGACAAAGCAGGTTAGTAATGCAGGGCATTAAGCACGATATCTCTCAATTACAAGATCTATGTTGCAAGGATATTTTAACGATTGAAGATACAGCAACTGTATCCAAAATCTTGAGAAATTACTTTGATCTCCATGGAAGAAATCAGTCTTTTGTAATAACCAAAGATGCGCTAGCGAAAAGATTTAAGGAGTTGTTGGCGCCTTGTGGAATGATACAGGGAGTTGAGTTTGCGGAGCAGTTTTATCTGTTTAATTATACGCTTTCTCAAGATTATGAGAGAAGCCAAAAAGAAATTTATGAAGCTATTGCTAAACCGTTCAAAGATTGGGTGCTTCAAAAATGGGATCATATGAGGCCAGGATTTGAATTTAGTACTAGAAATGGTTCAAATACAATAATGATAGTTGCAAGGCACTGCACAACCGTAGGAAAATATGCTCCAGGCAAATCGATTTATAGCTGGGCGGAGGCATTGTTAGTTGAGGGGTATCACGTAGATATAATTTGTTTGGGTGACTTAGAAGATAAATTTTCAGATCTAGAGAAGAAACATAAAAATTTAAGGATATCTAAATTAATTGTCCCTGGTCTGAAAATTGAAATTGTTTCAATTCTTGAAATCATAAGGCTGAACAGGCCTAGATGCATTCTGAGCGAGATGGAATTTGGTATTGGTGCGCTGCTTGGCATATTAAGCAAGAATATTCCAACCTATTACCTATGTCAGGGCTTCTACAATCTGCCTTGGTTTGAAAAGATAGTGCTGTCAAATATTCACAAAGAAAATAACCTATCAGAAAGAAAAAAAGATTTAATCTTTATGCACCCGTTTATATCTCGTACTTTGCTAGCCCCAGAGCCAAATCACGCTGCTATTTCTGATGCTAAACGAAAACTACAAATAAGTGACACCGATATCGTATTAAGCGCCCTAGGAAGAATGGAAAAATTCAGCCCTGAATTCCTCGATGATTGCGTTGCTTTGTTGGGAGCAAATTCAAGGATAAAGCTCATCTTGGCAGGCCCAAATGATCAAAGTGTTTGTCGAGAAAAACTTGCTCGATACATAGATGAGTTCCGAGTTTTTGTTCTTCCTCTGTCGGATGCGCACACTCTAGGATATCTGTCTGATTTTGGTATTGACTCCTATCCAAACCCAGCCGGTCTCTCAGCACTTGAGTTCATGGCGAAGGGAAAACCATTTTTTACAAAACAACGACAGGAATTGTCGATGTGGTCAAAGCAACGCCAGCCGGAATTAGTTTACGAAGACCATATCCATCTGAATTTATTGATAACTCAGCTTACGTCAAATAAAAAGTCGATGCAAAAAGCAAGAGATGGCGCTTTAGAGTTAGTAAATATTTATGGCCTAAAAAGAGCAAAAGAAACCTTAAATGCGCTGTGTTTGTGATTAAAAGTTTAAGTCTAAGGCATTACGTTATAAACAACATGTGCGATAGCACGAGCCCCTTTTTTCAAAAGCCTTTGAGGGCAAATTAATTGAACATTTATTGTAGCCATATTTTACGGTTTTTCGAATTACTGGACAGTGATTAATATGTCGAAATGGGAGGCATAATGAAAAAAGTAGCTATCGTCCAGCCTCTTTACATACCTTGGAAGGGCTATTTTGACTTGATAAATGTGGTCGACGAGTTTGTGATATATGATGAAACTCAATATCAACGAAGGTCTTGGCAGAGCCGCAATAAATTAAAAACTTCACAGGGATTGAAATGGCTTAGTATTCCCATTGATGTGAAGAAAAAATATGATCAAAAAATCAATAAAACGTTTGTGTCAGATCAAAGATGGGCTGGATCGCATTGGAAGACAATCAGCTACTGTTACTCCAAAGCAAAATTTTTCAAAGAATTTAAGCCTTTATTTGAAGAATTCTACTTAAATAATACCGAAATGAATTTGTGTTTAATAAACTTGAATTTGATTAAACTCGTGTGCTCACTTTTGGGTATCAAAACAAAAATCACAAGATCCAGTGATTATGTAATAACAGGTGATAAAACAGAGAAATTGTTAAACATTTGCCGGCAGGCCTCTGCTGACGTCTACATAAGCGGGCCCGCAGCGAGGCATTATTTTGATGAGACGGTGGCAATGAAAATGGGTGTCAGTGTCGAGTGGATGGACTATTCATCTTACCCTGAATACAGTCAATTGTTTTCAAACTTTGAACATAATGTGACTATTTTGGACCTGATATTTAATGTTGGTACAAAAGCACCAAAGTACATGAAAAGTTTTAATGCCTCCTAATTTTTTATTTGTTGCAGGCGCTCCAGGAACGGTTAGCGCCCTAAAGACGGGCAGCTATGCCAAAAGACCTCTGTCACCATAGATGGTCAATTTTCGGAACATTCAATGGTTAAAGTTAAAGGACAAAGTAATTGAGTTTTGGGGTTTCTGATTATTACCGTATGTACAAGGCTAAAGGCATTCGGATGCCCTATTATTATTTTTTTGAAAATCATTTTTTTGACTTGTGGTGGGGAGTTGATACCCACGAAAGATTGCGGAAGGAAGATTATGGTTACAATCCCGTAAACTTTGAGCATGGTGTTTTATATATGTCAAGTTGGACGCGAGTTGTGCAGCGTGCATCACGAATAGTTTTTGATTCAGTTAAAACGAAAACGCCCTGGTTTATCGACGTTGGCTGCGGCAAAGGCAAGGTGTTATGCGTATGGGGAAAGTTGTTCAAGAATGATGAAGTCAATCTTCTAGGAATTGAATATAGTCCAGAACTTTTGGCTATTGCGGACAAAAACTTACAAAAAATGGGAACGAGAAATTATGAGCTTATATGCTCAGATATATGCGAGTTAAACTTCGATTTTCTTGAGAATCCTTGCGTTTTCTATCTTTTTAATCCATTTGATGCGCAAATGATGTTGAAATTCATAAATAAAATTACAGGCATTGATTGTTTTGTGATTTATAACAACCCAGTTCATGAGAGATTGTTTTCGGCGTTTGAACAGATTCACAAAGAACATAGTTGGCACGACAACCTAAACTTTAATATCTACAGAAATCAAAAATAAAAAAGCACTGTTGTACATGGTGTTTGTCAAGGCTCTAAAGACCAATTGAAGCCCCCGCCACCTCTAATTCTGTTTTAGAATATTAAAAACTACCCGTTAATTGTTAATTCTAATTTGCACTATTCTACCTGACCATAAAAACCACGTTTGGGGCTTGAGCTTTGGTTATTACCGGCTCTTAGAGCGCATTGTATGTTTCAATTGAGTTGGCAAACTCGATGAGAAAGGCGATAAACTTGGGACCAAAAATTTTTGACTTTTCCGTTAAGTATTATGTTCTAGTTCACCAAGGTTTCTCTTGTGTTTTTGCATGAAACATAGGGCCATTCGAATGGCTTCTGTTGAAACTCTGATTTTTTTCTAAATCAAATTCTTTAAATCAGCTTTCACCTTTTTAAATACTGGCTTCCAGGCTCTGTTTGGCCCCTGCCTAAATAGTTTCATTGATGGGTACCATGGACTATCATTTTTGTTTAGCAGCCAACGGAAGTCAGGGCTGTAAGGAAGCAATAGATGAACCGGTTTCCCTAACGCTCCAGCTAAATGAGCAACGCTAGTATCTACGCTGACTACGATATCCACCAACTCACAAAGCGCTGCAGTGTCAGTAAAATCGTCTAATGCTTTTCCAAAATGTTTTATTCCCTCTAAAATTTGTAGGGTGTTTTGGTCAGTTTTCTTAACGTCCTTTTGAAGACTAACTATCTCATACCCGTTTGGAATTGCCCCTATAATTTGCTCAAGTCCAATACTGCGATTGCGATCATTTTTATGAGAGGCACTGCCACTCCATACGATGCCAACGCGAGGTTTTGATTTTGGTCCAAGCCTGTCTGACCAAATGGCTAAATTATC
>Ga0181561_10004487_pt1 | contig 12022 bp, 7 predicted proteins | sample 011ome_19_FD_133760 | JGI IMG/M metagenome (GOLD analysis project Ga0181561, IMG submission 133760) | Coastal salt marsh microbial communities from the Groves Creek Marsh, Skidaway Island, Georgia - 011510BT metaG (megahit assembly) | ecosystem: Environmental > Aquatic > Marine > Intertidal zone...
AGAAATCGAGTGGACGTGACCATCGGCTCGGCGTTGGATTGTTTCGGAGGGAGTTTGAAGTACGCGGATGTGATCAATTGGCACAACGAGCAACGACGACGATAGAAGAAGAAGAAGAAGAAGAAGAAGAAGAAGAAGAAGAAGAAGAAGAAACGATGAGCGTGTAGGTGGAGTTTTGTGATGATATAGATTTAGTAAAACGCGTAAAAATATTTGTATCATATACCTGTAGGTCTTCGCGTCATTCCTTTTTTATTATTAATGCAAACGAAACGCCGGCTTTGTCAACGCCTCCATGCTCGCCCCGGGTGAAAACTCCGGAGCGCCGTGCAACAACTCCAGCGCGACTAATCTGTGATACACGTCCGTCAAAGCTTGCGGGTCCAAGAACAAGCTTCCGCAGTGCGCTAAAATCATCCGCATGTCTTTTTCAATCGGCGCGAACCGTTTCGATCGCAGGCGCATCAAAAAGTCATTCACGAGGAGTTGACAGTAATGAACTCTCTGGAAGTGCGGCGATTCGACCGAAGCGCCTCCGCCCCATTCAATTTTCCACGGCGGTTTCCCGACCCAAGAGCCGACGCCTTCTTTCAGCGAGAAACGGATGACGTCGTCTTCTCGTTTCGCCAAAACGGCTATTTTTTTACCGCCTTTGATTTGTACGGCGCGTTCGAGGTATTGCAACGCTTGGCCCCAGTAGTGGTTATTCTGTTCGTCGTCGTCGTCGTCGTCGTCGGTATCGGTGTCGATGTCGCTTGTTGTTGTTAACGTCGTCGTCGTTGTCGTCGCGAGTTCACTGGCCGTCGATGTCTTCTCCTCCTCTTCCTTGCGAGCATCGGCTTCGATCGACGCGACGTACTCCTTCGCCCTCGGATTTTTGGCGAGCTTCTCGCGCACTCTTCGTAAACTCTCCTCCATCACTTTCTTCGTATTCTTCCCGTCTAAATCCCGCATCAGCTTCGCTTCGTCTTCTACTCTTCCGCCTTTTCCGATCCCTCTCGGCGCGGTCGTGATCGTTTCCTCTTCGTCCATGTGCAAATCAAACCAAAAGACGATTGCGTTGAGGTAGCCGCTCGCGACCGTTTCCAACTTGATCACGGTTTCGCGGCCTTTCTGTTTCATCGAGTCATCGAAGAAAAACTCGAAAACTTTTTTCGGTTTCGTCAATCGACGGTGCTTCACGGATTCCATTTGCACCGGTTCGTAGGTCGAATCCCACCGGTACTTGTTTTGCGCGGACATGTCGAATCCGTCGATTTCGGTCGTGTACGCCTCGACGCCCATGGCGTATATCGTCGCCGCGGCGGGCACGACGACGGATCCGACGTTCGCGACTTTACGTCGCGCTTCTTCGAGCATGTACAAAACGTGCTCACCGGTTAAGCCGCAATCGAATAAGTCGACGACGATCATGTTGCACCCTTCGTGTGGACCGTGAATGCCACGTTCGAGCATCGCGGCATCTTTGCAGACGACGTGTACGTTTCGCGAGAGGTTGTTTTGCGCCAAGTTTCGTCGAGTGCACGTGGCGAGAGAAGGAAGCATTTCGCAAGCCAGCACCGAGTCCGCGCCCGCACGAGCAGCCATCATAGATAATAAACCAGATCCGGAACCAATATCCAGAACGTTCGCGTAGCCTTCGCGTTTCTTTAAGAATGCCATTTGTCGTTGAATCGCCGCGTCGTACGCCGCCGCTCGGCGTTCGTCCGCTAAAATCGAAAACTGATACTTTGGAAAACTCGCGTCTTTCTTCATCATGTGCATGTAATCCGCGTCTTCGACGGTGAATTGCATGGCAACCGTGTTGTGCGAACATTTGATCGGAACGACGTGGTTGCTGTACGATTTGATCTCGCCGTCGAGGTAGAAAAGCGAAGGCGTCAAACTCGATACGACGATGTTTTCCTCCTCGTAATCATCATCATCGTCTTCTTCATCACTATCACTCGCCCTGACTCCCCTGGTCGATATCTTCACGTCTTCGATCAGGTGTAGCTCGTACCAGAACAAAACGGCGTTAAAGGTCCCGTCTTTGGTAAACTCAAAATCGACAAACTTCTGATCGCTCGCCTCGGGCAGATTTCCAAGATCAAAATGCCAAATCTCCTTCGGTTTCGAAAGCGCGCGATAAGAGTCCGGATCTACCGGGACGCCGGACGTGTACGTCGGGTGCGAGCGGTATAAATCAATCGCGGAGACGTCTAGAGCGCAGATATTTTTCGATTTAATCTCAATCGCTTGCGCGAACACGGTCGCGGACGATGGTAAGACGATCGCGTCCGGCAAGAGTAAATTTTGCAAGCAGTGCTTCGTCGACGGGATTAAACCGGAGGAGAGTAACCCGTCGTCGATGATGTCGTTTAACAACAAGTTGCAATACACCGGGACGTCCGCGAGTAGCGCTAAATCGTTCGGTCTTTTATAGATCACCTTCACTTGATCGTCGCAGAAACCGTTGTTCAACAAGTTTTCTTTACACGCCATGGCTTGGTACAACCACCGCTCGGTCGCGGTGACGTGGTGCGCGCCTTTATCGAGCAAGTGCATGGTCATTAACCCGGCGCCACATCCGAGGTGTAACGCCCGAACGTCTTTGTTTTCCTCTCGAAGTTTTCTAATCGCGATGTCGATGGCTTTGGAGTATTGTTTGCGTCGCACGGTATCTTCCAAGTATTTGAAATGTCTCTTCGGTATCGTGATATCGGCTTGGACCGTCATGTAATTATACGTATCTTTTAAATGGTAATCATTTTCCGCTTGAAAAGGCGTCAAAAGCTGCGTCGGGAGCATATCTTTCGGATGCACGCGATGTAACGGACTCGCGTACGGTAAATTCGTCAAACGCTCCTGTTGATGTTTCTTTTCCGGCGCCGGCAAGCACTGGAACGTCTCTCGATTTTTGACGAAGCCTTTCCCGTTGTGCAAATCGGCCAACACGGCGACGATGGCTTCTTCCAAACCTCTTTTCAGCTCTTCGTCTTTAGGAGAAAACTCGAGTCCGGTTTCAAAGACAGATTTTGCCAATCGGTGCATGCGCAAACCCATCAACGCGAAACCTTTGCGCGCGTACCCTTTGACGAACACGTTTATTACTTGACCGCCGACGGATTGCGTTCGATAGTATCTCTTGTTCGCTAAATCTTGCGATTTGTTCGCGTCCCACAACGCCTCTTCGAACAAACCCAAGTTCAAATACGCTACCGCTCGATTCGAGTGGCACACGTGCATCAACTCGTGCGTCAAGTTATTTTCGTGCGCCTTTCGAAACACTTTCGCGTACTTTGCGATCGCTTCGATGTCGTCTCCGTTTTTCAACGCTTCCACCGCTTCGTTGTTCAACCGAACGATGGATTTCGATTTAAATTTTTGATCGGCTTTAAACTCCTTATCGCGCTGCCGAATAATCATCAATCGGAGTTTCGTTTGTCGCTCGTGTTCGTCTTTCGTTTTCGGCCCCGAGTTTGGATAGTACTCTTTGTCGTGGCGGTCGCCGTCCCGACCCGAACCGCCACCTTCATTTTTCGCATCATCAGATCTCGCGAATTCGTTACCTTCGCGCAACAACGCACCCGACGACGCGTCGGTGGTCGCCCCGGCGAAGGCGCCGTCCACCTTTTCGTACTCCTCCAACTCCTCGTCGCTCGATCCAATCTCTTCTTCTTCTTCCTCCTCTTCTTCTTCCTCTTCGCGATCATCATCGGATAAAAAAACCGTCCTCTCGCCTCCCACTTCTTCAAAATCATCCTCGTCCGAATCTCGCTCTGGAAATGAAAAAACGTCGTCGTCGTCGTTGCTCGGTTCTTCTTTTCTCCTCCTCTTTTCCTCCTCAGAAAACGACGACATGGCAAACACACACAGACACACAGACAGAGAGAGAGAGAGAGAGATTCAAAATATCGCGTCCTGTTGTTGGTTTTAGATGTTTATGCGAGACGCGTGTAAAAAGAAATAATAACGCATGTGTGTGTTTTGGGTTTTTGATCGAAGAGAGAAAAACGACCGTTACAAGGGAAAAAAAAAAATGTAGTGAAACCCTAAACACAATCGCAAACGGCACGGAATAGAAGAAAGGATAGATAAACATCGACACAATAAAGCACGAGAGAAGATCAAGAAGAAGATCAAGAAGTACAACCACCACGCGTGTCGCACAAACACCCATGTCGTCTTCGTCTTTCCTCGCGCCGGCGGGGAGAGCGTTCGTCGTCGACGCGTCGTCGTCTCGCGATCGCGACGATCATCGAAAGAAAAAGTGTCAAAATCATCATCGTCGCAAAACGACGACGCTATTGACTCGGAGACCACACCAATTGTTCTTTTTCCCGACGACGAGTTTTGGGAAAGTATCGTCGTCGTCGTCGTCGTCGTCGCTGCTACGAGCGATTCGTCGACCGGAAGAGGAGCAACGACAAAGCGCCGTCGCTAAAGAAGAAGAAGAAGACGACGACGACGACGTCTCTTACGAGGGTGGATTCTCGTGCGATATTTCCGGTTCTTACGACCAAGTTGAGAAAAGTGCTTTTGCGGCTGCTGGAAAGGGATCCGCCGCTTCGCAGCAGCAGCAACAACAACAACAACAACAGACGCACATCTTGGATAACTGTCGAACGACGTTAGATTTCAAGACGAAGATCATATGCACGCTCGGTCCTTCGTCGAGGACGGTGGAGCAGTTGGAGAATTTGTTGCGGACTGGGATGTCCGTGGCGAGGTTTAACTTTTCGCACGGCTCGCACGAGTACCATCAGGAGACTTTGGACAATTTGAGAAAGGCTGTGGAGAATACCGGGTTGATGTGCGCGGTGTTTTTAGACACGAAAGGACCGGAAATACGGACCGGGATGTTGGATAACGGAGAGCCGGTGCAGTTACATCAAGGGGAGGAGTTGATCTTGACCACGGATTACGAGGTGAAAGGGAACGCGAAGAAAATCGCCGTGTCGTACCAGGATCTCGCCAAAGACGTGAAGCGAGGGAGTAAGATTTTGTGCGCGGACGGGTCGATCACGCTGAAAGTTCTCGAGACGGACGTCGCGAAAGGAGAGGTGTTGTGTCGATGCGAAAACTCAGCCATGCTTGGCGAGAGGAAAAATATGAATTTGCCGAGAGTGAACGTAAACTTACCGACAATTACGGAAAAAGATAAAGACGACATTTTGAATTGGGGGGTGAAGAATAACGTGGATTTTATCGCGGCGTCGTTCGTTCGAAAAGGTTCAGACATCGACGTCATAAGAGAGGTGATTGGGGAAACGCCGGGGAGGAAGATTGGAATTATCGCAAAGGTGGAGAACATGGAAGGTTTAGATAATTTTGAAGACATCGTGAACAAATCCGACGGCGTCATGGTCGCTCGAGGGGATTTGGGGATGGAGATTCGCATGGAGCAAATCTTCTTGGCGCAAAAAAGAATGATTCGAAGATGTAACGAAGCCGGAAAACCAGTCATCACCGCGACGCAAATGTTAGAATCCATGACGGGCGCGCCGAGACCGACGAGAGCGGAAGCGACGGACGTCGCCAACGCCGTCATCGACGGCACCGATTGCGTCATGTTATCAGGGGAAACCGCGGCGGGGAAGTACCCGTTGGACGCGGTAGCTGCCATGGCGGATATTTGTGGCGAGGCAGAAGCGTTCACGGCGAATGGCGCCGCGGGTGGGAGTCGGTCGCCGCAACCGTTGGGTTTCGGCATGCACACGTCCTCGAAGCCGTTTCTTCGATTTTCTTGGCACGTGCCTTCGTTGGAGTCCGTCGCCTCGGCGAGCGCGCAAACTGCGGATGAAATCGGCGCTAAAGTCATCATCACGTTATCGAAATCTGGGAACACCTCGCGATTAATCGCGAAATATCGACCGAACTGTCCAATCGTTGCCGTGGCGATTTGTCGACCGAACCACGATCACGGCAACAGCGCGCGACGACTGTTGCTTTCCCGCGGCGTCGTACCGATCATGGAAAAGATGGAATGGAGAGGCGAGACGGCGTTACCGCAAGAGGTGCTGGCGAACGCGATCTTGTACGCCAGAGATCACATGAAGATTGTGAAAACAGGAGATTTAGTCGTCGGTGTCCATCGATTGCACGGCGATCCGTTGATGAAAGTCGTCGAGGTTCCGTAAAATTTGAATGACGAAAAGGCAAGAAAGAGAGAGAGGAAGAGTGAGCGAGCTTGAGTTATTTATCATTAGAGAGTCATCATCATTATCATCATCGAGAAGAAGAAGAGCGAGAGAGAGAGAGAGAAAGAGAAAAAGTATGCGACAAAAGCGAAAGAAACAACGCACATGTATTGCTGCGAACTATTGCGCAACGGGCACAGAGTACAACAGAAGAAGAACAACAACAAATGCAAAAATGTATGCAAGAACGCGCGCTGTAAGAAGAAGAAGAAGAAGAAGAAGAAGAAGAAGAAGAAGAAGGCTAATAAGAACGCCAAATGCCCGATGTTGTGAGAAGATCAAAAATGTTTATAATATAATACTAATACACAAAGCGTTTTACGGAAACTTGGTCAGAACGGGCTCTTTATACTCGCTCGAATCGATAGGATGCGCATCTCTTCGTTGGAAAATGGTGAACGAGTTCTGAAACAATTTGTGCGGCTCCATGAACGACATCTGATCGAACACGCCGTATTCAGACATGGATCCGTCTGTATTTTTACCCCCGTTTCGAGCCAACTGGCGCATTTTTTCCAACCACTCTCTGGATAAACTATTCGTCAGCGTCGAGTGCACCGCCACGTACCCGCCCGGTTTCACGCGAAACCAAAAGTTTTTCAAAAACGTCTCTATTCTATTCGCGGCGCCTAAATCTATCCACAAAAAATCAAACTGCACACCCGGTGCTAACGTGGCGGACAAATCCGGGTGGAACGCGTCGGCCTCGTGGACGACTAAGAAGACGTCTTCGTCGTCATCGTTCAACTCTTCGGAACATTTTTTGACTAAGTGCGCCGTCGTGTACGCGTGCGCCATGTTGTCGACGACGTGCAACTGCGGATCGTACACTTTCCTACTACCAGTGCTGCTACTACTACGGTTATTACTACTACTACTACTATTACTGTTGAACCCTTTGTTGAAATAATTTTCGTTCGACCAGGGCGTGACTTCGCCGTTCGGGTCGTCGTTTCCCACAGAGCACGCGTTGTCCTCTCTCATCCGCTCGTACACGCTAATTTCCTCCTTATTATCTCTCATCGCTTGCATCAAATACACGGACGTATACCCGGCGCCAATCTCTAAAACGTTCTCTGGTTTTGTAAACCTACAAAACTGATACAAAAACGGACCCATATTCTCCGCGCCCATGTGCATATCGTACAAACTCTTCGTCTTCTCCAGAAACGTCTTTGAATACACGCGTCCGGATGTCATCGTGCGCGTGTCCTTCTCCGTCGTCGTCGTCGTCAAAACTGTCGTCCGCTCTGATGACTTTTCCTCGTTCTCCTCCGCGTCTTCTTCTTTTTTTTCTCCTTCTCTCCTCTCGATCTCTTCCATTTCCTCGAGCATTCGCTCCGCGTATTTCTTCTCTCCGAAACACAAGTCGTTGGCGACGTCGTTCAAAATCTCCTCTTTTTCCTTCTTCCTTTTGTTCTTAACATTTTCCACCAAGAAAAAATACCTCTCTCTCAGGTCCTTCACGCTTCCAATCTTCATCTCCTCAAAGTTCACCGACAAATACGCGACGTCCAGTTTTGCGAGTAAATCGCCAATCGGCGACGACGACGAGAGTTGTTTTTTCTCGCACGTTCTGTTTTTGTTTTTGTTGTTGACGTCTTCTTCTTTGCGACGAGCGTCGTCGTCCTTTTTGAGCGGCGATGACATCTTTTGTTGCACTCTTTCCAAAAGTGTGACGGCTGCTCTGTGCGTCGTGTGACACTTTTTTCGTTTTTTGTGGATTTTTTATCCAAAAAAAATTTAAAAAAAGAGAAAAAAAAAAATTCAAAATCTCTCCCCACTCCCAAAAACACGCAAAGAAAGAAAGAATCAACTTTCTACACACGTGTATATATATACGTATATATATATATTCACGCGGAGAGAGAAGAGCACGCAGAGAGAAGAGATAAAAAAGAAGAGACCTCTCCTTTTCTCCTGGAAAGAAGGAGAGGAGGATGAAACGCAAGGAGGAGCGCGAAGAAGAAGATTTGATTTTTTTTTCCAACGACGACGACAGAGAAGAAAAGAGAAGAAAAATTTTTCAAAAAAAAAAAGCACCAGCAGCGGAAGGAGGAAGAAGAGCGAAAAGAATAGCGCAAAAGTTGATCACGTTTTACTACTTTTCAAAGAACAACGACGATTGCGCGAACAACGGAGAGAAGGAAGAAGAAGAGGAAGAGGTTTTTGGGATGGATTTTTAGAAGAATAATCATGAGCGGTGATAATAAGAGAAGACACACCAAGAGCATAAGAGAGTTTTTCCCCGGATTTAAAAAAAATACGAGTCGTCGCAATGATCAAAATAAGGTGGTCAAAAAATTGAAGCCGAACGAGAGCGCGTTGAGGACGTGTCCTTTGTGCGCGAAGGATTTTCACTGGACGCTGATCGACGCGCACGCGTCGGAGTGTTTGGACGGTGGTGGTGGTGGTGGTGATTGCGATCTTCGTCGCTGTTCTTCGGAGAAGAAGAAAAAGGAGGAAGAGAGCGCGCGAGAAGAAGAAGAAAACAAAGCGGATGTCGCGCGAGAGCAGGAAGAGGAGGAGAATAAGACGACGACGACGATAAAAAATGACGCGTTCGCGACGCTGATACAGAACCAAAGACTCTCTGAGTGCAAAAAGAGTTTGGTTTTGAGTTTTGAGAAAGGGTTGGGGACGTGGAACGTCGCGTTTGAAAAGAAGAGCAGCGGCGTCGACGCGTCGTCGTCTTCGCCTTCGCCTTCGCCTTCTTCTTCTCCGTTGAGTTCTTTCACCGGCGCCACGGTTCTGAAAGAGATTGAACGAGGCGGTATTAAGTGCAGGACAACTTTGACGGTTTCTCTCGGAAATAGCGCGCGCGATGTAGACTCTAACAATAGTAATAGCGCGACGAGCGATGAGATTTGCGCGTCGTACACGAACCATCGCTTGTCGCAATCCGTGTTGGCGTCGGCTTTGCAAAAAAATGTCAGACGTAAACGCGTAGGCCCGACGTATCGAGTAGCGAAAGCCATGTCGCGGAGAAACGATACGTTCATGCAATGCGTGAGACGATTGATGATCATATCCATAGAGGATGGAACGTTGCACCCGGATTTACCGTTCTTAGCGTGGTTGATGATTGCGCTCTCGAAAAACTTTGTCGCATCGACTAGAATCAAAGAGGAGGTGTGCCGAATAGCGAGCGAGCTCGCCGCGCAAGAGTTTCGCGACGACGGAACGCACTCGAACGAAGGAGAGGATGATCGAGAAGAAGACGACCGCGACGACGTCGATGTCGACATTTTACCGTCTCTTTCTTCCATCCAGGAAAAATTCGGCTCGAACAGCGAAGAGACGCGTCTGCTCGCGTCCTTAATCATCCGCGCCCAGTTTGGCGGCATGGAAGGCGACGTGAAGATGCTCAAGAACTTCATACGCGTTTGGACGCGAAGATTTGAATCAGATTCGTTACTTTGGCTGGATAAAATCAAAAGCAATAGTCCGCGAATGGATGCGACCCGTCTCAAAGAGATGTCCGCGCACCCGTTTGTGAAATTTGACATCCCGTTGGAAGCGATTGATTTTCACGTCTCGGATATCATCGAACACTGCGTCTCCGACATCTCGAGCGAAGAGTTTCAAAACATACGCAAAGTGGCGTCTGCGTTTTCCTCGTACGGCAAAGAAGAAGAAGAAAATGTGGACGCCATCGATTTGTTTAAAGCTCGAGAGCTCGCGAAAAGCGCGATGTGGTATTGCTCCTCGGGCTTCAACGAGAAGACGTTGTGGCATCCGAGAATGGACGAGGACGAGTCCACGAGAAAAAGGAAACGATTGGAACCGGTTTTCAAGTCCTACGCGAAGAAGGCGTGCGCGTTTGCCATCAGAGCCATCGGAGAAAGGTTCGAGTTGTACAAACAGTAAAAAAAAGAAATTGACTAGCAGCATATTTTAGAACGTTTAAAATATAATATAGAAGTAGAGCGCAGAGCGAGAAACTCATCGACACAAACACGCGTCCTCTTTTTGTTTTCAACACCCATGATTTGTATTTTTTTAAAACTCGTCGTGATAATCGTGATAATCGTCCTCACTAGTCATCGCCGTGGAATAAAACATCATCTTATTCTTCAAAATTTCCATCAGACTCAACCCGCCGTCTTTATCCTCGTCCGCGTCGTCGACTAAGCTCGAGCTTTGATCTCTCGCGTGGTCGTCGTTGGTCGGGTGTAATTTTTTGTAACTCGCCTCATCCGCGTGTAACTCGTGCGAGGTGACTAACCCGTCTTTATCTTTATCTAATCGAGCGAATAGCGCTAAGGCTCGCACGCGCATCACGCTTTCATCGTACGCGTCGTAGTTATTATGACTATCCTCCTCGTTGCTATTATTATTATTATTATTTTCTTCCTCGTCGACTTCGTCCACCTGGTGAAACAAACTGTCAAAAAATTCCGTAAAGTTCAACTTCTCGTCCATGTTCGTGTCGTGATCTCGAATCGTCTCCGCTACTAAATGCTTCCCAATCTCCGACCCGCGTTTCCCTTCCTCCGGGTGTATGAAGTAAAAAAACTCCGTCCTGTTCAACTTCCCGTCTTTATCCGTATCCGTCAGCTCGAACACTTTCCTCGCGTTGCGTATCCATCGTACGTTGTACTCCTCCATCTCCTTCTCGCTCCCAGTCCCGCTCACGTCCACGTCGAAATCATCCTCCAGATATTCTTTCAGAGTCACGTACCCGTCGTGGTCGTTATCCGTCACGTCGAACTCGTGCTCGGCGCGATTTTCCGAGTGGTTCCTCGCTTGCGTGTAGTGCCATATTCTCAGCTCTTCCTTCGAGACTATTTTATCGCCGTCCAAATCAATCAGAGGAAAGATTTCTTCCAAACGTTTCGTGACGTTAAAATCGTGGTACCGATCGTAATCGTGATAATCCGCGTCAAAATCTTCGTAATCATCTTCCCATCGATTGTGTTCTTCCTCTGAAAAATCGTTTAAGTGATCCTCCTTCTCCGTATCGCCGCCAAAAGAGTGCGATTTAGAAGATGAAGACGACTTCTGTCCCTCCCGATCGTCGTCCGCCGTCGTCGTCGTGCGACTGAAAAAAGCGCGTCTGGCTTCCGCGCTTTTCGTCGTTCGCGCGAGCGACGACACGAACGAGACGACAAAAAAGAAGAACAACAACTTCTTCGACGGAGAGGAGGAGCGAACGGTCGTTTTCCTGCTTCTCGTCGCACCCGGTCTCATCGTGCCGTTGTTAATTGATTCGATTCTTCTTCTTCTTCTTCTTTTTTCTGTCGTTCGTAAAAACCTCAATCGCGAAAAAACAAAAAAAAATGTGAACACGCGCTAATAACACACACGTTCGCCGCAAAAGCTCGAGAAGAAGAAGAAGAAGAAGAAGAAGAAGAAAAGAGCGCCATCGAACAGAACACGCGTCGTTGTTCTCTTTTATCTCTCTCCCCGTATCTTTAAGAGTAGTGGGCGCGTCGCGATGCTCTTGTTGTTGCCGAGATCACACACACACACACAGAGAGAGTACTCGTATTTTTTTCTCTCTCTCTCTCTCGATTTGTGCGTATTTTATAGAAGATTTTTTTCGCGGCTGAGAACGAACGAACGCTTCAGAAAAAAGAAGAGAAACTCTCAAAGCGTTTCTTCTTCTTCTTCTTCTTCTTCTTCTTCCTCTCTTCGCTTTTATACACGCACGCGCACGCGTCAAAAAAGAATAATGGGCGAGAACAAAAACGCGATGCCCATCATGCGCAAGCGGCAGCTCAAGCGGCGCTTGTACTGCTTTTTGACGGCGTTCGCGATGTTTTGCGTGTACCTTTACCGAAACCGATTGGATGCGATTGAGGACGACGAGAACGCGTCTTTGTCGGCGTCGAATG
>Ga0181561_10004490_pt1 | contig 12020 bp, 10 predicted proteins | sample 011ome_19_FD_133760 | JGI IMG/M metagenome (GOLD analysis project Ga0181561, IMG submission 133760) | Coastal salt marsh microbial communities from the Groves Creek Marsh, Skidaway Island, Georgia - 011510BT metaG (megahit assembly) | ecosystem: Environmental > Aquatic > Marine > Intertidal...
GGTGCGCTGCTGCGACTGCAGGGCATAGGCATCTTGGTCTTCGCGGCTGACGCCATAGCGATCGGCCACGATTTCGGCCGTTTCCAGCATCGACATATACAGTTCGGGCTTGTTGGCCTTGGTCCATGGGTCGGCCAGCCAATCGGTGCGCATCTTGTCGTTTTGCACCAGGCTGATCGATTCAACGCCGCCGCCAATAACGATGTCCATGCCATCATGGATCACCTGTTTGGCCGCCGTCGCAATGGCCATCATGCCGCTGGCGCATTGGCGATCCAACGACATGCCCGCCACCGTCACCGGCAGGCCCGCGCGGATCACCGCTTGGCGGCCAATATTGCCCCCGGTCGAGCCCTGCTGAATGGCGGTGCCGATGATACAATCGGAAATTTCATGCCCTTCCAGCCCGGCACGCGCCACAGCGTGTTTCACGGCATGGCCGATCAGCGCCTGCGCCGAGGTGTTGTTGAAAGCACCGCGATAGGCCTTGCCAATCGGGGTGCGTGCGGTCGAGACGATTACTGCATCACGCATAAACTGTTCCTTTCTCACTCGTTCCATGGGGCGGGCAAGCCGCGGGCTTCCGCCGCCATGCGCGCATATTTGCGGGTTTGGGCAAAGGCATTATCCATTTCGGTTTGGCCTTCGGGATTGCGAATTTGGCCCAAGGCGGCCAGCACCCCTTCGGGTGTTAGGGCATCGCCCTGCAGGGCCACGCCTGCGGTTTCATACACTTTGGTTTCGGTGAAACAGCCCGCGCCTGCGCCCAAGATCATTTTGTTTGGCGCCGCTTCGCTGACCAACATCAACAGGCCCGGGGTGATGGTTTCCGGGCGCAGCAAATCCAGCGTTTCGGGCGGCAACAGCGCCTCGGTCATGCGGGTTGCGGCGGTGGGGGCCAGCATGTTGACATGCACATTTTTGCGCCCGCCTTCTTGGGCCAAAACATTCATCAACCCCAGCATGGCCGCCTTGGCCGCACCATAGTTAGACTGACCAAAATTGCCATAAAGCCCGCTGGCGGATGTGGTCAAAACAATGCGGCCATATTCGCGCCCCACCATATGGGACCACAGCGCATGGGTGCAATTGACCGAGCCCATCAAATGCACATCCAGCACAACGCGAAAATCGTCCAAGCTGGCCTTGGCAAAGGTTTTGTCGCGCAAGATGCCTGCGTTATTGACCAAGATATCAACATGGCCAAAGGTATCGATGGCCTCGTCAACCATGGCCTGCACCTGCACCGGATCGGTGACATTGGCCCCATTGGCGATGGCCTGCCCACCCATATCGTGGATTTCTTGCACCACGGCCTGTGCGGCCTGACTGCTGGCACCGGTGCCATCCGTGGCGGCGCCCAAATCGTTTACCACAACCTTGGCACCACGGGCCGCCAAACCCAGCGCGTGGCTGCGCCCCAGCCCCACACCGGCGCCGGTGACAATTGCGACCCTGTTGTCGAACCTAATCTCGCTCATTCATCCCCCCCAAAATAACGGCGACCAATCCACTGGGCCGCCAAAGCGGGCTTGTCTTGCCCTTCGATTTCCACGCTGACCGCCATGACCGTGGTGATAAAGCCCGGCTTGCTGTCATCCACCGTTTGCATGGTAAAATGCGCACGAATACGCGCACCTGCAGGCACGGGCGACAGGAAGCGCACCTTGTCAAAGCCATAATTCACGCCCATCGCCACGTCTTCCAGCACGGGCATCTGATACACCATGGCCGACAACATCGAGAGCGTCAGAAACCCATGCGCAATGGTGCCGCCAAAGGGGGTTTGTTTTGCCGCCTCGGGGTCGCAATGAATGAACTGCCAATCTTCGGTGACATCGGCAAAAGCATCGATGCGCTTTTGGTCGATGGTGAACCAATCCGATGTGCCAAAATGCTGCCCTTCTAGGGCTTTCAGCTGGGCAAGTGTGATGGTGGACATGTTACAGATCCTCGTTGAACAGGTTGCCGGGTGCGTTGGATTGCATGCCACCCGAAAGCGGCAAAATCGCCCCCGAAAGATAGGCCCCGCCGCGCCCGCACAAAAACTGCAATGCGCCGGCGATGTCTTCGGGGCTGCCCACACGGCCCAGCGGCACACCTTCGGCCGATTTGGCGCGCCCCTCTTCCGAGGCCAGCGCGAAGGCCGTCATTTTTGACACGAAAGGCCCCGGTGCAATGGCGTTCACAGTGATGAATTCATGCGCCAGATCATTCGACAAAACCCGCGTCATGTGGTGCACGGCGCCTTTCGAGACGGCATAGGAATAGGTGGCCGTGCCCTTGGGGATATCGCCCATAACGCTGCCCACATTTACCACGCGCGCCGGGTCTTCCGGGCGGGCCGCAGCGCGCAACAGCGGCAGCAAACTTTGGGTCAGGTGGAACATGCCCGTCACATTCAGCGACAATAGCTTTTCCCACGCCTCGTAGGGATGCGCCCCCAAGGGCGCGCCCCAGGTGCGGCCAGCATTGTTCATCAGAATGTGCAGCACATCGGTGCGCGCCTGCACAGCCGCCACCAAATTGGCAATACCCTCTTGGCTGGCGACATCGCCACCAAACCCCTCGACGCTGCCCCGCAGGCCCAGTGCGTTCAGCTCGGCCGCTACGGCCTGGCAGGCATCGGCCTTGCGGCTGGCGATCAGCACCCGCGCCCCCGCCGCAGCCAGACCATGGGCCGCCATTCGGCCAATGCCCGTGGCCCCGCCGGTGACCAGCGCCACCTTACCAGACAGATCAAACAGGCTTTCCGGTGTCATTTGCATAGTATCCCCCCCTAGAACCCGCGTGCGGCGGCCACTTGGGCCGCGTGATAGCCGTAATCGCCCAGCCATTCGCTGCCCACGCGGGCGCGTTTCATGTAAAAGCCAATGTCATAGGCATCTGTCATGCCGATGCCGCCATGCATCTGCACGCCCTCGCGCACCGCCAGATCCACCGTTTGCGCGGCGCGGGCCTTGGCCAAAGATACGGCCAAACCGGCCTGGGTGGGGGTGGCATCCAGCACCCGGCCTGCATTGGCAATGGCGCTGGCTGTCACCTCGATTTCAGCCCAAAGATGGGCCGCGCGGTGCTGTAGCGCCTGAAAGCTGCCAATGGTGCGGTCAAATTGCTTGCGCTCTTTCAGGTAGCCCACGGTCATGCCATAGGCGCCGCCTGCAACCCCCAGCAATTCGGCGGCAACAGCAGCTTGGCCCGCTTGCACCCCGCGCGCCAGCAAGGCCCAGCCATCATCCAGCGTGCCCAGCACCTCGTCGCCCGTGGCCTCGACCCCATCGAACACCATCTGCGCGTGGTCGCGGCTGTCTACGGTGGCGCGCGCCATTTTGTGCAGCCCAGCACGATCGGCGGGGATATCAAAAAGCGTCAGCCCCGCCGCCTCGCCCGCGCTGCCGGCGGTGCGGGCCAAAACCAAAACGCGCTGTGCGCTGCCGCCATCGGCAACAAAGGCCTTGGTGCCGGTTAAGCGAAAGCCATTTCCGGCCTTTTGCGCCACCAGCGCGGTGTTCAACGGCGCGTGTTTGCGCCCCTCGTCCAGTGCCACGGCATAGATCAGGCGGCCCTCGGTAATGGCTGTTAGCGCCTGTTCGGCCTGTTGGCTGGCCGCCGCGCGCAAAGTGGTGGCAGCCATCACCGCGCTGGATATAAACGGGCTGGCGGCCAAGGTGCGGCCCATTTCCTCGGCCAGAATGCCCGCGGCGCGGTGGCCCATATCGGCCCCGCCTTGGGCCTCGGGCACCAAAACGCCCGCCCAGCCCATTTGCGCCATTTCGCGCCAAAGCCCCGTATCAAACGGGCGCCCCTGATCGCGATTGGCCCGCAGGTTTGCCACGGGCGCGGCATCGGCCAGAAAGCCACGCGCGGCATCGCGCAGCATGGTTTCGTCTTCGGTTTCCAAAAGGCTTGTCATGGCGGCCCCTAGCTGTTTGGCAGTTCAAGAACACGTTTGGCGATGATATCCAGCATCACTTCGCTGGTACCGCCCTCGATGGAATTGGCCTTGGTGCGCAGCCATTCGGGGGCCAGGCTGCCATGCGGCCCATCCCATTCCACCGCCTCAGAGCCCGCCGCCGACATCAGCAGTTCGTAGCGCTCTTTGTTCAGCTCTGTGCCGTAATATTTCAGCATGGCGCTGGCATTGCCCACACCGCGCCCTGCCTCGGCTTGGTCTTTGTAGCGCTCCATCGTCATGGCAAAGGCCAAGGCATTCACCTCGATACGCATGGCTTCGGCGCGCGTCACCGGGTCATCCATGGCGCCATCCAGATCGCCCAAGACCTGCCCCAGCGAACGCCCCCCCAACAGGCCACGCGCGCCGCCACCAATCATTTCCCGCTCGTGGGTCAGCAGATATTTGGCAATGTCCCAGCCACGGTTTACCTGCCCCACGACCGAAGGGTTATCTTCGCCATAGGATTTGGGCACTTTGACATTGTCAAAGAAGGTTTCGCAAAATGGCGATTTCCCCGAGATCAGCTGGATCGGGCGGGTGGTAACGCCGGGGCTGTTCATATCGATCAGCATGAACGAGATGCCCTTGTGCTTTGGCGCGTCACGATCGGTGCGCACCAAGGCAAAGATCCAATCGGCGCGGTCGGCGTAAGATGTCCAGATTTTCTGGCCATTCACCAACCAATGATCGCCCATATCCTCGGCGCGGGTTTGTACATTGGCCAAATCGCTGCCTGCGCCCGGCTCGGAATAGCCCTGACACCAGCGAATTTCGCCGCGCGTTACCGGCAAAAGATGCGCCAGCTTTTGGGCATGGGTGCCAAATTCCAGCAAGGCCGGGCCCAGCATCCACAAGCCAAAGCTTTCCAGCGGCGGCGGGGCTTGCAGGCGCTCTAGCTCTTCGCGGTAAATCTTTTCCTCGGCCCGCGACAGGCCAGCGCCGCCATATTCCACCGGCCAACGTGGCGCGGTCATGCCCCGGGCAATGGCCGCTTGCATCCACGTTTTTTGATCGTCATCCTGAAATTGCCATTTGCGCCCACCCCAAACGATACGGTCCTCGCCCATCGCGCGCCCAAGCAGGGGGGCCGGGCAGGCAGATAGGATCCAATCGGCAATCTCTGTGCGGAACGCATCCAGTGCGGCGGTTTCAGGCATTGGTCTCCTCCCAGAAACATATTTTGCAGTGCGAAATTGAATTCCGTCACTACTGTCAGGCAATATCAACTGTCGTCCATGGTCAAGCCACAGTTCGGGTCAAAGGCAAATAACGCAACGGCAGCACGGCGCGGGGCCGCGCTGCCATGGCGGCAGGGCTCAGCGCAAATCGGGCAGCTGATAATCTGCAAATTGTTGGCGCAAAGTCAGCTTCGACACTTTGCCCGTGGCGGTCAGCGGCAGGGCCTCGACCCAGATCACATCGTCGGGCAACTGCCATTTGGCAAAATGCTCGGACATATGGGTGTGGATATCGTCCAGCGCGGGCTTGTCTGCGCCGGCGGCAACCGCCACCAACACCGGCCGCTCGTCCCATTTGGGGTGGGGCATGGCGATGGCCGCACAGGCGGCAATGCCCGGGTGCGCCATGGCCACATTTTCCAGATCAATCGAGGAAATCCACTCGCCCCCAGATTTGATCAGGTCTTTCGAGCGGTCTTGGATGGTCAAAATGCCGTTTTGATCGATCGAGGCGATATCGCCGGTGCCAAACCAGCCATCGCCATCCACGGCTTTGGCGCTGGCCTCGGGGTTGTTGAAATAGCCCGAAACAATGGTGTTGCCGCGCACGTATAATTCGCCAACCGCCTTGCCATCGTGGGCCACGCGCTGGCCGTTGTCATCGATGATTTTCAGCTGCACGCCAAAGGCACGGCGCCCCTGTTTGGCCTTTACATCCACCATCTGATCAAAGGGCAGATCTTTGACCCATTTTGGCATATTGCCATGGGTGCCAATCGGGCTCATTTCGGTCATGCCCCAAGCATGGCCCACATTCACGCCCATTTTCTCGAATGTTTCGATCATTTTGCGCGGCGCAGCCGAGCCGCCCACAACCACATCGGAAAAGCCCGATGGCTTGCGCCCTTGTTTTTGGATTTCGCCCAGCAGGCCCATCCAAACGGTGGGCACGCCCCATGCCGAGAACACGTTTTCCTGATCCATCAGCTTGAACAGGTTTTCGCCATCCAGCGCGCCGCCCGGCATCACCAGCGAATGCCCCAACAAAGGCGAAGCATAGGGAATACCCCAAGCATTCACATGAAACAGCGGCACCACCGGCAGCACGCGCGCCTCTTCTGGAATGGATTGGCCCATGATCAGCCCCACCATCATGGCGTGCAGCACGGTCGAACGGTTGGAATAAAGCGCGCCTTTGGGGTTGCCCGTGGTGCCCGAGGTATAGCACAGGCCCGCGGCGGTATTTTCGTCGAATTCCGGCCAATCAAAGCTTTCGGGCTGATCTACCAGCAATTCTTCATAGCATAGCGCATCCAAGGTGTTTTCTGGCATATGCGCGCGGTCTGTCATGATGACAAAGCGCAAATCAGCGGGCAATTCGCTGCGCACGGCCTGCAGGATGGGCACAAAGGTGGTATCAACGAAAATCAGCTTATCTTCGGCGTGATTGACGATGTAGATCAACTGCTCGGCCGATAGGCGCGGGTTGATCGTGTGGCACACAGCACCTTGGCCGGAAATCGCATAATACAGCTCGAAATGGCGGTAGCCGTTCCATGCCAGCGTGGCCACCCGGTCGCCCAGCTGCACACCAAGCCCCTGCAGGGCATTGGCCAACTGGTACACACGGCGCAGCGTTTGCGGGTATGTTTGACGGTGAATATCGCCCTCGGTGCGCACCGAGATAATCTCGGCTTTGGCGTGCGCTTCGGCGGCGTATTCCAGAATGTTACTGATCAGCAACGGTCTGTGCTGCATCATGCCCTTCATGGCATCCTCCCTAAAGTAGCTCCCTGGCCGGCAGGTTAACGTTGAAGGCGCGTTTGCCAAACGGAAAACGCAAAAAGACTGCCTGAATTTCCGCCAGTTTTTGCATAACTAGGAATGCCGTTGCGTCATTTCAGACCTGACTTGAGGCATGGGCACAGCATGGCCTAGGCTTGGCAGCATCAGACCCACATGATGCGGGCCGCCGACGGAGGGGAACACGTGAAAGCAATCATCTGCAAAGAATTTGCGCCACTTGATGCGCTGGAATATGGCGATATCGCCGCCCCCGAGGCCACGGGGGATAACGTGCTGATCAAGGTCGAGGCCGCAGGCGTGAACTACCCCGATGGGCTGCTGGTGCAGGGCCTGTACCAAATGCGCCCCGAACACCCCTTTGTCCCGGGCATGGAGGCCGCGGGCACCGTGGTGGCGGTGGGCCCCGATGCCAGCGGTATCGCCGTGGGCAGCCGCGTGGCCACGATCTGTTCGCTTGGCGGATACGCCGAAATGGTGGCCGCGCCCCGGGGCCGGGTGTTTCCCATTGGCGATATGGATGCCGCCGAAGTTTGCGCGCTGATGGTGGCTTTTGGCACCTCGCATCATGCGTTGAAACAGCGCGCCAATCTGCAGCCGGGCGAAACCCTGCTTGTGACCGGCGCCGCAGGGGCCACGGGGATTGCCGCCATACAGATCGGCAAGATTATGGGCGCGCAGGTCATCGCCGTGGCCTCGACCCCGCAAAAGCGCGCCATCGCGCTGGAAAACGGGGCGGATCACGCGATTGGCTATGACAACCTAAAAGACGACATCAAATCGCTGACCAGTGGCAAAGGCGTGGATGTGGCCTTCGAATCGGTGGGGGGCGAGGCCTTTGCCGCCTGCGCCCGCGGCATGGCCCGCAATGGGCGGCTGTTGGTGATTGGTTTTGCCGGTGGCGAAATTCCAAAACTGCCCGTGAACCTGACGCTGGTGAAAGAATACAGCGTTGTGGGCGTGTTCTGGGGCAATTTCACCCGGTTCGAGCCCGCGGTTTACGGCCAAAACATGGACGAGCTGCTGGGCTGGTACAAAAGCGGCCAAGTCAAACCGCTGATCGAGGGGCGTTACCCATTGGCCCAAGCAGCCGAGGTGCTAAAACGCGTTCTGGGGCGGGGCGCCACGGGCAAGATTGCCCTGATCCCCTAAGCCCGCTTTGGGCAGGCACGGCGCGCCAGCGCGCCGGCCTGTTGCTGCCCCTAGCCGCCGATATGTTTCACCGCGTTGACCATGTGCAACAGCCGTGGGCCCAGTTCGGTTTCCAGCCGTTCGCGCGGCAAAACAAAGGCGGGCCCGCCAAGGTTAAACGCCAAAAGCGGCGCATCCCCTTGGGGCGAGACATAGGGCACCGACACCGAATTGATGTCGGATTGCCACCCGCCTGCATTGCAATAAAACCCACGCTCGGCAATCTGGGCGCGGGCATCTTCAATACCCTCGCGCAGGCGCGGCCACTCGTCTGGCCCGGCGCGCTGGGCCATGCGTTCAAACAATTCTGCGCGCTCTGCCTCGGGGGCCACGGCCAAATACGCCCGCCCCATGGCCGAGCGGCTAAGCGATATGCGCGACCCCACGTTCAGCTGCAACGAGATCATCCCCCGCGTGGCACGGGCCGTGGCAATATAGGTCATGGTCAGGTCGTCGCGCCCCCCCATGCCCACCAGCACGCCATCGCCACTTTCATCGGCCAATTGCTGCATCAAGGGCTGCGCCGTTTCGCGCACTTTCATGCCCCCCAAACAGGCATAGCCCAACCCCAGCACAGGGACCCCCATACGGTACCGCCCCGTTGCCTCGTCATAGACCAGATAGCCCAGCTTTAGCAGCGTATAGGTCAGCCGCGACACGGTGGAATTGGGCAGCCCCGTGCGCGCGGCCAGCTCGCGGTTGCCCAGCCCCAGCTTATCATCCGTGGAAAAGGCGCGCAAAATATCAAGGCCACGGTGTAACGCGGTCACAAATTGGCGGTCGCCCGTTTCAGCCTCGGCAGTTTCAGACAGCTCTTGTATCCGCTTTCTCACCGTATCGTTCCTGATTTCAAAGGTTTGCTGGCCCTATGCCAAACCGCGCCCCGCGGTCAAGCAGCGCCCGTTTTTTCCCGTTCAGCCAATTCACGCCATAACACCTTGCCGCTTCCCGATTTTGGTAGGCTTTCCACAAACTCTACCACAGTCGGGCATTTATAGGCCGCCATCTGGCCCCGACACCATGCAATAACATCGGCCTGCGTCAGCTGGCCCATCGCCCCGGCGCGCGCCACCACGACTGCCTTTACCGTTTCGCCCCGCCGGCCATCGGGGGTGCCGATGATGCAGGCCTCGGCGATATCGGGGTGGTGATGCATCATCGCCTCTACCTCGGCGGGCCATACCTTGAAACCGCTGGCGTTGATCATGCGCTTGACCCTGTCGACCATATAAAAATAACCGTCAGGATCGATATAGCCCAAGTCGCCGGTGCGGAAGAACCGCTTGCCATCCATCTGGAAAAACGATTTTTCGGTTTCCTCGGGGCGGTTCCAATAGCCCAAGAACACCTGTGGGCCGTGCGTTACAATTTCGCCCACCTCGCCTTGGGGCAGCTCTTGCAGCGTATCGGGGTTTACCACGCGGCTATCCACCCCAAAGACGGGAATGCCCAAACATTGCCGCCGCGCCGCATGCACGGGGTTAATGTGGCTGGCGGCCATGGTTTCGCTTAGGCCATAGCCTTCGACATAATGCAGCCCTGTTAGATCAAACAGCTTTTTCGCCACGGCCTCGGGCATGGCAGCGCCACCGCCCCCAATCGCCACAAGGCTAGAAAGATCGTATTCCGCCGCATTGGGGGCGTTCAAAAGATCGATCGCCATGGTCGAGATCGAGCGCCAGCGCGTTACCCGGTACCGCCGGATCAAATGCGCCGCCACATCGCGGTTCCACCGGGTCATCAGCACAATGGCGCTGCCCACGATGATGGGCCCGTTCATACAGGCCTGCATGCCCGTGACGTGAAACAGCGGCAGGGCGGCCAAATTTACATCGGCCTCGGTTGCGGGGTTCCACACCACGCCACCCCATGCGGTAACATTTACCGTGAAATGGCTGTGCATACAGCCCTTGGGCTTGCCCGTTGTGCCCGAACTATAGGGGATAACCGCCAGATCGCCAGCCTGCGCCTTTGGCGGACAGGCAGCGTGGCCCGCCGCCAGTGCATCGGCCCAGCGCACCACCCGCGGATCGGCGATTTGGCTGGCGGCTTGGCCATCCAGTTCGCCCGGCAGGGCAATGGTGCGGGCCGGATGGGCCGCTTCGGCATAGGTGGCGGCCACGATGGCGCCCAGCGCGCCTTCGTCTAACAGCGGGGTGGCATGATCTAACAGTTCTTGCCCCGCCAGCATGACACGGGCGCCGGTATCTTCGGCGATATGGCGCAGCTCGGCCACGCGGCTCATGGGGTTGACGGGCACCACAACCGCATCGGCGCGCAAAATGGCGTAATAGCCCACAATGAACTGCGGGCTGTTTTGCATATACAGCAACACCCTGTCGCCCTGCGCCACGCCTTGGGCCTGCTGCAAATAGCCCGCCAGCGCCTCGACCTGTGCCAGCAATTGTGCATAGCTGGTTTCGGCCTCGTGATAGATCAGCGCGGGCCGCTGTGGGTGGCGCTGAGCGGTTTTCCACAGGTTGTCAAACAGGCCGCCTGTGGGAAAGTCTGTCGTTTCTGGCACGCCCGGCGGCCAAACTTTCATATGCAAACGGTTGCTCATACGGCTGCAACACCCGGCCCGCAGGCCGCCCCCCTTTGGTTCCCACGGCAGGTTTGCACAGGCGCAGGCGGTTGTCCAGAAATTCGGAATTTGGTTCCGCATGGTGGGATGCTGTTTTGGGCTATGGTTGCAGCATCGGCGCTGGCGCTGTATGGGCGGGGCACCAAGCAGCGGGGATTCGACCATGGGCTTTGATCGCGCCATTAAAATTGCACCATCCATTCTTTCGGCCGATTTTGCAAATTTCGGCGCCGAGATTCAGGCGGTCGAGGCACAAGGCGCCGATTGGATCCATGTTGATGTCATGGATGGCCATTTCGTGCCCAACCTCACCTTTGGCCCGCCGCTGTGCAAAGCCATCCGTCGCCACATCAAAACGGTGATGGACGTGCATCTGATGATTGCCCCCGTCGACCCCTATATCGAGGCTTTTGCCGATGCCGGCGCCGATATTCTAACCGCCCACCTAGAGGCGGGGCCGCATATTCACCGCACCCTGCAAGCCATTCGTGGCGCGGGCTGCAAGGCGGGTTTGGCCCTGAACCCGGGCACAGGTTTGGCCGATGTCGAACATCTGTTGGATATGGTCGATCTGATCTGCGTGATGACTGTGAACCCCGGCTTTGGCGGGCAGAAATTCATCCATTCGCAAATCGATAAAGTGCGCCGCTTGCGCGCAATGATTGGCGACCGCCCAATTCATATTGAAATCGACGGTGGCATCGACCCAACCACCGCGCCCCTGATGGCGGCGGCGGGTGCCGATGTGTTGGTGGCAGGATCGGCTGTGTTCAAAGGCGGCTCTGTCGATCAGCCCGCCCCCTATGGCGACAATATCCGCGCCATTCGCACCGCAGCCGCAGCCGCACAGGCCTAACGGCGCCGCAACAACTGCGCCATGCGGATCATGCTGCGTTCTATCACCGCCATGCCCGGCGCCGTTTGCCCGCCAGAACGCAGTGCCAGATCGGTATCTACCAAAATGCCCAGCGCATCTTGCAGGCGCGCGGCGCCCCATGCCTGTGCTTGGCGTTGCATGCGGTCGCGACGGGCGCCGTAAACCGGGGGGCGCATGCGGGCGATGCCCTGCGCCGGGCCGGCAGGGTCGGCTGCGGCGGCAAAAAGCGTGCGGAAATGGCGCGACAAGGCAATGCACAGGCCCACCGGCTGCACCCCTTGCGCCGCCAAGCGCTGCATCAGCGGGCCAATCTGCGCTGTGTGCCCCTCGGCCACAATATTTAGCATATCGTCCATATCCGCCTCGGTCGAGGCGGGGGCGCAGGCAAGGATGTCTTCGCTGGCCACCGGCTGGCTGTCGCCCATCTTGTAA
>Ga0181561_10004491_pt1 | contig 12019 bp, 7 predicted proteins | sample 011ome_19_FD_133760 | JGI IMG/M metagenome (GOLD analysis project Ga0181561, IMG submission 133760) | Coastal salt marsh microbial communities from the Groves Creek Marsh, Skidaway Island, Georgia - 011510BT metaG (megahit assembly) | ecosystem: Environmental > Aquatic > Marine > Intertidal zone...
TCGCGCGTATTATATACGCCGCCGCGCTCGGGAGAACGACGAAGAGAACGCCCCGGAACCGAGACGGATGATGAAGACCACGCATTTAGGGATTTTGCGATCGAACGCGACGAGATTTTATCATGGAGGGGGAAGAATTCAACGCGCGGATGGATTATTATTGTGTGATGTGATGTAGAATAAGAGACGCCTTTTTTATATTTCGCGCGGCGGCTTTGAGCTTTGATGAATAAAATACAAACGACAACGCGCTCTTCGCGTTGTTGTTAAACTACCACGGCGGCGAACAGACCTAAAGTCACGTACAGCAACACCATCGGATACACAGCTAACGCTTTCCTCTCGTCCACAACCGCCGCGCTCACGAACGGAACCGACGCGCCCGCCGACCACGCCACGCCCAACGCCACCACCGCGAACCGATAAATCGAGTTCGTCGACAGAAGACACAACAAAGCGCTCACGTCCAGCGGGAATATGCAATACCCGATCAAACTCATCGCTTGCAAAAATATAATCTTCCCGCCCAAAAATTTCACGTTCAGCGTCAACGCGACGCCGCCGAACGCGACGGTCGCAAACACGACCGAGAATATCGTCCCCGCGTCCGACTTTTGCGCTCCTCCGCCTCCCGAAGAAGAAGAGGACAAACACACGCCAAAGAGCAAAACGAAAATCAGAGGACCGTACAAATCCCAATCGCGCAGCGGCTGTTGTTGCCGCAACTGCGCGTCTTCCTCGCCGCCACCACTATTCCTTCTTCTTCCTAAAAATACTCTCTTCGCGTCCAGGACGTTTTTCACGTTCGAAACGATCCGATCGACGTCTCGTTTGAACGTTTTCGATATCGATTCGTCCAGAGTCGACATGACATCGATGTCTCGAAACGAGGATTGGGATTGGTGTCGCTCGCGGACGGACGCGTCGTCGCCAAAAAGAGAGGAGAAGGAAGACACCGGAGGGGCGGTGTCGAAGGTACCGTGCGACATGTGTTTATATCGTCGCGTGTATTTCAAATTGATTCGATTAGATACGCGCGCGTTAAAATTTGTAACGGCTTTGTGTCCCCACTTTTTTACAGACTTTCACCGCGCGAGGAGTTTCTCTCTCTCTGGGTGTCTCTCTAACGGTGAATAATAACAATGGACGCCTTCAGAGGTTTATCATCTTTCGTTAATCCCTCTTTTTTCGTAACGACGTCGTTGTTCGCTCTCTGTCTGTCTGCGCGTCTAGATGTCTCTTTCGCAAGCGGGAGGAAAAGCGCGATTCTTTTATAGGGGAAATGCGCGCGATATTTGATATCTTTTCTCTGACGCACTTCTTCTTCTTCTCCTAGGGTTATTCAAGAAGCGAACGCCTTCATCCTCTGCTAATACTGGTGGTAATACTAGCAGGAACAGCGCTAACGACGCCTTTCGGAACCGATTCGCGAACGACGAGAGTTTAGATGATGTTGAAGATGATGATGAAGTGCCTCGAGAAGGAGGAAGAAGAAGGCCGCCGCTGTACGAACATCGAAGACGAACGACGACGGTATCGATCGAAGACGAACGAGAGATTCTGGAAGCGGCGGCGCGCGCGGGGATTCGAATCAACGGTCGCGTGCCGGAAGTTGGAGATTTCTTTACACACGGTGGTGAACCGGTGCCGACGCGGACGCGGCGACATCGAAGGTGGATTCGGAAGCGGAGGGAGAACGAGAAGGAAGCGGCGAGGAGACGGGGAGAAGAAGAAGAAGTAGTAGTAGCAGGCGGCGGCGCGGCGAGAGCGTACGGAAGAGGAGGTGCTAGTAGTGGTGGTGGAGAAGAAGAGGAGCGGCGGTTTGAAGAGGAGACGAGGAGAGCGATGGAGGAGAGTCGGAGGGCGTGGGACGCCGCGACGGCGGCGGCGGCGGCGGCGGCGGCGAGTAGTGCTAGTAGTCACGGCGGGAGAGCGAGGGAAGCGAACGCGGAGAACGACGAAGAGGAAGAGAAACTCATGAAAATAGCGAGCGAAATATCAAAAGCGGCGGTGAATGGGGAGAAACTGAACTCGATACAACGGCTCATTTCTGACCTCGACATTAATTCTCGTCTGAACGCGGCGAACGTGAATAAGATGGGCGCGGCGGCTTTGGGGAGAACCCTCGGTCGAAAATTCGCGGCTCGATTTCACTTGACGCGTTGTTTATCCGAATTTGACGTGTTGGATGAAACTGCGGATGGATTTTACGATTTATGGAGAGACGAAAGTAACTCAACGTCGCTACTTTTCGGAGGCGAAGACGCGCCGCTACCAGACTTGGAGGATTTACTATCGCTGAGGAAGAAAGGAACAAGCGCGGAGTCGTCAATCCCGAACGAGGAGCACGCCATTGCTTACGTAGTCGATAGGAAATCGGACGATATCCTAAATTCTTTGGACGAACTCGCGAGGAAAATACGCACAGAAGACCCTTTGGACGTATTCGCGAGAGCAAAGGCTCTCGCGATGCTCGTCTCGAATCGGTTAGGAGGCGCGTGCGAGACCGAAACGAAAGCGTTTTCTATCCGCGCGACGGCGACGCGGGACGAAATGAAATTGAAAAAAATAAACGCTAGCTGCGTCATTCACATCGGACATTTAAGTTTCGGCGCGGAAAAGCAAAGAGCGATTCTTTTCAAAGCGTTAGCGTCGTGTGCGGACGTTCCGTGTCGTCTTTTACGGGGCGGCGTGTATTGCGACGGCGACGAGGATTGCGCGAAAATCTTCGTCGTAAAAAATAGTGGCAGCAGCGATAACGGCGGAACGTCGAGGCAACCATCGGAAAGCGACGACGACGCGTTCTTCGCGTCGCTCGGGAACGATTTGGACGTGCGACAAATCGATCTACTCCGAAACGTAGGGAAAATGACGTCACCTAGTGGCGGTGGTAAGAAACCGCTCTCGTCCGTGGAGAAAGAGTTTTTCGAGGCGTCCTCGGCTTCAGAGAACATCAATTTTGACTTCTTCTCTCATCCGTCCTCATCGAACGAGGGAGACGATTCGAGGAAGAAGAAAGTGCCTCCTCCATCTTCAAACTTCAATAGGAGCTACGAAAATGATCTTTTCAACGAAATGTCGTCGCCATCTTCCTCCTCGGCGAGTCTTTTGGACCTGTCTGAAGTGAAGATGAGAACGAGTACCGCCTCGCCTGCGGGGAAACCGACGTTGACGCCAAAAGAAGAAGCGGCTGAAAAAAAGCGAATTCTCATCCGTCGCCAAGCCGAACGCATTCTCGAGGTTCAAGAAGCCGAAGAAGAGAAGGAGCAAGTTCGCGAGATCGAGTTGAAATTCAGGCATAAGTTTCACAAAAAGTGGGACAAAGTCGTGAAAAACCTATCGTTGGGCGAAACGCTCGAAGTTTTCGGCGTCGAGGTGAAAGACAAGAAAAGCACGAACGAGTTGCGAAAAGCCTATCGCAAAGCTATGCTGAAGTTTCATCCGGACCGGCTCGCTCGCGGCGGTAGTTTACGAGACAAAGTGAACGGCGAAGAAATCTTTAAGATTATCAACGCAAAGATGGAAAATTCGTAAGAAGCGTTTAGAAAAAGTTTAGAAGTAGATGAATTAGGTTTCATAGATTGATCGTTGTGTAGAACTTTTGTATTAAAATTAATTTACTCCAACATGTACTTCAAAACTGGCGCCATGTATACGTACAAGCTCAGCGCAGCCAACGCCGCGCTGATCCATAAAGTCACCACGCCTGCGTTTGTCAACTCGCTCGCCAACATACTCGGAAGGAAGCTTTCAATCGCCTTCGGCACCCCGTCTCTCACGAGCAACAAAACAGAAATCGCAACCATCTGCGTCGCCGTCTTCCATTTCCCGAGGTTGTTCACCTTTACCGCCTTGTGCGCATCTCCACCTTTCGCGCTCGCCCACTCTCTCAACGCCGACATCGTAATCTCTCTCCCGATGATGATTGAACTCGGCACCGCGACCAAGTACGGATGCGACACGCCTTTCGGCGCTAACGAGCACAACAAAACCAGAGCGCACGCGACCATCAACTTATCCGCCACGGGATCTAAGAAAGCACCAAAAGCAGAGGACTGGTTCCACTTCCTCGCTAAATACCCGTCCAACCAATCCGTAATCGCCGCCAAGACGAACACGAAACAACATCCCGGCGCCGACCACGCCGTCGTCTGATAATACATGAACGCAAACGCTGGAATAGCGGCAACGCGAGCGAGCGTCAGCATCGTCGGAATCGTCAACCCAGACGCCGAATTTGTCAGCCCATACCTCGCCGCTTCGTCTTCTTTAGCGCTGCTCTTCGTTCTCGTCTTTCTCGCCATTTTCCCTCCTCCTCTTCTCGTTGGACTCAACGCTCGAATCGTGTCTAATTCCCCAGCTCCTAAAACGTCCGACGCTAACTGCGCGGATCGAGTTCTCGTGATTCTCGCCGACGAAGACATCGTCGCAACAGTTACGCTGGTCGCACGCGTTCGTCCCTTCGTCTTCCTCAAAGCCCCTCCGCGTTGAAATGAAGTTGGTTTTAACGAGTTAAAGCGGTGTTGGTGTTGCGTTAAGGAATTGAACATAAAACAAACTGAAAGAGAAAGGTACGGTAAAGAAATACGCGCGCGCGCACTCACGAAGCGTTCGTCGAGAAAGTTCTCGGAGACACACACACACACACACAGAGAGAGAGAGAGAGAGAGAGCGCAAAGGAGTCGCGGGGAGTCGCGCCGTCGCTTGTTTTTGAGGGAGGAGGTTTGCTTTTTTTTTTTCTCTTCTTTTGTTTTCCCCAAGAGAGAGACAGTGTCACACGAAACTTTTAAAGGACATTTTGCAAATGAATCATTTCGCGCGCATACTTTTAGAACATATTTTTCTTCTTTCAATCGTCAAGGCGCTAAAACATAAACTTCTCGAGCGGCTGGAGAGAGCACAATGCGTCCGCTCAATTCGCGGACGGTGATTTGAGGAAGCTTCTTTACTCCAGGCGCGAGCGCGACCATTTCAAAGAGGACCTCGCGGAAACCGTTGTTCTTCGGGATGTCTTGCAAAGTTTTCACAGACTCGCCGTTAACTCGGATGGTGCCCGAATGGGAGAGCAACGCGTTGACGGTGTCGCTAGTCGCGTCGTCCTCTATTCGGAGTTCTACCGGGCCAGAATCTGCCGTTTGTGAAAGATTGGATACTTTGACGCAAACGAGAAACGGTCTCTCTGCCGTAACCGCGGTAATTTTTTCAGGCACCGCGCGGTCAATCGCCGCGACGATATTCTTTGCTACGTTCTCGTCTCCTTCGTTGTTCAAAATCTCCATCGTGGTTTTTAATATCGGCCGACCGTATTCATTCCCACCTCGCATAATTTGCGGCGGCGTCGTATCGCTCGGTTTCGGCGCTAAAATTGGTTGCGTCTGAAGTCTCCCAGGTTCGCCCGTACTCCCGAGCCAACAGATTTCGAGCGTACCGAGCTCGTCCTTACCGCTCGCTGATGTCGGCGCAGAGTTCGTCGTTAACGACGACGTTCGCCACTCGTCCGTCTCTTCCAACTCGAACAGAAAATGCGCGGCTCCACCGCCTTTCTGTAAATATATTTGATTCTTGTTGTTACCGACGTCAAACAACGTTTCTTCATCTGAAATCTCCGGGAACATTGGCGTCGACTTGTGCCGTTTCTCGTCCACGATCAGATGCACTTTCGTGATCAATCTCGCGGCTGTTTTGTCCACGTTTTCAATCGTCGCCTCTAAGAACACCTTCTCTTTGCTGCCGCTATTTCTACTCTCACTAGTACTATTACTGCTACCACTACTACTACTACTACTAAACACCCGTCGCGTCTTCGTTCTCACGTGCAACGGATTCGTCACGTTGAACGAGAAATAATTCACCGTCGTCTTCCTCACGCCTACGTCGTACACGGTATTCTCCCCAGCTACGTTCATAATCGTCGTCGCCGACCGTTCGTCGTACGGCGCGTCCACGTACTCCGCCGTGCACCTCAGCGTGTGCTGCCCGAGCTGCTTCGCGTCGAATTGCACCTCCACGTCGTGCGACTCCGACGGCTTCAACACCACCCCTCCTCCTTCTCCTCCTCCGTCCGCGCTCCTCGCCGTCTCGTCCAAGAGCACAAAACTTGCCTGTTTCCCTCTCGCGACTTGCGCTTGCGCCGCGTTCACCAAAACTTCTATCCTAATCCGCATTTTCGTCGCCATCCGCGACGACGACGACGACGACGACGACGACGACGACGACATCCTCCTCTCGTTCTGCGCGCAAACGAGCAACCGCACGGTTTCGCCGAGCGCGACCGAACCAAACTCTTCCCGGAGTTGCAAAAAACACAAGTCGTCATCCTTTTCAGAAGAAGAAGAAGAACAAAAGAACAGCGGCGAACCGAGCGCTACTTTCGGTCGTCGCGACCGCATGATTTTAAACTTAACAATCTCTCCTCCTCCTTCTCCGTTTCCGTGTCGTTGATGTTGTTGCTGCTGCTGCGGTGAAGACACCGACACAAACTCGTTTCCATTTCTGCTCGTCGTCATTCTTGTTCACTTTATGCGTGCGTTAACATCAACCAAAGAGAAGAGTTCTCTCTCTCTCACACACAAAAAAAAAGTTCTCTCTCGCAAAGAACCTCTTCTTCTTCGTCGTCTGCTGCCCCGCGCGCTCTCTCTCTCTCTCCCTCCAATCGAGCGTCGTTCGTGCAAAAGTTTTTCTTCGTTTAAATTCGAAAGAGAAAGTTGTTGCACGAGCGAAAGAAAAGAAGAAATGAGAGAAGTTTCGACTTTTTTTGGTCAAAAAACAGAGAAAAAAAATCAAAAAAAAGAAAAAAGAAGGCGAGAGATCTCTCTTTCTCTCTCTCTCCGATTCATTCATTCATTCTTCAGTGTTTGTGTCTTCTTCTCGTCGATTCGATTTTTGTTACGAGCTCGTGCTGCTGCTGCTGCTGCTACTGCTACTACTACTACTTCTTCTTCTCGAGCGCGGTTTAGAACGAGAGAGAGAGAGAAAGAGAGAGAGAGAGAAAGAGAGAGAATTTTTTTTGGTTAATTATATAAAAATTTTCTAGTTAGAGAGAGAGAGAAAAGCGGCTGAATTTTCAGAGAGAGAGCGAGCGCGCGGGTTGTTTTATTTGTTGTTGTTGTATCAAAAGAGAGAGAGAGAGTAAGAGACAGAGAGAGAGAGTAAAGCGTAGTAGATAGAAGTAGAATCACACACGGAGAGAGAGTTATTATTAAGAGCACATGTCGCAGAGAATTGGAAAAGCGATTCGCCGCGATAACGTCGTCTCCAAATCCGCCGTCTATCAAGACGTCAACGACAAAAAGCCGAAAGAGTATTGGGACTACGAAAACTTGCAGGTGTCCTGGGGAGAGCAGGACGATTACGAGGTGGTGAGGAAAGTCGGACGAGGGAAGTACTCGGAGGTGTTTGAAGGCGTTCGAGCGCAATCGGTCGATCAGAAGTGCATCATTAAGATTTTGAAACCGGTGAAGAAGAAGAAGATCAAGAGGGAGATAAAAATCTTGCAAAACTTGGCCGGCGGCGTCAACATCATATCGCTTCTGGACGTGGTGAGAGAACCGCAGTCGAAGACGCCGAGTTTGATCTTTGAGTACGTGAACAACACGGATTTTAAGGTTTTATATCCAAACTTGACGGATTACGACATTCGTTTCTATTTGATGGAACTTTTGAAGGCGTTGGATTTTTCGCACTCGCAAGGGATCATGCACAGAGACGTGAAACCTCATAACATCATGATTGACCACGAGAAGAGACAGTTAAGGTTGATAGATTGGGGGTTGGCGGAGTTTTATCACGCGGGTAAGGAATATAACGTGAGAGTGGCGAGTCGTTATTTTAAAGGGCCGGAATTGTTGGTGGATTTGCAAGATTACGACTACGCTTTGGATTTGTGGTCGTTGGGGTGCGTGTTCGCCGGGATGATTTTCCGCAAAGAACCGTTCTTTAACGGACACGACAATTACGATCAGTTGGTCAGAATCGCAAAGGTTTTGGGGACGCAAGAGTTACACGCGTATTTGAACAAGTACAGGATCGAGTTGGATCCGCACTTGGAGGCTTTGGTCGGAAGGCACTCCAGGAAGCCGTGGAGTAAGTTTGTCAACGCGGACAATCAACATCTGGTGACGCCAGAGGCGATCGATTTCTTGGATAAATTGTTGCGATACGATCATCAAGAGAGAATTACCGCGAAAGAGGCGCAAAAACATCCGTTTTTTGACCCGGTGAGAGATGGGAATTAAAAGAAATGTAGAGAAAAAGAAAGAGAGACAAGAGAGAGAGAGAGATGAGAGTGAGAGGAAAAAAAACGAATGAGACGTCTTCTTCTTCATTCATACTTTTACATACCTTAGATGCTATTACACTACAGCATAAATACGTAATATTAATATATCGATACGAATAATATACAGTAAGTAATAAGAATAACGATAATGAGTGGTAAATAACAATAAAACTACTTAGCAAACACATGTACACGCGAGCACAGACAGACTATTTCTTATGTATAGCGAAACCGACGGCGTCGTGCAACTCTCGCTGACTCAAAAATCCAATCAGTTTGTAAACGGAGTTGAAGAAGTAATGTTCAACGTCGACGGTGTCGTCGGTTGTCCTTCGCGGACCTGCGCCATTCGTGGAGTTTTATCACTCTCGGACACGTAAGAGTCTGTGTCGTTCTCGGATTCTTCGATGTCGTTTTCGTCGTCAAATGCGAATCCAGACGCTTGAAGCTGCTTGAACGAATACACTTGCGTGTTTTGGAGCTTTGGCTTTTCCTCCTGGGCGGCCGCTTCCCCCGGCTTTAACTTAAGCTTCTTTTCGTCTTTCTTCGCGTTACTACCTGGGGAGTTAGAAATGACTTCTGGGGACGGAGGAGTTACAGTTGGTGATGAAATTGGCTCCGGCGCGATGTGGCCGATGGATCTTCGTGGAGAAACTTTGTTCTCCCCCTTCGGACTGATGAGCTTTCCATCTTTCGTCGCCTCGGGTGGGACGATGCTCACTGGTACTTTCGGCGGCGTTTTAAACATCTTTGAACCTTCTTCACTCATGTTCACTTCTGACTTTGCCGGTAAAAACTTCTCCGCCGGCGATTTCTTCTCTTTCTTCTCTTTCTTCTTCTTGATTGGCTTCTCCTTGGACTCGGATCCAGAAAATGATGCCGATTGAACGAGTTTCCCTTCTTCGTCTAATTCGAATCCTTTTGATTGCAACTCTCCGGAATCCCGAGACGTTTTTGAGCCCGGAGGTTTAATGAGGTAAAAGTTACTCGGTTCAGGTGCCGGCGGCGGCGGCGGTTCAATCTGTTCGATTATTTCTTGCACCTTCACGGGTTCAGTTGCTGGATCACCTCTCGGAATCGACGAAGATAAACTCGATGCCGACGCGGAGGCTAAAGCTGCTTCTTGCTGTTTCTTGCGTATCTCGAGTTCTCTCGCCTTCTTCTCGAGATCTTTTTCGTATTTCAGCTGCTCTTTCGCGCGCATCCTTTCGCGCTCTTTTGCTCTCTTGATTTGCGATTTCGTCATGCCGGCGTACGGATCTCCTCCCTTGTTGTCTGCACCTTCGGCCGGTGTTCTCGGTGTACCTGTTCCCGCTGCTGCTACTTCTTTTTCTTCGTTCTTTTTGGATGCATTATTGGGCGTCTTCGCGAGCGGGATTGAGGACGCGTCAACCACTTTGGTCGAATCCTCTTTAATGGAGACGCTAGAAAGCGCTTCAATCAACTGCTTCTTTGCAATCTCTTCGGATCCAGCCGATGTCAACGAATCGCTCGGAGATCGAGACCCGGACCTCGATTTCTTTATCGTCATTTCGTGCGAAGTCTTCTCCGTTTGTTTCTGCGCCTCCTGTTGTTGCTTTTTCTCCTCCAAAGCAGCGCTTTTTTGTTGCTCTTGCTCCTGCTGTTCAGCTTTCTTCTTCTTTTCCGCCGACGTCGTCAATGGTGGCGTCTCTAACGTGAACACTTTCTTCTCCATCTCCGCTTTTTTCGTGCTCGAAGGCGTCGCGCTCGGCGACGTGTAATCGACCGGTTCCGGTTTCTTTTCCACCTTGTTTTCCTTATTATTACTATTTCTCATGCTCACCAACTTCGGTTCATTTCCGGGCATGACGTTTCTTCCGACCGAAAAGCTTCTCAAATCAGGCTGCGCGTGCCCAATAATCGCATCAATCGTCACTTTCGGCGCCTGCTCCACCTTCGGCATCACTTGTCTCCCGCCTAAATGCGACACCTTTGTCTCTGCTTTTTGTAACCCGTACACGCCGTCCAACCCGACGTGCGCTTTCATCTTCGGCGTGTGCGTCTTGCAATACAACTTTGCCGTCTCCTTATCGAACACGAACGTGTTCAGTGACAGCGTCACCAAGCACTCGGAACATTTAAAACACCGCTTGTGCACTTTCTTGTTCCCGACGACGACGTTCACCGCCTCCGCGGCGTACACCGTCCTCTCGCAACACACGCACCCATCTTTACTCGTATCCTTCTCGGAAGAAGCCGCTGACGCCGCGTTCGTTTTGTTTGCCATCGTTTTCACGGAAGAAGACTTCTTCTTCAAATCCTCCTCTTTCGCGCCCGCCTTACCTGACCCTTTGCCTCCTCCTTTTTTCGAAGAAGGCGTCTCCCCGTCCTCGCCTTTCTCCCCATCGTCGCTCGAAGACGAATGAAACGCCACGTCGTACTTCCCCCCGGCGTTCGCCAACAACTCCTTAAAGTGCGTCTTACAAAACAACTTCGAATCGAACGCGGCAAAGTTCAGCGCGGTCAGCTGGCACTTGCACTGTCCGCACTTGAAACATTTTTTATGGTACGGCTTTTGGTCGTGGACGATTTGTTCCGCGACGTACACCGGTTGGTCGCACGACGCGCACCGAGGCGCTTTGACCGGTACGAAACCCATCGTTTATTAATAATCGCGCGGTATATCGAACACGTCCCTCTCTTTTTCCTCGCGCTGCTCTCTGGTGCTCGCGAAACTCAAAGTTCAGAGAGAGAGAGTTTTGGATTTTTGATCAGCCAAGTCGTTAGAGAACAAAAATGGGTGTTCGAATATATATCAAAATCTTCTCTCTATCCTCTTTTAGCTCGACCGAAAAGAGAGAGAGAGAGAAGAAGAAAAATAGGATCGCGAAAAGGTGGTGCGCGCGTGCTCTTCGTGGGGGGTTTTTAGATGCGTCGTTACCACTGCGAGCTTTTGCGATGTTTTTTCGCGCGCGGTGTTTGTGGAGAGAAGGGATATATTTTCCCCGGATGTGTCTCTTCTCTTTTTCAAATTTTTTGCGACAAAATACACTTTTGCCTAAAAAAATTTTGTGGGACAAAATACGAGAACAAAGACAACAAAAAATAGGGGTTGCGAATCGCGCGCAACATGCATCACAAAGGACACTTATCTTTGCTTGAAACCGACTGCAATCCCGCATCATCTTCTGTGCGCGAGTTGTTTTTGTTCTCTTCTTGTTTTTGGGGCCCGAAATTTTTTAGGCGAAAAAAAACCTTGTCGCAAATTTTTTTTGGTCTACTCGTACGTACGAGTACGTGTCGCAAGCGCACTTCTTCTGGTATGTGCGAGTACTCACGAGCGGTCTTCTCCTGATTCTGCCAATGATGTCAAAATGTCCGCTCCTTCAGTGTACTCTGCATCCGTTGGTTCCGGGCACCCTTTTTCCCGCAAGTAGTATAAGCACTCGGGTTGCTCGAAATATCGCGCGTGAGCGATGTATTGCCAGTAGTCAAGAGGTGCTTTCGCCTCTTCGACTACGTATTTGACGCAATCAAGATGACCTTTGAATACAGAGCGTAACACGCATTCGGCCTTTTCATCATCAGATACCTTTCTTTCTTCAACGAAGTATTTCAAGATGTCTAATTGACCATAATCTGCAGCTATTCTTCCCGTTACCTTTTCCGTTTCTCGCGAAGGTTTCACCTTGGCGAAAAGAAAGCGAAGGCAGTCGATGTGCCCTTCTCCAGCAGCGACACGACATGCCGTCGTTTCATCATACGCACAACCGTTAGCAA
>Ga0181561_10004504_pt1 | contig 12001 bp, 22 predicted proteins | sample 011ome_19_FD_133760 | JGI IMG/M metagenome (GOLD analysis project Ga0181561, IMG submission 133760) | Coastal salt marsh microbial communities from the Groves Creek Marsh, Skidaway Island, Georgia - 011510BT metaG (megahit assembly) | ecosystem: Environmental > Aquatic > Marine > Intertidal...
AAAGCGTCCTTTCATACCTGAAACCCAGCATGACTGGCGCCCCTGAATAAGATTCGGAGCCTGACCCACTTGGCAACAGAACGGGTCACCCTCAACCCTAACCATTCGGAGGTAACACCCATGCCAGACCTATATCAGCTTATCGATAAGGTTATCGAGCAGATCAAGACCGATATCAAACGCGGCGATGTATCGGCGCTCGAATCCATTCTGATTCAGCATATGCCGCAGGATGCCCTCGAAGGGTATCTAGAAGAGGAGTAACCAATGACCATCCTCATCATCATCAATATGGCGGCCATCGCCGCCCTTTGTCTTTTCGGAAATGTCACTGAGGAGTGAAACCTATGTCAGAGAAAAAAGAACAATGGATCATGGTAATGAACAGGCTCAAAGGTGAGGGCGAGTTCGGTTTAGATACCGCCTACTCGGTCACTCACCTCGGAGCAAAAGAGGCCATGAGACGCGCTCAGGAAAAAATGAATTGCGGCGCCAAGACGTTTCGTAATCTCGAGTTCCGGCTTCAGGGCGGGGAGTGGTAAATCAACGGGGGCCATGCGCCCCCAAGGTCTGGGTGATAGCACACTCACTGAAGAGGTCTGATGCTGACCGAAACCTAACCAACACCATTGGAGGTGTACCCATGTCTTTTATCGAAACCGCTGTTAACAACTTCATGCTTCTTCAGGTCACCATTCGCAAGGCCGACCCAATGAAGCGTTCCAAGGTAGCCAGTGATGCCGCCGCCGTTCAGTGCCGCGTCAATCACACCGTGCCCGTCAACACCCGTGTCGGATCGCTGGGCACCCTGACCACTGATCTAAAGGCGGTGAACAGCAAGTATGCCGCTGTCCGCACCTACCTTTACGAAAACACCCTGCCCTTCACTGATGCCGAGGATGGCCAGCAAAAGCGCGGGATGCGATTGATCCCCGTGACCCGAGTGCCTGAGGTGCTCTCCAAGCTGTCCGAGCTGAAGTCTGAGGCCCAGACTGCGCTGGCTGAATTCATGCCGCGATATCGGGACTATTACGAAGCCCGTGATCGTGTCGATCTGGGCCGCGTGTCGGATGTCGATATGCCTGCGCCTGAGATCATTGCCGCCAAGTATGGTGTCGATGTCTCACCGCCTCAGCCGATCCCCGTGTTTGCCGCTGACAAGTTACAGCTACCCGCTGGGCTTGCCGCCGACATCGCCAAGCGTCATGAGCAGACGCTGGCCAAACAGCTCGAGGGCGCGAAGGATGCCGCCATCAAGGGTGCGAAGGATCATATGGACACTGTTGAGAAGCAGTTAACCGAGGGCAAGCGTCTCCACAAGTCACTGCTCGACAATGCCAAGACCCATGCCGCAATGCTCAGGGGCATGGTCAAGGGCTATGACAATGACCCGCGTGTCCTGCAACTCGCCGACCTGATTGACGAGCAGATCGGCTCGATCACTTCGATTGATCATGTCAAGAACAGCACCGCTGTCCGCGACCGTGCGGTACGTGCCGCAAAAACGGTGTCCAAGGGACTGGGTGACCTTGCCGCCGCGCCAAAGTTTAGCCCTGCGCCTGCCAGCGCAGATTCCCTTGTCACTGGCGATTCACTGCTCGCCGACCTTATCGACTAACCCTAACCACTGTTGGAGGTGACCCATGTCACACGTTAAAGCTAACCTCGCGGATGTCCGCGCAATCGCCGCTGTCAATCTCATGTCAGCAAACCCCATGCCGCTGGGCCTCATTGGCCCTGTCGGTATCGCCAAAACCCAGTTCCTGAAGAATGACTTTCGGGCCATGTATGCCGAGCATCTTGGCCTGTCAGTAGATCGGGTTGGCCTGATTCAGGAACGTGTCGCTAACCGTGACTCTGCTGAGATCGCGGGTGTCGCACTGCCCATGAAGGATGCTGACGGCAACGTCATGACCAAGTTCACCAAGCCGCCGTTGATCACCAAGATCCAAGAGAGCGGCCTCGAGCACGGCGTGATCCTCTTCGATGAGCTACTGCAAGCCAGTGCCGATATCCAAAAGGTGCTGGCCGATGTGCTCGACCCCGAGGAGCGCACCCTCGCCGGCTGGGCAATCCCTGATGGCTGGATCGTTGTCTTCACGGGCAACCGTGTTGCTGACAAGTCAGGTGCTACTCGGATGCTGAGTCACCTGAACAACCGCGTCCTGATCCTCGAGCTGGAGTTCGATGTCAATGGCTGGGCCAAGTGGGCCGAGGCCAACGATGTCAACCCGCTCGCTATCGACTGCGCCCTGACCTATCACAATGAGGGGTTCTTCGATCAGGCAGTGCCGACTGAGGACGGCGCATTCTGCACTCCGCGATCACTGGTACGCGCCGCCGACCAGCTCACCGCCTTTATGGATTCCGGTGACTTCGATGGCGTGACCATCCCCCGTTTCATGCAGGTTCTGCTGGGCGGCGTGATCGGTGAACGTGCGGCGGGTATGCTGTGCCGCCACATTGCCATGGCTGATCAGGTGCCTACCGGCCCTGAGATCCACGCTGACCCTGAGGGTGCCAATGTGCCCGACTCGACTGGCTACCAGCTACTGGCCGCCAACCGCGCTATCAACGGCGCAGATGATGCAGACAGTGGCGATGCCGCTCTTCGGTACATAATCCGGTTGCGTCCTGACCTTCAGGTCTCACTCGGCACCAAACTACTGCGACTGTCCGCGAGGCGCGGCTGGGTTCTGGCATCCAGCACCGCCTCTGCGTTCAACCATAAATTCCACGAGTTACTGCCGCTGGCGGAAGCCACTGGCATGGAGGTGTAACCATGAGAGCTGTAAAACTGTTTGAGGCCACTGACGACCTCGCCAAATCGCGCCGCTACATTGCGGCGCTGATCATCCTTCAGGCCAAGGCGCCGGTTCACTACTCGGTGCTGATCGCCACCGAGGTGATCTGGACTTCCAAGATCCCCACTGCTGGCACTGACGGCATCTATGTCTACATCAATCCTGAGTTCTTCAGGGGTGTAGCCAGCGACTCACAGCGGGCGTTCCTGCTTGCTCATGAGGTGTCACACATAATCCTGCGGCATCCCCAGCGCGGCGACTTCTACCGCGAGCGTGGATTCTTCAGGGCCGGTCAGGCGTTCGATGCCAAGCTCTACAACCGCGCCGCCGACTACGTGATCAACGCAGACTGCATCGCTATGGGTCTCGAGCCGATCCCCGAGGGTTGCTACTCGCAGGACTATGGCCGCGATGACATCGTGGACAATGTCTACGCGGCACTGGCCCAGCCAGAAGAGCCTGAGGATGACCCCGTCAAGGGCGATGACTTTGGCGGCGACTCTGACGGTGCCGATGGTGACCAGTCTGGCGACCAGTCTGGTGACCAGACCGGCGATGAGTCTGGCGATGAGTCTGGCGAGGGTAGCGGTGATCAACTGCCCGATGCCGAGGGCCATGATCATCATCTGTCGCCAAAGTATGAAGGCGACCCAGATGAGCAGGAAGCCGCCGCTCGTGAGGATGAGCATGAGATTCGCAACCATGTTGACGATGGTATTGAAGAGGCCACTTCCCGTGGCGTGGGCGTCAGTGATCAGGTGCGCGAGGGTTCCAATCGGTTCTCCTCAGGCAGTCGCTCTGACGTTGACTGGCGCTCTGAGCTGGCCGACCTGCTACACCGAGCCGGTGATGGTGGCGATGTGACTTGGTCACGTATCCACCGCCGCCGCTACGCAACGCTGGGCGTTATCTCGCCGACTCACCGAGGGTCTCTTGGCCGCATGGGTGTCATCGTTGACATCTCCAGCTCAGTCAATCGCACCCAGCTTGGCCAGTTCATCACCGAGCTGTCCGTTGCTATTGACGAGTTAAATCCAAGGGATGGCGTAGTCGTTGTCTTCACCAACCATCGTGTGCATTCAGTGCATGAGGTGTTCTCTGGTGGTGAGTTGCTCGACCTCGACATCCCTGAGGGTGGCGGTACGTGGATGTCGGACGGGGTTAAGTACCTCACCGACAACGGGCTGGAGTGTGACATCACTCTGTGCTTTACTGATGGTGACCTGATCGACAACGACTGGGTTACTCTTGGACAGCATGAGGTTGTGGTCATATGTGACCGCACCCTCCATGCTTACGATGCGCGTCAGGCCAACAAGGCTGGTGTGCGAACAATAATCGCAGAGGCCGCGTAAGCGGCCTTAGGAGGAAATCGGTATGACTACCTTAGAAAAGCTAGACCAGATTAGTGAGCGCATAGTCACCTACATAGACAAGGACTTTGAGCTTTATATCTTAGAGCAGGCACTCGATTTACTTGAAGAAGTTAAGAGAGAGCTTGGGGTTGCGGGAGAGCTAAATAGTCTTCAGCGAGACAGCGAGCGACTAGAGTGGCTGGTAGAAAACCAGTGCTATCCCATGCCGACAAAAAACGGCTGGTGTCTCACGGAGGAAGGGTGCTTCTGCTGGCCTGAAACAAGCGCTAAAAGCTGGCGAGAGGCCGTTGATGAAGCGATGGAGGGTGAGCAATGCGAAAATTGATTAAGCAGTGTTTGCGGAGAATAGATTCGTTAATCTCCGCATCGTTAGTGAGCGAGGAGGGCGAGCACTATGGATCGTGTGACAAAACTGCCTGTGCATAGGCGCGTCAAGTATATGCTCGATGACCGTGACTTGGCCGAGATCCTCAGGGATCATTGGTGCGGGTCACGCAACAACCTGAGTGATCAGCAGATCGCTCAATTCCACCATGATGTCGAAAGCTCTGACTTGTTAATGGGTGAGTGGATGTCAATCGACTGGGAGAATCACCATGCTGTTAAACAGTAAGGAGACCATCTATCTGGACAACGACATCTATGAGGTGTCGTTCACCGTTTACGATGAGCCTGACGTTGGCCTTGACGGGTTATATGTTGACTCTGTCAGGGCGATCAAGGGATCACCAGAACCGTCCGAATCGGACATCAATCAAATCTACAAAATCCTAGCGGGGGACTACGGTCATGAAAGGTAAAGGTTTTAGTGGGCGAGTTGTCCGCATCGAGGGGTGCTACAGGATAGTCGAAAGGGGTGCTATTAGGGGTCTCTGTTCGACAAAAGAAGAGGCTTTTTTTAGGGCGAAAAATTACGCGTCTAAAAAGGGGTCTGAGTTTCTGATAATTGATGATAGTAATGGGAGAGCTGATGAAGCTGAGAAGAGATAGTCAAGTTGGCGGCGATCATTATGCCAAGCTTGCAGTGCAACCAACGTACTACGCGTTGGCCAACGGTCTCGGGGTGTGCGAGGCCAATGTCGTGAAATACGTTTCCCGCTGGAAAAGCAAGGGGGGTCTTAACGACCTCAGAAAGGCGCGGGAGTATCTTGAAATCCTAATCGAATGGGAGATGGAAAATGAATGACGAGCAGATTGGCACGTATTCGCTTTTGGGCACCACTCTGGTGATTTTGATTCTCTTGGGGATTGCTGGCACTCTTGATTTTGAAGAAGAGGAAAAGTCCCTGAATGAGTATTGCGAGATGGTAAAACGTGGGGACTGGCCCGATTATGAGGGAACGTACCACGACTTCTGTGAGAGGGAGGAGGACTGATGGGGCGGCATAGACGCTATCGAACGGTTTGGGGAGCGGTAATAGGGGGTGAGTCTACAAAAGCCTTCGGCCCTCGGCGCACTAAATGGTCACTACTGCGGGTCAATAGCAAGTGGCGAAATAACCCTAAGAAAAAGAGGTCTTTACGCTCTCCCCGTGATGGCAGGGACACCCTTTGGTTGCCCGAGCGTATGGTGCCACGACGACAGTTTTACAGGCATTACAACACAAAAGGTCGAGCGTATACCCCTATAACCATTCGGGGGATATCTAGCCTTCCGTTCGTTATTGATCGGATTAACCTGCAACGCACGTTGCCCTTTCCTTTAGGTTGGATAAAAGCATGAGCAAGGGATCAAGACAAAGGCCAAGGTCTGTTAATGCTGACAAGTTCAGTGATAACTGGGATCGTATTTTTAAAAAACCAGCCGATGGAGGTAAAAAGGATGAGGGAAAGAACTCAGGAAGAGTACGAAAATAAGGTAGTTAGTTCGAGGCTATACAGGAGTGGGAACAGCTTTACCTTGTCCGACATTCTCGGGATTCTTAATGTAAGCGCCGATTACGGAAGGGCCATCATGAAGTCGCTGGTAAATGACGGGTATTTGAGTCAGGTTGATTCGGATACCTGCATCAGTTACTCAAGTTCATCGAAGATACGAAAGATTCTGTCGGGGAAGCTTTCGGGCTATCAACCGCCAATGAGCCCCGCAGAGCGTAGGGTTAACCCTTGGATCAGAAGCTCTGTAAGGCAGGAGCGCTATGATGCCGTGGGATAGCAGTGACCAGCTAAACGCCGTTAAAGCCGCAATGGTTATGGCGGACAGCTTGGGCCGAGATGTATTTATCATGAAGAACCTAGCTGTAACGTGCAGGCCGGACACTCAGGGGCCGCACAAGATTCTTGAGATCATAAGGCCCCGAGAGTATAAGTAAGAGTTGATCCATGCGCGACTAACCTCCGTATGGGCGAGCGGTGGCGTCCTAGCCAAAGATTGAATGAAGTGCCGAAAAGTCGCGCAAAGACATGGAGGGCCAATTCAATCAACCACCGCACCCTTCCTCATATGTCGCATTGGATTGCGACCCCCCGCCATACGGAGATTTACAATTAAGTCCAGCGAGTCTTTCAAGACCCTGAGCTTCCCGCCATCTCCAGACACATCCCAGTTATGACAAACAACCTCTTCAGTAAGATAGCTTGCGTACTCGCCATATCGCCGACTTATCAGTGACATGGTGTTACCAAACCGCAACAAATAGTCGCTGATGTTACCTTTCTTCACACCCCCCGATGACGGCTCCGAATAGTTCAGGGGGCGCGTATACACGCCAGCTTTGACCGCTTGATTCAGGATGTACTCAGCCGCCTGATGCTGTGCAAGTGTTACCAAGCCGTCTATCAGGTACTTGTCTATAACAAGTTGATCCATAACCTTGGCTCGAGGGAGCTTGCCCCCCTCGACCATGGTTCGGTGTCGCTTGTGTATCTCGTTAGTGCCTAGATCTGTTGGCCTCATGGCTCCCCCTAGAACTCGTCAAAAGAATCCCAATCCCGCTTTTTGCCGCCATACTTCTCAGCAAAACTCTTATCAGGCGCCGCATGAAACTCCTCAAACCTGCCGTTCGGCATATTGTACTTCAACAAACACATACCCTGCTGTCCGACCCACTTGAAGCGAGACTTCCAGCAATGGATCTCAGTTGAATCCTCTGCCCGATGCACCGTGATGCCAAGGTCTGCCTTCGCAAACCACGCCGCACTTCCGGATATGTTCATGCCCTTTGGCACTGCGTAGCTACCGTCTTCACGGGGGTACATCTTCTGGGGGTGGGCGACAAACCAGACATGGATGCCATGAGCTTTTGCAAAACTTGTTATCTTGGAAAGCATATAGCTGATGCCGGTGTGCTCCTCCTGCCCCGACTGCTCAATGTAGTTGTACGGGTCAATGACCAAGCCGCGAACACCTAGCCGCATGACAGCCTGCTTACAGCGATCAATAACGCTGTCGATGGTTGCCATACCGCCGTCCTTAGACTCAAGGAATACAAAGTGCTTGTCAATGAACGCCAGTGACTCCTCAAGCTCATCCTCTGTCATGCGCTCGTTGATGCCGTCATAGAATGGCTTGCCGGATATCTTTTCTGCCAGCTTGGCGATGTGCATATGCGGCGGGTTCTCAAAAGAGCACACGGCAAACTTCCACTGCTGTTGCTGTGCGAGGTTTACCATTAACATATCAATAAATTCACTCTTCCCGGAACCGGGCATTCCAGTGACGATGGATAGCTGTCCTTCTGCTATTGTGAACAAGTCATCTACAGCAGGGAATCCGGTGGATGCCCCTCGGCCATGACCGCTGGTGTATATCTCTTTTACCGAGTCCTTGTAATCTGACGCGCCATACACACCGGACAGTGGCACAGGGGTAGGTCTTGCGAAGATCTCTTTGGTTTCATCAGCTCCCAGCTCCCTGACCGCGTCATTACCATCCTTGATGCCGTCAGGGAAGTTGACTCGCCAACATTTTGCTCGTCCAACGCGTCTAGCAATCTCTTCAGCCAGCGCCTCGCCAGCCTGATCATTGTCTGTCGCAAGGACAATCTTCTTACATTTCTCAATACGCTCACGCTCTTCCCATATATATGAAAACTTATTGTCCTCTTCGGGACTTACTCTTTTGTTGCTCACCTTCGCAGGTGCTCCGTTGGGGCACGAAACGGCCCTAATTCCAACGCTAGCCAGCGCAATGACATCGCACTCGCCCTCAACGATTATTAGCTCATCCTGACCCTCTTCCAGCTCTGTCACGCCATAGAATGAACGAGCCGCTCCGTCACTAGTGAATGATTTTCCGGATATTGACCGCCATTTGATGGCGTCTGGGTTGTCTCTGTTGCCGTAAATAAACCCCACTGCGGGGCGCTCTTCGCCCTGCATCCATTTTGTACCAGTAGTCATGGGTGGAAGGCTATCGAGAGAGGAAAGCTCTACCCCTCTGTTGCTGAAGAACTCTTTTATTAGATCCACGTTGTAATTTAGTTGCGTGGGTATTTTTGTGACCTTCTCCGGCTTCATATGTTCCTCGTAGAATTTTTTGCGCTTCACGCCGCCAGTAACGCCACAGTGATGACACAGGTAGACGGTACTGTCGTGATTCACGGTAATGGATAGTGTTTTTTCTCCTTTTTTCTTGCGATCCGGACTACATGCTGGACATGATGCCCTCGTGCTTTGATGGTACTGAAGCACAAAATCTTGCAAGTTATGCATAAGACGCTTGCTCCTTTGCCTTTTTTCTGATATTTACTTGGCATTACTAGAATAGTCCTAGACTAGAAGAGTCCTAGTTCTAGGAGATTCCTAAATATTTATAGGAATCTCATAGGCTAGAAGAGTCCTAGGCCTAGGAATATCCTAGTAAGTACCACCCACTTCCCTTTTTGCCCCTTCGGGGGCCTTTTTTTTAGCCGCAATCAGCTAATTCCTCCACCACCATCTTGGCGACAATCTTCTGCTCCGCTTTTGATAGCAATAGCATCTCATCCAAGGCGTCCTGAAGGCCTCTCGGAAACTTGGCTATGTCACAATGCTCTAGGAAAGCATCAGAATGAAGATACTGGATGGCGTCTTGCTTTTCTTGCGGCCCCGCATAAACAAGATCTTTGATCGCCTGATGAATCACCCTGCTCATCACGGTTTTATAAATATCTGACACTTATTTCAGCTCGCGGATTCTCTTTATCCACGCCCCCCCAAAAAATATGTTTTTCTTTGACCGCACGATCATTCTTATAAACCTTACCCTGAAGGCAGTCGAGTATGAGTGACTCATCAAGATCTGGCCGTCTGCTAGCATAAAATATCGTGATCTCAACCGCCACATCTTTTTCAATCAACTCGCCAAGAGTCGGGCATTGCTCGGCAAAACTCTTCACATAGTCGAGCGCTTTTTTAGACTTGATCACCATCGAGCCGCCGCTCTTACTCCTGACAATTCTACGAGAATTAGCTTTACTACATGGCTCACCATGTATCGTGATGTTTATAATATCTATTGACATACAATAACCTCGTCAGTACGATTAGACAAAATACAAGAGGGTGGAGAAATGAGCAAGATGTCACGTTATGTTTATCGCCAGATTGAGCGGGGCGAATTACCAATGGAGTTAGAACAGGATGAGTATTCACATCGAAAAGAACGTACCAATTCCCCAACGATCTCGTTTGCCGGATATGCCGTTTCGAGACATGCAAGTCGGAGACTCCTTTCTCGCCCCAGTACCCGTCAGCGACCAGAGGTTGATTGGAGCCTTGAGGCAGAGGGTTTCGAGATACCAACGAATGAATCCTGATCAGAAATTCAGTGTTATAAGAGACGGCGATCAGATGCGGGTATTTCGGATAGCATGAAAATCACGAACCACACAGCATTACCGGAGCCTGTATTTCAAGCGCTCACGCGAAGCGACTACACCAAGGGCAGTAGTAACAGATCCGTTACTCAGCTTATTGACTCGCCTCGTGTTCGTATTCTTCGCAAGGAGAATGATGATCACATAAGTGAAGATGCCGCCGATATGCTGTGGTCTGTTCTTGGCACTGCCGTCCACAAGATGTTTGAGGACAATGAGGTAGAGGGTCACATATCTGAAGAACGCCTGTATGCCGAGGTTGAAGACTGGGTCATTAGTGGTGCCATTGACGTTCAACGCGGCGAAGCAGACGGCAAGGTTGCCGTGTTGGATTATAAATGCACCTCGGCGTGGTCTGTTATCTATGGCAAACCAGAGTGGGACAAGCAACTCAACTTCTACGCATGGCTTGTTGAGCACTGCAAAGACATCGAGGTTGGCAAGCTACAAATCGTTGCTGTGTTGCGCGACTGGCAACGAAAGAAGGCCGAGGTTGACAGCCAATATCCTCAGGCGCCAATCGTCATGGTTGATATCCCCTTGTGGTCTTTTGAGGAGCGAGACGCTTATGTCCGTGGGCGCGTCAAGATCCATCAAGATGCTGAGTTCCAGAGGCTCACGGGCGAAGACCTCCCACCCTGTTCTAGCGAGGAGCGGTGGAAAAGAGAGGACTCCTTTGCTGTAAAGAAGTCAGGAAACAAGAGGGCGCTTCACGTGTTTGACAGCATGGAGCAGGCCGAAGAGTACATGAAGGACGGCATGGAGATCGAGGTTCGCAAGGGCAAGTGCGTCAGGTGCGAGGACAATTACTGCAAAGTTGCGGAGTTCTGCGATCAGTACGGAGGAGGTGATGCTTGAGAAAGATCCTGACTTTTATAGGAAGGTAGTAGGGATGATGCAGTCATCCCGCAACCCGCTAAAAATCGAGGTTGTTGGCAATGAGCTGATATTCACCCTCGGTGGCAAGCGGATAGGGGAGATGGGGACTGCGGAGTTTTACCGCATGTCTGTAAAAGAAATATGGTCACACTTAGGAGTAAACCATGAGCACCAAAAATACCTCGAAATCTGAACCGACCTACAAGTCGGTTTGGGACACGCTATCAATCGTTGATTGTTCCGAACACGTTCAGAGCAAGAACGGACTTTCATTCCTGTCTTGGGCTTGGGCGTGGGGCATCATGATGGAGCACTATCCAGAGGCGTCCTACTCGTTTTCTTCGCCCGTGCGAGACGAGATGGGAACCGTTGAGGTTTGGTGTACGGTTAAGATCGGCCCTCTTGAGCGGCGTATGTGGTTGCCAGTTATGGACTACAAGAACAACGCCATAAAGAGCCCCGACTATCGCAAGATTAGTGACACCCGAATGCGTTGCCTGACGAAGTGCCTTGCAATGTATGGGCTGGGGCACTACATCTACGCTGGCGAGGACATTCCGTCAAAATCCGAGGAGCCGGTAGAGCAGGCACCGCCAAAGGCCGCTGAAAAGCCTGCGACCAAGAAGGCCACGACAAAGAAAGAGAAGCCGATACAGACTTCTGAGCATAGCATTCCTGACGCGGAGTCTGCCGCGAACACGGTTAACTTTATGTGCGACACCGTTGATCAGTTCCATGCTGATTCAATGGAGTCTCTCGCAGGTTTTTGGAAAGAAAACAAGCAACTGATTGACTTGTTGGATGCTGGATTTCCAGAGCAATACGAGCGCCTAAAAGCGCATTTTACCCACACCAAGCAACAACTTCTCGAAGGAGATGCCGCATGAGTAAGTACCCTAAGTCCGAAGGGGCTATGTTCGCCAACAAGAAAAGCAACGAAAAGCAACCAGACTTTCGTGGCAAGGTTGCGATCACCAAGGATCAGATAAAGATGCTGATCGAGATGGGCAAGGCCGGACAGGATGTAGTCCTTCAGTTGGCGGCATGGAATAGAAAGTCTCAGGCTGGACAGACCTATCTGTATGTCTCCGCAGAGGCTTACATGAAGGCCGAGGCCTCAACTCAGGATCTGGCCCGATTTGCA
>Ga0181561_10004512_pt1 | contig 11990 bp, 2 predicted proteins | sample 011ome_19_FD_133760 | JGI IMG/M metagenome (GOLD analysis project Ga0181561, IMG submission 133760) | Coastal salt marsh microbial communities from the Groves Creek Marsh, Skidaway Island, Georgia - 011510BT metaG (megahit assembly) | ecosystem: Environmental > Aquatic > Marine > Intertidal zone...
TCGGTTTCGCCCTTCGTGTCCTCCCCCTCCTCGAGCCGGCGAAGCATGGCGACGAAGAACCCGCCCGTGTCCTGGTCGTGCGGCAGGAACCGCGCGCACCGGTCGAGGTGCAGCTCTCTCGGCTTCGCGGCGGGCGGCCACATCGTCGGCGCCGCCGAGGGCATGCCCGCGGCGACGGCGTCTTCGTGCGTCGCGTACCACCGCAGAGTCACATCCTCCTCCGAGTCCGAGTCGCCCGAGTCGCCCGAGTCGTCCGAGTCGTCCGAGTCCGGCGCGCGCGCGTCGGGCGCCTCGGGCGCCTCCGCGAGCCGCCCGGCGTCGCGATCGCTCGGCGTCGCGAAAGGAAGGCTCCGCGCCGCCGCCTCGGTCCCGCGCGCGACGTGCTCGCCGACGCGCCAATCGGCGACGCCCGGCCGGCGCTTGAGCGCCCGCGTCCCGTCGCCGAGGGGGTCGCGCACGAGCTCGAAGCGCTCGCCGCCTGGGCCGAGCAGCACGGCGGCCACCACGGCCTCGTCCTCAACCGGGTTCAGACTGCACGTCGAGTACAGCAGGAGGCCCCCCGGCCGCACCAGCGCCGCCGAGTTCCGCGCGATGGCAACCTGCGTGGCGTGCAGCGCGTTGCCCAGCCCGGGGTGCCACCGCTTCAAGACGTCGGGGTCCTTGCGGAGCGTGCCGTCACCCGAGCACGGCACGTCCGCCAGCACGGCGTCGTAGCCTCGGCTCGGGTTTGGGGTGCCCGCGAACGCGGGAACGGGTATGTCCTGCCCCATGGCGCAGGTCACCACCAAGCCGGCCGTCTCGCCGGCGGCGCGGCGGTGCCTGGCCAGCGCCTCGCGCATCGTGTCCACGCGGCGCGGGTTCCCGTCGTTCGCCACGACCAGGCCGGCGGGCGATACGATCTCCAGGAGCTGCATGGTCTTGTTCCCGGGCGCCGCGCACACGTCCAGCACGCGGTCGCCGGCGCGCAGGCGGGGGGAGAGCGCCAGCACGGGGAGCATGGAGACCGCCTCCTGCCTCGCGCAGACGCCGGCGTCGACGCCGCGAGCGACCGCCGCCGCCACCTCCGGGTGCAGTTTCCTGTGGTGGCCCGCCCGCTCGGCGTCCGCCGCAGCGTCCACCGCGCGCCAGCCGTCCCCCGGCGGCATCCACGGGATGGGCTCGATCAGGCCCTTCGCGTGCAGGGGCGCGAGGAAGCGCGCCGTGAACGCGCGCGCGTCGGGCCGCGACACGTGCACTCGGAACGTGATGGGCAAGGACGTGGCGAAGACGGCGCGCGTCTCCGCGAACTCGCGGGGAGGGGCGAGCCTCTGCGCGCGGTAGTACCGCGCGAACAGACGCGGGCCGTGCCCGAACTTGCGGAACAGCAGAAGCTCGCGCTTCTCGAGCTGCGCCGAGCGAAGCGCGTTCCTGGGGGCGGACGACGATCGCTTTTTGCTCCGTCGGCGGTCGCTCGTAGCGGCGGCGGCGACCGATGCATCCCCGTCCCGGAGGAGCTTGGAAGCCGACCCATCCCCGCCCGAGCGACTCTTCTCCGGTCGCGACCGCTTCATCCCGGACGAACCCGCCGACACCGCGACGCGCCGCGCGTCTCAAAGTGGGGCAAAGGCCGAGCGGAGCGCCGAACCTCTGAACGGGAGCGCGGACGAGTCGCGTCTTAGCTCACCTTTTCTCGTCATTCCCGAGAGTTTTACGATAGGTACCACAAAGACTTTACTACAACACTTCGTGCCTCACCCGCACGCCTTCATGACGAGTTGGACGCCGTGCACGACGCTCCACACCCACCCCACGAAGAACACGAAACACATCAACCACATCATCGCGAAGCATTTCGCTCCCTCGAACGTTTTGTTCACCGTGACGCACGCGACGAGCGTGCCTGAGCCAGGAAAGAAAAAGTTCAAAAAGAGCGACGACCGCCACGGGCAGCTTCGCTTTGACCAGAGCGTCGTCGTGGGTCTTGGTCAGGAAATCCTGGATCTGTCTCAGCGCGCCCGCCATCGAGCTCGGCTCGCCGAACGCAGAGGCGCGTCGGTGGTGTCTCCCGGTTGGGTCTCCGCGCAGGAGCGAGTGTCGCTCGGTACGGTACGAGTACGTTTTCGTCGTGGTCGCAGTAGGCGAAAAACAAAGACGGTCGCCAAAAAAATTGCGATACTACCCGAGAGAAGACGTCGCGCGCTCACGCGGAGAGACTCCTTCGCCCCTTGGCCCTCCTGCGGTTCAGCACGCGCCTCCCCCCCGCCGTGCGCAGCCTGGCCCTGAACCCGTGCCGCCGCTTCCGCACCAGGTTGGAGGGCTGGTACGTGCGCTTGGTGTGCGCGTACATCGTCTCGCCCCCCGCCGCCGGGGCCTCGTCGCCAATCACCTCCGCCGCCGACGGCGCCTCGTCTCCGGCGGGCTCCTTCTCCTCAACCACCCACGCGCGCTCCAGGTTGCGCAGCAGCGCCGCGACGGCGTCGTCGTCCGCGCTCGGCGCGCGCAGAGGCGCCCCGCCGCCTCCGCTGCCCTCCCCGAGCGCGCGGGAAAAAAACGCGCTGGAGGGCGAGACGCCCAGGCTGGCGAGCGCGCGCGCCACCGGGGGGTCTAGCGCGGCGCGCGGCGGGCGCGAAAACAAAGCGCGCGCCTCGGCGGCTTCGGCAAAGGCGCGGTCTCGCCGGCTCTTGTGAAGCGCGTCCCGGTCCTCGACGCGATCGGCGGCCGCGTTGTCCCCATCGTCCGCCTCGCGCGTATCCTCGGCGACGGAGTCGTCGTGCGAGCGCAGGCGCAACTCACCCTCGACGCTCCCGAGCCCGGAGCCGGAGCCGTGGCGGCCGCGCGCGAACGCCGACGCCGCGCTCGTCGCCACCGACGCTGACCAGGCGTGCGCGTGCGCGTGGGGCGCGATCGCCACCATCCGCGCGTGCGCCGCCGAGGAGGTATGCCACGAGGGGGGATGCGCGCCGGCGAGCGCGAACGCGGGGGGGGCGTGGCGCGCGCGAGCCGCCTGCGTCAGGCGCGCGAGAAGCGCGCGGGACGCGCGGTTGGAGGCCATGTCGCGTCGCCGCGGTGCGTCCAAACAGACGTGGCCGCGGAAGATGACTGAGTCACCGTCCGTCCACCTGCGACCGGGCTCTGCTTTTGCCGTGGCCGCGCCTGCGCGGGCCGGACGACGCGCGGAGGGACGCGCGCGGAGGAAACACGGGGCGGCTCGACGACGACGGCGTCGGTGCCGGGGTGGACCACGCGGGACGCGCGCGAGGGTGTGCGGCGTCGTTGCCGCGGGGAACGAGGGAAGTGCCCAGGGTCCGACCGACCTTTCCCCGCATCCGAGATCGCGAAATCGAAACCGAATTCGGCGATTCGTTTTTTTACTTTATTTTTTCGAGCGTCGGTTTCGAGAGGAGCGCATCCGGGGAGCGCGCCGGCGAGCGATAGCGGGTGTTTCATTACAAGCCGGCGGCGGTCAGTCCTTCTTCTTCTTCTTCTTCCACACCGTGCCGGTCTCCTCGATGGATGTGGAGGACTCGAACGTCGCCTCCGCGGTCTCTTCCACGGTCACCGCGGTTTCCGTCACGACGGTTTCCGTCACGACGGTTTCCGTGACGACGGTCTCGGTGCTCTCCCCCGCGACCGTCGCCGCCGCGACCGTCGCCTCCGCGACCGTCGCCTCCGCGCCAGCCTTCACCGCCGCGTCCTTCGCCTTCGTGCCGGACTCCTTGCCGATGTTGCTCACGGACCCCTCCACGAGCTTCGGGACGGAGGGCACCACCACCTTTGTCAGCTCCACGGTTTCGCGCCACGCATCCTTCGCCGCCGGCGTCGCGCTCTGCGCCGCCGCCTTCACCGCCTTCCCCAGGAACCCGCCCACCTTGTCGAACCGAACCTTGGACAGGTCGAGCTTGTCTCGGGAGACAGCCCTCTTGCCGGTGACGGGAGGGGAGGAGGGCGCGGGCGCCGCCGGGGGAGGCGAGCCGGAAGTCGCGGAGGTCGCGGAGGTGGACGCTGATTTCGTCGCCGACGCCGATTTCGTCGCCGATCTCGTCTCCGACGTCGTCGTCGTCGACGACGCCACCGCCGCGGCGGCGTACGCGGACTCGGCGGTCGTGACGGCGTAGGTGGACTCCGTGGCCGACGCCGCGGCCGCGTACGACACCGAGGATGAGTCGTCCGTGGCGAACGCCGCGAGGAACGCGTCCGCGTCGAACGCGCTCGATTTCGTGGTGGTGGGCAGAGACGCGGGGAGAGGCGCGCCCGCGGCGTACGACGCGTACGCCGCGCCCGACTCGACGCCCGACTCGACGCCGTATTTCTGTGTCAGCTCCTTGTAGATGCGGTCCACGTCGGACGCGTCCGCGGAGACGGGGGAGCCGTAGGCGGAGGAGGAGGCGTCGTACGAGCTCGAGGCGCTCGCGTACGAGGTCTCGTACGAGTTTTTAGTCTCGTACGACTCGGACGCGAACGACGTCGCGACGCGCGAAGTCGACTTCGCCTCCTGCACGCGCCGGAGCATGATCGCCTTCTCCTCCTCCGTCATGACGCGCGTCGACGCCTCGAACACCGCAGACGCTGGCATGGGCATCGACTCCAAAGCCGCGAGCTCGGTCTCGTCCGCCGCCGTCTGCGTCATGAGCTCCGAGGCTTCAGGCGCGGGCGCGACGGGCGCCGCGGCGGGCGCCGGCGCGGCGGCGCTCGTCGCCGCCGCCGCCCGCGTCGTCGTCTTCGCCGCGCTCTTGACCACCTTGCGCAGCGCGACGAGCGCGACGATGGCGATCGCCGCGGCGTACGCGGGCGTGGCGTACAGCATCGAGCACGCGAACTCGGCGCCGGAGAGGAACCAGGAGACCACGATGCGGAGCACGGTGAGCGTCACGGCGGCCACCGTCTTGAACGGCTTGTAACACAAAATCTTCGCCCACTGGCCGTTCGCCGCCGCATCCGCGAAGTACGCGGCGCCGCCCACGAGTGAGGTCAGGAACGACCCGAGCGGCGTCGAGGGGTCCAGCAGGGGGTTCACGCTCCCCGCCGTCTTGATGCCGGTCGCGCCGCCCGCGGCGCTCAGGCCCGCGTAGAGGTTCGCCAGCGCATCCTGCGCGCGCGCCACGAGGAGCACGGCGGCGTCGTACGCGTCGAGCGCCAGCTCGACGGCGGCGTCCCCCGCGATGGCCGCGCCGGACTTGGCGGTGACGAACGCCACGCGCGCGACATCCTGCGCCGGCGCGAGCTTGTCCGCGTTCGCCGCGCCCAGCAGGGGCTCGAACTCGCCGTACGCGAACGCCAGCGCGGCGCCGAAAAGCGCGGCGGCGACGAGCGCGCCGGTGAACACGTTGGGGCCGCCCTTCTCGTCGTCGAACGACGTCGTCGGCGCGCCGGCCGAAGCGGCCGGGACGACGCGCGGCGCGCGGCGCGGGGGCGCGGCTCGCCCCGCGGCGGCGCGCGCGCGGGGGATCGCGTCGATGGCGACGACGCGCGTCGCGACGCGCGCGCGCGCGAAGCGGCGCGCGGGCAACGCGGGGATGGCCTTTGGCGCGAAAGACGATCCGGGCGCGACGCGTCTGGCGGTCGCGCGGACCGGAGTCACGCGCGCCGTCGTCGCGGCGGGCGCCGCGAGAGAGGCGAGCATCGCCCTCGTCACTCCCGTCGTTCCGGCGAGCCTGCGCGTCGGGTCGTTCGAGGACCGAGGGTCAGGGAGGGAAGCGACCCGGCGCGCGACGGTTGGCGGATCAGGCCTTTCGCCAGGAGCCGGGACGAATTTAAAGCGACGTCACGCGAAGCGCAGGTCGACGAGGAGACGCACGCGGCGTTCGCGGAGGAAGACGCGACGACGCACCGAACGTTCGGGAGCACCGCGGATCGCTGCGTTGCTACGCGACCGTGCGGCAACCAGTCTGCGCGCAGCCTGGCGACGGGTCCCTGATCTTCCAGACTCGGCCACATTTTCATCTATTCGTTGAGTTCGCGTCTTCGAGAGGCCCAGAACAAAAGAAGGCGTTTGCATAACATAATCAGTCTGCAACATATGTTGCAGACTGATTATGTTATGCAAACGCCTTCTTTTGTTCTGGGCCTCTCGAAGACGCGAACTCAACGAATAGATGAAAATGTGGCCGAGTCTGGAAGATCAGGGACCCGTCGCCAGGCTGCGCGCAGACTGGTTGCCGCACGGTCGCGTAGCAACGCAGCGATCCGCGGTGCTCCCGAACGTTCGGTGCGTCGTCGCGTCTTCCTCCGCGAACGCCGCGTGCGTCTCCTCGTCGACCTGCGCTTCGCGTGACGTCGCTTTAAATTCGTCCCGGCTCCTGGCGAAAGGCCTGATCCGCCAACCGTCGCGCGCCGGGTCGCTTCCCTCCCTGACCCTCGGTCCTCGAACGACCCGACGCGCAGGCTCGCCGGAACGACGGGAGTGACGAGGGCGATGCTCGCCTCTCTCGCGGCGCCCGCCGCGACGACGGCGCGCGTGACTCCGGTCCGCGCGACCGCCAGACGCGTCGCGCCCGGATCGTCTTTCGCGCCAAAGGCCATCCCCGCGTTGCCCGCGCGCCGCTTCGCGCGCGCGCGCGTCGCGACGCGCGTCGTCGCCATCGACGCGATCCCCCGCGCGCGCGCCGCCGCGGGGCGAGCCGCGCCCCCGCGCCGCGCGCCGCGCGTCGTCCCGGCCGCTTCGGCCGGCGCGCCGACGACGTCGTTCGACGACGAGAAGGGCGGCCCCAACGTGTTCACCGGCGCGCTCGTCGCCGCCGCGCTTTTCGGCGCCGCGCTGGCGTTCGCGTACGGCGAGTTCGAGCCCCTGCTGGGCGCGGCGAACGCGGACAAGCTCGCGCCGGCGCAGGATGTCGCGCGCGTGGCGTTCGTCACCGCCAAGTCCGGCGCGGCCATCGCGGGGGACGCCGCCGTCGAGCTGGCGCTCGACGCGTACGACGCCGCCGTGCTCCTCGTGGCGCGCGCGCAGGATGCGCTGGCGAACCTCTACGCGGGCCTGAGCGCCGCGGGCGGCGCGACCGGCATCAAGACGGCGGGGAGCGTGAACCCCCTGCTGGACCCCTCGACGCCGCTCGGGTCGTTCCTGACCTCACTCGTGGGCGGCGCCGCGTACTTCGCGGATGCGGCGGCGAACGGCCAGTGGGCGAAGATTTTGTGTTACAAGCCGTTCAAGACGGTGGCCGCCGTGACGCTCACCGTGCTCCGCATCGTGGTCTCCTGGTTCCTCTCCGGCGCCGAGTTCGCGTGCTCGATGCTGTACGCCACGCCCGCGTACGCCGCGGCGATCGCCATCGTCGCGCTCGTCGCGCTGCGCAAGGTGGTCAAGAGCGCGGCGAAGACGACGACGCGGGCGGCGGCGGCGACGAGCGCCGCCGCGCCGGCGCCCGCCGCGGCGCCCGTCGCGCCCGCGCCTGAAGCCTCGGAGCTCATGACGCAGACGGCGGCGGACGAGACCGAGCTCGCGGCTTTGGAGTCGATGCCCATGCCAGCGTCTGCGGTGTTCGAGGCGTCGACGCGCGTCATGACGGAGGAGGAGAAGGCGATCATGCTCCGGCGCGTGCAGGAGGCGAAGTCGACTTCGCGCGTCGCGACGTCGTTCGCGTCCGAGTCGTACGAGACTAAAAACTCGTACGAGACCTCGTACGCGAGCGCCTCGAGCTCGTACGACGCCTCCTCCTCCGCCTACGGCTCCCCCGTCTCCGCGGACGCGTCCGACGTGGACCGCATCTACAAGGAGCTGACACAGAAATACGGCGTCGAGTCGGGCGTCGAGTCGGGCGCGGCGTACGCGTCGTACGCCGCGGGCGCGCCTCTCCCCGCGTCTCTGCCCACCACCACGAAATCGAGCGCGTTCGACGCGGACGCGTTCCTCGCGGCGTTCGCCACGGACGACTCATCCTCGGTGTCGTACGCGGCCGCGGCGTCGGCCACGGAGTCCACCTACGCCGTCACGACCGCCGAGTCCGCGTACGCCGCCGCGGCGGTGGCGTCGTCGACGACGACGACGTCGGAGACGAGATCGGCGACGAAATCGGCGTCGGCGACGAAATCAGCGTCCACCTCCGCGACCTCCGCGACTTCCGGCTCGCCTCCCCCGGCGGCGCCCGCGCCCTCCTCCCCTCCCGTCACCGGCAAGAGGGCTGTCTCCCGAGACAAGCTCGACCTGTCCAAGGTTCGGTTCGACAAGGTGGGCGGGTTCCTGGGGAAGGCGGTGAAGGCGGCGGCGCAGAGCGCGACGCCGGCGGCGAAGGATGCGTGGCGCGAAACCGTGGAGCTGACAAAGGTGGTGGTGCCCTCCGTCCCGAAGCTCGTGGAGGGGTCCGTGAGCAACATCGGCAAGGAGTCCGGCACGAAGGCGAAGGACGCGGCGGTGAAGGCTGGCGCGGAGGCGACGGTCGCGGAGGCGACGGTCGCGGCGGCGACGGTCGCGGGGGAGAGCACCGAGACCGTCGTCACGGAAACCGTCGTGACGGAAACCGTCGTGACGGAAACCGCGGTGACCGTGGAAGAGACCGCGGAGGCGACGTTCGAGTCCTCCACATCCATCGAGGAGACCGGCACGGTGTGGAAGAAGAAGAAGAAGAAGGACTGACCGCCGCCGGCTTGTAATGAAACACCCGCTATCGCTCGCCGGCGCGCTCCCCGGATGCGCTCCTCTCGAAACCGACGCTCGAAAAAATAAAGTAAAAAAACGAATCGCCGAATTCGGTTTCGATTTCGCGATCTCGGATGCGGGGAAAGGTCGGTCGGACCCTGGGCACTTCCCTCGTTCCCCGCGGCAACGACGCCGCACACCCTCGCGCGCGTCCCGCGTGGTCCACCCCGGCACCGACGCCGTCGTCGTCGAGCCGCCCCGTGTTTCCTCCGCGCGCGTCCCTCCGCGCGTCGTCCGGCCCGCGCAGGCGCGGCCACGGCAAAAGCAGAGCCCGGTCGCAGGTGGACGGACGGTGACTCAGTCATCTTCCGCGGCCACGTCTGTTTGGACGCACCGCGGCGACGCGACATGGCCTCCAACCGCGCGTCCCGCGCGCTTCTCGCGCGCCTGACGCAGGCGGCTCGCGCGCGCCACGCCCCCCCCGCGTTCGCGCTCGCCGGCGCGCATCCCCCCTCGTGGCATACCTCCTCGGCGGCGCACGCGCGGATGGTGGCGATCGCGCCCCACGCGCACGCGCACGCCTGGTCAGCGTCGGTGGCGACGAGCGCGGCGTCGGCGTTCGCGCGCGGCCGCCACGGCTCCGGCTCCGGGCTCGGGAGCGTCGAGGGTGAGTTGCGCCTGCGCTCGCACGACGACTCCGTCGCCGAGGATACGCGCGAGGCGGACGATGGGGACAACGCGGCCGCCGATCGCGTCGAGGACCGGGACGCGCTTCACAAGAGCCGGCGAGACCGCGCCTTTGCCGAAGCCGCCGAGGCGCGCGCTTTGTTTTCGCGCCCGCCGCGCGCCGCGCTAGACCCCCCGGTGGCGCGCGCGCTCGCCAGCCTGGGCGTCTCGCCCTCCAGCGCGTTTTTTTCCCGCGCGCTCGGGGAGGGCAGCGGAGGCGGCGGGGCGCCTCTGCGCGCGCCGAGCGCGGACGACGACGCCGTCGCGGCGCTGCTGCGCAACCTGGAGCGCGCGTGGGTGGTTGAGGAGAAGGAGCCCGCCGGAGACGAGGCGCCGTCGGCGGCGGAGGTGATTGGCGACGAGGCCCCGGCGGCGGGGGGCGAGACGATGTACGCGCACACCAAGCGCACGTACCAGCCCTCCAACCTGGTGCGGAAGCGGCGGCACGGGTTCAGGGCCAGGCTGCGCACGGCGGGGGGGAGGCGCGTGCTGAACCGCAGGAGGGCCAAGGGGCGAAGGAGTCTCTCCGCGTGAGCGCGCGACGTCTTCTCTCGGGTAGTATCGCAATTTTTTTGGCGACCGTCTTTGTTTTTCGCCTACTGCGACCACGACGAAAACGTACTCGTACCGTACCGAGCGACACTCGCTCCTGCGCGGAGACCCAACCGGGAGACACCACCGACGCGCCTCTGCGTTCGGCGAGCCGAGCTCGATGGCGGGCGCGCTGAGACAGATCCAGGATTTCCTGACCAAGACCCACGACGACGCTCTGGTCAAAGCGAAGCTGCCCGTGGCGGTCGTCGCTCTTTTTGAACTTTTTCTTTCCTGGCTCAGGCACGCTCGTCGCGTGCGTCACGGTGAACAAAACGTTCGAGGGAGCGAAATGCTTCGCGATGATGTGGTTGATGTGTTTCGTGTTCTTCGTGGGGTGGGTGTGGAGCGTCGTGCACGGCGTCCAACTCGTCATGAAGGCGTGCGGGTGAGGCACGAAGTGTTGTAGTAAAGTCTTTGTGGTACCTATCGTAAAACTCTCGGGAATGACGAGAAAAGGTGAGCTAAGACGCGACTCGTCCGCGCTCCCGTTCAGAGGTTCGGCGCTCCGCTCGGCCTTTGCCCCACTTTGAGACGCGCGGCGCGTCGCGGTGTCGGCGGGTTCGTCCGGGATGAAGCGGTCGCGACCGGAGAAGAGTCGCTCGGGCGGGGATGGGTCGGCTTCCAAGCTCCTCCGGGACGGGGATGCATCGGTCGCCGCCGCCGCTACGAGCGACCGCCGACGGAGCAAAAAGCGATCGTCGTCCGCCCCCAGGAACGCGCTTCGCTCGGCGCAGCTCGAGAAGCGCGAGCTTCTGCTGTTCCGCAAGTTCGGGCACGGCCCGCGTCTGTTCGCGCGGTACTACCGCGCGCAGAGGCTCGCCCCTCCCCGCGAGTTCGCGGAGACGCGCGCCGTCTTCGCCACGTCCTTGCCCATCACGTTCCGAGTGCACGTGTCGCGGCCCGACGCGCGCGCGTTCACGGCGCGCTTCCTCGCGCCCCTGCACGCGAAGGGCCTGATCGAGCCCATCCCGTGGATGCCGCCGGGGGACGGCTGGCGCGCGGTGGACGCTGCGGCGGACGCCGAGCGGGCGGGCCACCACAGGAAACTGCACCCGGAGGTGGCGGCGGCGGTCGCTCGCGGCGTCGACGCCGGCGTCTGCGCGAGGCAGGAGGCGGTCTCCATGCTCCCCGTGCTGGCGCTCTCCCCCCGCCTGCGCGCCGGCGACCGCGTGCTGGACGTGTGCGCGGCGCCCGGGAACAAGACCATGCAGCTCCTGGAGATCGTATCGCCCGCCGGCCTGGTCGTGGCGAACGACGGGAACCCGCGCCGCGTGGACACGATGCGCGAGGCGCTGGCCAGGCACCGCCGCGCCGCCGGCGAGACGGCCGGCTTGGTGGTGACCTGCGCCATGGGGCAGGACATACCCGTTCCCGCGTTCGCGGGCACCCCAAACCCGAGCCGAGGCTACGACGCCGTGCTGGCGGACGTGCCGTGCTCGGGTGACGGCACGCTCCGCAAGGACCCCGACGTCTTGAAGCGGTGGCACCCCGGGCTGGGCAACGCGCTGCACGCCACGCAGGTTGCCATCGCGCGGAACTCGGCGGCGCTGGTGCGGCCGGGGGGCCTCCTGCTGTACTCGACGTGCAGTCTGAACCCGGTTGAGGACGAGGCCGTGGTGGCCGCCGTGCTGCTCGGCCCAGGCGGCGAGCGCTTCGAGCTCGTGCGCGACCCCCTCGGCGACGGGACGCGGGCGCTCAAGCGCCGGCCGGGCGTCGCCGATTGGCGCGTCGGCGAGCACGTCGCGCGCGGGACCGAGGCGGCGGCGCGGAGCCTTCCTTTCGCGACGCCGAGCGATCGCGACGCCGGGCGGCTCGCGGAGGCGCCCGAGGCGCCCGACGCGCGCGCGCCGGACTCGGACGACTCGGACGACTCGGGCGACTCGGGCGACTCGGACTCGGAGGAGGATGTGACTCTGCGGTGGTACGCGACGCACGAAGACGCCGTCGCCGCGGGCATGCCCTCGGCGGCGCCGACGATGTGGCCGCCCGCCGCGAAGCCGAGAGAGCTGCACCTCGACCGGTGCGCGCGGTTCCTGCCGCACGACCAGGACACGGGCGGGTTCTTCGTCGCCATGCTTCGCCGGCTCGAGGAGGGGGAGGACACGAAGGGCGAAACCGA
>Ga0181561_10004526_pt1 | contig 11974 bp, 6 predicted proteins | sample 011ome_19_FD_133760 | JGI IMG/M metagenome (GOLD analysis project Ga0181561, IMG submission 133760) | Coastal salt marsh microbial communities from the Groves Creek Marsh, Skidaway Island, Georgia - 011510BT metaG (megahit assembly) | ecosystem: Environmental > Aquatic > Marine > Intertidal zone...
AAGCAAAGTCTAGTGAAGTTTCTGATGCACCATACACTTTAGATTGAACATTAGATGCAGCCCCGTCTACCTGTAAAGAGGTAGTAAAAGTAGGTGAGTCTATAGTAGCTTTTTCGGTATCTAATTCATTCAAGGCTGCCTGAACGTTGATTGCTGAAATTGTTCCAGCGGCAACATTGACAACAGTCGTTGCTGTTTGATCCCCCGTGTTTGTGTTTGATAAGTTGGCTACTGCTGCATTGGCAAGCATGTCGTTGGTGATGGTTCCGTTTGCAATCGCTGTGGCATTTCCAATGGAAGTCACTGGACCTGTTAGGTTGGTAGTAGGCGTTGTCCATCCTAAAGTTCCTGAGCCATCAGTAGATAATACTTGGTTTGCTGTACCATCTGTGTTAGGATAAGTAACTACACCAGCTGTAATGGTTCCATTAGTTTTAAGGTTAGTAATAGAGTTGTTACCTAGCTGAATGGTATTAGAACCATTTCCGACTGCATTGTACCCAATCACAATTTGATTGGTTTCATTATTTGCATTTGGCTTTGTCCAGGCTCCAATTAAAATTGAGTTATCCAATTTAGTAGTAGAAGAAGCTCCGTCTGAGGCCCCATCCAATTCTCCTGAACTTCCGTCTGAGATATATCTACCGGCAAAACCTCCTAAAACTGAATTATAACCCCCATCGATATTCTGGTCAAGTGCGCCAGCACCTATGGCAACATTTACATTCCCTGTCGAATTTCCCCCTAAGGCTTGAGCCCCTGCTGCTACATTGAAAGTTCCACTTGTATTACTGTACAACGAGGTAGAACCAAATGCAGCATTACCACTACCACCAATATTCTGTCTCATTGATTGATAACCAGTGGCTGTATTGCCATTCGTTTGGTTTAAAAGCAAAGACTCAAATCCAACTGATGTATTATCACTTCCAGCAGTATTTGATTGTAATGACTTTGAGCCTATTGCTACATTGTTATTTCCAGTGGTATTACCAACTGCACTTAAAGCTCCAATCGCTGTATTGTCATAAGCTTCAGTTAATTGTAGTGCTGAACTACCAACGGCAGTGTTTCTTGCACCATTTTGGTTTTCTGTTAGGGCGTATGATCCAAAAGCCGTATTTGCTTCTCCCGATTCATTACTTTTTAAAGACTCAAACCCAACGGCTGAATTGACTGTTCCTGTTGTGTTAAGACCTAAAGACGAAATGCCGAAGGCGGTATTGTTATTTATACTACCTCCACCCTTTCCTACCGTTATCCCGTTTACGGTTATTTGGTTGCTAAATGTCTTAGTTCCGGTAACCGTTTGATCTGTGGTTAAATCTACAAAAGCACCACTCGTAGCTGTGGTTACTGCATCGGTAACAAATTCAGTAGTAGCTACTTTGGTAGTGTTATCTCCAGCTGTAGGTGTAGGTGCAAGAGGTGTTCCCGTTAAATTAGGACTAGCTATAGGGGCAAATACTGTACTGGTGTATGCATTTGTTCCTAAAGTACCACCTGTTCCGATATTCAGCGTTGAAGCATCAGTTCCTGTTAAAGTTAAGCTGTTGCTTGCAGTTAAAGTTTTACCATCTGCAATTGTTAGCGTTGAACCATTAGTTGGTGCAGTGATCGCTACCTTGTTTACTGATGTTGCAGTGGCTACTCCAATGGTTGGGGTAGTTAATGTAGGAGAGGTTGCAAATACGGCAAGTCCTGATCCGGTTTCATCACTTAATGCTGTTGCTAAGTCTGCTGAGTTGGTGAGCGTGTTTTGTTTTCCTGTGGAAACAGAACTGATCGCAGCATTGATATTTCCATCTACTTTTTGGATTGCTTCTAAGATGTTGTCAGTTGCAGATACGGTCCCTGCTCCAGAACTAAACTCTGTTAAAGTCTGTCCGAGCACAGCGGAGTTGGAAAGTTTAGTGACAGTTGCTGCATTGCCAGTAATACTTCCAGCTATGGGATTGGTAAAGGTCTTGGTTCCTCCCACAGTTTGATCCGTACTTAGATCTACAAATGTAGCGGCAGAGGCTGCTGCTCCATCTGCACCTGCAGCCCCTGCCGGTCCTTGTGGTCCTGCTGCTCCAGTAGGACCTTTGAGTGAAGCAATAAAATTGGCCTCCGTACCGGTATTGCCTAATTGGAGCCAAACTTGGTAGGCAGAGAGGCCGTTACTTCCTGACGTTCCGGCCGGTCCTGCGGCCCCTGAAGTTCCTGCTGGCCCGGTAGCACCCGTAGTCCCTGCTGGTCCTTGCGGTCCTGCTGCTCCGGTAGGACCTTTGAGTGAAGCAATAAAATTGGCCTCCGTACCGGTGTTGCCTAATTGGAGCCAAACTTGGTAGGCAGAGAGACCATTACTTCCTGTGGTTCCGGCTGGTCCTGTGGCCCCTGTGTTACCTGCTGCTCCAGTAGGTCCTTGGGGTCCTGCTGGTCCTTTAAGGGATTTGATAAAATCTTGTTCACTTCCCACATTGCCCAAGTCTATCCAAACTTGGTAGGCACTTTTTCCTTGTGAGACTTCTGAATCAGTAGCCCCCGAATTGACAGAGAACAATGCGAATGGGACAGCGGTAAACTCTTGCTTACTTATTGCAGTAAAGTCAGAACAAGAGCCAGATTTGTCTAGCGATACCTCTAAAAACTTTGCAGCCATACTCCAAGGGATTTTATCAAATGAGGATACCCATCCACCGACTTGTTCTCCCTTTCCAATAATCACATTGACCATCCCATAGGGATCTGTTTTGGTTTGGATGATTTCTTCATACTCCTTTTCCCCATCTTGATTTAAAAATGAAAATCGTAAGCAAATTTCTTGAGTTGCCAATGGAATATTGGTGTGATTTACTCCGGGAAGATCTTTACCTTCTGGGCTAAGAATTACGGCTTGATATGTAATCCCTGGAACCTGTCCAAAACTTTCCAAACAAGTGACTTGAAGGATAAAAAGGAGGGCTATAGTTAGTTTATTCATTTTAATCAATCTGGATATGAATACCTACTAAAATTTTATGGGTGTTAAAGGAAAGACGTTCTTTTTGGGTATTTCTAAATCGAAAACTTTTGGAATAATCGTATTGAAAACTAAAATAGGTGTCGTTTAAAAAATTGTATGAAAGGGCCAATCCAAGGCCAGGTTGTGCCATGAGTCCACTGAATTCAGGGTGAGCGACTAAGGAATAAGTGGCATTATTGATCTGTTGAGTGCCCGATAGAATTTTTGAAAACCCAAGATGGGCGACAACGCCAATGGTGAATTCGTCAACCAAGGGATAATATCCTAAGGAATTTTTTATGCCTCCATAGGTAGTATTCCAGCTATAGTTATTTAAATGGTCTTCGATAGAGGAATTGTAAGCATCCACTGTAAATCCTAGCTCGTACCGAAGCAAGTCATTGAGTAGAGGAAGGCCAGTACCGAGGTGATAAGAAGTCCCTGTTTTTGGGATCAGGGAGTTTAATAGCGTTCCATCTTCCCCTTTATAGTTGAATGAAGTAGAATTTATCCCTGTTTTAAAAAATAAATATTGTCCTTGTACTTGGTAACTCCACAACACTAAAATTAGAATGGTTAATTTTTTCATATCATTTTCAGACTTAGTAGAAACATGTATCCTATTGTTCGTGGATACATGTCAAAAAAAGTCCTTGCAGAATTAATAAGTTCCGAATATGTAAAGGATGCTACAAAATCCAAGGTTTCAATTGTTGGCCTTCATCTATTCTAGGTAAACTTGACAGATTTGAGGGAAAAATCTTAAAAAATGAAAAAGGAAATTCCTTGAATCAGGGATTGAATGTTTGATCACCTCCACTAGTTTCCGGAAGAATGTTAAAAAAAATCAGTCTACAGAATACCCCCTTGCTGGTGTTCGTTGATTGAAAGATGTGTTCTTAATTAGGTGTTAAAATTCCCTGTCACCACTACTCAAGGGGGGCTACCAACCGATGTCAACATGGCAGTCCCCAATCTAGATTTACCCCTTTCTCAAAGACTACGCTCGTGAATACGGATTTTGTCTGAATCAACGTAACCTGAAGATTAGGATGATAGTGAGTTCTATTGTCTTTTTTTTGGTCTTCCACTTAGGTTTTCTTTTTCTTTTTTTTAGGCTACCTTTCATAAATTAGGCTCCTGCACTACCGATATTTTATACGGCAAGTAGTGAAATTGAGGCCTACTTAATATCTATTTTTGCAAAGAATTGTTGATTCCCTAATTCCAAGTCTGCGTGTATCAAATACAAAAAGTACTATTCTTTAGTAGCCTGTTTTTTCTAGGATTTTTAGGAAAGGCTCAGGCACAAACCTTTTTTGAGACTATAGAAATTCGTCACAACCTTCCAAAAAAATGGCAAATTCGATTTAGACCCCTCGTATTTCCCTTACCAGCCCCCCTCGAATTTCCATTTCCAAGACCTGGCTTTCGTACAGAAATCATGGTAGGGAAAACCTTAAACTCCCATTGGAAAGTATTTTCATATAGCATGCTTGATTTTTATAAATCCAAACACCAAACGGGGGTTCGTGTAGATTATTCAAACACCTATTTAGATAAAAAATTATATGTTCAAGGGCAGTTGCGAACTTTTGTCGGACTTTCTAAAGACACCAAATTTGAAGGAATTTTTATAGGAGATATTCATTATCGTGTTCAGCCCAAACTTGCACTCGGACTTCGTAATTTCACTTTGCAATCTCCTGATGAATCCCAATTTCTAAAGGTTCGTCGATCTTTCGTGGGACCTGCTGCCTGGTTGTATCCCAGTCCCAAAAGTTCGATTCTCACTTTTTATGGCCCCAATGTCATGAAGAAAGACAGTTACTTATTTATGTTGGTTTGGTTTGTTACGCTTTAAATAAAATAGATTAGGAACCCCTTGTTAATGCCTGTTTTATAAAAGCGGCTTGGCCCATTGCTTGTCAAAAGAATTAATTTTTATGGCCAGCGTCGGGAGTCCATTCCCTCCTAAAGTTAAAAATTTTGTTAGTTGTTCGGGACAGTAGAGTCGTTTCCTTCTCTTACTGCTCGGTAGTGTGGAGACATGATTTCAATGTTAGCCTCCTTGAAACAATCCTGAATGTGTTGATGAAGTTCCGAATAGATGACAGCTTGCTGATTCGGGTTTTTGGTATATCCGTTGAGTTGATACGCAATATAAAAGTCATCTAATTTTGTTTGTAGGACGAAAGGTAATGGATCATCCAAAATTAAAGTTGTTCGCTGCGCAGCAAGGAGTAAAGTTTGATGAACTTCTCTCCAAGGGACATCGTACCCTATTGTCACCGTGGTATGTAGAATAAGCCCTTTCTCTGGAGCATCCACACTGTAATTAATCGTATGACTATTCATTACCGCCGAATTAGGAATGGAAATCAATTCATTTTTGATGGTTCGTATTCGTGTGACTAACATGTTTTTTTCTACCACATCCCCACTGGTATCCCCTATCCTCACACGATCCCCAACTTGGAATAAGCGCATGTAAGTAAGGATTATTCCCGCCACAATATTGCTAAGGGAACCTGCAGAACCGAACGTGAATAAAAAACCAAGAAAAACAGAGACTCCTTGAAAAACTGGAGAATCACTCCCGGGCAAGTAAGGGAAGATGACAACAAAAGTAAAGGCAATTAGAAGGACTCTTGCAATTTGATAGGTGGGGGTTGCCCAATCAGGATAAAATCCCGGCAGTACAAGTTTACCTGTTTTGATCTCTTCTTTGAGGTAGTGAATCCCAAGGAGCGCGTATCTTGCTACTAAAGAAATCACTAAAATGGTCACCAAATTTGGGAAAAAGTCCCACAACCCAATTCCAATTAGGGTGAGTGGATCCAGAATAGATTGAATTAATGTTTTAGCGAGTTCTTGAGATTGTGGAAAAAGTCCAAAAACTAGGGGAAACGCTAAGTAAATCAATAATGCAAAAATTAGAAGCTTCCCTAATTTAATCAGCACCTGATATATCCTAATCTGGGTTTCAGCATCTAGCAGGGTATACTCTCCAATATTTATCCCATGGATGGATTTCCCTTCCTTAGATTTAATCTTATCGGCTATCCAACTAAAAAGGCGATTAAGATATTTGACACAGATGGCCAAAATAATGAGAACTAATACTGCAAGGCTTATTTTCTTGACCCACTCTACTAGCGTATTTTCTTTGGAATAGGATTCCAATGAATTTGATACCAACTGCAAATGACTTTGGGCCAATTCTTGTTGGGAATACGAGGTGCCTACAGTATCCTCTGGTTGCACGGTGCTTAATGCTCGATTCTTATAAACCAAATCAATATTTTTACCTTGCTTTTTTAATAGTAAGTCATTGGGATTCCAATCGTAATCTTCCAGAATTGCTTCTATATTTTTTGAAAAAGCGGTAGCCCTATCCTCTGGTGAAAAAATTCCAGATGGCGCTTCAATTACCCAAAGCGTATCATTCTGAGGACCAATGGCAAAAGCTTTCGCTTGATTTATTGAAGTTGTTTGACTTGACCCTGAAAGGTAAAAACCACAAACCAGAAGAAATGATAGGATATTTTTTAACATATGTAAGTTGAGAACTATAGAAAGTTAATTTAGTGAGTTGATGGGGTCACCTATTTTGGTGGTGTATGAAATGATGGAATACTTTCAAATCATCATTATTTTAATGGTTAGGTTGAACCTTCCTACGACCTTGCCCTTTGACAAATTGTCCTGGAAATGCACCGGTATGCTCCCCATGTAACAAAACTTGTGACCCATTGACCCATACTTGATCTATACCTTCTGCAAATTGCAGGGGATTATCAAAGGTAGCTTTATCTTTCAAATCCTTCGGATCAAAGAGTACCATGTCTGCCCAGTACCCTTCCTTGATCAATCCTCGGTCCGTCAATCCCAAATTTGCAGCAGGCAATCCACTCAATCTATGGATGGCGGACTCTAGGGTGAGTAACCCTTCCTCAATGGAAAATTCGCTAAGGACACGAATAAAGCTCCCAAATGCTCGGGGGTGGGTTCGGAAATCTTCCTCCCAAGTAGAGTAGGAACCTGCATCTGAACAAAAAGATACCCAGGGGATTTGCATTTTTTTGTGGAGGTTTTCCTCAGACATACTGAAGTAAATACACTGAATGCGACTGTCGTCCTCCAAAATTAAATCAATAATGGTTTCCTCCGGGGATTGCCCGCGCATCACAGCCGCTTCTGCAATGGTTTTGCCCCGGTAGATCTGTGCTAGCGAATCATTTTTGAATCCCACCATCAAGATGTCTTTTGGGGGCTGTTGGCTCAGTTCCCAACGTAAGTCATCTAGAAGTCGTTTTCTTGCCACAGGATCACGCATCCGGTTCATCCAGGCTTCATGCCCCCCTTCTTGTACCCATGTAGGGACGACTCCTGTCAAACCGGTAGAGGAAGCATTGTAGGTATAAATATCCGCTGTGATAGCCAGGCCAGCGCCTCTAGCTGAGTCTACCTTAGCAATCACCTGATCCAACTTATGAAAGTTGGCCGGTCTAGAGGCTTTCAGATGGTAGATCTCTGCGGGAACGCCTGCTGTTTTTGCAATATGAATCAATTCATCCACAGACTCCAAGAGCCGGTGGTCTTCGTTGCGGATATGCGAGATGTAGCGCCCGCCGTAGGGGGCAGAAGCCGCACATAGGGCTACGAGTTCCTCTGTAGGCGCATAATCGGCAGGGGCGTAGATCAAGGAAGAGCCGATTCCCAAAGCCCCCTCCTCCATGGATTGGACGACTAGCTGTTTCATGGCCTTCAATTCCTCCGACGAAGCAGGGCGATTGTCGTAACCTACAGTTTGAATGCGAACGGTCGTAGCGCCCAAATAAGAGGCTACGTTGGGCGACACCCCTTGTTGAACAAGTTTGTTCATTGCCTCTCCAAAGGTCTCGTAGTTGGTGCTGTCCTTCTTCCCAGATGGTCCTGGGGAGCTGCCCTCGCCAAACACCTCCAAAGTTACCCCTTGCTTGAGGTCACTGAGTGAGCGCCCATCCTTAAGCAAGTTATCATAGCCCCAAGAGAGCATGTTGATAAAACCGGGGGTAAGGGATTTCCCTTCTGCATTTAGCGATTGGTCTGCAGATAGTGGTTTTTCTTCTCCCACATAGACGATTTTACCCTTCTTGACTCCTACTTGTCCAAGAAAAGGGGCTGCTCCCGTACCGTCGTAAATCAGTGCATTGTGGATGAGTAGGTCTACTTCATTTTCTGTGGAGCAACTCTGAAGCACAAAGGCAAGGGATAGGCAAAGTAAGGGAAAGATAGATTTCATCGGCTAGGTGTTGGGATGAGGAGGATCAATTCGCTCGTATGTTGTTTTATTTTTTTCTCCGAAAAATAGGCGGGGAAATAGCGATCCTTGGCCCAGTCTTCGAAAAGGTTTTTGTAAAAAGGACTTTGCGGGTCTCCGGATTGTCCAGGGGTATTGGTCATCTGGGTCAAATCCCAATCCGCTAGGTCGGTCACCATGCGGAAGCTAGCACCAGCAGTTTGGTTATTTCCTGAGCCGTTGGCTGCGGGAGTGTTGGGATAGCCGCCTCTCGGCAGCGGACCCAAATTAACTTGCTGCTGCAGTTGGGCATCCACCCATTTGGATAAGGGGTGTTGTAAGGCAATATGCTTGTAGGCCGCTTGCCCATAGGTCCATTGTGCTAGGTTGGGACCCAAAGATTTGGAAAGTTCCTCTACTGCGGTAGACCAGGTTTGGACGAGCAAGCGATCCCGCTGCTGGAGGGCATTTTCAGGGAAGAGCTGTTCGGGATGCATGACCCAATCGATGATTCTCGTTAGTTGGGGTTGGATCAGCCCCTGGATGGCTAGTGGTACCTTTCGGCTTCGGACCTCCTTGACCAATACCTTTTCCCAGGCCACATACATGCCTGCAGCCACACTTTCGGGAAGGAGTTGGTAATCCCAATCTTTCATCCAAGTCAAGGCTTCCTGGCCTTTTGGGTCCGTCATCGGCACTTGAAGAAGTAGGGGGGTGAGTAGACGGGCAGGAATAGCGGTGACATCCACTTGCAAAGCGATGGAGGTGGCGATTGTGGCGCTGCTGTCTTTTTGCAATACCTCATTCACCCGATTTCCACGAAAAGGATCTGACCAGGTATAGGCCAGTGCTTCTGGATAAGGATAATTATCGGGAGTGACATGCTGGTTAGCAGTTCCCCAATACCCTTTTTCAGGATTAGTTAGGCTGGGTTTTAATGAATTTGGCCAATATCCATCCCACTCATACCGTCCGTCTCCAGGGACGGGAACCATTCCGGAAAAGTTGGGACGCTTGGGGGTGATACCAACGGCTTGCCAACCAATAGTACCTGATTTGTCTGCCCAGATCATATTTTCCCCGGGGATAAAACTGTAGGTACAAGCTTCTTGAAATTCTGCCCAAGTTGTGGCTTGATTCATACGCAAAGAAGCCAGGTACGGGGCTGCTCCTGGTTCTAGCCATGCGGCCCGCACGGCTGCAGCCCGATGGTTTTTGGTATCCATATAAGTCACTGGACCATGTCGTGTGAATCGAAGGGTAACTAGCGTATCCTGTTTTCCTTTGACCTGAATTAAGTCTTCCACCATGGTCATGTCCTCCCATTCGGATTGGTACTTGTATTGGTTGGGATTGGAAGGATTGAGCTCGTACACATAGAGATCTTCTGCATCGCTTTGGAAAATGGTCAATCCCCAAGCTCCATGCTCGTTGTGACCTATGGACACTCCCGGGATTACCGGTTCGCCCCCACCGATGACATTCCATCCTGGCGCCTTCAAATGAACCATGTAGCGCAAAGAAGGGAGGGCAATGCGGCGATGTGGATCATTGGCAAGAATTGGGAATCCACTTTGGGTGCGCGCTCCGCTGATGATCCAATTGTTGCTCCCCTCGGGCATTTCTTCGGATTCAAAAAGGTCTTCAAAAGGGATGTCTTCTCCTAGGGCGAGGTAGGGTTGGAGGAGGTCTGCTGCTAGCCAGTTGGGATCGATGGATGGGTCTAGGTTGAGGTCTGGATCGCCTGGGTGAAACCAGAGCAGCTCCTTGATTTTTTGGGCATCGACTTGGGCCAATGCGCGACCGATGGACAGTTCTTGTTGGGCATTGGAGCGAATGCCATTGTGTCTGGAAATAACTACCTCTGGGGTCCAAAAACCTGGTTCAATACCTAAAGTAGTAAACTCAAATGGGAGGAGAGAGGGGTCTTTCCGTGTTTCTTCGATGTAGGCATTCACACCGGCTACATAGGCTTCGATGATGGCTTTGCCGTTGGGGTGGTAGTGGTTCAATTCAGCATCCATATCCTTCCGGTAGCGAAGCAAACGTGCGCCAATGTCACTTTGAATTCCTGCAGGTCCAACTAAAGCTGCGGTGGTGCCAGTGGCTTTTCGGCGCCAGAGTTCAAACTGGAAGAGGCGGTCTTTGGCAGCAAGATATCCCTGAGCAAAAAATAGGTCGTGTTCGTTTTTGGCTTCGATGTGGTTGATCCCCCAAGTGTCTCTTTGTACAACGACCTCTTCGAGAATACCGGTTACCGCCTGTTGTTTTTCAGTACTACAGGCCCAAGAAAAGGGAATAAGGAGTAGGATGATTTTCCAATAAGAAGTCATGGGATGCAGTTAAGGGGTTGACAGAAATATAGTTAAATAATTTCTATTCTAATAAAACATGGCAAACCTGTGTGTGGAATATGACTTCTTAGTGATTGATCTAATTGAAAACTTTAGAACCAATTTAATTAAAGATTTAAAATTCAAAAAGGATGGCGCTAAATCACCACTGGGAATAGTTGATTATGGAATGTTTTGATTTCTATTTAAATTAAAAAATTGCGTTTACCGAAGGTATTTCTCAAAAATATTGTGGTCTATTGGACGAGTATATTTTTTATTTTGGCTTTAGCATTTTATAGGGTATTATTAAATGTTAATACTCCTTTCTTCTACATTTTTATGACACGAATTTCTACCCTGATTTGTACTATACTAGTTTTGATTTTGTTTTCATGTAATGAGAACGGGAAGGAAATTTTGAGAGCAGAAATACCAATTTCTGTATCAGGAGGCCGAATTACTGGAACTTCTGATTCTTCAGGTTTAGTAAAAATATATAAAGGGATACCCTTTGCCGCACCTCCTCTTGCAAACTTACGATGGAAAGCGCCTCAACCTGTGCTCCCATGGGAAGGCATTAAAACTTGTGATACCAACCCAGCGGCACCGATGCAAAAGGCTCCAGTTCCATTTTTTTCTTGGTCAGAAGAGTTCTTAATCCCAAAAGCACCCATTTCGGAAGATTGTTTGTATCTTAATGTTTGGACAGCTGCTGCTTCAAGTACTGAAAAACGTCCAGTATTGGTATGGATTTATGGGGGTGGATTTAGCTCAGGAAGCAATACAGTCCCCCTTTATGATGGGGAAGAACTTGCCAAGCAGGGGATTGTAGTAGTGGCAATTAATTACAGGGTAGGTATTTTAGGATTTTTTGCTCACCCAGAGCTTTCCACAGAAAGCTTGGAACATACTTCTGGAAACTATGGATTATTAGATCAAATTGCCGGATTGGAATGGGTAAAAAATAATATAGCTGCTTTTGGGGGTGATCCTGAAAAGGTGACCATTGCTGGACAATCTGCAGGAGCCTTCAGTGTCAATGCACTGGTCGTTTCACCAAAGGCAAAGGGCCTTTTCCACCAAGTTATTGCCCAAAGTGGAGGCATGTTTAACAAAGGTTCTGGTCTAATTTCAAGTCATAAGGTAGCGGAAGAAAGCGGAAAGCGATTAACAGAAAGCTTGGGAATTTCCTTAGGAGAACTCCGAAAAAAACCGGCAGATAGTTTGTTGACCATTTCCGGAAGATTTGGGCCTGTGGTTGATGGAATTATTTTACCAAATGTAAGAGAGGCATTTGAAAGTAAAAATTATGCAGATGTCCCCCTTCTTACAGGTTGGAATGCAGATGACAGAGTTTCTGGAAATACC
>Ga0181561_10004528_pt1 | contig 11973 bp, 11 predicted proteins | sample 011ome_19_FD_133760 | JGI IMG/M metagenome (GOLD analysis project Ga0181561, IMG submission 133760) | Coastal salt marsh microbial communities from the Groves Creek Marsh, Skidaway Island, Georgia - 011510BT metaG (megahit assembly) | ecosystem: Environmental > Aquatic > Marine > Intertidal...
ACCATCAACACTCCATCCATGAGAACTGCCACAGACATTTCGGTATTGCGGTTTTGAGATATGCCTCGGGCTGTTACAAATGAGTTGCCAGCGTTTTGTACTTGTACCAGAGTCACATTAGGCGTCAGAGCGATGAAATCCGCGGGCGTTTCAATACCGGCAGACTCAACTTCGGTTTCAGTAAATACAGTTACTGATACAGGAACGTCAACATATGACTCTTCCCTTTTTCTTGAAGTAACGACAATTTCCTCAATACCAATATTTTCAGACGCATTGGACTGAGCCAGAGCAAGATTACTCGTTGATAGCGTGGCCGCAGTAATCGCCAGTGAAAGTATTTTTTTTCCATGAAACATAGAATTTCCCTTTTTTCTTGTTGTAAGTAATTAGCCTAAGGCATGCCGTTATTTATTTATTTTTCGAAATGCGAAATCATTCCCGAGTAACTATAAAGCGTCCCCATGCTTGTTTCAATCGATTTGCAAAGATAGAGAATCTTGCTTTACAGGTATAGTCAGATATTCCTTACCTGACTCAGACTTTCCATCTGTTTGAAAATCCAGCCCTCCAATAAGCGAGTTACTGCTTCTGGCTGATCGAGGATTACCATATGGCCGGCATCAGGCACGATGGCTAATTGCGCCTCAGGAATTTTTTGCTTTATTGCTTCATGTTGGCTAACCGGGCTCCATCTATCCTGTTCCCCGACAATCAGTAAAACCGGAATGGCTATATGCGGCAAATACAGGCTTTGGTCGCTGCGTCCAAGCCCGGCAGTAATGTGGGCAATAAAATCATCAAGACTCTGGCGCCGAGCCATGCTTTCAATACACTGTCTGGTGATGCTGTTTTCCGACCCCTGATAGGCAAGCATGAGGTCCGCCCAGCTAGCGGCATACCTGTCCATACCGATACTGGCGGCCTCTTCTACCAGGCTACTGCGTTGTTCGCATTCTTCGTCATTGACCGGGTGAGCCCCGACACTCAGCAAAATCAGCTTGTCGATTCTTTTCGGTGCCATGTTAATCAGCTCAAGGCCCACGCGACCACCCATTGAATGGCCCGCTACAGAAAATCGCTGTGGGGCGTCCTGTAACACCATCTCAGCCATTTTTTTCAGAGAATCAATGCCTTTGAAATCCGGGATACGAACGTCAATCCTGTCAGACAGGGCTGCCTGCTGATATTGCCAGGCGTCTTTGTCACACAGCAGGCCCGGAAGCAGGTATAAAACAGGTTTGATATCCATGATGTCTAATATTGGCTCGGTGGTAGCGAATATTAGTTGTTGCAAGGAAGAAAATTACGCAAACAACTAAGGTGCCGGAAACTGTAAGGCCGCGAATTATAATGGGAAAAAATATTTAAACAAAGCTGGTCTTTGCTACGTAAGAACATAAATACATGAAATGTACAGCCAAAGCATTTATTATGCTGCGAGCACGCACATGGAGTTAAAAATGAACAAAATTCTTGTCCTTTATTACAGTATGTATGGTCACATTGAAGTGATGGCAAATGCCATTGCAGAAGGTGCAGCAAAAGTTCCCGATACCGAAGTTACCATCAAGCGGGTTCCGGAACTTATGTCTGAGGAAGCCGCCAGGAATGCCGGCGTTAAACTTGAGCAGGACGCTGAAATAGCCAGTCCGGAAGAACTCGCAGACTATGATGCCATTATTTTCGGTACGCCCACGCGTTTTGGTAACATGACAGCACAAATGCGAAACTTCCTCGATCAGACCGGCGGTCTCTGGTTTGAAGGCAAATTGATCGGCAAGGTAGGCAGTGTCTTTACGTCAACCGCATCACAGCATGGTGGTCAGGAAACGACTATTACCTCCTTTCATACTACATTGCTGCACCATGGCATGGTGGTGGTAGGAGTACCCTACTCCATTCCCCAATTAACCAGTATGGAAGCTATAAGCGGGGGGTCTCCCTATGGCGCCTCCACCATAACCGGGGGAGATGGCAGCCGCATGCCCTCTGACGACGAACTGGAGATTGCCCGTTTCCAGGGAGAACATGTAGCAAAAATTGCCGCCAAACTGGGCTGAATCTATAATCCCGGCCTTGTTTAAAACCTGGCCGGGAATAAAGAGGGATCTGTTTGCTGGCAATTGCCAGCAGCATTACAATATGAGGCAGTTTAAGTCTGTTTCACTGTTTATACTGATTATTTCCCAACTCACACGATACATTAGGCATATGATGACTATTTCCACACTTTTACCACTGAAAATGCGACTGAAGGCCCTCTCGCTTACCTTTTCTTCGCTTCTGGTACTCTCAACCGCCACCCCTGTTATGGCTCAGACTGAGGCTTATGACGCCATGGCCAGCGCAGAATCCCAATGGGATTTTATTAACACCTATTGCACCGAGTGCCATAATTTTGAAGATTATTCAGGTGGACTGGATTTCACCACCATGTTTGTGGATGAAGTCCCGGAAAATGCTCACGTATGGGAAAAAGCCATTCAGAAACTCAGAGGCAGGATGATGCCACCCCCTGGGCAGGAAAAACCCGGTGAAGAAGCCCGGGTAAGCTTCGTCAACTGGCTCGAAGCCTACCTTGATGAGGCAGCTGAGAAAGATCCGGTTTATCACAGTCTTGCCATTCATCGACTGAACAGAAAAGAGTATGCCAATGCCATCAGGGATCTCACCGGGCTGGAGATTAAACCTGCTGACATTCTGCCTGAAGACAACTCTCTCGATGGTTTCGATAATATTGCAGAGGCACTCGATGTAACCCCGGCATTTATTAATCAATATGTTCTGGCTGCACGCTCGGTGATGGAGCAGGCAATTGGCGACAAAACGCCAGCAACCGGCTCTACCACCTATTTCCCGGAAGAAGAGCTGCCCATTCGTATGCAGGGCGGAGGTTCTCAACAGCAGCATATTGCCGGGCTACCACTGGGTACTCGAGGCGGTATGTTGGTTGATCACTGGTTCCCGGCTGATGGCGAATATGCCGTCAATGTCGGCGACTTCAACCTTTACGCCTGGATGTTTAATATCGAATTTGAAAACACTATGATTGTGACCGTCGATGGTGAAAAGGTTTATCAGACTGTTCTGGGGGGTGATAAAGACCGCATAGCCCTGGACCTGGATCAGGCCGCGCCAATGGATGACATCAATGGTCGCACCAAGAACATTCGTTTCTCTACCACCGCCGGACCACATAAAGTCGGGGTGACGTTTATTCGCCGCACTTTCGCTGAATCAGATGATCGCCTGGAACCGCCTATTCCGGGCACCCTGCAGGACCGAATCTTATCCATTCCTTCTGTAGAAATCCGCGGCCCATTCAATCCGTCCGGACTAAGCAGCACACCCAGCCGGGAAAAAATATTCTCCTGCTATCCACTCAACAGCAGTGAAGAAAATCAGTGTGCTACTCAAATAATTACTGACTTTGCCACTCTCGCCTACCGCCGCCCGGTGACAGAACAGGAAATGGGTCCCCTGCTGGCGTTTTACAATCAGGGTTTTGACATGGGCGGTTTTGAGGAAGGCGTTCGAAGAGCTCTGACCCGGGCACTTGCCAGCCCCAATTTTCTATACAGGATACAGACTACACCGGAGAATCTTGCCCCTGGTGAGGTATACGAGATAGATGACCTGGAGCTTGCTACCCGCTTGTCCTTTTTCCTCTGGAGCAGTATCCCTGACCGCGAACTTCTTGACCTTGCCATCGCCGGTGAACTTTCTGATCCAGCAGTAATGAATCAGCAAGTCGACCGTATGATTGAAGATCCTCGCTCGTTTACACTGTCCTCCAATTTTGCATATCAGTGGCTGGGGCTTTCCAAACTGGATGAGATTAATCCGGATGGTGGGGTTTATCCCTATGCTTTTGGCGCCGGGGATCTGCGACCGGACTTCAAACAGGAACTTGAACTTTTCATCGACGCGATTATTAGAAACGATCACAGTGTAGTTGATCTGCTGGATGCAAAATTCAGCTTTCTAAATGAGCGTCTTGCGCTGCATTACGGAATTAACAGCGTTAAAGGAAATCGATTCAGACGCGTTGAACTGGACGATTCAACGCGTTGGGGACTGCTCGGTAAAGGCGGTATTTTAATGTCTTCTGCCTATCCGAACCGAACATCCCCGGTTTTGCGTGGCGCCTGGATATTGGAAAATATTATGGGCACGCCGCCACCGGTGCCACCACCCAATGTTGAGGATCTACCCGAGAATGAGACAGGCAAACCGGCAACTACTGTGCGTGAAAGACTTGAACAGCATCGTGCCAATCCAACCTGTAACGCCTGTCATGCGGTCATGGATCCTCTGGGTTTTGCTCTGGAAAATTTCGATGCTGTCGGTCACTGGCGTGAGATAGATCGCTTCTCCAGGGATATGATTGATTCTTCCGGTGTTCTGCCAAGTGGTGCCGGCGTTAATGGTCCCGATGACCTGCGCATGTCGCTCACCGAAGACCCGGCAATGTTTGCCCGGACCGTGACAACCCGTCTTATGACCTATGCCCTTGGCAGGCCGGTAGAAGCCGAGGATATGCCTCTGGTGCGCACGTTGGTGAGAAATGCTGCCTCCGAAGACTATCGTTTCTCTTCTCTCATCAAAGGCATCGTTGCCAGCCAGGCATTCAGGTTCAATGCTGCGCCAGACAACGAAGATCATGACAATATGGTCGCGGATAATTAATACTTAAACGATGAAAAAAATGTAATAAAAAAGCCGGCTTGAGCCGGCTTTTTTATTGCTGTAAAAGTATTAACTTTTACGCGATCCGATGTTTATAAAACTCCGGAGACAATGGTTTTAAACTCATCATCAGTGATGATGGTTTTCTTCTGGATGCCCAGCGCCTTAACCTGCAGCAGAATTTCTGCTACAGCTTCATCACTGTAATCACTGATACCCATTCGTTCAAGGCTATAGGTTACTGAACGTTTGCCGCTCTTTTTACCCAGCACAATGTCACCATGACGACCGGTAAGGGCTGGATGGGTGCCAAACATGGCCAGCGGTTCTTCCAGAACCAGATCAACTCCAATACCGGATTCACGAGTGAAATTACGCGAACCACCCACAGGTTTGTTTGCGGCAATAGGAATATTACTTATTCTGGATACCAGATCGAAGAGTTCAGGAAACTTCTTCATATCGTAATCCATCTTGATGCCGTAAAGCACTTCCAGTGCCAGAATCAGCTCTTCCATGGCGGCATTACCGGTGCGCTCTCCCAGTCCATTTACACAGGAATGAACTACTGATGCGCCTACTTCGACAGCGGCCAGTTCAGTGGCAACACCCATACCAAAATCATTGTGAGTATGGATTTCTACAGGCAGGTTAGTCATTTTTTTGACTTTCCTCACCAGGTATTTAATCGCTTCTGGCAAGGCACAACCCATAGTGTCCACAACACCTACAGAATCCGGAGGACAGTTATCCATCACAGCATTCAACAGGTTTTCCAGATCATCTTCACGAGCTCGAGTCGTGTCATAGGGAAAGAAAACCGTATGTAGCCCATTATCCTTTGCATACTTGATAATCGGGGCTGACTTCTTGTAAACATCTTCCCAGGTCCAGCCAAACTGGTATTTCAGTTTTGGATATCCAATAGGCACTTCAATGATGACGCCATCTGCACCGCATTCAATAGCAGAATCAATGTCGCTTTCCATGGCACGGGCAAACGTGTAAATTTTTGATTTCAGGCCAAGAGAACAAATCTCCTTGATCGCCTTGTAGTCATCGGGAGATACCGCTGGCATCCCTGCTTCGATGCGGTCCACCCCTACTTCAGACATTTTTTCTGCTATGGCAATTTTGTCTTCCGGGCTGAAGACAACCCCAGGCGTTTGTTCGCCATCGCGCAGAGTCGCATCATGGATTTCTACTTTTTCAGGAAGATCAAATGTTGATGTCACTTCATCAATTACGTTGTATGGGCTTACCCACCATTCACCTTCCTTAAAATATTCAGCTGTCATGTTTACACCTTTGATTGTGGTCGGAATTTCTTTCTCAACAAAAAACGGCGCCCAGAATAATGGTTGGCCCCGTTACAGTCAAATACGAATGTCCATTTGATTATATTACATCTCAACAGATATACCTTATACAGTCTAATGGTTATAATCTTCTGCTTTGTTTTACTCTAGGGGGAATACTTAATAATGACTAAAATTCGCACAGCCCTTGTGGGCAGTTACGCTCAGCCTGAGTGGTTGATTGACAGAGAAGCACTACGCAATCGACTCCCAGCCCGTATTCTCACCGGGGATATGTGGAAAATTCCTGAAGAAGACCGCCAGGAAGCTATGGATGATGCGGTATTAAGCATTCTGGATGATCAGGAACTAGCCGGCATTGATATTGTTACTGACGGCGAAGTGCGACGTGAAAGTTACTCAGCGCCATTTGCCAATGCCCCCGAAGGGATTGACCGTGAGCGCGTGGAAACCCTCATAGGTCGGGCCGGGAAGCCAAACAAGGTTCCACTCATTACTGGCCCACTGAAATTGGTCAGCCCGGTACATGTTGAAGACGTCAAATTTCTCAGGGCCCATACCGATAAAACCGTAAAGATTACTATTCCCGGCCCTTTTACCTTGTCTCAACTTGCCGTCAGCGAGTATTACAAAACGCCGGAAGAAGTTGCCATGGCCTATGCTGAGTGCCTGAATGAGGAAATCCATGCTCTGTTCGAGGCTGGTGCAGACATAGTCCAGTTTGATGAGCCTTACTTGCAGGCGCGCTATGACGATGCCAAGCAATATGGCGCCAGAGCCGTAAACAGAGCGCTGGAAGGCGTAAAAGGCACAACAGCCCTGCATGTATGCTTTGGTTACGCCGCAATGGTTTCTGAAAAGTCAGGCGATGGTTATTCCTGCCTGCCACTGGTTAATGATATCAATGTTGATCAGGTTTCTATTGAAGCCGCTCAACCAACACTGGATCTGGGCGCCGCTCTGAATGCCTTGTCCAGCAAAACCATTATGGTCGGTGTGTTGAATCTGGGTGATGAAACACCGGAAACAGCTGAAATAGTCGCGGATCGTCTGCGTGCTGCCCTTGAATTTGTGCCACCGGAAAGAATCATTGCGGCACCGGACTGCGGGCTTAAATATCTGCCTCGCGCTTCTGCTCGAGCCAAATTAAAGGCTCTAGCTGCAGGCGCTGCCATTGTTAATGCGGAACTGAGCTAACGAAGTTACAAGTTACAAGTTACAAGTTACAAGTTACAAGTTAAAAAGATGATTGCTTCCTGATCCCGGGAAGCAACCATGGTCTGAATTTTTTCTTGTGACTTGAAGCTTGCGCCTGGTTTTCACGCCATAATTGAATGAGCCAGCATCGGACATCTGCGCAACTCAAATTCAATATCTCTCGCGGCTTCCTGCAATTCCGGTACTATCTGCTCAATCATTTCCTGCTCGGAGCAGCGTGCAGAGGCTGTTGAACAGGAGATGGAAGCGATAATAGTGTTGTCTTCATTAAAAATTGGCACGGCAACAGAGACCACCCCAAAATCCAGCTGGCCATCCGTTGAAGAATAGCGATTCTTCCTGACCTTGTTCAAAATACTTTTCATTTCTTTCTTTGTCGTTACTGTTTTTTCAGTCAATGCTTCCAAAGTAACTTCATTAAAATACTTTTCAGCCTTTTCTTTATCTGCATAGGCCAATAAAACACGCCCGGCCGACGTGGCATAGGCAGGAAATCGGGTGCCCACCCCGGCAACGATCCGAGTCAGTTGTTTGGTAGAGACATAAGCCAGAAATAAGGCATCCAGTCCTGACAAGACAGCCAGCGCAACACTGTTATCTGTTTTATCTCTTACTCTTTGCAATGAAGGTCTGACGACCTCCTCCAGATTCACGGATTCAATATAGGCAGTTCCCAGTTTGAAAACATGGGGACGCAGTAGAAATAATTTGTCTTTTTTCCCAACGTAACCCAGATGTTGCAGAGTATTCAGGCAGCGACGCACCACAGCTGGATTAAGGCCTGTCTGTACAGATAATTCACTCAGCGTCATTTCAGGTTTTTCCCTGCTGAAAGCCGTTAATACAGCCAGACCGCGGGCCAGAGAGTTGAGGTACTCGCCATCATTTCTGGGATTTTTTTCTACCATTGCCTGCCCCCCCCTTTTGGCCTACAGATAATATCGATATCTTTTCTGGCAAATTATTTCAGTTAATGCCTGTGATGGGCATGTTATTATTGGCTAGTACTATAACACCAGCAAACTGCAACAAGGATGGGTAGAAATCAAAATAATTTGAGTTGATTTTGTTTTCTCTCACCACATTCAAGAGCAACGACAGTGATCGAACCCAAATTTGAATTTATTTTTAGTGCTGAAGGTAAACTGGCCGCCCCCGTGCAATTTGGTGAAACCTATGAAGGGTCAAGGCGCATGATCCCCATCCTAGATGGCACTTTTACAGGGCCTGATATTCAAGGCACATTTGTTTCCGCCGGCGCTGCCGACTGGCAACTTACCCGCCTCGATGGTGTCACCCAGGCTGAAGCGACCTATGCCATACAAACTGATGATGGCGTTATCATTCAAATAGAGAATTATGGACTACGCTTTGGCCCAAAGGATGTAATGGAACGTCTGGCGGCCGGAGATGACGTAGACCCCAATTCCTATTATTTTAGAACCAATCCGCGCTTTAAAGCACCTGAAGGCAAATATGACTGGCTAAACAAAGGAATATTTATTGGTACAGGCGCCCGTTATGCCAGCTCTATTAAGTTGTGGTTTTTTAAAGTGACGTGATTGTAGTAAACAGGAATTTGATTTTAATACGGAGAAGGAGAATCTGATGCCCCTCAATCTAATGGAGCATTATCTGGTACTAACAGACGATATCGATGCAACAAGGGAGTTTTATCTGGATGTTCTCGGACTGGAAGATGGATTCCGGCCAGAGCTGGGTTTTCCTGGTTACTGGCTTTATCTGGATACCACGCCTGTATTACATATTGCTGAGTGGCTTACCTATACAGCACATTCCAATAAAATGGGTATCCCTGTCTCAACGCGCAGTGATAGCACCGGCGCATTTGACCACATTGCCTTTAATGGCACTGGTCCGGAAGAAACCATTTCCTGCCTGGAAAAAAACAACATCCCTTATGAGCGCAACGATGTTCCCCATGCAGGCTTGGTTCAACTCTTTCTGAATGATCCCAATGGCATCAAAATAGAACTGAATTTCTCCGTATAAACATCAGGTTGTAAATACTATTTTCCCGGTCTGACGCGAAATTTTCCAACCATCCGGTGTGAGGGCAAAGTCGATATAAAATTCGCCTATAAATTGTGACGAATTTGCTTTCACGCCAAATTTTGTCTGCTCGGCATCTACCGGCGCCATGAATAATGTGGCATAGCAGGTTCCTTTAGCTGTCGAATCATCAGCCACGTCAATGACTATATTACTGATGATGTGGCGAGTAATTCTGTCATTGGGCCTGCCCTGAAAAGCAGCAAGTATCTTCTCTCTTCCACTGGTAAAGTTTTCAGGATCGGTAGGCCGGGCGAAACTTGCGTCCGCGGTAAATAGATCACAAAGCGAGACATAATCTCCAGTATCATTAAAATTTGAAAATTGATTAACAAGTCGTGTGCAGGCTTGTTCTATAGACTGTATTTGATGAATTTCCATGATCACTTCTCCACTACCAAGCTTCTATGTATGTGGCTTGCACACTCTCTCCCAGGCGCCTGGACTGATACCCAAGCGACGTCTTTCCAAGAAAATAAAGTTTCGTGTGGCCTCTGCCATTGTTATTAAATAAAAGGGGCTAAATAAAAAACAAAAAAAGTACTGATCCAAGTATCAGGCGATAGATAACAAAAGGCAAAAACCCAACCCGATTTATCACCTTAAGAAATCCGTAAATACATAAGTAAGCAACAATACCTGAGACCAACATACCATAGAATAATTCACTCCAGTTCACCATTTCCTGGGCAAGCAAATCAAGCGTCAAAAGCAAAGCTGCCCCCAGAATAACCGGGATAGAAAGAAGAAATGAAAATCTTGAACTGCTGTCCCGATCCATATTGCTAAATAACGCCGCAGTCATGGTGATGCCTGATCTGGATGTTCCTGGAACCAGTGCCAAAATCTGCGCAAGCCCGACAAACAGGGCTATTTTCCAGGTCATGGTTGCCAGTGTTTGTGTCCCTGAGGATTTTTTATCAGCCAAAAACAGCATAATTCCAAAAAATATTGTCGTTATGGCAATCACGTAAGTTTCACGCAAATAGAGATCTACATAGTCCTTGAGCAGAAACCCCACGACTATCACCGGGATTGTGGCAATAATTAATTGCCATCCAAGCCTGCTTTCCATTGAGTCTTCTTGCCTGAAGACATGAGCGAAACATGCTCTGGAGATCGAGAGAAGATCTTTTCTGAAATAAAATAATACGGCTGAAAGGGTGCCAAAATGTACAGCTACATCAAAGGCAAGCCCCTGATCATCCCAACCCAGTAATGCCGAGGGCAATATTAGATGTGCAGAACTGGAAATTGGAAGAAACTCAGTGAATCCCTGGACCAACGCAAGAAAGGTTGCGCGAATTACATCAAAATCCATAGTCTTAAAAATCCAATCAGGAATGGGTTACTTTATCGCGCAAATATACGGGATGCACCATTTCTGGTGCTTGAAAGATACCGTCTAAAAAATATTTTTCAGCGATTTGAGCAATAATACCTGCGCGTGGATACAGATCACTTTTAATAAGGCTTAAGTGCTTTCTATATTTCTCAGGCATTCTATCGAAATAATGCATGCCACTACCAACGCCAACAAAAGCAATACCGTCCTGCAGGAGTAGCTCAGGAAGCAATTCAGGCTTACAAAGCTCCTCTTTGCCAAGTAATACCATGTTGCCGGGGTGAGACTCATACATTCCCCAATAGATCTCATCGATACGGGCATCCAGTGCACTAAATACCATAGACTGCTTTTGTTCCTCTTTAACCTGATAGGCAAGCGCAGCAAGAGTAGATACGGGGATCACCGGTAAATTCGCTGCAAATGCTATTCCCTGTGTTACTCCGGCAGCAATTCTTAATCCGGTAAAGGAACCTGGGCCCTGACCATATGCCACAGCCTGCAGATCATTAAAATCAAGAGAATGATCGGCAAGGAGGTTTTTTATCATAGGCAGCAAGCACTTAGCATGCTGACGAGGGATGATTTCGAAAGTTTCGTTCACCACTCCGTCCTTGATCAGAGCACAAGAACAGGCTTCCGTAGAGGTATCTATTGCAAGGATTCCGGACATCATTAATCTGCATAAAAAAATCCCCCGCAGAATACTGCGGAGGATTTATTATAGAAGAATCAATAAGTTGAGTATTACCAACTAAAGATTCCAGGGTTGATGGGGCTAATTAGCAACTACCTATAGCCCCTCAACACGATTTAACGCTATTTCTTTCTGGCAGCTTTTTTAGCTGCTTTCTTTTTTACTGCCTTTTTCGCTACTTTCTTCTTCGCGACTTTCTTCTTGGCAGCCTTTTTCGCTACTTTCTTCTTCGCGACTTTCTTCTTGGCGGCCTTCTTCGCTACTTTTTTCTTCGCGACTTTCTTCTTGGCAGCCTTCTTCGCTACTTTTTTCTTCGCGACTTTCTTCTTGGCAGCCTTTTTCGCTACTTTCTTCTTGGCGACTTTCTTCTTGGCAGCCTTTTTCGCTACTTTCTTCTTGGCGACTTTCTTCTTGGCGGCCTTCTTCGCGACTTTCTTCTTGGCGACTTTCTTCTTGGCAGCCTTCTTCGCTACTTTCTTCTTCGCAGCTTTTTTAGCCGCTTTTTTCTTCGGTGCTACCTTTTTAGCCACGGTTTTACGCTTGGCAGCGACCTTTTTCGCCTTTTTCTTCGCGACTTTCTTCTTGGCAGCCTTTTTCGCTACTTTCTTCTTCGCGACTTTCTTCTTGGC
>Ga0181561_10004534_pt1 | contig 11958 bp, 10 predicted proteins | sample 011ome_19_FD_133760 | JGI IMG/M metagenome (GOLD analysis project Ga0181561, IMG submission 133760) | Coastal salt marsh microbial communities from the Groves Creek Marsh, Skidaway Island, Georgia - 011510BT metaG (megahit assembly) | ecosystem: Environmental > Aquatic > Marine > Intertidal...
CATATTTACCTCATTATGTACAACACAAAGTAAAATTTTTGTGGAAAATTCACTTAGTTCATCATTCTGATCATAAAGTTGATACCACCACCGCTAATAGACATCATCCATTTGAAAGTGTAGTTAGATATCTTTTTACATTAGTGGGCGTAGCACTGCTTGGAGCAAATATGGGGCTGGTTTTTCTATATCAATCTCTGTCAGTTATTTTATCACAATTTAATCATGCAAACATTAATATAAATCCTTCTTTTGATAAATATTTGAGTTTTTTTATTGTAACCCCCAATATGCATAAAGTTCATCATCATTATGTTATGCCATATACAGATTCGAACTATGGAAATATTTTCTCTTTCTGGGATAGGTTATTTGGTACTTTTAAAACTTTGAATCCATCAAAAATTATATATGGTGTTGATACTTTTTTTAATGAAGAAGAAAATGGAAGTATAAAAAATTTATTATACAGACCTTTCGAGAAATCTAAAGCGCCTACAAATAAGTAGATTACATCAATTTTCCAAAGAAAATTGTATTAATCATTAGTTTATTAGTTCCATACCAAAAGGCTCTAAAGTTTGTATTATCAGTAAAAACATTTACACGACCTTTATTAAGTCTTGAGCTAACAAAAGGTCTTGAATTTAGAATTGATTTGTAATTAAGTTTTGAGATATATCCACTAACTAGCGAATTCTCTTTTGAGTATTTTATTGGATTATTGAAACTTAGTTTATCATTTTTTAAATATATGTTAGTATTTCTGAAAATTGATAAATCTTCTTTGTAGTATCCGTAATTAACTGGATGACTTAAATCTAATTTAACATTAAAAATAGCACCGCTAGTTAATTGTGCTCCGTAAAATTTATTTTTATCAATAAATTTCACATCTTTTGGAACCGAAGTATTTTCAATAAAATCCAGTTTGATAAAATCATTGCTGTCAAGCCATTTAGTTGCATTTCTAAAACCAATTAAATTCCCACCATTTTTAACCCAGTTCTTTAATTTTTCAATAGTATTTTTATTTCCATAGGATCCATTAACAAAAATTAGAGTATTGTATTTACTCAAATCAATTTTTGCTAGTGAATTATATTTAAGCTTAGTTATTGGAATCTCATACCTGGTGTCCATAAGGTGCCAAATTTCACCAGCATCATAACTCGAAACTCCGTCTCCAACAATTAAACCGATTTTAGGCAAATTAATTTTTTTAAAATCATTACTTCCAAGATCAATTCCATTTGTTTTGCTAGTATTAAAACCATAAAAATCTACTCCTGTTTCATTTGAAATTTCCTCGATAATATTATTAATTTCATTGATGCTCTTGTTTTGATTTGAAACAGGAACAAGAATGGAACCATAGCCAAAGTTATTGTTTTCAATGGTGAACTTATCAGTTGAAACTTTAATATTCAAACCATGAGATAAAAGTTTATAAAGAGCCTTTGGAGAGTAATAATCGTTCCAGTGGAATACGTATGCATAATCACTTTTTGATATTATTGAACCAACTGGTTTGGAAAAATTAAATTCATTAAATTTTTCATTTGATTTGATAAATGTATGTTCAAGATTAAAAGAGTGTAGAAATGACCAAGCTGAAACATCGTAGAATAAACTGTCCTTAAAAGAAGTTTGGTTATTAATCATAGCGCTTAATAATCTTGAATTTCTCTGATCTTTCGGAATCAAAAAAGAGTTATTTTTTTTAAATTTTATTCCATTTACAATTTTATCCTCATCTAATTTTTTTGTAGTTATATTATGAGTTTTTAAAATTTCATGGAAGTGATAAAGTTTTGATCTATCATGTTGGTCACCTACTATTAGAAACTCATTTTTGTTATGTTTTTTTGAATTAAAAAATTCTCTCTGATAATCAAACAATTCTTTTTTTAAATCAACTGAAGCTTCTAAAGTTGAAATTGATGTTAATAATTGATTTTTGATGGTAAATGGAAATGAAATATTTCCATTTATACTTTCTTGAAGATGTCCTCTTGAACTACCTTGCTCGAATAAAATTCCAATTCCACCATTAATATCTGGGTAAGTAGAGCCTTTTCCATAGTAAAAGTCATCATAGTCTTCTTCACTGTAGAAAAACGATCCGTTTTCACTTAGTATACTTTCATGGTATTTACCAATTTTAGCAGTTAGCTCTTGGTTTTTTTTTGGAGTCAGCGGATTTACTCTTGAGGGTATTCCTGGTTGATAAAAAAAAGTAGAATTAGTCCCCATTTCGTGATGATCAGTTAAAACATTTGGATACCAATCTTGAAATGTTTTTATTCTAACTTTAGATTCTGGTAATTGAGCAGGTAACCAGTCACGATTCATGTCAAACCAATAGTGATTTGTTCTTCCACGTGGCCAATGTTCGTTAAATTCTCTGTCATTACTATCTGAATTTAGATTTTGGCTTTTATTTGTATTAACCCAATTCGCAAATCTTTGTAGGCCATCGGGATTAAGAGAGGGATCTAATAGAATAATGGAATTATTTAATTGATTTTTTACATCATCTGAATTTGAAGAGGCTAAATAGTAGGCATACAACATAGCTGCATTACTTCCACTAGGTTCATTACCATGAATTGAATAGCCTTGATATATTACTACTGGTCTACTATAAAAATTAGAAGATTTATTGTCTGATTTACCATCAAGATAGTCTATATGACTTCTTTTGAATTTTAATAACTTATCATGATTTTTTTCTGATGTTATTGTAAGTAAAACTAAAGGTCTTCCCTCATATGAAAAACCTCTATTTTCAATATCTATTCTTTTTGATGCGTTTGCTAACGCATACATATATTGAATTAATCTGTCATGACTAACGTGAGAGGATCCAACTTCTTTACCATTAAGTAAAAAATCACTTGGTTTTGGAATATTTTCATTGAAGTTCTTATAATCTTCTCCAAAATAATATTCAAGATCATATATTTCCTGAGAAAATAAATTTATACTTAGAAATAGAAATAAGCTATAAATAATTTTCATAGATATGAGTTATATATCGTCAAAATTTACATCAGTAAAATTCTCTTTTTCGTTCTTTTCTTCTTCAACTTGTTCTGATTTATCACTGTTAGTGTTATCTTCTTTTTTGTAATCTTTTTGGTGTATTTCACTAATTACTTCTAAACCTTTTTCATCAATAATATATTGTGTCATTTCTTTTAGAAGGTCAGTAAAACCTTGAAAATCTTCCTTGTACAAATAGATTTTGTGTTTTTTAAAATAGAAAGATCCATCTTCATTAGTAAATTTTTTGCTTTCTGAAATTGTCAAGTAGTAATCACCAGCTTTAGTTGATCTCACATCGAAAAAATATGTTCTTCTTCCAGCTCTTAAAATTTTAGAGAAAATATCTTCGTTAGCATTGTATTTTTTTTCTTCCATATCTAGATTATTTACAATCAAAAATGATTAAAAAAAATAAACTCACCAAATATTAATTAATTTCTTTTTTCTTGAGTTTGTTTGGAATATATAGAAAAATATAATTTTTTTTCTTTTACAAGTTCGTCATGAGTACCAAAGCTTTCAATTCTACCATTATTTAGAAATATTATTTTATCACATTTTTTTGAAGTTGATATCCTGTGCGTTGATATAAAAAACGTAGTATTTTTAGTAGTGTTTTCTATGTTATTTAAAATCATTTCCTCTGTTTCAGTATCAACAGCTGAAAGACTATCATCAAGTATTAATATTTTTGGATTTTTTATCAATGCTCTTGCTATAGCTAAACGTTGTTTTTGTCCGCCTGAAAGGTTAACACCTCTTTCTCCAAGCAATGTTTTGTAACCATCTTTGAAACTTTTAATGTCTTCATCTAGACAAGAAGTTTTAGCACTCAAAACAACTTCACTTAATGATGCATTTTCTTTTCCAAACTTGATGTTGTTTTCAATTGTGTCAGAAAATAAAAATGTAGACTGTGGAACATATCCAATAAAATTTCTTAGATCACTTAATGAAATATTTTTTATATCGTTATTATTTATAAAAATTTTTCCATTATTAGGTTTATATACTCCTGCAAGCATTTCTAAAATTGTTGTTTTTCCTGATCCAACATCACCCATAAGAGCAATTTTTTCACCTCTTTTAACTTTAAAAGAAATATTACTTAGTGCATTTATATTAGTTTCTTTGAAAGTGTAGGAAATATTTTTAAAAATAATATCTCCGTTGAGATCAGATTTTTTAATGTTATCGAACAAATCAGTGGATTGGGTTTCTAAAAATTCGTTTATTCTTTTTTGTGATGCTTCTGCCTGCTGAACTATTGATGTTACCCAACCAACCGTCGCCACAGGCCATGTTAGCATAGTGACGTAAATTATGAATTCGGCTAATAATCCAAGTTCAATCTCACCATTCATATATTGCATCCCTCCAATATATATTACTAAAATATTACTTGTACCTATAAGTAAAATCATTAATGGGAAAAACCAAGATTGAATTTTTACTAGAGACATGTTTTTTTCCCTACTATCACTAGCGATAACTTTTAAGCTTTGATTAATAGAATCCTCGATTGTATATGTTTTTATAATCTTTACACCAGAAAATGATTCTTGTGTAAATGTTGTTAGTTTTGAAAGGTATTCTTGAACAATTTTACTTCTAATATTTATCATTTTACTTATTTTATAAATAATAAATGATAAAAGTGGAAGGGGAAGTAATACATAGGCTGTCAGTTTTGGAGCAACACTTATCATGTATGAGATTACAATTACAAATAAAGTTAATGTGTTAATGGTGTACATGATTGCAGGACCAACATACATTCTAACCTTACTTACATCTTCACTAATTCTATTCATTAAGTCGCCAGTTCTATTGTTTTTATAAAAATCGTAAGTGAGTGATTGGTACTTTATATATATTATGTTTTTTAAATCAAATTCAATGTATCTTGAAACATTTATAATCATTTGTCTCATTATGAATGTAAATATTCCAGCAATAATAGCTGAACCAACAATTAATGTAATGTTTAAAAGCAACTTATTTTTTAATTCTCCTAACTCTATTGAAGATGAAACGACATAATTTTCAATTAACGTTACTGAATTTCCGACTAGGTTAGGAGCAACCAAAGCAAAAATTCTGGCAGTTATTGTTATAAAAAAACCAATAATAAGCTTTGTCCTGTATTTATATAGAAACTTATTTAGATATCTTAATTCTTTCATTTTGTATCAGCCAAATATACATCAATGTTCATGCAATTCTTCAAATAGTTGTGTATGAAATCTAAAAAATAGACTAATTTTGTTAGATAAATAGTTCTTTTAAAATGTTAAATAGACGCCAGCTTAGAATTAAGGCACTTGAAGTTGTTTATGCTTACGATAAATCGTTTGAAAAAAACATAGATTTTCAAATCAAATACTTTTTAAAATCCAATCAAAATTTTTTCAAATTATACATTACATTATTTTCTTTATTAAGTGAATTATATTTGATGGCAAATGAAATTCACAAAAAAAATAAAAATAAATATTTAAGTAATGAAAGTGATGTCTCACTTGAGAATATTTGTAAAAATTTAATTTTAAAAAAAATTTCAGAAGATAGTTTTCTTTCTGAAAAAGTTAATAATTACAAAATAGATTATTGGGAATCTCACCCTGAGCTTCTATCATCTATTTGGAAAGAAATTTACAGCAACGACTTAACGATAAAATATTTAAGGAAAAAAAATGCATCATATGATGACGATCAGTCTTTCTTGGTTAACATATTTAGAAATATTGTAGCATCAAATAAAAAACTTTATGATTTTATTGAGGATAAAGAAATTTCATGGTTGAATGATTTACCATTGGTAAATTCTTTAATCTTAAGCTTATTAAAGAATACAAAAAAATCTTCCAAGAAAATTGTTTTCATGAAAGATATTTACAAAAACAAAGACGATGCTGATTTTGGAGTTAAGTTGATAAAAAAAGTAATTGAAAACAAAACAACCTTAGAAAAAAATATTTCAGAAATTACATTAAACTGGGATAATGACAGAATCGCTCAAATTGATTTGATTTTACTTCAAATGTGTCTAACTGAATTTTTATTTTTTAAATCTATTCCATTAAAAGTATCAATAAACGAATATTTAGAAATAGCCAAAGAATATTCAAGTAAAAAAAGTAATGTTTTTATCAATGGTATTTTAGATAAACTTTCAAAAAAACTTTCAGATGAAGGACTTATTAAAAAGAATAAGAGAGGTTTGAGATAATTTATTTAATTTTGAGCATCAAAATCTATAAAACATGAAAAATAAAAAAAACCTCATCTACATTGCTTTTTTATCGTTTATTGTTTCATTTTCAATTACTTCGTGTGATTCTGATCCATCAAAGAAAATTAAGAAAGAAAATGTTCAGTCAACAAAAGAAAGATTAAATAATACACCAGATTTTCCAATCATTGAGTTCAATAAAAATAATCATGATTTTGGAGAAATAAAAGAGGGTGAAATTGCTGAAACAGAGTTTATGTTTACAAATGTTGGAAAGTCAAATTTAATTATTTCTGAAGCATCTGGAAGCTGTGGTTGCACTGTGCCAGATTATCCAAAAAACACTCCAATTAAGCCAGGTGAATCAGGTAAAATTGTTGTTAAATTTGATTCAAGTAACAGACCTGGAATGCAAAGAAAAGCCGTTACATTAATTACTAATACATCAAAAGGAAAGCATATTTTAAATATAAAATCGATTGTTATTCCAAAATCATAAACTATGGATTTAATACCACTAATTTTATTTACAGGAGCACTTTTATTTTTAATGATTCTTGGCCCTATGCGTAAGCAAAAAAAAGAGAAAAACTTTTTAAATCAATTAAAAAGAGGAGATAGAGTCATTACTAAAAGCGGTTTACATGGAAAAATTATTGAAATTGTTGAGGGCAGTGAAACCTGTGTAATTGAATCAATGGCAGGTAAGATGAGATTTGAAGTTTCAGCAATTTCCCATGAAATGAGTTTAAAATTAAATTCAAAACCTAAAAAGAAGTAATAAATTAAAGTTGATATACAAATTAATAATTAGACCATTTCTTTTTTTATTTGATGCTGAAAAAGTTCATGATTTTACCTTTTTATGTCTCAGATTTCTTGGTAAAATACCTTTTTTATTTTATTTCATAAGATTTATTTACAGACCTAATAATTCTAAACTTGAGACTAATTTGTTCGGAATTGATTTTCCAAATCCTGTGGGATTAGCAGCTGGTTTGGATAAAAATGCTAGACTGGTTAATGAGTTTTCAAGTTTGGGATTTGGATTTGTTGAAATAGGTACGGTTACTCCTCTTCCTCAGAAAGGAAATCCAAAAAAAAGATTATTTAGGATTGTTGATCAAGAAGCAATTATCAATAGAATGGGATTTAATAATGATGGTGTAAAAAAAATAGCTAAAAGATTAAGAAAAAAAGGAAAAATTATTGTTGGAGGAAATATAGGTAAAAATAAAAATACAACTTTTGAAAATACAGTCTCTGACTATTTAATTTCTTTCAACGATTTATTTGACTACGTTGATTATTTTACTGTAAACGTAAGCTCACCAAACACTGAAAATTTAAGAGATTTACAACATCAAGAAAATTTAAGACATCTTCTAAATAAATTACAGCAAAACAACAAGTCAAAAAAGTATCCTAAACCCATTTTACTAAAAATAGCTCCAGACCTGAGTGAAAATCAACTCTTAGATATAATTGAAGTAGTTAAAGAAACCAAAATTGATGGAATAATTGCAACAAACACTACGGTTGATAGGTCTCAGTTGAAAAATACCTCAAAAATAATAAACGAAAAAGGTGGTTTAAGTGGAGCTCCATTAAAAGATAAATCAACAGAAATTATAAGATTTTTACATAAAAACTCTAATGGATCAATTCCTATAGTTGGAGTTGGTGGAATCATGAGTCCTGAAGATGCAATTGAAAAAATTAAAGCAGGTGCTTCGTTGATTCAGCTATATTCAGGCCTAATTTATAGTGGACCTACATTGGTTAAGCAAATAAATAATGCAATACTTAAATACAGACTAAACTCCTAGTCTAAATTTTATATATTTAAGATTAAATTATTACATTTTGAAGAAAATAGAAGACTATCTTGCAAGATCTGAGAATCAATATTTAAAATTATATGACGAAAGCATAAAACATCCAGAAAAATTTTGGACTAATATTGCAGAAACTTTTGTCTGGAAAAAGAGATGGGATAAAGTTTTAAATTTTGATTTTGATAAGCCTGAGTTCAAGTGGTTTATTAATGGTAAACTAAACATTACTGAAAATTGTCTTGATAGACATTTATCTACAAATCCAGATAAAACAGCCATTTTATTTGAACCTAATGATCCTAATTCAAAATCTGAAAAAATAAGTTACAAACAATTGCATTCTAGAGTATGCCGATTTGCTAATGTATTAAAAAGTAAAAATGTTGGTAAAGGCGATAGAGTTTGTATATATATGCCTATGGTTCCAGAACTTACTGTTGCTGTTCTTGCTTGTGCGAGAATTGGAGCAGTTCATTCAGTTGTTTTTGCTGGATTTTCTTCATCAGCTTTATCAGCAAGAATAAATGATGCTAACTGTAAAGTACTCTTAACAGCAGATGGAAGTTATAGAGGCTCAAAGGTTATTGATTTAATTTCAATTGCCAATGACGCATTACTTGAATGCAACTCAATAGAATCCACAATAATTTTAAAAAGAATAAATAGCAATATAAAATTAAAAGACAATCAAACTTGGTGGCATGATGAAATTGCTATGGTATCAAACGAATGTGAAGCAGAAGAAATGGATTCTGAGGACATGCTGTTTATTTTATACACATCTGGATCTACTGGAAAACCAAAGGGTATGGTTCACACTTGTGGAGGTTACATGATTTACACAGCTTATACATTCTTGAATGTTTTTCAGTATAAACCTAACGATATTTATTGGTGTACTGCAGACATTGGGTGGATTACAGGGCACAGTTATATTGTTTACGGGCCATTGCTTTCAGGTGCAACTTCAGTTATGTTTGAAGGTGTTCCTTCATATCCAGATTTTTCAAGGTTTTGGAATATTGTTGAAAAGCATAAAATCACTCATTTTTATACTGCACCAACTGCAATAAGAGCTCTTGCAAAACATCCTGTTTCGTTGGTTGAGAATAATGATCTTTCTTCTCTAAAAGTTCTTGGATCGGTTGGTGAACCAATCAACGAAGAAGCATGGAATTGGTATGATAAAAATATAGGAAAATCAAAATGTCCTATTGTTGATACTTGGTGGCAAACTGAAACCGGTGGAATTATGCTTTCCTCACTTGCTGGTGTTACTAAAGATAAACCAACGTTTGCAACCGTTCCTATGATTGGAATTCAACCTATTCTTTTAGATAAAGTTGGAAAAGAAATTTTTGAAAATGATTCAGAGGGAATTCTAGCTATCAAATTTCCATGGCCTTCAATTGCTAGAACAATTTATGGAGATCATGATCGATATAAAAATGTTTATTTTTCTGCTTATCCTGGCTATTATTTTCCGGGGGATGGAGCACTAACAGACATTAATGGAAATTTTAGAATTACGGGAAGAGTTGATGATGTTGTCATTGTTTCTGGACATAATTTAGGAACCGCTCCTATTGAAGATGCAATTAACCTTCATGAAAATGTTGTAGAAAGCGCAGTTGTCGGGTATCCACATGACATAAAAGGAAATGCACTAAGAGCTTTTGTTATATTACTAAATGACAAACCTGATCTTGATATGCAAAAGGAAATAAAAGACCTGATTTCTAAAACAATTGGGCCAATTGCAAAACCAGATATAATTCAAATAGTTCCAGGTCTTCCTAAAACAAGGAGTGGTAAAATAATGAGAAGAATACTCAGAAAAATAGCCTCAGGTGAAAAAGAAAATTTTGGAGATATCTCAACCTTGTTAAATCCTGAAATAGTTGATCAAATTTTACTTAATTCCTAAAAAAATTTTATTATTTAAAATAACTAAAGTCTTCACCCTCTTTAATAGTGAGAAGTGTTTCGTAAATAAGTTTTATAACGTTTTCTACATCATCTTTCTGAACCATTTCAACTGTTGTATGCATGTATCTTAGCGGTAAAGATATTAATGCAGAAGCTACTCCTCCGTTACTGTAAGCAAATGCGTCTGTATCGGTTCCAGTACTTCTTGATGAAGCGTGTCTTTGAAATGGTATTTTTTTCTTTTCTGCAGTTTCAATTATCCTTTCTCTTAGTTTATTTTGGATAGCAGGAGCATAGGAAATTACCGGACCCGCACCCATAGTATTATCTCCTTGAGCTTTTTTATTAATCATTGGAGTAGAAGTATCATGGCATACGTCAGTTACGATTGCAATATCTGGTTTAATTCTTTGGGTTATCATTTCTGCTCCTCTAAGTCCAATTTCCTCTTGTACAGAGTTAGTTACATATAATCCAAACGGTAATTTCTTTTTGTTTTCATGAAGTAATCTAGCGACTTCAGCTATCATAAATCCACCTGCTCTATTATCTATTGCTCTACAAACGAACTTATTTTTATTTAAAACTTGAAACTTATCAGGATAAGTAATTACACATCCTACATGAACTCCCATTTTTTCAACTTCTTTTTTGTTTTTAGCACCGATATCAATAAATATGGTATCCATTGTTGGTTGCTCTTCTTTCCCTGGTTTTCTAGTGTGAATTGCTGGCCATCCAAACACTCCTTTTATAATTCCTTTTTTTGTGTGGATATCAACCCATTTGGATGGGGCAACCTGATGGTCACTTCCACCATTTCTTATAACGTATATTAATCCATTTTCTGTAATATAATTAACATACCATGATATTTCATCTGAGTGTCCCTCAATTACAACTTTGAATTTTGCATTTGGGTTGATAACACCAACAGCAGTTCCATAGGTGTCAGTAATAAACTCGTCAACATAGGGTTTTAAATAATCCATCCAAATTTTTTGACCCTCCCATTCATAACCTGTTGGGGATGGATTGTTAAGATACTTTTCTAAAAATTTGATCGACTTAGTGTTAAGAATTTTTTTTTCTGACATTTGTAAAATTTTGATTCAAAAATACATAATTACTTAATTATATTTGATCATAATTTAAAAAATGAAAAAATTAATATTTCTAATTTCTGTTGTTTATTGTTCTTCAATATTTTCACAAAATGATGATTTATTAATAATGGTTGAAGGAGACTCAATACCAACGACATCCATAGGGCTAAATGAAATAACTATATTTCCTCCACTGGTTTTTTCTAATTATAACGAAAGGTTAAATTATTACACTGTAAAAAGAAAAACTTTAAAAGTTTATCCTTATGCAGTTTTAGCTTCAAAAAGACTAGAAAAGTTAAATGAAAGATTATTGCTCATTAAAGGAAGGGTAAATAAAAAAAAATATACGAGAGCTGTAGAAAAATATATTGAAAATGAGCTTTCAGCTCAACTTAAAAAGTTAACAAGAACAGAAGGTCAAATTTTAGTTAAGTTAATACATAGAGAAACCGGTAAAACAGTTTATTCACTAGTTAAAGAATTAAGGAACGGTTTTAGAGCATTCTCTTACAATTCGTTAGGAAAATTATTTGATATCTCTATAAAAAAAGAATACGATCCAGAAAAAAATAAAGAAGATGCTATAATTGAAGATGTTTTAAAAAGAGCTTACGGTGATCAGTCAATTATTTTAGACCTAAAATGATATTTTTTTTTGAAAAATACCGCTACTCATCTCTGTAGATTGAATGTTATTAACAATTATTTTATTTTTTTACAATAAAGTTTGTGGGATTAAAAAAGCAATGTATATTTGCATCCGCATTACAGAAGATGTATTGCTTAAGTTCATTGA
>Ga0181561_10004535_pt1 | contig 11955 bp, 7 predicted proteins | sample 011ome_19_FD_133760 | JGI IMG/M metagenome (GOLD analysis project Ga0181561, IMG submission 133760) | Coastal salt marsh microbial communities from the Groves Creek Marsh, Skidaway Island, Georgia - 011510BT metaG (megahit assembly) | ecosystem: Environmental > Aquatic > Marine > Intertidal zone...
CGGGGATCGCGCGCGTCGAGACGCGCCCGCGGCTGGACATCACGAACATAGACAACGCCGTCGTCTAGAGCTATATCGAGATGAAAGTAGCTACTATCGTAGCGAGCGTTTTTTAGGGGACGACATTAATAAGATAGAGACTACGTGTACATAGTCTATGTATTCGTGTTGATTATCTCATGTTCACCGAACGCCGCGCGCGGCGGCGGCGGCGCGCCGCGCCGCGCCGGCGGCGCCCTTCCCGCGCCCCGCCAGCGCGTACAGCGCGCCCCCCCCGGTGGCGATCGCGAGCCCCCCCCAGGTGGCGGCGTAATTCACGTGGTCCTCGGGCGCCACCTTGAACGCGCGCAGGTCCGCCAGCGCCGCGGGCGCCGGGAACGACGTCGGCGCGGCGTTCCCGCGATCCCGCTCGCCGCCGCGCGTGAGCTGCACGAGCGGCGTGTCTTCCGGCAAGCCGAGCGACTCGGCGATGGCCGGGACGTCCACCCAGTGGAACCGCTTCGTCGCCGGGTCGTTCGCCGGGGTGAACACGCCCGGGGTCTCGCTGGCGCGGGTCACGCCCGTCGCTCGCAAGCACGCGCCGCCCTCGGGCTCGCGCCAGCCCTCGGGGACCCATCCGCGGTTCACGAGCACGACGGCGGCGTCCGCGGCGGCGCTCTTCTCGGCGCGTCGCCCGCGTCTCAGACGGGATCCGTTCCCCGCCGCGAATCTTCCGCGCGGCCGGACGGCGGTGATGAGCAGCGCGCCGGGCATCGGCGAGCCGTGCACGCTGCGCACGCGCGGCGCGATGCGCACGGACCGCTCGCACTGCAGCGTGCCCTCCACGCGCACGGCGGTGTACTCCTCGACGGGCTCGCCGCGCCGCGCGGCGGCGCGCACATCCGCCAAAAGCCGCTCCCCCTCCGCCAGCGCCTTTTCGCGCGCCTGCAGCTCCCCCTTCTTCCACTCCCAGCGGTCGAGCTGCCACTTGCAGAGCGCGACGCACACCGCGCTGGGGCTCAGCAGGAATGCCGCGCCGAGCCACGAGCGCCAGCCAGCGCTGCCCGCCGAACCCGCGCTCGCGGTCGCGGCCGCGGGAGACGCCGCGGACGCCCCCGCGAAACCTCGGGACGGGACCGTCCACGCGGGGGGACGGGGGAGCGGGGCGTCGAGCGACGCGCGGGGGATGGCACGCCCGGTCGGAGCAGCCGCGGCGCGCGCGCGCGCGCCGCGCGCCGCCTCGGCCGCGAGCCGCCGCACCGCGTGTCTACTCGACGCGTACGCCATGGCCTCTCACGGCGAGGCGCGCGCAGATCTGGCTCCCGGAAGTCTGAGGACGCCGTGAAAGGCCACGTGGTGCCGACACCTGGCGTCAAACACTACCGCGCTCCGCGGTACCGCCGCGATGTCCGAGAAGGCGATGGTGGGTGCCCTGGCGGTCGATCGATTGTTCGGCGTTCGCGGAAAGACGGTGCTGGTGACCGGCGGCGCGCGAGGCATCGGGCTGATGATCGCCGCGGGGTTCGTGGCGAACGGCGCGCGTGTGTACATCGCGTCGCGAGACGCGCGGGCGTGCGAGACCACCGCTGAGAAGCTCACGGCGGTGGGTCCCGGCGAGTGCTTCGCGCTCCCAGCGGACCTGGGCTCGGAGGCTGGCTGCGTGGCGCTCGCCGAGGCGCTCGCCGAGCGCGAGACCAAGCTCCACGTCCTGGTGAACAACTCGGGCACGAGCTGGGGCGCGCCGATGGAGACGCACTCCGAGAAGGGCTGGGATAAGACGTACGCGCTCAACGTGAAGGGCGTGTTTTTCCTGACGAGAGAGGTGTTACCGATGCTGGATAAGGCGTCGACCAAAACCGACCCCGGTCGTGTCATCAACATCGGCTCCATCGCGGGCTTGCGACCGCAGGTGTTCCCCACGTTCTCCTACGACGTGAGCAAAGCCGCGGTGCACCACTTGACGAAGAAACTCGCCGACGAGCTCTCCGACCGCCGCGCGAGCGGCGGCGAGAGCGTCACCGTGAACGCCGTCGCGCCGGGCTACGTCCCGAGCCGCATGAGCGCGCAGCTCGAGGGCTACGAGGAGGCCAAGGCCATCGCGGAGGGCCTACCGCTTCGCAGGAAGGGCGGCGTGGGCGACATGGCGGGCGCGGCGCTGTACTTCGCGTCCGCCGCGGGCGCGTGGACCACCGGCGTGATTCTGCACGTCGACGGCGGGCACCTCAGCAAACTGTGACGAGTCGCGCGCCGCGCGCGCTACTCGACCGAGTCGGTCGAGTAGGCGTCGCGGAAGAACGTGTATCACGACGAATGGATCATCACTACCTTCGTCCCCTTCCCCTCCCGCCGCCTCTACCTCCGCCGCCTCTGCCTCCCCCGCCACCTCTGCCCCGCCCGCCCCGGCCCATGATGGTCATGAGCGCCCGGTCCTCCTCGTCGCCGTCGACGTCGCGGTTGCGTTTCTTGCCCCCCCCCCGCGCGTCCGCCTCGCGCATCTGGTTCGCCGCGATGCGCTGCGCTTCGTTGACGCGCTCGTTCAGGAGCAGCACCGCCTCTTCCGGCGCGGGGTACGCCTCCAGCTTCTTCCCGATCAAACGCTCGATCTTCTGGTACAGCTCGACGTCGTACTGCGTGACCAGCGTCACCGCCAAGCCCGAGCGCCCGGCGCGCGCCGTGCGCCCGACGCGGTGCACGTAGTCCTTGGAGTTCTGCGGGACGTCGTAGTTGATGACGACGTCCACCGCCGGGATGTCGAGGCCTCGCGAGGCGACGTCCGTGGCGACCAGGATGCTCCGTTCCCCGGACTTGAACTTGTTCAGCGCGCCCAGCCGCTTGGGCTGGGACATCTGCCCGTGAATGGGCACCGCGCCGAACCCCAGGTTCCGCGCCACCAGCGCCAGTTTCCGCGTCTGGTCGCACGTGCGCGTGAACACCATCGTCGTGCTGGCGCTCAGCTCGTCGAACAGGTAGTTCACGTAGCAGTCCTTGTGCTTCGCCGGGACGAACAGGTAGTTCTGCTTCAGCGAGTCCACGGTGCTGTACTTGGCGCTCACCTCCACCTTCACGGGGTTCCGCAAGCACGCGCGCTGCAGCTTAGCGACTTTGCTCGTCATCGTCGCGGAAAACAGCTGCGTCCGGCGGTCGCGGGGCACGACTTTGAGGATCTGGTCGATCTCCTGCTCGAAGTCCAGGTTGAGCAAACGGTCAGCCTCGTCCAGGCACAGCACCTTGAGCTGCTTCAACCCGAAGCCCTTGGTGTTCGTGAGGTGGTCCACCACGCGCCCGGGCGTGCCCACGACGACGTGCGGCCTCTTTCCGAGCGCGATGCTCTGCGACATCATGTCGATGCCGCCGACGAGCGTCGCCGTCTTGACGCCGATGCCGGCGCCCAGCGCCTCGAACTGCTCGGCGATCTGGATGGCGAGCTCGCGCGTCGGCGAGAGCACCAGCGCGAAAAACGCCTGGGGGCTGTCCAGGAGCTCCTGCAGGATGGGCAGCGCGAACGCGCCGGTCTTGCCGGAACCGGTCTGCGCGAGGCCGATGACGTCCTTGCCTTGCAGCGCCTGCGGGATGGACTCCGTCTGAATCGCGGAGGGCGCCTTCCATCCCAGCGACGCGCACGCCTGCGCGAGCTCGTCGCACACGCCCAACGCCGCGAACGCCTCGACAGCCTTCTTCTTCTCGGACTCGGAGAGCGACGCTGCCATCGTGGGAGGTGCTCAGGGTGTGGAAAGGACGGAAGGAAGCGGAGGCGTTCGACGAAAAACGACCGCCGCCTTCGCCGTGTCGGCGGTCAAACGTGGCTGCCGTGCGTCAGGGTCTGTTCAGACTGTTTGCCACTGACGAAGGAAAATCAGCGGCGGACTTTCGAGAAGGGCGGTGCGATCTCGGGCCACAAATCTCCCGCGCAAGATCCCGCGGCGGCGGATTCGCGGAGGCGGGAAGGACCGCGCGCGGGGTTTCTCGGTGCGTTCCGTCGATCGTCGGCCACGATGGCGTCCACCGTGCACTACAAGTTCAAGTCGCAGAAGGACTACGACAGCGTTGGGTTCGATGGGATGTTCATCAGCGTCGGCGATCTGAAGAAGTCGATCGTCGAGAAGAAGGGCCTCGCGCGCGATCAGGCGTGCGAGCTGCTGCTGACGAACGCGCAGAACGACGAGGAGTACTCGGACGACGCCACCATGGTGTGGAAAAACACCAGCGTCATCGTCAAGCGCGTCCCGTCGCTGCGCGCCGCCGCGGTCGGCTCCGAGCACGGGAGCACCACTCAGAAGAAGGTGGTGTACGTGCGCCCCCCCGAGCAGCTTCCCAACCAGCCGCGGGCGCCGCGGCGCCAGTACCCGCCCGCGCACGCGGGCGCCATGACCTGGTCGGCGGACGGCGCTGCCGGCGGCGGCGACAAGGCTGAAGGCGATGGACCAGACGCGTCCATCGCCGCGCTCGTCAACGACGCGAGCGCGGCGTGGGAAACCGAAAAGGCGGTGGCGTCCGCGGTGGGCGGCCGCGGCGGCGGCCGCGGGTTCGGCGGCGGCCGCGGCGGCGGCCGCGGCCGCGGCGACCAGAGCGGCCCACCCCCCCCCGGGTACACGTGCTTCCGTTGTAACGTGCCCGGCCACTGGATCCACCAGTGCCCGACGAACGGCGACGCGAATCTGGACGTGATCCGCATGAAAACCGCCTACGGCGTCCCGCAGAACCGGCTGGTGCACGTCGAGAACGGCGTGCTGGTGGCGCCCACGGGCGAGTCCTCGGAGCTCGTCGCGGACGACGACGCGTTCGATAAGATGATGGGCTTCCTCACGGACAGGGAGAAGACGAAGGGCGGCGCCGCGGCGCTGCCCGCGCCCGGCGACGGCGCGAACGGGGGCGAGGAGGCGAAGGCGCTGCCCGCGCCTGGCGACGACGCGAACGGGGGCGAGGAGGCGAAGGCGCTGCCCGCGCCTGGCGCCGACGAAAAAGACGGAGACGAGAAAAAAAAGGAGGAAAAAGACGACGAGAAGAAGGAGAGCGCGGGCGTTTCGCCCGACGCGCCCTCGGGGGCGCCGCCGCTGCCCGCGGGGCCGCCGCCGGCGTCGACGATGTCGTCGGGGATGGGCATGGGGATGCCCAACATGCCCAGCGCGGCGATGGACATGATGAACATGAACATGATGGGCGCGCCGGGGATGGACATGATGAACATGAACATGATGGGAGGCATGGGGATGGGCATGGGGATGGGCATGGGGATGCCCGGGATGGGCATGGGCATGGGCATGCCCGGGATGGGCATGGGGATGGGCATGCCCGGGATGGGCATGGGCATGGGCATGGGCATGGGCGGCGGCGGATTCGATAAGCGCGGGGGCGGCGCGGCCAGCGGGAAGTGCCACTCATGCGGCGAGTTTGGCCACCTGGCGAAAGATTGTGCGAAAGCAGTTTGTCACAAGTGCGGCAAACCCGGTCACCAGATGCGCGAGTGCCCCGAATCGCTGTGCCACAAGTGCGGGAAGCCGGGGCACCAGGTTCGCGACTGCCCCGAGTCCGCGTGCTTCAAGTGCGGCGGCTTCGGCCACTTCTCGAAGGACTGCCCCAACCCCCAGGCGGCAAAGTGCCACCGCTGCGGCCAGAGCGGCCACATGATGCGCGAGTGCATAAACCCGCCGCTGGCGAAGCCCGTGCCGCCGCCCGCCTCCCGGGACTTCAGGCCGCGAGCCGATGAGAGGGACGACAAACACGACGACCGCCGCGACGAGAAGGGCGACGAGAAGGGCGACGAGAAAGGCGACGAGAAAGGCGACGAGCGCCGCGACGAGCGCCGCGACGACGACCGTGACGCGGAGGGCGGTCGCGGGCGCGACGACCGAGATCGAAGCCGCGGGGGGCCGAGGCGCGTCGTGGTTGTTCGCAAGCGCAAGAGCGACGACTTCGACCGAGGTCGCGGGCGCGACTTCGACCGCGGTCGCGGGCGCGACGACGATCGCGGTCGCGGGCGCGATAGCCGCGACCGCGAGGACAGCCGTGACCGTGGACGCGATAGCCGCGGGCGCGACGACGATCGCGGGCGCGGGCGCGACGGAGGACCCCGGAAACGCGCGAAGCGAAGCCGCGGCGGCGGCGGGGGCGGGGGCGGCATTAACTCTCGCCTCGAACGATGATGTACCGTCGGTAATAAGTCGGTATGAATTATGCGCTACGACGCACGACCAGCACCTTCACGCGCCGTTCCGCGCTTGCCACCGAGGGACTCGTCCCGCTCCGAGACGACGCGAGACGTCGAGCGCGACGGCGTCGCGACGAGTCGCCGTACATACGCTCGCTTGCTAAATACGAAAGTATGATTGATGAAACGATGTTTACGCGACTCGTCTCGTCATCGTCGCTCCACCTGAAACGACGCGATGTCCCGTCGGTGCGTCTCCACCGGTATCCGCGAGCGCACATCTTTCAGGTACCCCAGGTCCACGTCCGCGACCGCGATCCCCGTCTCCTCTCCGTCGAGCTCGGCGACGACTTTCCCCCACGGGTCGACGACCATCGCGTGGCCGTGCGACGCGCGGCCCTCCGAGTGCGTGCCCGCTTGCGCGGCGGCGACGACGTACGACTGCGTTTCGATCGCGCGCGCTCGCAGAAGCGTCTCCCAGTGCGCCTGCCCGGTGGGCTTGGTGAACGCGCTCGGCACCAGCATCATCTCGCACCCCAGCTCGTACCGCAGACGCGCGAACATTTCGGGGAACCTGAGGTCGTAACAGACGGTGAGTCCGAGTTTTCCGGCGGGGGAGTCGCACGTCACGAGCGTCTCGCCCGCGGCGGCGGTTCTGCTCTCCATCAGCACCGGGCCGTTCACGTCGCCCATGTCCACGTCGAAGAGGTGGATCTTTCGGTACGACGCTCGGATCTCCCCAGAGGCGTCCACGATGACGTGCGCGTTGAACCTGCGGTCGCCGCGGTCCGGTCCCGTCTCGGGGAAACCGCCGAGCGAGAGCCACAGGCGGTGTTTCGCGGCGAGCTCGCGGTACCGACCGAGGAGCGGTCCGTCCAGCGGCTCCATCACCGCGAGCGCGTCCGTGCCCTTCACGCCGATGAACGCGAAACACTCGGGGAGGAAGAGCATCGCGCACCCCCGGTCTTTCGCCTGCGAGCACAGGTCAGCCACGACCTCGAAGTTCTTCTCGACGTCCGACGAGGCGCACATCTGCCCGACCGCGATGCGGGGGACGTCGGTCGCCATCGCCGCCCTCACCGATCTCGGGGCGCGGCGAACGCCGCGTCTGCGGACACGCGAGGGGACGCACGCGTGGAACGCCTGCGTTCGGCCGAGCGCGCGCGGGGTACCCGGCATGCGTCCCCGCGAGTGCGTCTCGGGTGGGGGTGATCGGACGCGAAGTGGACAAAAAAGTCAGAAGGGAGGTCGCACTGACCCATACGCGTACTTCTCCAAACGCTCTTTAGCTCGAGTGTTGAAAGTAGTAAACACTCATCTAAACCCTCATCTAGCTAGCACTCATCTAACACGCGTGCCTACACCCTGAGCCGGGCTTCGCCTCCTTCCCCGTGGCCCTCTTCCGACGGCGCGTCGACGCGCGGGGGCTGACTTCTTTCGCGGTCCTCGGAGCGCCGCGCCGGGAAAAAACACGCGTCCCTGAGCCGCGCCGACCCCCAGGCGACGAAAAAGCTCAGCGGCAAGACGACCAGCGCGACGAACGCGACGACGATGACCGCACGGACCGCGTGCGTGCGCCACGCCAGGATCTCGTACACGTACTCGTCCCCGGCCTCATTCGTCCCGCCGGAGAGCGTGAACGCGACGTTGAACGCGAGGTACGCGAGCAGGAACGCGAACGCGACGAGAAAGTCGAAGGCGCCGACGGGCAGCCTCGCGGCGCCGAGCAGGTCGACGACGAGCGCCGCGCACAAGCCGCCGTGCGCGGTGACGTTCGAGGCGGACGGCTCCGCGAACGCGGGGTTGTACAGGATGGCCCAGTACATCAGCGTGATCAGGATCTGGCACGTCGGCGCGGTGGCTTTGCAGAACCAGAGCGCGCGCGCGACGCGCGGGACATCGTCGCCCGCTCGCGCGTGTGTGCTCACGCGCCGCTCCGTGCCATCCCCCGGGTCGACGTCGACGTCGACCGCCTCGACGGACGTCTGTGGGCTGGACGTCTCGGCGTCCTTGAACGCGCGCGCCGTCGCGAGGAAGTGCGTGGCGGCGTACACGCCCGTGAGCGCCCCGGTCCAGTTCGTGAGCCAGACGAAGTAGAAGGGCGTGCCCTCGGCCTCGACGAGATTCTCCACCAGCACGAAGAGCACCAGGGCCGACGTCGCGGTGGTCAGGAACGCGCGCGTCCGCAAAACGCGTCGCGGGTCGGGTCCGACCAGCGGACACTGGGTGACGAACTCGCGCCACCGCGCGCGCTCATCGAGCCATCGCGAGCGGTGTTCGGCGAAACTCAACAGTTTGCCACGCGCGTCGCGCGTGCGCGCAGGGATCTGCGCGACCCGGCACCGCACAATCATTTGCTAACACAATAGACCTCACGAGTTTCTCGTGTCGAACCGTCACGTCAGCCGTGTCAATTGTTACCTGATACACAAGCAAGTGCGCAACCCCCCCCCGGCTGGCCGTCCCGAGGACGGTCAGCGCACGGGCTCAGAATCGCGCCGTCGCGAGTCGTGCGAGTCCGTTTCGCTGAGCGTCATCGGCCGCATCGACGTGGAGCCGGAGCTCAACGCGCGTCGAGCGCGCTGTCTCGTGATTCCCGAGGAATAATCCACGAGCATGTCGCCCACGATGTTTGGCGCGCTGAAGTACACGGCGAAGATGCTCGGGTTGCGTAAGCCGCGCGACGCGGTGGACCCGCAGTTCACGCGCCCCCAGGGCTTCCACGACCCGAACGACTTGGACCTGAACAAGCTCAGACGGCTCATCAAGCGCGGCAAACTCGCGCCGTGTTACCCCGGTCGAGATGCGGCTGATGACGGAGAGACCGAGGCGCGTCCTCTCGACGCCGACGCCGCGAAAGGCGGCGACGGAACCTCTTCGGGCGACGTCCACTTCTCGCCGTTCTCGACGAACGCGGGGAAGGCGAACGCGACGAGCGAAGAGCCGGGAATCGGGAAGAAGGACGAACGCGCGAAACCGGTCCGTACTCGAGCGGCGAGTTCCCCGTCCTCCAAACCGAAACGCGCGCTCGCGGGGGGCCCGCGAGCGACGGACGAGTGCCCCATCTGTTTCCTGTGCTATCCGTGCCTGAACAAGAGCCGGTGTTGTTCGAGCGAGATCTGCACGGAGTGCTACCTGCGCGTGCGTGCGCCGTCCAACGCGCCGGAGGAGTACGACCGCGCGGGAAGGCGGCTCCTTCGCCCGCCGAAGTGCCCGTTCTGCAAAACGGAGGGGTACGGAGTGGCTTTCGGCGGCGCCAAATCAGACGCCGATCGCGCCGCCGAGGCGGAGGAGAGAGCGGCGCTCGCGAAGGCGCTCGAGGCGGCGCGCGCCGCCGAGCTCGCCGAGCAGACCGAGCGCAGGGCGCGCCGCGCGAGCGTCGAGGCGCGCCGCGCGAGCGTCGAGGCACCGAATGACCCGTCGAGCGCCTCCGCGGCGCAAACGCCGGGCGCCATCGCGGATGGCGCGGACGGCGCGGACGGCGAGCCTCTTCCCGAGTCCCTTCCTTCCTCGCCGGTGCCCGTCGGGTGGGAAGAGGAGTACGCGGCGATGACCCCGACCCCGCCGGAGGATCCGGCGGTCGGTTCAAACCGCGTACTCCTCGATCGCCACGGTGGCGATCGCGGCGCGTACCGAAGCGCTTCGTTCATACGAAGCGCTTCTTCGTTCGGAGAGCATCCGAGGACGCGCGCGCCGAGAGAGAGTCGAGCATCCGAGGAGGAGGCGCGGCGGCGCGCCTCGCGGCGCGACTTTCCCGCGACGACCACAACATCGTCGTCGTCGCGGCGGGGCGCTCGCGCGCGGGCGTTTCTGCCCGCGGGCACGGCGTTCCTGCCGCGGAACCCGCGCGGTCCCGCGGAGCCGCTCACCGGCGACCCGGCGCAGCACCGCGCCGGCGGGATCGGGCTCGGGTCCTCGCGCGGCGGGCCCGCCTCGGGCGGACACGAACCGCACGCGTCGCGCGAGGCCCGCTCCGGAGACGAGCGCCGCGTGCTGCGCGAGATTGCGAGGCGCGCGGAGTCGCGGCGCGAGCGCCGGCGGATGGTCGCCGAGCGCGACGCGCCGCGCGGCGGCGAGGACGGCGACGGCGGCGACGGCGGCGACGGCGGCGACGGCGACGAGGCTTTCCTGGCTCGCGTGCGCGATTTCATACCGGCGCGGCTCCTGGAGGAGTCCTTCGGGGACCTCGGCGGCGAGGACGTGGATGGCGAGGAGGCCTTGGACGTCGCCGCGAGCAGGGCGCTGGACATAGACGACGTGATGATGATGGAGGCGGTGTACCTGTCCTTGCAGGAGCAGGAGGAGGCGAACCGGCGGCGCGCCGACGCGCCGAGCGGGGGACGCGCCGACCTCGCCCAGGACGCGAGCGCGGGCGCGGCGGCGGCGGCGGCGGCGGCGGAGGCGGCGGAGGTGGAGGAGGCCATCGCGCTCGTCGCCGCGGCGGAAGCGGCGGAAGCCGCGGAGCGTGCGGGGAGGAGCGCGGCGACGACGACGACCGCACGCGTCGACGCGTCGCGGGAGGCGACGGAAGACGCGGAAGGCGCCGGGGCGACGCGAAGCTCGTCGGGCGAGCTCGAGCTCGAGCGCGACGAGGTTTCCGGCAGACGCGAGGCTCCGGAGGGGGTTTCCGTCGTCCACCTCTCGGCCGATTCCTCGGTCGACGAAGCCGGTCTGACCGACGACGAGGCCGAAACCGACGAAACCGAAACCGGGGAGACCGACGCGTTCGATGCCGTGGATGAATCTCTGGCGGCGCTCGAAGCCGAGGCGTCGCGCATCACCGCGCGCCGCGTCTCGCCGCTCAGCCGCCGACCCGCGACGCCGCCCGCCGCGGCGGACGCGGACGCGGACGCGGAGAAGAGCTCTCCGCGCGCGCCGCCGCCGGACGCGGACGATACGGCGTATCCGGCCGTAGAGATCGGGGCGCCCGCGCTCGAAGCGGAGCCCGAGGCTGAGGCGGCACGAGCGAGCGCGGATGCCGCCGGAGCGCCGCGCGCCGGCGAGGAAAAAAAAAACGCGCCGGAAGAGAACGAGCCCGCGCCCGACCCCGCGGCCCGCGGCTCCGAGACCCTTCCCTCGGCGCCGGGGGCGGGGGCGGGGGCGGGGGCCGGGACGGATGCGGTCGCGGAGACGGCGGGAGATGCGCACGATGCGAACGCGAACGTGGAGCGCGCTCTCGAATCGGTCGAGCGAGCGTCCTCAGCTCCGTAGCTTTCTCAACGTTCAGTCGTCGCGCTCGGTCTTTTTTCACCGCGCACTCGCTTTTTGTTCGCTCCGCCGCGGCGGTCACCGTCACGTCTCCTCGCCCCGCGGCTCTCTCGGCGCCTCCCTGGGCGCCTCCCTGGGCGCCTCATCGCCTTCCCGCGGCTCTCTCGGCGCCTCCCTCGGCTCCTCTCCGTCCTCCGGCTCGTCCTGCGCGCGGCGCGCGAGGTCCAGAATCTGCGCCGGCGTCAGGTCCGGGTGCATGCCGGTCAGGAAGTGCATCACGGTGGGCGCGGGCGCCACCTCGCGCATGGCGTGCTCGCCGGTGTGGTTCTGGTTGAACCTGCCCCGCACGGTTTTCGTCCCCGCGCCCGCGTGGAGAGACTCGTAGCACCGCGCGCACAGGTCGAAGCCCATCGCCGTGGACGAGCAGTCCGCGCAGGTGAAGCGCCGCCCGCGGATGGGGTACTCGCCGCACCCGTCGCACCCCACGGCGTGGTGCACGAAGGCGTCCGGACGCGCGACGCCGGTGACCTGCAGGAACCGCTCGGCGAGCGTGCCGTTCGCGGCGGGCGGGCCGTCACGCGAAGGGCTCGAGGGAAAAACGCGCGCGGTGGGGGGGTCGGAGC
>Ga0181561_10004540_pt1 | contig 11942 bp, 4 predicted proteins | sample 011ome_19_FD_133760 | JGI IMG/M metagenome (GOLD analysis project Ga0181561, IMG submission 133760) | Coastal salt marsh microbial communities from the Groves Creek Marsh, Skidaway Island, Georgia - 011510BT metaG (megahit assembly) | ecosystem: Environmental > Aquatic > Marine > Intertidal zone...
AAGGCATCTTCGGTGCCAGCCACAAAGGCGTCTGTCACAGTGTGTTTCGCATCAGACGCGTTCGCCACGAACGCGGCGAACGCGTAGGCGACGCGTTTTCGTGTCACGCGCGCCGCGACGCGCGTTCCGGCGACGCGCGTCTTTTTCCTCGCCGCCGAAAAAGCGCGCCAAGCGCGCGACGCGCGCGCTATAATTAACAGCGCGCGTCGCGCCGCGAACCGACGACAAGAAACGCGTGTCTCTTTTCTGTACGCGCGATACGCGTGCCAATTTCGAAACACTTCAGTGATCGTGTTCCGAACGCGACGCCGATTGACGTTTTCGACCAAAACGCGTGTGCGTTTCGTATCGCGCCAACGCGCGAGCCAGCTCGTAAACGCGCGCGCCGTACGTTTCGCGCGTCTCATTCTCGTGACTTTTTTCTCGACGCGATCCAGACGCGACGCCGTTGCGATAGTGTCGAGCCAAACGTGAAACCACAGTCGTTTCTTTGTCGATTTAACCCGACCCATGAGTTGTCGCATTCGGTGTCGCATTTCGTTCCGACCGTGTGTCGTGTCGGCCCAGCGTACGAACATACGCCGCGCGTACGCGCGCTCGGTTTTTTTAATCGCGTCGCTCGTCGCTTCGCGGCGCGACGTTTTCACTTCGCGAAACGCCATCCACGTCACGAAACACGCGTTCAAACGAATTGACGTGATTTTGCGCGTGGCTTTCGTGAACGCGCGAGCCTGTTGTCGTGTCTCACGCGCGAGCGATCGCCACCGCTCGAAGGCGTTTTGAAGCGTCTTCCCGAAAATCCTCGCCGCGGCGCGTTTTAAAAGCCGTTCCGTCTTCTCCGCCTCCTCCGCGCTCTGCGCTTTCCTCCGCTGCTTCTTCAGCCTTTCCGCGCGCGCCTCGCGGCTCTCGTCGCGCCACTTCGCGAACGCCGCAGCTTCGCGCCGCCGAGAAAATTTCCCGAGAACGCGCGTCATCGCGACGCGGGTTCGCTTCGTCTCCGCCGCCGTCTCGGCCCATCGGGAAAACGCGGCGCTCGCCGTCCGGTTTCTCATGCGGGTCACGACGCGCGCCAGCGTCCGGGCGCGACGGGTCTCCTCCTCCGATCGGGACAAATCCACGACCGTCTCCAGCCTCTGAACGTCCGCGGTCAAACGCGCGTTCGTCTCGGTGAGCGCGCGCAGAGAAGAGACGTGCGTTTCCTTCAAATCCGCGAGCGCCGATGCCGACGCCTCGCGCGTCTCAAGCAGACGCGTCGCGTGCTTCTCCTCCGCCTCCGCCAGCGCTTGGCGCGCGGCGGCGAGCGCCTCCGCGTCGCACTCGCGGTCCCGCCGCGCCTGCGCGAGCTCCTCCGCACGCCGCGAGGCCTCGTGCTCCACGCGCCGCAGGTCGCTCAGCACGAGGTCCGCTCGTGACTCAGCAGTCTCCGCGGCTTTCTTTAAAGCCGCGACGCGTTCGTTCGCGCTCGCCAGCTTCTGCGTCGCCGACGCGCTCGCGTCCCGCGTCTCGTCGTACGCCGCCTCGAGAGCCTTCAGCGCGGAGCGCGCCGCCTCGAGCTGCTCCGCGAGCGACTCGCACTGCGCGGTAGCCTTCGCGGCGGTCGACGCGGCGCGCTCCCCAAACGCACGCGCGTCCTTGGCGTCCAGGCGAAGCTCGCGGAGCGTCTCCTCGGTGTCGCGAAGCGCGCGGCGCGTCTCCTCAAGGCGGCCGCCCGCCTCCGCCGCGCGCGTCTCCGCCTCCGCCGCGCGCGCCTGCGCGGCGTCCCGGTCGCGGCGCGCGGCGTGCTCCGCCGCGAGCGCGTCCTCCGCGTCCATGCCCTTCGCGCTCGCGGCGCTCTGCGCGTCGCGGCGCGCGCCGCGCTCGTCCGCCAGCGCCGCCGTCGCCTGGGCGAGGCGTCGCTCGAGCTCGGCGCGCGCCTCCGCCTCGCGCCGCGTCTCGTCGCTCGCCGAGCGGAGAAGCCCCTCGAGACGCGCGGCTTTAGACTCGAGCTCGGCTTTTTCGATCGCCGCGTCGCTTCTCAGCGCGTTCGTGTCTTTCGCGGTCGTATCCTCCAGCATCCGCGCGCTCGCCTCAGCCTCCGCGGCGCGGCGGCGCCACCGCTCCGACTCCGCCTCCGCCGACGCCAGCCGCTCGGCGACGCGCCGCTCGCGCGTCCGCGCCTCCTTCAGGTCCGACGTCACGCGACGCACCTCCGTCGCGGCGCGGCGGAGCAGACCCTTAGGGACAGACGCGAGTCTACCGTCGTCGTCGTCGTCGTCGTCGTCGTCTTCGGAAAACGTGTCGTCGCCTCCGCGATCCAGGCGGCGAAGCACGCGCCGCGTCGTCGCGGGGGTCTCCGCGGGTGTCGTCGCGCCGGGGGTTCGCTCGCCGTCTCGCGTGGGCGTTCGTGCCGACCGCGTCTCGTCGTTCGTTCGGGTTCTCGCTGGAGAACCCGCTCGCGGCCGTGATTCGGACGACGGAGACATCGCTCGTATCTCGTCCCGCGCCGTCGCGATGTCCGTTCGGAGCGTCTCCTCTAACGTCGAAACGGGCGCCGGCTCGATTTCGAGCTGGCGCGTTCGTCCCGAGATCCCGTACTCGTCCCGGGACGTCTGCGCGTCATCCCGTTTCCCGAGTCGAACGCGTTCGGGCACGTCGCTCGCCGGTTTCGCGAACGCCGGTTTCGCGGTCGCCGTCCCGGTTTCACCGGCTTCGCGCCGAACCGCGTTGGCGTCGAAGATTCCCGAAAGATTCTCGTCATCCCCGCGGAACCGCGTGGGGGATGCCGCGATCCTTCTCGCCACGCGGTTCGCGCGCGGAGACGGCGCCCTCGCCAGAATGGCGACGTACACGTCCTTTCCCTCCGCGGTCGGGATGACGTCCAGCGCGGTGTGCCCCGCGACGTTGCGCGCGTCGGGGTCCGCGCCGTTCGCCGCGAGCCACGATACCACCGGCCAGCGTAGATGTGCGGCTGCGACGTGCAGCGCGGTGTCGCCTCTCGCGTCCGCGGTCCTCGCGTCGACTAATTTGTCGGGCGCGCCGCCGGCGTCGCCGTGCTCCAGCACGAGGCGCACTGCGGTCAGGTTCCCGCGCGCCGCCGCGGTGAAGAGCGCGGAGACCCGCGACGTCATGGCGTCCCGCGCGGACTTCGAAAGCCGGGCGCTCGGTTGTTAGAAATTCCCGACAACGATCGTCTCGCGCGTCGACAATTCCAATCCAATCGCGCTCTCGACGCTTCGTCGCGAGCCGACCAGACCCGCGTTCCTCGAGTGCGTCCCCCGCTCCGGCCGGCTGCGGGACACACCGGAGACGCGTCTCCGCCTCCGCGCTCGGTGACGCCTCGAGGTGTGGCGCCGGAAGGGGAGGACGCGGCGACCGACGATTCCCGAAGTCGTCAGTTACTCTCGGAGACAACATATATAGCGCGAAAATCGACTGCCTGCCTGTTTCGTCGGCGCTCAGCGAGTGTCGGTTTCGGAAGGGTTTCCCGACTGACATGATCCAAAGCGCCGCGCGCGTCGGCAGCGATCGAAGGCTTCGGGACGACGACGTGTCAATCGCGCGTGGCCCTCCCCACTCTCGGCGGCGCGGTTCGCCAAGGCGCACCTCCGCTCGCACATCCGCGCAGTGCAGACCCTCCCCCGCGCGCGCCTTTCGGTCCGCCGCGCCCGCGAGCCCCGCCGCGTCTTCGCGCCTCCCGCCGGTTCGCTCGGCGAGTTATCCGGCTCGCGCCGAAAAGCGTCGGCGACATGCTCGCGCTGCGCCCCGCCGCGCTGGCGACGCGCACCGCGCGCGCGGCGCGCGCGATCCGCGCCCCCGGCGCCTCGCGCCTCGCGCGCACCCCCTCGGTTAACGCGCGCGTCCGCCCCGGCGTCGGTTCCCCCGACCGCCGCGCGTTCGTGCGGTGCCGCGCTTCCGCCGCGGGCCCGCGCGTGGACAACGACGTCATCGTGCCCGGGGCGGACCACGCGAGCCTTCCCAAGAACTTCGAGCACGGCGACACGGAGGAGCGTCTGTACCAGTGGTGGGAGGAACGGGGCTGCTTCGTGCCCGATCCGAACGCGGTCGGCGAGCCGTTCTGCATCGCCATGCCCCCCCCCAACGTCACCGGCGCGCTGCACATGGGCCACGCCATGTTCGTCACCCTGCAGGACGTGATGGCGCGCGTCGCGCGCATGCGCGGGCGCCCGACGCTGTGGCTCCCCGGCTCAGACCACGCCGGCATCGCCACGCAGCTCGTCGTGGAGCGAGCGCTGGAGGCGGACGGCTTGACGCGAGAGGGCATCGGGCGCGAGGCGTTCGAGAAGAGGACGTGGGAGTGGAAGGAGGAGTACGGCGGGCGCATCGCGGGGCAGATCCGGCGGCTGGGCGCGTCGTGCGATTGGTCGCGCGAGCGGTTCACGCTGGACGACGGACTCAGCGACGCCGTGCTGGAGAGTTTCATCAAGCTGCACGACGACGGGCTCATCTACAAAGGCACGTACATGGTCAACTGGGCGCCCAAGTTACAAACCGCGGTTTCGGATCTGGAGGTTGAGTACGCGGACGAACCGGGGACGCTGTATTACTTCCGATACCCGGTCGCCCCGCTCGAAGACGAAGACGAGACGGAGTTGTTCCTGGAAGTCGCGACGTCGCGGCCGGAGACCATTCTCGGCGATACCGCGGTCGCGGTCAACCCGACCGACGAGCGGTTTCAAGCGTTGATCGGCCGCGAGTGCGTGGTGCCGTTCACGGATCCCCCGCGACGCGTACCGATCATCGGCGACGAGTACGTGGACGTCGAGTTCGGCACGGGCGCGCTCAAGGTGACCCCCGGCCACGACCCGAACGATTACGAGATCGGCAAACGGGTCGGGCTCGAGACGATCAACATCATGAACAAAGACGGCACGATGAACGGCGTGTGCGGCGAGGCGTACGAATCCCTGGACCGGTTCGAGTGCCGTACGAAACTGTGGCGGGACATGGAGACGAACGGTTTGGCGATCAAGACGGAGCCGTACCAGACGCGCGTGCCTCGATCGCAGCGGGGCGGCGAGATCATCGAGCCTCTCGTATCCGAGCAGTGGTTCTGCAAGATGGACACCATGGCGGCGCCGGCGCTCGCGGCGTCCGAGTCCGGCGAGCTCGCCATCGTCCCGCAGCGGTTCGAGAAGATTTATCGCGGCTGGCTCACGGACATCCGCGACTGGTGCATCTCGCGGCAGCTCTGGTGGGGACACAGGATCCCGGTGTACTACGTGCACGAGAACGCCGAGGCGTTGAGCGCGGCGCGCTCGGGAACCGGGAAGGGATCGTCCCCGCACTACGTCGTCGCGCGCGACGAAGCGGAGGCGTACGCGAAGGCGCGCGCGGCTGATTTCGGGCCGACTTTCGATCCGCGAACCTTGGTTCTGTACCAGGAAGAGGACGTGCTGGACACGTGGTTCTCGTCCGGGCTGTGGCCGTTCTCCACCCTGGGGTGGCCGAATTCGGACGCGGAGGATCTCGCGCGGTTCTTCCCCACGACGGTGATGGAGACGGGGCACGACATCCTGTTCTTCTGGGTCGCGCGCATGGTCATGCTCTCGTACGGCATGACCGGAAAGGCGCCGTTTAAGACGGTGTTCCTGCACGGGCTCGTGCGCGACGAGCAGGGGCGCAAGATGTCCAAGTCGCTCGGGAACGTGGTGGACCCGCTGGGCGTGATCGAGGCGCAGGGGTGCGACGCGCTGCGATTCACGCTCGCCACCGGCACGGCTGCCGGCCAGGACCTGAACCTGAACATGGACCGGCTTGTCTCGAACAGAAACTTCACCAACAAAATCTGGAACGCGGGGAAATTCGTGCTTTACGCGCTCGGCGAGATGAGCGACGACGAACGCGTCGCGCTCGTCGCCGAAGCCGAGGCGATCGGCCATCACGACGCCGAGGCTTTACACTCGAACCTTCCTTTGCCGAGCGCGTGGATCGTGAGCGAGCTGCGCGCGGTGACGGACAAAGTCACCGCGGCGCACGACCGCCACGATTTCGGCGAGGCGGGCCGCGCGGCGTACGCCTTTTTCTACGACGACTTCGCGGACTGGTTCATCGAGTCCGCCAAAGCCCGTCTGTACTCTGATGACGAGGACGAGAAGCGCCTGACACTCGCGGTCGCGCTGCACGCGCTGGACCAGACCCTGCGTTTGTTACACCCGTTCGTGCCGTACGTCACCGAGGAGGTGTGGCGCGCGTTACCGCACCGGGGCGAGACGCTCATGTGCCAGTCGTGGCCGCGTCTCAACGCGCCGACGCACGAACCCTCCGTGAAACGGTTCGAGCTTCTGCGCGCCGTCGTGCGCGCGATTCGCAACGCGCGCGCCGAGTACGCGGTGGAGCCGGCGCGGCGCGTCCCGGCTGTCGTCGTCGTCGCCGACGACGCCGACCGCGCCGCGCTGGAGCGCGAACTCGCGACGCTGGGAAGCCTGGCGCGACTGGAGATGTCCGACGACGGGAAAACCTCCGCCGTCGCGGCGGCGCCCCCCGCGGCGGCGACGGAGAACCCCGCGTCGTTCGTGCAGCAGACGGTCCGCGACGGCGTGGAGGTGTTCCTGCCGCTCGCAGGCATCGTCGACCCCGCCAAGGAGTCGGCGAGGCTGCAGAAGCAGGCGGCGAAGCTGGAGAAGGAGATCGGCAGCCTCGCCGGGCGCCTCGGGTCGCCCAAGTTCGTGGAGAAGGCGCCCGAGGAGGTGGTGCGGAAGAGCGAGAAGGAGCTGGCGGAGCTGCGCGAGCGGCTCGCCGCAGTCGCCGCGCGGCTCGAGCAGATGAAGGCGCTCGCCGACGCGTGATTCATCGGCCGTTATGACAGCTTTACGTATTACCTTAACTAAATCCCGCCTGGGACTTTTCACTAAAAATCCGACCCCTTTGGGAGCCGGGGGCGCGCTCGATGAGGGCGCCCGCCGCGTCGCAAACGCGGCTCTAAAAAAAAATAGCAATGAGTGTACCGTAGCGTACGCGTCGTTCGTGATTCGCGCTACGCCTCGGCGCGCTACGCCTCGCGCTACGCCGCGACTCGCGTGGACGCGACCGGTGCGCCTTTTTCCAGCCCCCTGGTGACGAATTCGTCCTCGATGTGCGCCTGCAGCGCGCCGCGCCTCTGCGAGTTGGGCGAGCTGTCCAGCGTGGACAGCTCGTGCGCTTCCAACAGGAGCAGACTGGAGAACGACCCGCGCTGTTTCCGCCCCGCGCTCGCCGCGCACCCCTCGTCGTCGTCGTTCCCGACGTGCACCACCACCACGCGCGGCGGGTTGATCGGCATCCCTGTGATCGCGCCGAACGACCCGGAAACGTGCGGCTTCTCTTTCTCGGGCTCGAGCGACGCTCCGTCGTCTTCGCTCGTCGTATCGCTCGCCGTATTTCCGTCGCCGCCGTCCGTCGAGTTCCACAGGTAAGACATCTCGTTGGGCTCGGCGGAGGTAAAACCGGAGCGCCCGCCGTTGAACTCGAACGGCGCCGCGTCCCCCGGCGACCCGTCCTCCTCCTCCGAGCGCCCGCAGGACAGGTCGCCGTCCGACTCGTGCGACTGCTGCAGGAAGGAGATGGCGGAGAAGCTGCCGTGCTGCCGGCCGAAGGATGCGCTCTCCAAGTCGGACGCCCCGGGCGGCGGGTCTCTCGGGTCTTGGGCCCGCGACGACCGGCTCCGGAAGCTCGGGCCGCGCAGCTCGCGCCCGTCGCCACCGATCACCACGGAGGGGTTCAGACTCCGGTCCATGGAGACGTGCGCGCTGAACGCCTCGCCCTGCGACGAGCGCGGATGGGAGCGAACCGTTTCGCGAGAGATTTGTCAGAAATGTTTCCCGTCGTCGTTCGTCTGTTCGTCGTTCGCGCGGGAATCTCAGCGACGTGCGGGGTGGATTTCTCGTCGGGGGCGCCGCATCTCTCGGGGTGGGGCGCTCGCGGCGGGGATCCCATCCCCGACGGGTTCTCGGGCGCGAACACGCACCTCGTCTGTTTTCTGGTCCGCGACCACCGCGAGCTCCTCGAACGCGCTGGTCAGCGCGGAGCGTCTCGAGCCCGAGTCCGCCTTGTGCGGAATGTTCACGGGGGGGCTCGACATGGTGTTTGTTCCTCGGGTACTGACTGGTTCTCTGTGGCGGGCGGTGCGTCGGTCACGTCGAGGCGACGGCGGTGCGCGGCGGGGGTTGGCTCGGGCGGTCAGCGCGTCGCGGGGGCGGTGGACGGGGACGCCAGACGGCCGCGCGTTCGCGCGCGTTCGCGGTGCCTCGTCGCGCGCGCCCGAGCTCGAACCCGGACGTCCTCGCCGCGCGCCGTGTGCGAAAGCGCTCGCGTTTCGGATGGATGGCGTTCGCGGGCGACGCACTTCCGGCGAACGCCTCTTGGCCTCGCGTCGACGCGCGCTCGGTTTGGATCGCGCGGCTCACGCGCGCGTGCGAGTGTCGTTCGGGTCCGCGCCGGCGCACAGGGGTGGCGATGGAGAGGCGTCGCCCGGGGCCTGGTTTAGGGAGGACGACGCGCGTCGCGTGTTGTGCGGAAACACACAGGCGGGGGCGCGACGGTTGCGGATGTGACTCGTGTGCCAGTCGTTTTCGCGGTTCGCGTGTCAGAGGATTACGAACCGTGTCGAGTTTCACGAGTTTCACGGCGACGCGTGTTTTTTCTCAGTCGTGATTCTCGCGCGACCGCCTCGGTCGGTCTGGAGTCACGATCGGTCGAACGCGAAAGCGGTCGCGGGAGATGATCGGAAAACGATCGAAAAAACCGTGAAACCGACGAACGGTTTTTCCCGAACCTCTCTAAAAGGGAAACGGCGGCGGTTGAAAGGGAAAGCGGCGGTGGACCGCGAAAAAGGGAATTGAATTTCATCACCCCGAGTCGGATCGCGCGTGTTCAAATTGACGGGTTTTTATCCGAGAAAAACGACTCGCGCCGCGAACGCGAGCGGACACGGTCTGTCTGCTCTGTTTAGAAAAGAGCGGGTCCCTCATCACGCTGTCACGTCAAGTGGCGGACTCGCAAATGTCTGATCAAAAAGTGTTTGTTTGATTATTTTTCGCGCGCGCCCGCCGGTACTACGTAGCGCTCCTCGCTAAACCCCGAGGAGCTCCCGCTCGAGCGCCCCGCTCTTCCCGCGCCTCGCGATGTCGCTCGCCAGCGACAGCGCGTCCACCCACAGGTCGCGCGACGGCTCGTCCGGCGCGACGAACCACCGCGCGGTTCCGTCGCGTTCGTGCGCGAAAAAACCAAAAGGCGTCGCGCTCGCGGCGTCGTTTCCGCGAAACCCGGGACCCGGAAACGAAGCGTCTCGCGGCGCCGCCGCGACGCACGTGATGTCCGCCAGACGGACACACAAAAGCGTGTCCGTCTCGCGTGTGTGTCCGTCTCGAAAACGCGCGCGAGTCTCGTGAGTGTCACTCGAGCGCGTGTCGCCGCTCGAGTCGGCGACTTCAGCCGAGCTCTCGCTCGGGAGCTCAAAGAAAAACGCGTGGTCCGCCGCGAACGACGTCGCCGCGCGCCAACCGCCGAGCGCGCGCTCACGCTCGCGACGCAGCGACCCGCGGAACACAAAAAAACCCGAACCCGTGGACCCCGGCGTCACGTCCGCGGGTGGATCCGAGCGACTGTCACGCGCCGAAGGCAGAGCGCGGCGCACCAACGCGAGCGACGCGCGGTAGGCGTCGCGAGACGCGTCGTCGTCCGCGCCGGCGGCGGCGAGGCAGATGTGCGCCGCCGCCGCGGCGCGGCACTCCGCCGCCGCCGCCGGCGCGGTCGCGCCCGCGATCGCCTGGTTTGAGCCTGAGCCGTGGCCGGTCGCGCCGCGCGCCAGCGCCTCGAGCGCCTCAACCTCCTCCGGGCTCCCGCGCGCCGCCTCGAGCTTCCGCGCGCGCCGCGCGGCGAGCTCGGCGAGCGCGTACATCACGGTTCCCAGGTTGTACGCGGCGCGGTGGAAGCTCGGGTCGCGCCGCAGCGCTTCGCGGAACCGCGACGCGGCGCGCGTGAGCCGCGCCAGCCGCGCCGGCGCGTTCGACGCCAAACCCGCCAAACGCTGCTCGGCGAGACCCCAGTTGTTCAGCGCGCGAACGGTGTCCGTCTCCGCGACGATCGATCGTCGCTTGAAGACGTCGTCGCTTGAACCGTGATGCGCACGCTCTTCGCACGCGCTCTCGGCGGCGACGACAGCGCGCGCGTACTGAACGCAGGCGGATTTCCACAGCGACGTCGCCGCCTCGGCGTCCGCGCCCTGCGCGGCGCGCGCGAGGTCCCCGAGCGCGATGCCGTGGTTGTACAGAGCCGCGGGGAAGCGCGGGTGGAGCGAGACCGCCTTCGCGTACGCGTCGCACGCGGCGCGCAGGTACGCGTCGCGCGTCGCTCGCGAGCCGTGATGGCGCGCGTGTCCCGCGGCATCCGTGCCTCCTCGCTGCTGCTGCTGCTGCTGCTGCTGCTGCGGAGCGGCCGCCGCGGTCTCCTCCGCGCACTCCGCGCGTTCCTGCAGGGTCAGGCCCCAGGCGTAGAGCACATCGTGGTTCGCGGGGTCCGACGCGTGCCTCCGCGCGTGGCGCGCGCACTGCGCCTCCAGCGCCTTGTCGCGGTGGTTCGGCGCCGAGGACCCAGCGCCGAGCCGCGCGCGGAGCGTCACCGAGTCCACGTGCGGGGCCACGCCCCGGCGCGGGGGGGACGTCGCGGCCATGCGCGCGCGCGAGACGAGTGAGAGACGTGATGAACGCGCGAAACGGGCACACGACAACACTCAGTGACAAGTCTTCGAAACGTTTTTTTAGTGAAAAATCCACGTGGCGTCTTTCCGTCGCGTGTATTCACGAAGGCTCCGGGTACCCCCCCTCCGGCGCGTCTCCCGGCGTGAGATACAGCCTGTCGTTCCGCACGTCCAGCACGGTTCGCCCGCGGCCGAGCACGTCCAGGCCCATGGACATGAACGCGCTCGTCTCCGCGCCCAGCGCGGCGAACGCGGGCAAGTCCCCGACGCAACACTGCCCTTTGTACCTCGAGACGAACCGCTTCGCTTCATTCGCGTCGTCGCCGCCGCCGCCGAGCACCTCGAGGTCGAACGCCGCGGTGGCCATTCGCATCGTCCGTCCGTCCATCCCGACGGCGGTCATCGCGCTTTGCTCGACGCCCGCGGAATCGGGGGCGACGCCCCCCGACGCGGCGGCCATCCAGTTGGCCACCGAGAAGAACGAACCCGCGTCCACGACGGCGTCGAACGGCGCGCCGGCGTTTAGCGAGCATCGAACCAGCTTCAACCCGGTGGGGTGGGTTTTAAGCGGGATCTCGATCAAATCATCGAGCTCGACCGCACCCGAGACGATCGTCCCGGGCGCGTGAAACGCCAAGGTTTTGTTCGCGAAGTCGAACTCCGTCTCGAACCGCGACAGAAACTCCAGCCCGAGCATGCCGCCGACCACGGACGGGAGGCCCGTGGCGGATAAATCGGTAACGACGCAGTTCAAGTCCCCCTTTAACGGTACACCGCCCACGGCGACGTCAGTGACGGTCGTTTTCTGCCGCACCGTCTCGCCCATGCTCCCCAAACCTCGGATCGCAGCGCCGTCCGTGGCGTGCGCGCCGAGCAGGTCGCGCAGCGCCGGCGAGACGAGCGCGGCGGTGGCGCCGGTGTCGATGAGAAAATCGACGAAGCCGGCGTCGCCGGGCAGGTCCAGGGTCACCAGCACGTACCCGGCTCGGGGGTTCCCGGGCATTCCCACGATCTGCCGCAACGGCACGCGCGTCGAGCCGCGCAACCGCTCTTCCCACCCGTCCACGACGGCGTCCACGATGTCGCTCTTCTCGAAGAAACTCGAGCCGCCGCGACCCATGTGCCCGAGGCAGGCCTTCAGCGCCTTGACGCGCATGCCGCCCGCGCGCGACCGCAGCGCGTCGCGGCGCTCGGACGCGAGCTCCTCGGGGGACCGCGAGGTGGGGCCGGCGTCTTCCGCCGGGGCGGCGGCGTCGTCGTCGGCGGCGGA